>Ga0209719_1000692_pt1 | contig 47357 bp, 42 predicted proteins | sample AD_JPNAS2_MetaG_FD_184421 | JGI IMG/M metagenome (GOLD analysis project Ga0209719, IMG submission 184421) | Active sludge microbial communities of municipal wastewater-treating anaerobic digesters from Japan - AD_JPNAS2_MetaG (SPAdes) (version 2) | ecosystem: Engineered > Bioreactor > Anaerobic...
TTCTAAAAAGCACTTTTTTATGCTAGTGCTATCCACAGTTCCTGCTAAAGAACATTGTTTGCGACACTAAATAATAAATGAATAAAATCATATGCATAGCGAACCAGAAAGGTGGTGTCGGGAAAACCACGACTGCAATAAATTTATCCGCCTCTCTGGCTGCCGCGGAAAAAAAAACGTTGCTGATTGACGGCGACTCTCAGGGCAATTCCACAAGCGGTGTCGGAGTTGACAGAGCGGTGTTGGAGACGGCCAATTTGTATCATGCCATGATCGGCGATGTGCCGCTCAAAGACGTGATCATGCACACGGCGATTCCGCATCTGGACGTTGTCCCGTCCACACAGGATCTGATCGGCATCGAAGTGGAATTTGTCGGTCTGGAAGATAAAGAAAAACGGCTGAAACAGTTATTGAACGATCTGGACGCGCGTTATGATTTTATCGTCATCGATTGCCCGCCGTCCCTGGGCGTTATGACAGTCAACGCTTTGGTCGCAGCTGATTATTTGATTGTTCCTTTACAATGTGAATATTATGCGATGGAAGGTCTGGGGTATCTTCTCAACACCGTTAAACTGGTCAAGGCGCAATTGAATCCCCATCTGGTTTTGGGCGGCATTCTGCTCACCATGTTCGATCAGCGCAATTTGCTGTCGCATCAGGTGTCCGATGATGTGCGCAAACATTTCGGTGACAAAGTATTTAAAACGGTCATTCCGCGTAACGTGCGGCTCTCGGAAAGTCCCAGTCACGGACTGCCCGTCATTCTTTACGATATTAAATCGCGCGGCGCGATGGCCTATATGGAAATGGCCAAGGAAATCATCCAAGGGGGATTGTAAATGGCACAAAAAAATGTGCTGGGAAAAGGCTTGGGCGCTATATTTCCCGATTTAATCAACAATGAATCCGATAAGAAAAAAAGTTTGTACTGCGGCATAGAAGAACTCCACCCCAATCGTTATCAGCCCCGTAAAACTTTTCATGATGATAAACAGAAGGAATTGATCGCCTCGATCAAAAGCAGCGGGATCATTCAACCGATTATCGTCCGTAAGACCAATAGCGGGTACGAAATTATCGCCGGCGAACGGCGCTGGAGGGCGGCTCAGGCTGCGGGTTTAAAAGATGTACCGATTGTAATCCGTGAAGCCAGCGACAGGGAAGCGGCAGAACTTTCGCTGATTGAAAACATTCAGCGGGAAGAATTAAATCCGCTTGAAGAAGCCGGCGCTTATGTGACCCTGATGGACCAATTCAAGCTTTCACAGGAGGACATTTCCGCACGGGTTGGAAAAGACCGGTCGACGATTTCCAACACCATTCGGCTGTTAAAATTGCCGGCTAAAATACAAAGCGCTCTGATGGCCAATCAGATTTCGGCCGGTCATGCGCGCTGTTTGCTGGCATGTCCTTCACCGGAAGAACAGATTGCCGCTTTGACCCTGATCTTAAAAAAAGATTTAAATGTCCGGGAAACGGAACGGCTGATACAACGGGCGAAAAAAATCCCGCTAGACAAAAAACAGCCTGTTAAAAAAGACCGGTTTCTCAACGATTTGGAAAAAGCCATGACGGTAAAATTACAGGCCAAAGTCCAAATCAACGGATCGGACAAAAAAGGGTTCATTGAAATCCGGTATACGTCTATGGACGAATTGAACCGCTTGTCCGGTTTAATTCTTGACGATTTACAGTAAATCAGGTTAATTAGGTATATCAACAGCTGTGGATATGTTTGTTGATAAAGGGTTTAATATGGACGCGTTTTGGGACAAAACTAGTAAAATCATTCAGGAAAAAATAAGTAAGCAGAATTTTGACACATGGATTAAGCCCATTCAAATTGTGGCGATGGAAGAGCAGTGTGTCAAGTTGGCCGTACCGAATAAATTTTTCAGGGACTGGCTGGTGGATAATTATTCCTCAACCATTAAACAATCGCTAAAGGACGCTTCCGGTCTTGATGTGAATATTGATTTTATCCTTTCCAAAACCAAAGAAACCGATCACGAGCCCAAAGCAAAACAGACCGCTGCCGCCAAAACGGCTGCTCCGGCAGTCCATAGCCGCAGTAAAACCTTTTCTTTTTTAAACGATAATTACAGTTTTGAACGATTCGTGGTCGGGTCCTGTAATCAATTTGCCCATGCCGCCTCCGTTGCGGTTGCCAAGCAGCCCGCCAAAAATTACAATCCTCTTTTTATTTACGGCGGGTCAGGACTTGGAAAAACACACTTATTAAACGCGATCGGTCTGATGGCCAATTCCATTCATCCGTCACTCAATATCATGTATGTTTCGGCGGAAGAATTTATGAATGAAATGATCAACTCCATCCGTTACGACAGAATGCCCAAGTTTCGGGAAAAATACCGGAATATCAGCTGCCTGTTGATTGATGACATTCATTTCCTGGCGGGCAAAGACAGAACCCAGGAAGAATTTTTCCATACATTCAACACCCTGCACGACTCCGGAAAACAAATTGTCGTCACCAGCGACAAATTTCCCAAAGATATTCCCAACCTGGAACATAGACTGCGTTCACGCTTCGAATGGGGCCTGATTGCCGATATTCAACCGCCTGAAATTGAAACCAAAATTGCCATCATTGAACGGAAAATTCAGGAAAATAAAATTGAACTGCCCAATAATGTCATTCACTACATCGCGTCTCATGTTGAGTCCAACATTCGCGAACTGGAAGGTTTTCTGGTGCGTATCGGCGCTTATTCCTCGCTGACAGGCCGGGAAATCGACCTAGATTTAGTTAAGGAAGTTCTGAGTAATCTCGTGAAACACAATCATAAAGGGGAAATTAGTATTGAAGAGATTATGAAGGTCATCTCCGGAAAATTAAATATTAAAATCTCGGATATCAAAGCCCATAATAAAAATAAGAATATCGTTTTTGCACGTCAGATTGTTATGTATCTAGCCAGAAAACTAACCAATCAATCTTTTCCCGACATCGGGCAGAAAATCGGCGGTCGTGATCACTCCACAGTGATTTATGCAAACAATAAAATAGCAAACAATATAAAATCGGATATAAAGTTGAAAAACCTTATTCAGGAAATAGAGGATATTTTAATCCACAAATAATCCTCTTTTAATACAAAAATTATAAACAGGCGGAAGAAAAATATAATATGAATTTAATTAAAGAAAAAACATTTATCAACATATAAACAAACTATACTATTAATACTATTTTTTTATTTATAAAAAGAATTACTAAAAATAAGGAGGCTATATGGAATTTAAAATCAATCGAGAAATCTTTCTTGATGGGATCCAGAAAACTTTAGGTATTGTTGAGAAAAAAACCACAATTCCTATTTTAAATAATATCCTTATTAAAGCTGAAGCCGGTAAAATCAAAATTATTGCCACAGATAGAGAGATTATTTTAATTTCCGATTACGAAGCGGAAGTGATGGAAAAGGGAGAAATAACCATTTCCGCCAAGAAGATATACGAAATGATCCGTGAAATACAGGGAGAGTTTATTAATTTTATTCAGAAGAATAATCTTGTGAAGATATCCGCGCAAAGAGCTTTTTATAAAATACCGGGATTGCCTGCTGATGATTTCCCGAGTATTGCCGATGATCAGGATATACCGTTTTCCAAGATTCAGGGAAGTATTATCAAAGATCTAATCAACAAGACGTCTTTTGCCATGGCGACGGATGAGACAAGAAAAAATTTAAACGGTGTCTTGATGGAAGCGGGACTGGATGGCTCGAATTATTTATTGCGGATGGTGGCAACGGATGGGCATCGTCTGGCCATGGCCAGGGGATTTACACCGGAGCCGACGTTAAAGACGGTCAAAGGGATTATTATTCCCCGTAAAGGGTTGATGGAAATCAAAAAGATTATTGACGAGAATAAAGAGGTTCAGATCGGCCTTCATAAAAACATGTTTCTGGTCAAAACGGAAAATACCCTTCTGAAGGTCAGTCTTGTGGACGCCGATTATCCTGATTATAAAAAAGTGATTCCAACCGAAAAGGGGATGAGTGTTGTACTGGAAAAAGACTATTTTCTGCATGCGTTGAGAAGAATGAGTGTTGTATCTTCCGAACGGTACGGCGGAGTGATTCTTTCTTTTTCCAAGGGAAAATTAACACTGAATTCGACGAATCTGGATGTTGGAGAAGCCACGGAAGAAATCGATATCGATTATGGTGGCGAGGCGATTGATAGTGGATTTAATGTCAACTATTTAATCGATGCCATCGCTGTCGTCAATAAAGAGAATATTGTTTTTGAAGTCGGTTTGGGATTGAAACCGTCCATCATTAAGCAGGCGGAAGATGATAATTATTTATGCATTATTATGCCGTTGAAAATATAATTTCAGAGAGGAAGCAGAAAATCAAACATGACACATAATTATGATGCGGATAGTATTAAGGTATTAGAAGGTCTGGAAGCTGTTCGTAAGCGGCCGGCAATGTACATAGGTTCCACCGGAAAAGAAGGTCTTCACCATCTTGTTTATGAAGTCGTCGATAATAGTATTGATGAAGCAGTGGGTGGTTTTTGTGATACCATCACCGTTAAAATCAGGGTGGATAACAGTATTGTCGTAGATGACAATGGCCGCGGTATTCCGATTGATATGCATAAAACGGAAGGCGTGTCGGCGGCGGAAGTCGTCATGACCAAGCTGCACGCCGGCGGGAAATTTTCCAATGACTCCTATAAAATATCCGGAGGTCTCCATGGCGTGGGCGTGTCCGTTGTGAACGCGCTTTCCAAAACCTGCGAGCTGGAAGTGCGTCGGGACGGCAATGTTTATATGCAATCCTACAAACGCGGTATTCCGGATGCTCCTCTGGAAAAGATCGGTAAAACCCGGGGGAAGGGCACCAAAGTCACTTTTTTACCGGATGATGAAATCTTTGAAGAAACGGAATTCAGCTACGATATTATTGCCAATCGTTTGCGCGAATTGGCCTTTTTAAATTCAGGCGTTAAAATTATTCTCATTGATGAACGTGCCAACAAGCAGAATGAATTTTTCTACAAAGGAGGCATCATTTCCTTTGTGGAATACATCAATCGCAATAAAAAAGTTCTGCATAAAAATCCGATTTATGTTTCAGGCGCACGGGAAGACTGCTCTGTGGAAGTAGCGCTGCAGTACAATGAAACGTACCTGGAAAACATTTTTTCATTTGCCAACAGCATTAACACCACCGAAGGCGGAACGCACATGATCGGATTTCGTTCCGCTCTGACCCGCGTGTTCAATAATTACGCGACCAACAATAAAATTCTCAAAGACGGCAAAGAATCGCTGCGCGGCGAAGATCTTCGGGAAGGGCTGGCCTGTGTGATCAGTGTCAAGGTGAAAAATCCGCAGTTCGAAGGTCAGACGAAAACCAAGCTGGGCAACAGCGAAGTCCGCGGCCTGGTGGAAGGCATCATCTACGATAAAATCGGCAGCTACCTGGAAGAAAACCCCTCCGTGGCCAAACAGATTCTCAACAAGTGTATGGAAGCGGCTCGGGCCCGTGAAGCGGCCAGACGGGCCCGGGAACTGACCCGCCGTAAAAGCGCCTTGGAAGTCGGCGCGCTGCCGGGCAAACTGGCCGATTGCCAGGAAAAGGATCCGGCGCTTAGCGAAATCTATCTGGTGGAGGGCGATTCCGCCGGCGGTTCGGCCAAGCAGGGCCGGGACCGGAAGAATCAGGCCATCCTGCCGTTGCGCGGCAAGGTGTTAAACGTGGAGAAAGCGCGTTTCGATAAAATGCTTCAGAATGAGGAAATCAAAACAATGGTGACGGCTTTCGGAGCCGGCATCGGCGCCGACGATTACGACATCAGTAAATTGCGGTATCATAAAGTCATCATCATGACGGATGCGGATGTGGACGGCGCGCATATTCGCACGCTGCTTCTGACCTTTTTCTTCCGGCAGATGCGGGAGTTGATTGAAAAAGGGTATTTGTTTATTGCGCAGCCGCCGCTGTTTAAAGTGGTGGAAAAAAAGCAGGAATTCTATCTGCAGAATGAAGAGCAGATGAAAAACTATATTCTGGAAAACGGCGTGGGCAAGGTCAAGCTGATGATGGGCGACGGCTCGCCGTTTCCGGTCAACGGCAGCAAGCTGCTCACCCTGATTAAAAAAGTCATGCGGATTAGAGACCTGATGGAACGGTTTGAAAAGGAAGGCCGGGACGGCAATCTGATCCGTATTCTGGCCGGCGACCCAACCCTGACCGATGACAGTTTTAAGAGCGAAAAAGCGCTTGCGGCCGTCGCCAAAAGAACCGGCATGGCGCTGGGCGAGAGTTTTGCCGATTTTCAAATCGAAACCGATGAAGATCACGGCGGCTTTAAAATCGTTTTCAATCTGAAGAAGAACGGACACACTGTTTCATCCTGCATCAACCGGGAGGTCTTCCGTACACCGCAGTTCGAGGATATCCGGTTATTGCTGGATCAGGTGGCCATTATCGGAGAAGGTCCCTACAGCGACAAGGGCGATGAATCGTCAACGCCGGTTGTGCTGGAAAACCCCAAAGCGCTCGTAGATTACATTGTCAGCGTCGGCAAGAAGGGCCTGACGGTGCAGCGTTATAAAGGTTTGGGTGAAATGAATCCTGAACAGCTCTGGGAAACCACCATGAATCCCGAAAAGCGCACGTTGCTGCAGGTTACAGTGGAAGACGCGGTCGAGGCGGATACAATTTTTACCACGCTCATGGGCGATCAGGTGGAGCCGCGCCGCGATTTTATTTATGCAAATGCCATGAATGTTTCCAATTTGGATATCTAGTTAGCAATTTTAGCATTTGTTTTGAATATGGACTGTGCCGTCTGTGATAAGGCCGGTTTTCTTATAGAGAGGAAGGGAAAAAATGGAACGTGATATCCACCACAAGCAAACGCTGGTGAATATAGAAGATGAAATGAAAAAATCCTACATGGATTATTCCATGAGCGTTATCATCGGCCGGGCGATTCCCGATGTGCGCGACGGACTCAAGCCGGTGCACCGCCGGATTTTATATTCCATGTATGAAACGGGCTACCGCCATAATAAACCGTACAAGAAATGCGCCCGTATCGTCGGCGATATCATGGGTAAGTATCATCCGCACGGCGACGCGGCGATTTATGACACGCTGGTGCGCATGGCGCAGGATTTTTCTCTGCGCTACATGCTGGTGGACGGCCAGGGCAACTTCGGGTCGATTGACGGCGATCCTCCCGCGGCCATGCGTTACACGGAAAGCCGCCTGGCGCGCATTTCCGACGAGGTGATGGCCGATCTGGAAAAAGAGACCATCGATTTCGTTCCCAACTATGATGAATCTCTGACAGAGCCGTCGGTGCTGGCTACGCGCATTCCCCTGCTGCTGCTCAACGGCACATCGGGCATTGCCGTCGGCATGGCGACGAATATTCCGCCTCATAATATAGTGGAAATTGTCAACGGCACCATCGCCTGCATCAAGAATCCAGCGATCACCATTGAACAGTTGATGCGTCACATTCCGGGGCCTGATTTTCCCACCGCCGGATTTATCAACGGCCGCGAAGGCATTCTGTCCGCGTATAAAACCGGCCGCGGCATCATCAAAATCCGCGCGCGCGCGCTGATTGAAAAGAACGGCCGTACCGACAAAGAAAGCATTGTCATCACGGAACTGCCGTATCAGGTCAACAAGGCGATGTTGATCGAAAAAATCGCCGAACTCGTGCGCGACAAAAAAATATCCGGCATTGCCGATCTGCGCGACGAATCCGACCGCGAAGGCATCCGCGTGGTCATTGATCTCAAGCGTGATGAGAATTCCGCGATCATTCTCAATCAGCTCTATAAATTCACGCAAATGGAAGTTTCCCTGGGCATTATCATGCTGGCGATTTCCGACGGCCGCCCGCAGGTTTTCAATCTGAAAGAAGTTCTGGAGAAATTCATTGCCTTCCGGCAGGAAGTGGTCATCCGCCGCACACAGTTTGATCTGGCGCGCGCCAAAGAGAGAGCACACATTTTGGAAGGTCTGATTATCGCGCTCAACAATATCGACGCGATTATCAAAGTCATCAAGGCATCCAAGACCCCCGCGGAAGCATCTGTACAATTATGCGCCAAATTCAAATTGTCGGAAATCCAGGCCAAGGCCATTCTGGAAATGCGGCTCCAGCGCCTGACCGGTCTGGAACGGGACAAGATCGATGCAGAGTACGCCGAAGTGACCAAGCTCATTGCTTATCTGCAAGGGATTCTGGATGATCCGCAGAAAGTGCTTCAGGTCATCATTGACGAGCTCAACGAAATTAAGCAAAAATACGGCGACGAACGCCGCACGGAAATCGTCGCCAGCTCGGAAGACATCAATATCGAAGACATGATTGTGGAAGAAGACGTGGTTGTCACGATCTCGCATGCCGGCTACATCAAGCGCAACGCGGTCAGCCTCTACAAGAGCCAGCATCGCGGCGGCCGCGGCAAGGTCGGCATGGGCACCAAGGAAGAGGATTTTGTCGAAAAAATCTTCATCGCCTCCACGCATAATTACCTGTTGGTATTCACCAGCGCCGGCAAGGTATACTGGCTCAAGGTCTATCAGATTCCGCAGGCCGGGCGCGCAGCCAAGGGCAAGGCCATTGTCAATCTGGTCAACCTGGCCCCCGGTGAAAAAGTCATGGCAACCCTGCCGGTGCGGGAATTTGTCGATGACAAGTTTATCGTGATGGTGACCAAGAAAGGCACCATCAAGAAAACGGAACTTACCGCCTATGCCAATCCGCGCGCCGGAGGCATCATTGCCATTTCCATCGATGAAGGCGATGAGCTGGTGGAAGTGCAGTTGACGATGGGCAACCAGGATGTCTTTATCGCGACAAAACAGGGCATGGCCATCCGCTTCAAGGAAGACGACGTGCGCGACATGGGCAGGACCGCCCGCGGCGTGCGCGGCATCAGCCTGGATGAAGGCGATGAAGTGATCGGCATGGATATCCCCGCCCAGAATACATTCATGCTGACCGTTTCCGAAAACGGTTTCGGCAAATGCACGCCGGTAGATGAATACCGCGTACAGTCGCGCGGCGGCAAAGGCACGATCAATCTGAAGACTGTCGAAAAAGTCGGCAATGTCTCCGGCGTTCTGCAGGTGATCGGCGAAGATAACGTCATGCTCATCAGCAATGCCGGCAAAGTCATCCGGCTCAAGGTGCAGGAAATTCCGGTCAATCACCGCGTCACGCAGGGCGTGAAACTGATTGATCTGGAGCCGGAAGAAAAACTCGTCGGCGTCGCCCGCACCACATCGGAAGCCGAAAGCCGCGACGACGGCAACGGCGATGACGAAGGTGATGCGAACGGCGAAGACAACGGCGCCGAAGAATAGTAATGAGCCAAGCTGATAATGAGACTCGTTGAGATCGAATGAAGTGAAGATCGAAACGTTAGTCGAATTACACCAGGTCTTGCACCGTGGTGAAGCGAACGTAGTGACGCTCGAAGCGTAAGGCGAACTATCCCAGGAGCAACGCGACGAGGGAGAATAGCTCCGCCGTTACAATAGAAGTCTTAATCACGGGTACAATAGTGCCCTCCGCTCTGCGGGATTGTTCGACTTACAAATTTCAATGCACGACGCTTTTGAAATTTGAGTCTCACAATAAATAAGTTTTTATAAAAGAATAATCAGGGAACACAAGTTTCAGCAACGTAAGGGCTGAAACTTGTGTGTTTCATTGTTGCGCAAAACGGAGATTAGAAGACCATTGTTATATTAATTCATTAAAACCATGTTTGCCATTAGGGAGAAAAAATATGGAACTTATTTTTCAAGGATCACCGAAAATAGTCGTCGCAACAAACACTTTTATCAATGTACCCGTTATTCTGAAGTATGAAGACACCCCACTATTAGAGGTTATTAAGGAACAGGGCATTGGTTTCATGACACAAATACCGATCTACCATTCAGACGGAACATATTTAGCAAAGGTTACCGGTAATCGAGTGTACCCTACAGAAGAGGGAAAGAAAGCAAAAATCGAAATAAGAGACAATCCCGGTAAATTCGTCTGCAGTCTTGACAAAAGAGTGTTATTTGAACTTTCTCATGGTGTCGGTGATGCGTTCAAAGCAACAGCTGAATTATATACACCGGATGGATGTTTTGTTAAATGCACGGATAACCCTAAGCCAGAGCTAATAAACTTAGCAGGTAACACAATGAGAGTTGGAGGCGTTACGATGATCGGGAACGTTTTTCAAAATCTCTCCATAGGCATTTGGTTGCGCAAAGATGGTTCATGTGCAATAGGTGTAGGATAGAATATCTAAGGGTAAATTGGGAACATAACATTTAATTGGTTGCTGCCCCGTGGTAGCACCGATCCAAATAAACAAAGCTAACCTTGGCGAATCATGAATTTTGAGCTTGAGCCATATCATCGTGACATTACGAAAGAGCAAGTCGTTAACGATATTACCGCTGTTGCACGCCAACTCGGACAATCTACAATCACAACAGATGATTACCGCCGCCATGGTAAATACAGTCCAGATGTCGCTCGGCGGCGTTGCGGGTCATGGCTCAAAGCTTTAGTAGAGGCGGGACTTTCTACTCAAAGACACAATACGAAAGCCGCACCCGAACAATTCATTCCCGACCTTAAGCGTGTAGCCACACTCCTCGGCAAGCCATCGGTCACGACCGAGGAATATCGCGACCATGGGCGCTTCGCGCCTTCTACTGTCTCAAACCATTTCGGGACATGGTTTGCCGCTCTTGATGCAGCTGGGCTAAACCGGACTCGAACTCTACATGTCACAGATGAGGAGTATTTTGAGAATCTTGAGCAAATGTGGGTACATCTTGGTCGGCAACCGCACTACACCGATGTGCAGAAACCGTTTTCCCGCTATTCCGCAGGAGCATATGAGAAACGGTTCGGATCATGGCGTAAAGCACTCGAAGCCTTTGTAGTCTTCGTCAACCAGGAATCTGATAAAACCAGACAATCTAGACCACCTGCATCGAAAAAGAAAAAAGAGTATACCATGCCGGCTGTTCAGCAAAAACCATCGCGCTACATTTCTTGGCGTTTACGTTTTCTTGTCATGCGTCGAGATGATTTCAAATGTCGTATTTGCGGAAGAAGTCCAGCACTTCAACCTGGTTTGGTGCTACACGTAGATCACGTCAAGGCATGGATTAAAGACGGTGAGACTGTTATGGACAACCTTCAAACGCTTTGTGAGCAGTGCAATGTTGGTAAGAGTGATCTATCCATGAAAAAGGAAGGCTAACCAATCACTAAAGCCGACAGTGCTTCGCGCCTCTGAAGTAACTTTTCGATATGCTTTTAACATCCCAAAAAAGACCTAAGAAAAGGAATAACATCAGTGGATGACAAATCTAAAAATCCTTTAGAAATGATAAAAGACCCATATGCAGGTGATAGCTTTATCCTTCCTGATACGCTATGCACAGATCAAAGAAGATCTTTTTTCCGTCGATCTAAGGAAATATTAAAGTTCCTTACTATTTCAGATCTTGCATTAAAAGAATGTAAAAACAGATATGAGCAACTTCTTTCACAAAAAAATCTTCAACAAGATACTCCTCTTAAATTTGGATTCTCAGATGGCCGATCAACTATAATGCCAGTGAGTAGTTTTTTAAATGGGTGCAATGAAGGTGTCGAATTGTTATGTCGTCAAGTATTTATTATGATTTATGGCGCTTGGGAAACTTATTTGTTTGAAATACTCGAGCAATCTTTTCCTAAAATCGGAATATCTGAAAATATATTAGAGCATTCTCTTAAAATAATGATGAAGGGAAATTGGGATGGAAAGTTCTGTAAGATGCAAAACAACCTTGGTATTGCTTACAAATCTGGCGATTTAGTCAATCACTTTAATGGATTTGAATTGAGTTATGGAGGTACGATATTCGAAAATCCTTTACTTTTTTTGGACGAATTAGCTAAAGTCCGTCATAGAATTATTCATGCCTCAAGTATGTTAGATAACGGAAAGTCAATTTTTATTAACGCTCAAATATTTCCAGCGTATCTAGCATTTTTCACGCTTCTAACAGAATACGTCGATAAATTATTTTCAGAGAAATTCCAGTATAGGCAGGTTAAGATTAATCCAGCAGAAACTTAGAATCTTGATCTCCTTGTTCAATAAGCAAGGGTAAAATGGGGACGGTTCTATTTAATGATAATTTAACATACCGATAATGCCGATTGTTAAGATTCCGTTTAGCTTACTATGAAAGCGACCTAATCAGTTAGCTCCACTTGTTCAATAAGTAATATTCAGTTATACTCTCCTCATGTCGAACTACAAATATTTTGATCATACGGCGGATATCGGCGTTGAAGTTACAGGCCGGACCAGAAAAGAACTGTTTGTGAATGCTGCCGAGGCTTTGTTTGATGTAATGATCGAAGGCAAATTTGTTCGGAAAGCTGCAAAACGGCAGAAAAAAATAACCGTAGAGGGAGCGGATGTTGCAGATTTGCTGATTAATTTTTTGCGGGAATTGCTTTATCTGTTTAATGGCGAGCAATTTATAACGGGCAATTGTGAAATTATAGAATTTTCAAATAAAAAAATACAGGCACGGTTAACGGGAGGATCGTTTAACAACAAAAAGCATTTGATTAAAACGGAGATCAAAGCGGTAACCTATTCCGGTGCAAAGGTGGAGAAAATAGAATCAGGTTGGAAGGCGAGAGTCATTTTTGACGTGTAATAGCAACCTTAGATGTCATGCCGGCGCAGGCCGGCATCCAGTATTATTTATTCCTGGATTTACCCTGAAGGGCACTATAGCCGGCCTTCGCGGGAATGACAAAATAGAAGTAAAAGCCTTAGAAGAGAAATTGTTATGGCTGAAATAAAATTGGAAAAATTGGATGACAATCGCTGGCTGCTGCCTCAGGCGGGCGGCATGAGGGTGCCGGGGATTATCTATGCCAATGAAAAAATATATCAGCTTTTAAAGGGTGACGAAAGCGCGAAGCAGGTGGCCAACGTGGCGCATCTGCCGGGTATCGTGAACTTTTCTCTGGCGATGCCCGATGTCCACTGGGGTTACGGTTTTCCAATCGGCGGTGTGGCGGCCTTCGCTCTGGATGGCGGCATCATTTCTCCGGGCGGTGTCGGCTACGATATTAATTGCGGCTGCCGTCTGATGACCACAAATTTAACACTGGGCGATATCAAAGACCGGCTCAGTGATTTAACAACCGCCCTTTATCAGCGCATTCCTTCCGGTGTCGGTTCGACGGGTTCAGTTAAATTATCCGGTAAGGATCAGAAAAAAGTTCTTGAAGAAGGCTCCGCCTGCGCGATCAAAGCCGGCTTCGGTTTAAACGAAGACTTGGAAACTACGGAAGACGGCGGCGCGATATCTGGAGCTGATCCCGAACTGGTTTCAGCCCATGCTCTGGAACGCGGCAAACAGCAACTGGGCACGCTGGGTTCCGGGAATCATTTTCTGGAAATTGAAGTGGTGCAGGAAATCTTCGATGAAGAAGCGGCCAAGGTCTTTGGTTTGCACAAAGGACAGATTGCCGTCATGATTCATACCGGTTCGCGCGGCCTGGGGTATCAGATTTGCGATGATTATCTGGCGTTGATGGTAAAACACGCCAGCGAAACCGGTATAGCGCTGCCGGACAGGCAGCTGGCCTGCGCTTATCTTGATTCGGGCCGGGGGAAAAATTATCTGGCAGCCATGGCCTGCGGAGCCAACTATGCCTGGGCCAACCGCCAGATACTGATGCACAAAACCCGGGAAGTTTTTGAGAAAACATTACGGATGTCGCCACGCGAAGTGAATATGCGGCTGGTTTACGATGTCTGCCACAACATTGCCAAGATAGAATCGTTTAATATCGGCGGTGTGCTGAAAAAACTTTGCGTTCATCGCAAGGGGGCGACCCGTGCTTTTCCCGCCGGACATGAGGCCGTACCTGAACGCTACAGGAAAGTCGGCCAGCCGGTTTTGATTCCCGGCGATATGGGAACCGGTTCTTATGTGCTGGTCGGTCAGGAAAAAGCCATGGCGGAAACCTTCGGCAGCGCCTGTCACGGAGCAGGCCGGGTGATGAGCCGGTCGCAGGCGATCAAATCCAGCCGCGGGCGCTCCATTGCTCGCGAGCTTTCGGAAAAAGGTGTTTTGGTGATGGCGGGTTCCAAGGGAACGCTCAGCGAAGAAATGCCCGAAGCCTATAAAAATGTGCAGGATGTTGTGCAGGTGATGCATGATGCGGGCATTGCCAAGAAGGTGGCGCGTTTAAAATCTCTTGCGTGCATAAAAGGCTAAGTGTTTTATGGAAAAAATTGTGAAGCTGTTGTACAAGATATTTAATCATTTCTGGAGAACGGCATGACGGAAATCATTTTTGATGAAAATGAAGATTGGGAAAAGCGAATATTGTGCAGCGATGAGTCCTGTATCGGCACCATCGGTCCGGACGGCAAGTGCAAGGAATGCGGCAAACCTTACGAAGGAAAATTGCCGGAAGGCAAAATAAATGAAATCGTTCATGAAGTAAGTTCGGAAAAGCCAGATTCCTCCGATGATCACTCGGATGACGATTGGGATAAAAGAGTATTGTGCTCCGACGGATCATGCATCGGTGTGATCGGTCCGGACGGCAAATGCAAGGAATGCGGCAAGCCGCTGTAAATATAAATAACTATGCCAGTTGAAAAAACCAGAACCACCCACATATTGCTTTCTGTTTTTCACGGCATTCCCCGATGTGTGCGCAAGGGAATGTTTTTATCGATATTTTTTCTTTTTTATCACATCGGAACAAAAAGCCGTTTAATTACGCTGCATAATCTGATGCGTTCTTTCCCCGAAAAGGACACGAAGGAAATTATCAAAATCGCCAAAGGCGTTTACCGCCATTTTGCCATCGTTGTCGCTGAGTTTTTCGATTTGCCTTACATGACCAAAGACAATATCCATAAATGGGTTGATGTTGAAGGTGTGGAAAATTTTCAGGCGGGTATTGCCAAAGGAAAAGGAATGCTCTCGATTGTGGCGCATTTCGGCAACTGGGAATTGATGACGATTGCCGGTCCGATGTATCTCAAACCGATGTACATTGTGTACCGGCCGCTGGATAATCACGTCATCGATAATATCGTGGAATATGTGCGGACCATGCAGGGCAACGATATGATTCCCAAAGGGGGCTCGGGAAAAAGAATTATGGAGTTGCTTCGCGAAAATAACCTGATCGGCATTCTCAGCGATCAGAACGTCGCCCATTATGAAGGCGTGTTTGTCGATTTCTTCGGTCGCACCGCCTGTACGGGAGTCGGCCTGGCGGTGATGGCCATGCGTTCCGGCGCTCCCGTTCTTCCCGCTTTTATGGCCCGACAAAAATCAGGCAAATATAAATTTATCATCAAACCGACGATTGAAGCGGTTTGTACGGATAATTACGAAAACGACTTGGTGGTGAATACGCAACGCTTCACAAAGATCATTGAAGAGGTTATCCGCGAATACCCCGATCAATATTTCTGGTTCCACCAGCGGTGGAAGACCAAGCCGTGGCAGAAGAAAATGTGAATAGTTAATAGTTGATGGTGGCTGGTGGATAGTGAAAACGGTGGATAAAATTATTGATCCACCGTTTTTTTAAAGGATGTCAATATCCGCAACTGCTTCGCAGTTGGGGTCGTTCAACTAACGAATCTTACTGTGCACAGTGTTTCAGAAATTTAGGGACTCATTATCCTGCGGAGCTATTGTCAATAGTTGTGTATGGGATTTAGGCGGCGATCCGTTTTTCTTCAATACCATTAACGAATTTCACTCCCTTAACAACATCTGCCAGGCGCTCCGGACGATGTAATCGAATCCATCTTTTCTGAGCGCATTGACATAATTTAAACGCCATGGAGAGGACAGTGCTTGCTGAAAAACAGCCTCTCACTTTATGGGTTCGCAACCGAACCGTCGCAAAGGTCGATTCAATCGGATTCGAGGTCCGAATGTGACGCCAGTGTTCAGCAGGAAAATCATAAAAGGTAAATAAAGCATCATGATCCTTTTCCAAACATTGAACCGCTTTGGGATATTTGGCTTCATACGTCTTCATGAAATCGTCAAAGTGGCGCTGGGCTTCATCCTTGCCTGCAGCCTGCCAAATCTGGTGCAACTTGGACTTGGCTTGGGCTTGAAGGCTCTTGGGCAAACTATTCAGCACGTTAGCCGTTTTGTGAACCCAGCATCGTTGCCAACGGGTACCGTCGTAGACTTTGCTTAACGCTTTCCAGAAACCCAGAGCCCCGTCGCCAATTGCCAGTTGAGGCGCGGTGGTCAGACCTCTGGATTTCAGATCTAGCAACAATTGTTTCCAGGATAGCTCGCTTTCACGAAAGCCACCTTCTATAGCTACCAGTTCTTTCTCGCCCTTATCGGTGGCACCTATAATAACCAGGAGGCACTGTTTATCATCCATGCGTACGTTGCAGTAAATGCCGTCCACCCAGAAATAGACATAACATTTTCCTTCAAGACTGCGCTTCTGCCATTGCTGATAATCCTGCTGCCAAACCGTCTTGAGACGACCAACCGTCGGGGCCGACAATCCCGAAGCATCTTTGCCCACTAAGGCGGCCAATGCTTCGCTGAAGTCCCCGGTAGAAACGCCTTTCAAATACAACCAGGGAATCAATTGTTCCATGCTTCTGGTTTTCCGAAGATAAGGCGGCAAAAGCGCTGAACTGAATGTTATCCGCTCCGATTGCTGGGGCGATCGATCTCTGATCCGGGGCGCTTCCACGGACACCGGGCCAATACCGGTTTGTATCTGACGCTCGGGTAAGTATCCGTTGCGCACAACGCGCTGATGACCCCCTTGATCCTTTAAATCTTTATATTGATTTAAAACAGTCTCGATCTCCATCTCCAATGCCTGGGCTAATAAATCCCTGGCGCCTTGTCGTAATATCCCTGTTAAGGGATCATCTATAAAAGTCTCTGGATTATTTATCTTAACTACGTTATCTTTCTTCATGGTGTGTGTATCCTTTCCTTTTATTTTTTGGCCGGCTGACTGTCGCGAAACAACCAACCGGTGGATACACCACCTATCTTCCTAAACACAACTTTTGTTTATATCTCTCCTGCGTCGCTACGCTCCTAGGATAATTCAACCATCAAGTTTCAGTTCATTATATCTCTAGATGATGTCATTACCCACAACTGCTGCGCAGTTGGGGTAGTTCGACTAACGAATCTTACTGTGCTGCGCTTGTAAGATTCGAGTCTCACTAAAATTCGTAAAGCTTGCTTCCCGGAATGACGGTGAAATTCTTCTTCGTCAGAACATCGATGGCTTTTTCGGGGTTGTCGAAGCGGAAGATGATGACGGCGTTCTGACCGCTTTTTTCCACAAAGGCGTAAAGGTATTCCACATTGATGCCTTCTTTGGACACCACTTCCATGATGCTGTGCAGTCCGCCCGGTGTGTCGGGGACTTCCACGGCGACGACGGGGGTCTTGCTTACACGGAAACCGTTGTCTTTGAGGACTTTGTTGGCTTTTTCGACGTCATTGACGATCAGGCGCAGAATGCCGAAATCGACGGTTTCCGCTACGGACAATGTGCGGATATTGATATTGGCTTCTTTCAGAACGCGCGTTGCGTCTTCCAGCGTGCCGGGTTTGTTTTCGAGAAATACGGATATTTGTTCTACTTTCATGGCAACCCCCTTTTGTGGTTAATCAAATACGGCGTTTGTCGATAATTTTGGCGTCGGTTTTCTTCAACGTGTTGGGCTGAACAAGCTTGACGCGTGCGGAAACACCCAGATAATCTCTCATGTCCTTGACGATTCTTTGTTCGATTTTCTGCAATTGTTTGATGCTGCCCGAGTCGCTGAAGATTTTGTCGTTGACTTCGACCTGCAAATCCAGGACATCCAGCGCCCCTGCTTTATCGATGATGACCTGATAATTGGGCTCGAGACCTTCGATCTCCACCAGAATGGCTTCGATCTGCGACGGGAAAACATTGACGCCGCGGATAATCAGCATGTCGTCGCTACGCTTCAGGACTCGTTCCATTTTGATGTGGGTCCGGCCGCAGCGGCACGGTTCGGTAATCAGACGCGATATGTCGCCGGTGCGGTAACGGACCAGCGGATTGGCTTCTTTGGTCAGCGTGGTGAAAACCAGTTCGCCCTCGGCCCCTTCGGGAAGCACATCGCCTGTTTGCGGATCAATGGTTTCAACGATGAAGTGGTCTTCGAAAATGTGCATGCCGTGGCGGCCTTCCAGGCATTCCATCGCCATGCCCGGTCCGATCACTTCCGACAGTCCGAACAAATCCAGCGCGGTAATGCCGAATGCTTTTTCTATGTCATCGCGGATGGCGTCGGTCCAGGGTTCGGCTCCGAAAATGCCCACGCGCAGTTTCAGCGCTTTGATGTCAATTCCCATGGCGTTGCCTTCTTCGGCCAGATGCAGGGCATAGGAGGGCGTCGCGCATAGCACGGTGGGACCGAAATCCTGCAGAATCATCAACTGTCGTTTGACGTCTCCGCCGGAGATGGGAATGACGCTGGCGCCGATTTTTTCCGCGCCGTAATGCAGTCCCAGTCCGCCAGTGAAGAGGCCGTAGCCGAAAGCGTTATGGATGATGTCGTTTTTGGTGATGCCAGCGGCGACCAGCGAGCGCGCGATCAGATCCGACCAGGTGTCGATGTCGCGTTTGGTGTAGCCGAAAACGGCAGAGCGGCGGCTGGTTCCGGACGATGCGTGCAGACGGACCACGCTGCTCATGGGCACGGCGAACAAACCGAAGGGATAGTTGTCGCGCAAATCTTTTCTGGTGGTGAACGGAAGCTTTTTCATGTCGGCCATGCAGCGAATGTCATCGGGTTTCACTTTGGCGGCATCAAAGGATTTTTTGTAAAAGCCGACGGTGTGATAGACACGCTCCAGAACCTGCTGCAGTCTTTTAACCTGCAGGGCTTTGATGACTTCGCGGGGCATGGTTTCAAATTCTTCGTTGTAGATCATGGCGCAGCCTCCTCATGGATTAACGGATATCGGAATCGTGTAAAAGCCTAACAAAACTTTTTGTCTCTGGCAAGAAGCTTTCTCGGGAAACAAGAATCCATCAGGCGTTTTGCCGCCCTAAAAGTTTTTCAGCCAGCAAAATGCCCAGAACGGTTTTGGCGTCGATGATGACGCCTCTGTCGATGAGCTTGTGTGCTTGGGAAAACGTGGCGGGTATGGTTTCAATGAACTCGTCGTCGTCGGGATTAAGCGGTGCGCTGAAAAGATCAAGGGCCAGAAAAAAATACATGTATTCGTTGCAGTAACCCGGCAGCAGATAGCCTTCGTAGAGCTTGATCAGCGATTTGGCTTTGAAACCGGTTTCTTCGGCCAGCTCCCGTTGCGCGCAAACCGCAGGAGATTCTTCGATCCCATCGAGCGATCCGGCCGGTATTTCCAAAAGGTCCTGTTTCACGGCGTTGCGATACTGTTTGATGAGCAGCAGCTCATTTTTTTCATTGACAGCAACAATGGCCACCGTGGGGTGATGGTTGATCCAGCTTTGTCTGGCCGTTTTGCCGTTTGGGAAGGTGACCTCCTCTTCCCGGACATCAAAAATTTTGCATTGGTAGACGATAGAGGATTTGTTGTCGGCCATGAATACTCCACAGGGTCAGTTGGTTTTGATGATCGTTAAGAGATGCTGCTCGATTTCTTCTTTGGGCAGTGCGCCGGTCACACGATGCACCATTTTGCCTTCCTTGAAAAAAAGCATGGTCGGAATGCTGCGGATGCCGTATTGCGAGGCGGTCAGCGGATTTTCGTCAACATTGAGCTTGACGACTTTCACGCCGTTGGCATAGTCGGAGGCCAGTTCGTCAATAATCGGGGACAGGGTCCGGCAAGGGCCGCACCAGGGCGCCCAGCAATCGACCAGAACCGAAGAGTCGGACGTCAACACTTCGCGGGCAAAGGTCTGGTCTGTGACATCGAACGGCAAAACTTTTTGCTGAGGAATGATTAACGGTTCATGGCATTTGCCGCATAAAGGCCGTTGATTTAATCGGTCCTCGGGTATTCTGTTCTTCGTGCTGCATTTCAGGCAGCGGATGATGAGTTCATCCAGCGAAGCGCCGCACTTGCCGCAGATCGATCGTCCCTGCAGTTTTTGTTTCGGTATTCTGTTTTTGGTTCCGCAGTTAAGACAGCGGATAATCACGTCATCAGGCATAGCATTTATCCTCAAAGGCATTATCTCTTTTTTGCCCGAAAAAGGCAAATCATATGGCAACGCCGACCATGACCGGCTTAAGCAGACGCGCCAGTTCGGCCGAAGGCATCCTTGCCAGCAGACCGCGGCTGCCCGCGTTGATTAAAATATCCGGCAAATCGGCGATGGTCTGTTCCATGTACACGGGCAACACTTTTCTGGTCCCGAACGGCGATGTCCCGCCGACTTTATAACCGGTATGTTTTTCCGCGACGGCCGGCTTGCATGGGGTGACGGATTTGGCTCCGATCTGCCTGGCCAGGGACTTGGTGGACACTTCCCGATCGCCATGCATCAGAATGATCAGCGGTTTACCCGTTTCATCCTCCATTACCAGCGTTTTAATGACCATGTGTTCGTCAACGCCCAGTTTCCGGGCGGATGCTTTTGTTCCTCCCCTTTCCTCATAGGGGTACGTATGCAGAGTGAAATCAGCCTGTTGTGCTTTGAGGGCTAAAACCGCCGGTGTTGTTGGAATCTTTTCCTTGCTCATCGGGTATATAATAACCATTAAACGTTTTAAATCAACAGAGAAGAGTGCATTAAGGGGTTGATGAAGAAAGGTTGTTGTACCGTGAACGGATAGCGTGTCATTGCAAGCGGCGAAGCCGCTGACATAGCAAATCCCACGGCTCCGGACAATCGGCAGCGACAAAATGTCATCGCTTGACCTCATGCGGAATTTTTATGGAGCAAGATTCTTGAGGTCAAACGGCAGCCGGAATGCGGCCAAACGGGTTACCTTTTCCAGCCGCACCGTCGGCTTTCCGCCGGCCATCAATGCTCTCTGACAGACGGGAATAATGCGGCAGGCGGCAATATAGGTTCGCTTTTGATTTTTCAATTTCCCGTCGGCGAGGGTCACCTGCAGAAGAAAACTCAGGTTAAGGTCGTCGTCGTGGAAAGGACTGACCATGTTACCGAGGGAATAGGTAATGACCACCGTCCGTTGCGGATCGCGCCGGGTCCGGTAAAACTCAACAGGTTGGACAACATGCGGATGGTGAGAGATGATCAGATCGAGCCCCGCTTCGGCCAGTTGATGAGCAACGGCCAACTGGCGTCGGGCGGGAAAAAATTCAAATTCAAGACCCCAGTGGAGGGACCCGACGATAAAATCGCAGTACTGTTCCCGGCAGTAGTTGATTTGCCGGATGGGCACAGACAGATCGACCTCCGCAGATAAAGCATTCAGTTGAACCAAATTGACATGATATTCCTGTTCCGGATCGATTTTCTTGCCGTTGAGGCCGAAGGTTAATCCGATAAAGCCTATTCTGATGCCTTGGACATCAATGATCGCCGCCTTCTGTCGATCCGCTTTTTCACGATTCGTTCCAACGGCGACAATCCCTTCTTTTGCCAGAGCGTCGAGGGTGCTGAGCACGCCCTCCTCGCCATAGTCCCAGGCATGGTTGCCGGCAGTTGAGAAGACGGTGAATTTCTGATCTTTGTATCCTTTGAGCACCTGAAATTGCCCGGCCGAAATGTAGGTTGACGGGGTCTCACTGCGGACGAATAATAAATTGCGTTGCGGCTGAGTGGTCAAGGGAGCTTCCAGATTGGCAAAGGAGATATCCGCAGTAAATAATTCGGCGGCAATGCCTTCATAGAGCGAATCCGCCGAATGCGTCAGCAGATCGTTCTGCATCAGATCGCCCACGGCAGCCAGTTGTATTTGAGTGGTTTGTTCAAAATCCGGCGGCAGCGTAAGGCTGGTTTCCGCCTGTCCGGCGAAAAAGTCCTCAAGAGAAGATTTTTTTTCGGCTAAACGGATCGGGTTTGCCGATTTGTAAAGCCAGTGCAACTTATCGATGAGGGTCATGTGTTCGAAGCAACCGTCGGTCTTGCGGGGAAAACGCCAAATATGAAAAAGATCGACAAATCCTAAAGCCAGTCGGATGATAAGCCGTAAAGGGAGCGAAACAGCGAGTTTTTCCTGAGGATTGGCCATTAACGAGGGAAGAGCGTCCGGGTCATGATGGACTGCTTTGGTCTTCCGGCTTGATTTATTTTTGGCCTCGCGGTGTACCATAGCATAGAAGTATAGAGTCAACCGTAGCGGCTGTCAATGACATATCATGCGTTTGATAACCCTGAGGATTAATACCGGTTCCCGGAAACGGGCAAAGACCTTCGGAATAAGGTTTTCTTGATTTTACGGTTATTTTAAGTTATTTGTGCAAAGCATTTTCTTCCAGGAGAGAACATTGCAGCTGAATCCCTGCGCCAAGCATAAACTGATTCGCGATTCCGTGCGGACGTTTGCAGAGACGGAACTTGCGCCTGTTGCGTCCGCAATAGACCGCGCTGCAACTTTTCCCCGTGAAATCATCGAGAAAATGAGGCCCTTGAATTATTTCGGTCTGCAGGTGCCGCGGGAATACGGCGGAGCCGCCCTGGATTCCGTCAGCGCCGCTATTGTTGTGGAAGAAATCTCCCGTGTTTGCGCTGCGATCGGTTTGTGCGTGACGGTGCATAATGGTGTTGCCGTGTATCCCTTTTTGCGGTTTGCGAACGCAGAGCAGAAGAAACACTATCTACCCAAACTGGCCGAAGGCGAGTTGATCGGCGCATTCAGTCTGACGGAAGCCAACGCCGGGTCCGATTCCGCAAGCGTGGAAACGACGGCGGTCAAAAGAAATGATGCGTACGTTTTGAACGGGACGAAAATATTTGTGACCAACGGCGGCGTCTGCGATCTGGCTTTGATTTTTGCGCTGACCGGCTCTGAACAGGGCAAGCCGCAAAGCAGCGTTTTTATCGTCGAAAGCAAATATCCCGGATTTTTACGCGGCGAACTGGAAGATCTCTGCGGTATGCGCGCCAATCCTGTTTCGTCGCTTTTTCTTGAAGATTGCTGTGTGCCGGAGAACAATGTGCTGGGGAGGATCGGCGACGGCATGAAAATAGGTTTGGCTACGCTGGATAACGGCCGCATCGGCGTTGCCGCGCAGGCGCTGGGGATCGCTCAGGGCGCTTTTGAAGCGGCGGTTAAATATGCCAAAGAAAGACAGCAGTTTAAAAAACCCATCGCTTCGCTGCAAACCATCCAGAATTATATTGCCGATATGGCCACCGAAATCGCCGCTGCGCGCCTGCTTTTGTATCGCGCCTGCTCGTTGAAGGATGAGGGAATGCCTTTTGGCTGTGAAGCGTCCATGGCAAAGTTGTATTGCAGTACGGTCGCATCCAGGGTGACGTCTCTGGCTGTGCAGATTCACGGCGGTTACGGATACAGCAAGGAATACGATGTCGAAAGGTATTTCCGCGATGCGAAGGTTACGGAAATTTACGAAGGTACCAGCGAAATTCAGCGCATGGTTATCGCGCGATCCATACTGTCTCAGTTGATATTATAAACATGCTCAATTTAGTCGTTTGTTTAAAACAGGTTCCCATGGTAACCGAACTGCCGTGGGATGAAAAGACGGGAACGCTGCGGCGCGACCTTGCCGCCGGCATGATGAATCCGGCCTGTAAACACGCCCTGGAAGCGGCTCTGCAAATCAAGGAACACCATCCCGCCAATATCACCGTAATCACGATGGGACCGCCGGCCGCCGAGGAAGTGCTTCGGGAATCGCTGGCGTTGGGCGCCGATCAAGCCGTGCTGGTTTGCGACAGGCTGTTGGCCGGATCGGATACGTTTGCCACGTCCCTTATTTTAAAAGAGGCGATCAAAAAGAAATGTCCGAAATTTGATTTGATCCTTTGCGGAGCCTACACGGCCGATAGCGAAACGGCCCAGGTCGGACCGCAACTGGCCGAGGAGCTTGATTTACCCGCGGCGGCGTATGTGGAAAAACTGGAAATTTCCGGAAAAACATTACGCGTCCGGCGTCTGGTGGATAATTTCCGCGAAACACTGGAAATGGAATTTCCGGCGCTGGTGACCATCTCGATGGAAAATTACAAACCGCGTTATACGGGGTTGGCGGGTCTGGAAAGCGCCTTCGACAAGAATGGTGTTGTCATCCTGGATGCGAAAGCTCTGGGCTTGACGGCTGCATCCATTGAAAAAAAAGGCTCCCGCACCAAAGTCCGCAAGGTGTTTCTGAGGAAGACGCAGAAAGGGAACGTGCTTCTGCAGGGAGCGGCGTCTGCGGTGGTGACGGAGTTTTTGGACAAGTATCAAAGAAAAATCGGCACTGTCATAGGGAAATCCATTGAAGAAAAGAAGTCCGATGAAAAAAAATAGTAAAAAAAGTATCTGGGTATTCGGCGATTACCGCAATTATTATCAAAACCGGGTCACCCTGCAATTGATCGCCCGGGCGGTTGCGTTGGCCAAGGTCATCGACGCGGAAGTATGCGCATTGATTTTCGGTCATGAAATAGACGAATGGATTATGGAATATACTGCGCATGGCGCGGACCGTATTTTGGCGATTGATGATCCGGCGCTGAAAAGTTACAGCACCGAAAAATATCTGGCCATCATTGAACGATTGGCCGGAGAAAGAGATCCGGAAATTATTCTGATCGGCGCAACGGATTTCGGACGTGAATTTGCGCCCCGGCTGGCCAAACGACTGAAAACGGGATTATCTGCTGACTGCGTCGGGCTGGATATCGCCGATGACGGACTGCTACTGCAGATCGCGCCTTCTTTCGGGGGCAATATGCTGGCGGAAATCGTCACGGAGCGCCATCGTCCGCAGATGGCTACGGTTCGTCCGGGCACCTTTAAGGAAATTCCTCACGATAACCAGCGGAAAGCGTTGGTTGAACGCCTTCCTTTGATGAAAAATCTCCCCAAACCCCGCGTTCGTCTTATCGAATATGAACGTTCCGTTGAAAAAGAGCATACCATCGAAAACGCGTCGGTTATTATTTGCGGCGGCCGCGGCATGGGCAATAAGGAAAAATTTAAAAAACTTCAGGAACTGGCCAGACTTTTAGGCGGCGATGTCGGCGCCACCCGTCCGGTGGTTTACGCGGGATGGGCGGACCACGACGCACTGGTGGGTCAGGCCGGAAAGCATATCAAGCCGAAACTCCTGTTTTCCTTTGGTATCAGCGGTGCGATCCAGCACACCGCAGGCTTGGGCGAGGCACATTTCATCATTGCGATCAATAAAAATCCGCAGGCAACCATGCTGAAAATGGCCGATGTCGCCATCATCGGTGATGCAAGCGACGTGCTCAATCATATGATTCGAGAACTCAAAAAGCGCATCAGAGAGTGATGTGTATAAGATACAATAATTTTATAGGAGATGTCTTATATGATCAAATCAAGACTTTGCGACATGACCGGAATCAAATATCCCATCATTCAGGCGGGCATGGGACCGTTCAGTAACAACAATCTCGGCGTAGCCGCCGCCAACGCCGGAGTGCTGGGCTTGTTTTCCACGAGCGGACTCTGCAATAAGGATTTTCTGCCCTTTATTTACAATGACTGGATTAAGAGCGCCGAGGCCAACCCGGATGACGACATTCCCACCGCAATTGAGAAATTGCTCAAAAGAGCCTACCGGTTGACTAAAGACACAAACGGGGTATTCGGTATCAACGTCATGGTCTCCGCCGAATTGCTTTTTCAGGCGGAGCTTATCATCAATGCGGCCATTCAGGTGCGGGCAGCCAATCCGGGCATGGAAAAACATTTCAAGGTTATTTTCACGTCTGCGGGCGATCCGGTGCCATGGAAAGAAAAAATCAAAGGTGCCGGTTTTACCTGGATGCATGTGGTGCCTTCAGTAAAAGGGGCTCTTCGCTGCAAAAAAGCAGGGGTTGATGTCATCGTGGCGTCCGGACACGAGGGAGGATTTCATACATCCTGGGAACCGGTGCATTCCATGATTCTGCTGCCTGCTGTTGTAGAAGCGGTTTCCGATGAGAAAACTTTGGTATGCGGAGCCGGCGGTTTCTGCGACGGCAAGACGCTGGCCGCGGCCCTGGTGATGGGCGCCGACGGCGTCCAGATGGGCACGCGTTTTCTTGCAACACAAGAAAGCGATTTTCCCCCGATCTGGCGACAAGGTGTGGTCGAGGCAGGTGACAGAGGCACTCTGGTTGCCCGCGGCTTTGTCGGGCCGGCGCGATGGCTTAAAAATCCGCGCAGTGAAGAGCACGCCCAAAACACACTGCAGAAATCGCCCGGATGTTATCTGGGAACGCCGGATGATATGCTGTCGATCGACTTCAAATTAATTGAGTTTGAAATGGAGTCGATGCAGGCTGCTTACGACGGCAACAAAGAGAAGGCGCTTCTGGCAGCAGGCGAAGCAGCGCAACGCATCAACGACATGCCCAAAGTCGCGGATATGGTGCAATCCATGATGAAGGAGACGGAAGATATTTTGAAAGGCGTCCAGACAAAGATGCTCGCGTAGCACCCATTTTAAAATAAAGGGAAACCCGGCGAATGCCGGGCACGTGCCTTGTGTCTAAGCTTTTTTGAACAGCTCCTAAAAAGCTGAAACTTTAAAAACAAATAACAAAAAAGCCGGAATAAACCCCGGTTTTTTTGTTATTTTCATTTTGAATTTTTTTGCAGGATTTTCGGGATTTCGGATTCACAGGGGACTCCGGTTGCGCAAAGACCGCACCCATAGATAAAAATGTGATAATTTTTATTGCAGTGTATCAGAGATTTGGCCACCCTTTGATAGCAAACCTCCTTATTATGGCCATTTTCCGCGGTTATCGCATTCACCGGACAGCGTTTCGCGCATTGCATGCAGGATTTGCCTTGATATTGCAGACAATGAGCATGAATATCATCAGGTCGCTCACGGTTTGATGTAAGTTTTACATTGACGACAAAACTGCCCGTTCTGTGAGCGCAGCCTTTTTCAGTGATGAAAAAATCGTGCATCCCGAAGGTTCCCAGACCGGCAGCATACGCCATATGCCGGTGCGACCAGGGAGAAGCCCAGCCTACTTTGGGATAACGTTTTTTATTAAACATGGGCGTGACGTCCGGCGCTATGGCCAAAATGCCCCTTTTCATAAGACAGGTAACTATTTCACGCACGAATATCTGGCTGAATATTTCACCTAAGAGGCGCGTCTGCGCCCAACGTTCCGCGGACCATTCTTTCATGGCCGCATTATCGTTCTTTGTAATTTTCGTCAGCGGCAGGATGAAAGATACGACGCTTAAATCCTCTGCCCGGGGAGCGGGAACGCCATGTTGCCTGGCCTGCCACTGCATAATTTCTTCCGGCGTGAAGTGATGCGGTCCGATAATCGTTTTATACTGTTGAAATATCGGATCGTCACCCTGAATAAATCCTATCAGCGGCTCCGTGAAGATTTTCTCTCCGTAAAAGGGATATTCCATGGTATTTTCCGGATGAGTGGCTATCTTTTCTTTGATGGTACTGATAAACCAATCTTCATTGAATACGGGATCATCAGGCAAGCGCTGATAACCGGCATTAAATATTGGCTGATGAGGATGGCCCCATCCACGCATTTCACCGATCGCATTTTTCATTCCGCGAACGTCGGTGAAAAATGAAAATTTACGATAGCCATCTGTTTTTTTCATAATCAACCCTTGCCTATTCTTCGGGGGGAAGACATCCCAAAATAACGAATGCCTAGAAAAATCAGCATGCCGGCGAAAATCAGGCGCAGGGTATCATTCGGGATGATATTAGCCACAGTTCCTCCGATGTATGTGCCTAAAAGAATCCCGGGAATAAGCCCCCAGAGGATTCCTTGTTCAGTATTGCCCATTTTCCAGTGTGTGAGTGCGCCGACAGCGCCCGAGGGAATCATGACCAGCAGCGATGTTCCCTGTGCCACATGCTGGGTAAAGCCGGCAAGTATTACCATCACAGGAATCATAATCGTGCCGCCGCCGACGCCCATCATGCCGGAAAGAAATCCGGTCAACGCTCCTGTTGTCAGATAAATAACCGGTTTTGCATCATCGCTTACGACGACATTCGGCAAGTATAGTTTTAAAAATAAGAGTGCTGCACAGAAAAGCAGAAAGGCCCCGAAAGCTTTTTTTAATTTTTGTTCCGTAAGGGAACCGGCGTAACGAGCGCCCAGGGATGCCGTCATGATTGCCGTAAGCGCCAGCAGTGCCGCCGCTTTGATGTCTATCGATCCGTTCAGTGCATAGGTTATTGATCCGCTGATGCCTGTGAAAACCAGGGCCACAAGACTTGTGCCGTGAGCCTTGTGCTGGGGCAGCTTTAATATCTCGACCATCAGCGGCACCATAATGATACCGCCGCCGATGCCGATCAGACCGCCAAACGTGCCGGCGACCAGTCCGATAATACAACTAGAGAGAGTGATTGCCTTCATGCATTTTCCCTCTGGCCAGTGAAGCAAAGATCCCCGCGCAGCAAAGAATACTCAAGATGGAAAAAATAAGTTTGGTGCTTTTTAAAAAGAGATGATGATTGGCGGCGGAAATCGGATGGTTGCCCAGAATAACGGCAAAAATCAGCATCGTAATGCCCATGCTGAACATTTGACCGGTAAGCCTCATCGTACCCAGTGTGGCCGATGCGATACCGTAAAATTTATTTTCCACAGAACTCATGGTGGCATTGACATTGGGCGACGAAAAGAGCGCGAACCCGATGCCCAGTAAAACAAGACAAAACAGAACATAATGAATGCCCGTGGAACCGTTGAGGAAAATTAAAAGGACAAGACCCGCGACCGTGATGGACATCCCGATGGACGCGATGATTTGCGGTTCAAAACGGTCGGAAAGACGTCCGGCAAAAGGCGAAATAAGCGCCTGCATGATCGGGGCGGCGATCAGAATGGAGCCTGCTTCGGAAGGGGTCAGAACTTTGATGTTTTGCAGATAAAGACTCAGCAGGAAATTAATAACAAACGTGGCGCTGTAATTGATCAGGGCGGCCAGATTGGAGAAAGCAAAAACCTTGTTATCGAGAAACAGGCGTATGTCCAGCAAGGGGAAGGGGCTTTTGAGCTGCTGAAAAATGAATAAGCCCAGAAAGATCATACCGATCGCAATGAGACACCCCGCGCTAAATGCCGGCAGATGGGAAAACCCGTACATAATGGAAAAAAGAGCAATGGCGTAGATCAGCGCGCCGGTTAAATCGAAGCCCTCGTCTTCGCGGGCGGATGTTTCCGGTTCAATTTTTGCCAGCGTGATGAAAATGATGGTTAAGCCCAGGAAGACGGTAAACAGAAAAATGTACCGCCATCCGAGATATTGCGTCAGCAGCCCGCCGATAAAAGGCCCGACAGTCAAACCAACATAAACGGCGGTGATGTTGATGCCCAGAATCTTGCCGCGATCGCTTGGCGGATAAGCTGAAATCAGCATGGCCGTTCCGGTGCTGAAAATCATGGCCCCGCCGATGCCCTGCAAAGCTCGGACGGCAATGAGAAAAGCCTGCGTGGGCGACCAGATGCAAAAGGCGGAAGCCACGGTAAAAATCAAAGCCCCGTAGATAAAAATTCTTCGGCGGCCGTAGATATCGGCCAGACGTCCCAGAGGGATGAGCGATATGGATGCCGCCAGAATAAAAGAAGTGGCCACCCAACTGAGCGTCAGAGCGGTCATGGACAATTCTTCGGCGATGGCGGGGAGGGCAACGTTGATGGCGGATCCCATAAACGGTGTCAGAAAAGAACTCAGCGTTGTAACCAGCAGCACATAGAGATGATTTTTATTGGCGTTGATTTTCATGGATGGATGATAAATACGGACAATTACGTGCAGCTATACGTTTTGTTCAAGAGCGACGGGAAATGATCCTTCCCGCAGGCCATCATCAGCGTCAGAGGCATCACTTTTTTCGCCTGTTTGAGCATTTTTCCCGTAAGATTGTGAATGTCCCACTGGGCATGGGCATCGGCACGCAGTCGTGCAAGATGATACATTTCCCGGGCGTTCAGTTTCATCAAAACCCTTTTACGGTGGGCATTGGTCAGCACATAAACGGCAGCCAGTGGTGCTTTCTCTCTGATTTTTTCATATGTGCTCTGCGTACGGTGCATCAGGTCCAGAAAATCTTTTTGCCGGCCGATGGCTTTAATGGAAGGCGGCACGGTGACACCCAGATGCGGATTGTATTCCTGTGCAATGATAGTGGACATTCGGTGTCGTTTAAGCTGGGCAAAGCAACTGGAACTGGCGATCAGTTCAAACTGCAGATCCACAGTTTCCAGCTCCCTTAATACGGCATCGTGTATCTGCAGGTTGGCAAAAGCAGTTTTAAACAGGGATCTTTTTTTCTGAGCGGTCAGCTTGTCGGCCGTCTTCAGGCATTCGGCATAATTGGCATCCGATGATGCAAACAGCAATGCGGCAGCCGCCCGGTTATCGGCAGCAGCCGATGCAGACATCAATTGCACATCGGCTGCGTTTTTGACCTTCGATTGCGATTTTTTTATTAATGCGTCGGAAAACCGATTCAGATTTCTTCTTGTGAATTTATCGTAGTCTGTCGCCTTCGTGTAACGGATCAGAGAAGGGGCGATTTCCTTTGTGGCGGCATACAGCTTTGCGCTGTATTCCTGCGCTTCGGCCAGGGGCAATGCCGCCAGCCGTCTGAGCATGAGTTCCAGGTTGCGGGCGTTGACGGTCATGCCCAGTTGGGTTTCGGTAGCCATGGAAATCGCGTAGCGGGCGTCTTCCTTGGCCCAGCCTTCCAGCATGGATCGGTTCGCCGGATCGGACGCCAGAGTTTTATGTTTATCGAAAATGTACGGCCTCAAGTTCTCATACATCTCATGGTAAAAATCATTTTGCGCTTCAACGGTAGAGATGAACAAACCGGCAAGATCAGCCTGCCGGATTTCTTCCGGGACGACAAAATCCTTATCGAAAAGAACATAGCGCTGTGATTTTTCCGTGAAGGAACACAGACGGAATTTTTCGATTTCTTCAACCAGGAACCGGGAGACGCCGATCACATCGATATTAAAAACCGCATGCTCGGCCACGGAGTTGTGCCCCATGTCAAAAACGATTTTACGGTTGGATTGGCGAGCCTTATCCACTTCCTCGCGGGCGATGGCACGCAGCTCGTTAACGGGTTTCGGATTGCGGCTGATGCGTGCGTAAGCCGCCGAGATGGTTTCAGGTGTCAAATCCTGTTTTGTTCCGCTTTTGTCTTTCAGCGTCCGGATGATGTCATAGTCCAGATTATGACCGGCAAGAAGAATTTTCATGAAATTTTCCTAAAAACTGACAAGTTCAATCTTTCCCAGCGTTCTTCCCAGAAAACGTTCGCCGATGGTTTGAAAACGATAGGGCAAATCGCTGACATAAAACGTGTATTCCGGTACCGCATGGTTCTGATTGCCGATCGCTTGTTGATCGATCAGATCGGCGGCGATACCGGCCATGGCTTCTGCCGAATCGATCAGTGTTACGGATTTTCCCATAATGTCCTGTAACAGGGGTTTTAAAAGCGGGTAATGCGTGCAGCCGAGAACCAGCGTGTCCACCTGTTCGGCGATAACCTGTTTGAGATATTCCTGAGCAATGAGTTTTGTCGCCGGATGATCAAACCATCCTTCCTCCACCAGGGGAACGAACAAAGGACAGGCATGAGAGAAAACTTTTGCCTCTTTATCCAGAAGATGGATTGCCCTGGCGTAGGCATTGCTGTTGACGGTTGCAGGTGTGCCGATGACGCCGATGGACTTGGTTTTGGTATGCTGGATGGCCATGCGGGCGCTGGCGTCAATGACTTCGAGGACGGGTACCTGTTCCACAAGTTTTTGATAAGCGAACGCGACAGGCACCTGTGATAAATCAATGATCGTTTGATGAGCCACTGCGGCCATGGTGTTGCAGGCGACAATCAGCATTTTGACATCTTTTTGGATCAGAAATTCGGTAATCTGTGCCGCGTAGCGGTTGATGGTTTCCACCGACTTCACACCATACGGCACGCGAGCGGTGTCGCCGAAATAGATGATGTTTTCAAAAGGCAGACGTTCCATCAGGGCCCGGACGACCGTCAGACCGCCGATGCCGGAATCGAAAACGCCTATGGCACGATTTGCTTTTGTGTTCATGGTAATGTTTTTACGGAACTTTTATCTTAATTGTTTTTTACACCGGGCCGCAAAAAAAAACAACGGGCCCCTTTTCTTATATCTTCTCGAAAGAAATCTCATCATTGCGGATGTTTGCCGCTGGAAATGGCTTATCATAACTCATCAAAACATAGCAAGGTTTGTTGTTGATATTTTTTGTAAACAAGGCCGCTTCCCCGTCGGGAAGACATCGATGCGGATTTTAACAGCGAATTGTCAGAACCGGATTTTCAATCCCACAACGGGTGCTGTGGAGGCGCCGCCCGGGGATACAATGCGAAAGGCATCCGAGCGGTGATGAAGGCGCGTAATGAAGGAGATGCCGGGATGGGCGGGCAGACCCATTTCCAGTTCGACCATCCAATACGCCAGCCATTGGGATGTCTCACGGTCAAGAATCGCTTCCATTTCCGGTTTCTCTGTTGCATAAGAGGGGCCCAGGCCGAACGCGATGCTTGTATCCACATACTTGTCCCAAAAAAAGGCATTCCAGCGAGCCGTTACAATGGCGTTAAATTCCCAGTGGTCCTGGATGTCGTAGAAATGCTTTACAATCTGTCCCTCAACTTCCAGATTGGCGAGATCTTTGTATGCATAGAGACGGCGTGCCAGCGTGACGGCTGCCAGGCGGCAATCGGTCAGCCGGAGTGTTCCGGTGTCCAAAATGAAATCATCGGCATGATTTTTCGATATTTCGCCATAGTAGAGGTTGAGAGAATAAAGTTTGTCCTGTGTATCGTTGGAATAAGCCGGATCGGCCGACCAGACCATCGTCAGACATACAAGGATCAGCGTAAAAAAAAGTGTGAGAATCTGAGGAAATCTTTTTTCATGGATGTGTCGCGAGATTTTCAACATAGAACCCGAGAAGGCAGTTATTTTTTGAAAATTATTTAAAAGAAAAATCACCGTAACCCATTGTCCTTGTTATTGATGTGAGAGTTCATATGATAATCAGCCTGCCGTGTCAATGAATTATTCGTTGGGGATTCCAGGATGAAAATGAAGTTTATAGAGCGTAAAAAAATCTTTATACTTTCAGTGCTTGCCGGGTGAATAAAAAACGCGCAACGGCAGGCGGATGTTTGGTATTGGTCTGAAAACGGCCCGGTTCGTCTGACAAATAATCAAGCGGTGTTTTGGCGCGGTGGATCAAGACAGGATTTTTTCTTAAAATCCGTTGCGGTTGGCTTGTGCTGAATCGATCAGACGTGCCTGTGCATCAATTCCAGACGATACCGAGCCCGCTCATGGCCCTTTTCCGCCGCCCGGCGATACCACCGTTCAGCCTCAGCAGGATCTTCCGGAATAACAACACCCTCTTCGTATATGCCGCCCAGGGTGAATTGTGCATCGACATTGTCCTGAAGCGCTGCTTTTTGGTACCATTTGATTGCTTCAGCAAAGTCCCGGGGAACACCTTCCCCGAAAAAATATTTTAATCCCAGATTGTACTGTGCACCGGCATGCCCTTTTTCGGCCGCTTCGCGATACCACTTTGCCGCTTCAGCATCGTTTTGCGGGACACCTGACCCCTCCTGGTACATGTTGCCGAGGTTAAGCTGCGCATCGGCGAAGCCTTGTTCCGAGGCCTTTAAAAACCATTTTGCCGCTTCAACGTGGTTCTGCATAACGCCGTCGCCGTTTTTATACATTAAGCCCAGCCGGTTTTGAATATCGGCATCGCCCTGTTCGGCCGCTTCGCGATACCCTTTTTCGTCATCAGAAATCTCCGGCGAGGGATTGCTTTCCGTCGCTGTTGTTTCCGGAACCTCCTGCTCAATATCATGATTTTGTTCAGCAAGCTCATCAGTTACAACTATAAGCGCGTTCGCGCTTTCATCCGGTTTTGTATATGCAGTGGTTTCGTTTCCGTCAACGGGGGGCTGTGTATCGCCTGGCATGGTTTCGTGACCGGCCGGAGACAGAGCCTCCAGTTTATTTTGGGCCTCTGGATGCCCCTGTTCGGCCGCGGCGCGATACCATTTTATAGCTTTTTCATTATCCCGGGGAACGCCGGAACCTTCTTCGTATATAACGCCCAGATGATATTGTGCATCGGCAAGGCCCTGTTCAGCCGCCTTCAGATATTGACTTACAAGGATTTGTTTGGCGTGGTCCTGTGACAGGGCTTCTTTCTTCTCGTCGGGAAACTCGTCCGGTATGGATGAAGCATCGGCGGCGTTTGATGGAAGGATGCGAGGGGATTCCTTGACCGCCCGGGCTGCTTCCCGCTGCTCGTCCTGCAGGGCTTTGCGCATGGCATCGAGTTTAGCCTGGGCATCCGTGTGTCCCTGCTTGGCTGCCTTATTGAACCATTTGACAGCTTCGGTAGAATCTTTTTGGACACCTAACCCGTCCTGGTACATGATGCCCAGATTATATTGCGCATTGGCGATACCCTGTTCCGCCGATTCCAAAAACCATTTTGCCGCTTCAATATGATCCAGTGCAACACCTTCTCCCTTGCTGTACATGAGGGCCAGATTGAATTGAGCCTGTGCATTACCCTGCTCAGCCGCTTTCAGATACCACTTGGCAGCCTTTACATCGTCCTGTGATACTCCTTTTCCTTCCTGATACATCCAGGCAAGGTTCAGCTGGGCTTTGGCATGATTTTGCTGGGCGGCCTTGAGAAACCAGCCGACGGCTTCAGCGTCATCCTGCGGGACGGCTTCGCCCTTCCGGTAAATTAACCCCAGATTATACTGTGCGGCGGGGTTCCCTTGTTCAGCTGCGTTAAAAATATCTTTGAATGAAGCCATAATATCTAAAGGGTTTTGTGATGGTTGTAGAAAATTTTAAAGAAGACATGACGGTAACATCATTAATGTCCGCATGCCTCTGTCTCAATCCGTCTGGAAGTCGATTTATTTGACGCACGTTCAGATCAGTGAAACACTGATCTGCGTCATTCCTTTTATATCTACGCGTTGAAATCTTTCAGTCCGTTAAAATCCAGCGTTGCGAAATAATCCTTTATGGTTTCAGCCCGGCGGATTTGGACCACTTTTCCATTTGCTCTCAGTAGCAGTTCGGCTGAACGAAGTTTCCCGTTATAGTTGAAGCCCATGGCAAAACCGTGCGCGCCGGCATCATGGATGACGAGAATATCGCCCTGCTCCAGTTTGGGCAGCTTGCGGTCAATGGCGAATTTGTCGTTGTTTTCACAAAGCGATCCGGTGACGTCGTAAAGGATATTGTGTGATTTGCGCTCCTTGCCCAGAACGGTGATGTGATGATAGGCGCCGTAAAGCGCCGGGCGCATCAGGTTGGCCATGCAGGAATCCAGTCCGGCAAATTTTTTATAGGTGTTTTTGATATGCCGCACGCGGGAAACAAGATAACCGTAGGGTCCGGTGATGTAGCGGCCGCATTCCGTAAATAGTTTTAAAGGAGCCAGACCGTTGGCCACGATAATATCATTGTATTTTTTCCTGATGCCGCGACTCATTACGTTTACGTCGATGCTTTTTTGCTCCGGCCGGTAGGGTATTCCTACTCCACCGCCGATATTGACGAATTCGAATTTGATTTTCAGCTTCTGTGAAAGCTCAACAATCAGGTTGAACAGTATTTCCGCGGTTTCCACAAAATAATAAGGGTCAAGTTCGTTTGAAGCGACCATCGTATGAATGCCGAAACGCCGAACGCCCTTGTCCCTGCATATTTTATAGCCTTCAAAAAGCTGTTCGCGGGTGAAACCGTATTTGGCTTCTTCCGGGTGGCCGATAATATGATTGCCTTTTTTCAGTTTGCCGGGATTGTAACGGAAACAAATCAGTGCAGGCAAGCCCGCACTTTTTTCCAAAAAGGCAATGTGGCTGATATCGTCCAGATTGATGATGGCCTTTAATTTTTTGGCCAGCAGAAAATCTTCCACTGGGGTATCGTTTGAGGAGAACATGATTTCTTCGCCGGTAATGCCGGTTTTCTGTGCCATCATCAATTCGGCCAGCGAACTGCAATCGGCGCCATAACCTTCCTTGTGAAGGATTTTCATCAAATAGGGATTGGGAGCAGCCTTAACGGCAAAAAATTCTTTAAATCCTTCATTCCAGTTGAAGGCGTTTATGAAAGCGCGGGCATTGTCCCGGATGGCTTTTTCGTCATAAATATGAAAGGGCGTCGGATAATCTTTAATGATATTTTCGATTTGCTTTTTCGAAAAAGGTAAAATCTTTTGAGGCATAACAGTCTTCCTGGATAAAAATAATTTACGTGAAATCAAGCGTGTTGTTAAATTTACGGCAAAACCGGAAAATTATCAATACTATTTTGAAACGGGACATATCTGTTATGTGATAAAGAGTTGGACACAAAGATAGATGATCGAGGAGAGAATCGCGGCAGCGGGAATGGTCAGTATCCAGGCCCAGATAATTTTTCCGGCAACACCCCAACGCACAGCGGAAAGTCTTCTCGTGGACCCGACGCCGACGATCGCGCCGGTAATGGTATGGGTTGTACTTACGGGAATACCGGCAACCGTAGCGCCGATAATCGAGCAGGCCGCCGCCGTCTCCGCACTGAATCCGCCCATCGGCTGAAGCTTGGTTATTTTTGTTCCCATCGTTTTCACGATTCGCCATCCGCCGAACATGGTTCCCAGTGAAATCATGGAATAGCAGGCAATAATGACCCAAACAGGAATGTAAAACGTATCACCCAGCAATCCCTTGCTGAACAGTGCCATGGCGATGATTCCCATGGTTTTTTGCGCATCGTTCATACCGTGTCCCAACGAATACACCGCGGCAGATAAAAGTTGAAGTTTCCGGAATAGTTTGTCAGATTTGCCGATGTTGGAGTTGTGGCTCAAATTCATGGCCGTGACCATAAAAATAAAACCCAGCGCCATTCCGATGGCCGGAGATACGATGATGAAAACAGTCGTTTTGATGATGCCTGCCCATACCAGGGTGCTGAAGCCAGCTTTCGAGATGGCGGCTCCGATTAATCCGCCGATGAGTGCATGAGACGAACTGCTGGGTAAACCATAGTACCATGTAATGATGTTCCAGATAATCGCTCCGCCTAACGCGGCAAGGATGACCAGATTATCAACAATGTCAATATTAATAATTCCTTTACCTACCGTGTGGGCAACAGCTGTTCCCACAAAGAAGACGGCGGCAAAGTTGAAAAAGGCGGCCCAGATGACGGCGTATTTGGGTGAGAGAACGCGGGTAGAAACGACAGTGGATATGGAATTGGCAGAATCATGAAAACCATTTAGAAAATCAAAGGCAAGCGCACCAATGATGAGAAAAACAACAAACGCCATTGAATCAAGCATGTTTCAGGACGATCCCCTCCACGATGTTGGATACGTCTTCGCAGACATCAATTGCTTCTTCAAGGAGTTGAAAAATATCTTTCCATTTTACAAGCTCAATGGCGTCTTTTTCGGTTTCGAAAAGATTGGCCATAATGGACCTTAGCGTGATATCTCCGGCATTTTCAAGGGTATTTATTTCCACGCAACCGGCAAGAATCATGTCGGAGTTTTTCATGTTCCGCATGGCCTGAATAATGGTTTTCAGCTTTTTGATCGCATCATTCAGGATTTGTGCCTGTTTGATGATTTCATCCGACGTTCGTTTGACTTTATACAGATGAATCCGGACGGCTGTTGCTTCAATGACATCCATAATGCTGTCCATTTTATTGACCAGTGCGTAAATATCTTCCCGGTCAATAGGCGTAAGGAATGTCTTGTGCATTTTTTCGTATGTTTTATGGGTGATGCCGTCGGCTTCGTGCTCAATTTCCTTGAGTTTGGCGACCCGCACATCGGAATAATCCCGGGTCTGAGCCATTTCCAGAAACAGCTTGCCGCCTTCCTCAATTTTATCGGCAAGTTCATCAAAAAGTTCAAAAAAATTTTCTTCTTTGGGGAACAAGCGCATGAGATAAACCTCCTTGCGTTCCTGGTGTAATCCGTGCTGACGGAACGTCAGCAAATTACTGGCAGTGCTCTAGCGAATTATCAGGAAAAATGCAAGAATTAAAACCGCCAGAACAAAGAAGAAAGGAATTAAATCCTTTTATTTAAGCACCTTAGCGTAAATAATTTTTCCGTCCCCTTCCGAGTAAAAATTCTTCAGAAAAGCTTCCTTGGCATAACCGCAGGACTCATAAAATTTATGGGTGGGCGTGTATTGTGCCCGCGAGGAGGTCTCCGCGTATATTTGCCTGCCGCCGTTTTGATAAATGCGGTTTTCTGTTTCGGCCATCAGCATTTTTCCGACTCCCAGCCCCTGTAAATCTTTGGCAACGACGATCCAGTAAAGATCGTAGCTCCCGGCCGTGGCCGGTATGAGGCCGTAGCACGTATAGCCGACGACCTGGTTTTCAATTTCGGCAAATAAAAACTGGTAAGAACTGACCTCCTGTTTGTCCAGTTTATCTTCAGCCAGTTCGATGGCTATTTCGATTTCTTCATCAGAAAAGAAGCCGCTGGATTCCACCATATCGGCAATGACTTCGATGTCGGAAGGTTTAATTTGCTGGCGATAGATAAATTTTTTCATATTTTGCATCACGTATGCGGGAGGCCTTCACGAAACATGAAGTAAACCGCTCCGACTAGGCAAAGGCCGGCCCACAGAAAATCCATCTTCAACGGTTGTTTCATATACATGATCGCAAAACCGGCAAATACAATCATGGTAATCACTTCCTGAATCACTTTAAGCTGTCCCAGGCTGTAATAATGAAAACCGATACGATTGGCGGGAACCTGTAAAACATATTCAAAAAAGGCGACGCCCCAACTGAACAAGATGACAAACAATAAAGGCTTGTGGTTGAAGTTTTTCAGATGTCCGTACCAGGCAAACGTCATGAATAAGTTGGAAAAGAAAAGGAATATGATGGTTTTTAACACAGATATTAGATCTCCTTGGATATAGATTTCAACGCGTTATCAATAATTAAACCGATAGCCTCGTGATATTTAATTTCAGCCCTCTCCAGCGCCGCAGCAAAACCGGCATCCGGCGACAAACACGGATTGGTGTTGACCTCCAATACCCAGGGCTTGTTGTTCTTGTCAACACGAAAGTCAACACGCGCGTACCCGCGCAACGAAAAAATATTCCAGCACTGCAGGGCAATGTCCTGTAAGGACGATATGAGGAGGGCATCCTCGTCATCAAAATTGAATTTTCGCACTGTATTATTGTATTCAAAGGAATCCGCGTCCCATTTGGCCTTGTAATCAACAATTTTCAATTTATCCGGAGCATAATCCTGAAACAGCATTTCCGCTATCGGCAAAACTCTGGCCCCGGCCTGATCAGACATTAAAGCAACGTTGAACTCGCGGCCGTCGATGTAGGCTTCGGCGTAACAAGAGCCGCCCAATTTTTTTTCGCGGAGTTTCATTTCTTTGATGATCGCAGTTTTGTCCGTATAGGAAATCAGTGAGTTTTCATCAAGACCGATCGAGGCATGTTCCCAGGACGACTTGATTAAAAATTTTCCGCCATCATCCTGTCGGAAGATGATGCCATTCTGTTCCAGCCAATCCGGCGTGGCAATGCCGGCATCGCGCATGATTTTTTTGGCCGTCGGCTTGTTGGACGTGAGGTATATGGCGTGTGTCGGGCAACCGGTATAAGGAATCTGCAACACATCAAGAACAGCGGGAGCGAAATGAATCAGGCTGCCTTTGGAGTCCAGGGTTTCTACAATATTAAAAACGACCGCCGGTTTCAATGATTGCAGCATGGTTATGGTACGATTCAGGTTGAGTTCAAAAGGCAGCAAAACCGGTTCATAATGCAGCGTGCGCACGGCGTCGGCAATGGCTTCGGCCTGCACGAGACAATCCAGTTCGTCCAGGCTGCCATCCGTTGCGATATCACTGTGCAGAATAACTACTTTTTTCATAAAAATTATTTACACCGGTTTTCAGGATGATTTTTTACACGTTGGAGCGCCGATTTAATGATGGCGCAGATCAGCTCATGATAGCTCATGCCAATTTTAGAACACAGGATGGGCAAATCCGAACGCACCGGGTTGAGACCGGCCAGCGAATTGACTTCCATAAAATGGGGAACATCGTACGTGTTGGAGCGAAGGTCAACACGACCGGCATCTCTTAAATCCAATGCCCTCCAGGCCATTAATGAAATGTCCGCAGCCTTTCGGGCCTCTGGATCATCGACCAGGACATAGTCAACCAGTTTGTCGTAGTGTTCTTTGTTTTCGTAGGAGTAGGCGTTTTTTTCGGCTTCCGGTTTTAAAATAACTTCCAGAACGCCCAAGGCGCGGGCGTCTTTGCCTGTTCCCAGGATACCGACTGTGAATTCGCGTCCCGGCAGATACGTTTCCACCAGCACAGGCTGCCGGAAAGTCTTTAAAAGATTCAGGCAGACGGCACGCAGGTTTTTTCGGCTGGTGATTTTGGATAGGGCTGTGATGCCCTTTCCCGTTCCTTCCGCCACCGGTTTGGCAAAAAGCGGAAAGGGAAGGGAGATTGTGTCGATGTGAGCGGCTGTGTCGACCACGACAAAAGCGGGAGTGGGAATGCCGGCATCACGGAGAATCTGTTTGGTAAAGCCCTTATGCAGCGTGATGGCGTTGCCCAGAGGATCGGAAAAGGTGTAGGGGATGTTGTAGGCTTCCAAAAGAGCGGGGACCTGTGCTTCCCGGCCGAAACCGTACATGCCTTCGGCAATGTTGAAAACCAGATCCCAGCGGTCTCCCGCAACAAGCCTTCGGGACAGAGCTTTAATATTGCCGATCCGGTCGGCCTGAAAACCGTTGTCCAGAATGACGCGTTCAATGGCTTCGATGGTTTCGGGAAGATCGAATTCAGCCGTTTCTTCGAGACCGTATCCTTCCTTCAGGTAATCGTCGCGCATATCATAGGTGAGACCGATTTTGAGTTTCTTGCTGACGCGACTCACGGTTGAATTTTATACCCCCTGTCGTCAAGACTGCCTGTTTAGTGCATATCTTTCGATTTGGCGTGGTTGTCGGGATAGCGAAAGATATTGCCTTCATAATTACGAAGCAACAGGGAGCCGTTTTCCCACCCGATGGCGTATTCGGGCAGCAAAGGAATCTTGCCGCCGCCGCCGGGTGCGTCAACAACATAAGTCGGTACGGCGTAGCCGGTGGTATGTCCGCGCATGCCCTGGATGATCTCGATGCCTTTGCTGATCGGAGTCCGGAAATGGGAAGAGCCGGGGATGGGATCGCATTGATACAGATAATAAGGACGGACTCTGATTTGCAGTTGACCCTGTACCAGTCTGGTCATGGTGGCAACATCATCGTTGATGCCGGAGAGCAGAACGGTCTGGCTTCCGAGCGGAATACCGGCATCGGCCAGACGGATGCAGGCAGCGCTCATCTCCGGCGTCAGCTCTCTGGGATGGGTAATATGAATGCTCATCCATAGCGGATGGTATTTCTTCAGCATGGCCGTCAGACGGGGAGTGATCCTTTGCGGAAGCACAACGGGAACTTTGGTGCCGATCCTGATCAGTTCGACGTGGCGAATCTTGTGAAGACGTGCCAGCAGCCATTCAAGCTTGTCGTCGGACAGGGTTAAGGGGTCGCCGCCGGAGAGCAACACATCCCGGATGTTCTTATTACCGGCGATATACTGAATGGCGTTTTCCCATTTTTCAAGGTTGATGAGATGATGCGTGCTGCGTTCGATAATGCGGGAACGTGTGCAGTAGCGGCAGTAGGTGGAGCAGATGTCGGTCACTAAAAACAAAACGCGATCCGGATAACGGTGAATGATTCCCGGAACCGGCGAATCCGCGTCTTCACAGAGAGGATCTTCCTCTTCCCCCTCCGTATGCAGGCACTCATCCACCACCGGAACAACACATCGGCGCAGAGCGTCGGCAGGATCATCGGGATTCAGCAGACTGGCATAGTAAGGCGTAATGGAAACAGGCAGGGCGCCGGAATGATGCGCCATGGCCTGGTGTTCGTTATCGGAGAGATGGATGATCTGCGCGAGCCTGTCGGCATCCCGGATGGTGTTGCGCAGTTGCCAGCGCCAGTCGAACCATTCAAAACGGGTAATCTCGGGATAAAACTGTGATCGGAAGAGGCGGGAGCGGGCAGAATCTTTAAAAGGAAATAAAACATTCTCTGACTTTTGTTTTACCGGATAAGGAAGAACCTCATCTTTGAATAACAAAAAGTCACTGACATTGTTTTTAACATGAACAAGACCGGTCAAATGACCAGGAGGTTCTTCCTCCTCTTTAAACAGGGTCTCGCTTTCCATTTGTGCCTCCTTGATGAGGACGCCCCTCCCTTAAAAAAAATTTTAAAATAAAAATCTCTTTGATTATGAAATGTACTCATACAAAAATATTTGTCAACATTTTTTTGCAATTTTCAAAAAAAATTTTAAAAAAGTTTTCAGACGAAACACGTTCAGAGGAAAAGCTTCCGCATGATGGCGACAGGTTTTGAAGGAACTGCCCTCGAAAAGCGGTTGGATGTCCAGAACGATGAGAAAGGTTGAATACTGATCTGGAGGCCGTCAAATCAGGCTCAGCGCAGGATAGGCAATTTATAAAAACATCCACGATCAGCTCGCATGCAGCAAAGACGATTATCAGAAATGGCGTGTTTCATAAAAATCGTTCAGCCATGCGCACAGGAGGGAGGGGTTGCCTGACAGGGCGATCTGTGTCATGGTGCAGCAGAAAACGAATAAAAAAATATTCCTGCGACGCAGAATCCATTGGTCTGTCCGGATATGAAAGTAATGAATGTTCAAAAAGGAGACGAGGTATGCCCGAATTACCCGAAGTAGAGACGCTCTGCCGGCAGCTTCAGAAAAAGATTGCGGGCAGGAGCATTACCGGAGGTAAAGTGTATGACGATAAATTGTCCGCTGTCCAATCGTTTAAAAAAGGAAAGGCGATAAACGTTCAACGGCAGGGCAAGACCATTGTTCTAGAGCTCGATAATGGCCGTGCGATAAATATCCATTTGCGCATGACGGGGCGATTGTTCTGGCGGGAGGTTTCGCTGCGACCGGATTATGCCCGCTGGCGATTGTCGTTCGATAAAGGGTATCTGTATCTGGTTGACCCGCGACGGTTCGCCACGGTAACGATCGGCGATATAAAAAAGGATACAATAAAAAACGATCTGATGAAAGATTTTGATGAAAAGGAGTTTATGAGCAGACAGGCGAAACGGAGCGTTTCTATCAAAACGCTGCTTCTGGATCCGAAGGCGGTTGCCGGTATCGGCAATATTTACGCCTCTGAAATTTTATATGCCTCCGGCATTCATCCTTTCAGGAAGGCGTCGGATTTGTCAGAAGGGGAATGGGAAAAAATTATAACGTCGTCTCGGCAAATTTTAAAGAAGGGAATTGAAAAGAGAGGCACGTCGATTTCAGATTGGCGGGATCTTTATGGTCGCCCGGGTGACAATCAGCATGCATTGAAAGTCTACGGTCGGGAAGGGACACACTGTTCAAAATGCGGGGGAGAGATTTGCCGGATCAAACAGGCGGGGCGAAGCACTTTTTATTGTCCTGATTGCCAGAAATAAAGAAAGATTAGTCTAATCTTTGCCGGTGCGCTGGTGCGCTTCGATAATCCATTGACGGATTTTGCTTTTCGGAGGAACGTCGCCGACTGAAACAACCTTATTATTAATGACCAAAGCGGGGGAGCCGAGAAGATTGTATCGCGCAATTTCCTTAAAATCGGTGACGTGCCTGAGGCCTGCGGTAATGTTCATCTCGGACAATAAATCGCGCACATCAATTTCCAATTGATTGCAGCGTGCACATCCCATACCCACCACCTCGATATTCATCCCCTCAAATAGTTCCTCGGCAACGGGCAACCCGTGGGCAATCTTAAATTCTCTCAACAGCGCATCGGCATAAGCGTTTTGTGCTGAAGGAGGAATATAATTGTTCACGGATATTTCATTAAGAAGACATTTTTTAATGTCGATATCATCCTTGCTGTCGAGCCGGGCGGCCTTTGCTATCGCATGATCCAAATCCGCTATGCCAACAAGACGGCCATTGATCCTGATTTGCGAAATATTATTTTCTGCCATGAGCAGCGTCCCAGTTTTTTATAAATTTATTTGTTCGCAAAGACAACGTCAAGCAGGAAATGTATTTTTTGGACAAATATTAATATTATCATATTAAAATAAAACAATGTTTTAAAAAATACTTGACAAATGAAACAATGTTTTATATTTTGCCGGTATTCAAAACATATATATAAGGAAGGGTGGTAATGGATAAACCTTTAATGCCACAGAAACTGAAGCAGCGGCTTTATCCTGTTGTATTGAGGCAGTTTGCCGGAAAAGATTTTCATGCCGTTAATATTAGAGACATCTCAAAGGAAAGCGGAATCAGCACAGGAACAATTTATAAATATTTTTTATCGAAAGAAGATCTTTTGTTTTCCATCATTGATGAAAAATTATTGGACCTGGCGTCCTTATTAAGGATGCATCTTGAGGGAACGGAGGATATCCGTGAAATGTTTCGAAAATTGTTCTGGGTGACGATGAATTTCTTCGATAATAATCCGGATCTGGCAGTTACTGCTTTTATAACGGTTCCGTCAAAAAGTTTCATGGCCAGCAAATCATATAAACGCGAATCGGAAATAGACATCTTGAATGGTGTTGTGGAGAAAGCAAAAAAGCGAGGTGCTGTTATATCGGAAATTGAAAACCGTTATTTTGCAGATCTTTATATGATGATTACGCAAAGACACATACAAAACTGGTATGTACACGGTATGAAATGGAAACTTGCGGATACGATAAATCAGTTCTTTGATTTCTTCTGGAGAGTCGTAAAACCGATAAGTACATAAAAATATTAATAAATAATAAAATAAGCATGCGGTAATACGGAGTCAATAATGGTGAAAATCGATATCCTCGAAAAAGCAAAATCAGAAAAAAGAAATACATTAACAGAAGCGGAAGCCAAAGAAGTATTAAAACAATATGGTATCCCGGTTGTTCAAGAAAAAGCGGTTAAAACAATTGCAGAAGCAGAAACCGAATCGGCAACAATAGGATATCCTGTTGTTGTGAAAGGATTGGGAGCAAAATTAACGCATAAAACGGAAAAAGGTCTGGTTAAGCTGAACTTGAACACGAGGGAAGACGTTCGAAATGCGTGCATTTATATAAAGGAAGCAGCCGGTGATGATTTGGAAGGATTTTTAATCCAACCCATGTTGGACGGGAAAAGGGAGTTTGTCGCCGGACTTTTTCGTGATGAACAGTTTGGCCCTACCGTCATGTTTGGTTTGGGAGGAATTTTTACAGAAGCACTCGGCGATGTTGTTTTTCGTATAGTTCCTTTTGATGAAAAAGAAGCGTTGAAAATGATTGATGAGTTAAATGCGCAGAAATTGCTTGGAGCGTTTCGGGGAGAAAACGCTCCGGATAAAAAAGCTCTAGTGAAAACACTGGTCGGTTTGTCGCGTATCGGTTTAGAGATACCGGAAATCAAGGAAATTGATATTAATCCATTATTAGTTTCTGCAGACGGAAAAGTGACTGCAGTTGACGCATTGATCGTTTTAGGAAAAGCTGCGGAAAGAAAAAAAATGGTCCGTCAGGTTGATTTAAAGCATATCTGGAAATTATTTCATCCACGATCAATAGCGTTTGTGGGTGCTTCTTCGAAAATCGGCAAATGGGGGCATATCATGTATGCCGGCGTTGTTGCCGGAAAATATCAGGGAGCCATTTATCTTGTTAATGCCACAGGAGGAGAGATTGTCGGTAGAAAGGTTTATTCGTCGGTTGCGGAAATTCCTGAGTCTGTAGATCTTGCCGTCGTTACCGTTCCCGCTGATAAAATTTTATCTCTGATTCCGCAATTCAAGGAAAAAGGCATAAACAATGTTTTAATCATCACGTCGGGATTCAGTGAAGTAGGTTCAGAAGGAAAGATTTTGGAAGAAGAACTGGTTAAGAAGGCGCGAGAGGCCGGAATAGTTATTGTTGGTCCAAACACGATGGGCATCTGTAATCCATATATATCATTTTATTGTATAGGTTCGCATGTCCGGCCACCGGCGGGCGGGACCTCATTGCTTGCCCAATCCGGTAATCTGGGAACGCAATTGCTGGCTTTTTCCGCAAAAGAGGATATTGGAATAAGAGCCTATTGCGGTTCCGGAAATGAAGCAATGTTGACCATTGAAGACTATATGGATGGATTCGAAGTTGACGAGAAGACAAAGAACATTGTCTTATATATTGAAAGCATTAAAAATGGTCAAAGATTTGTAGAAACTGCCAGACGTGTGGGCAAACATAAACCGGTTATTGTTTTAAAGGGCGGACGCACAAAGGCCGGATCCAGTGCTGCAGCGAGTCATACCGGTGCAATGGCTTCCGACATTAAAGTGTTTACAGCAGCGTGTAAACAGGCCGGCATTATACAAGCCGAAAGCCCAATGGATTTACTGGACCTTTCAGCAGCATTTTCCTCATTGCCGTTGCCCAAAGGCAGTAGTGTCGCTCTTTTAACGTTGGGCGGAGGATGGGGGGTTGTCGCCTCCGACTTGTGCGAGGAAAATAATTTGATTGTTCCAAAATTATCAGAAGACATCATTGCTGAAATTAATCCATTATTGCCGCCCTTCTGGAGTCATGCCAATCCCATCGATGTTGTAGGCGATATGAATTCGGAAACTTATATGAAAATTCTGGAAAGCCTGAGTCGATGGTCCGGATGTGATGCCATCATCCATATGGGGATTATCGGCAGAAAGGTGATGATCAGATCGATTATGGAGTCCACTGCCGCGGTGGATAATAAATATGATTCTAACTTTGTTGAAGGCTCTTTACAGTATATCGAGGCGTTTGAAAAAAGAACGATCGAGCAGACGGTACAATTAATGGAAAAATATAATAAGCCAATTGTTGGGGTTTATTTGTTGAGCGATGATCAAACCAGGACAGTTACAAATGTAAATGGATGTAAGTATAAAGGGGTAAACTTT
>Ga0209719_1000724_pt1 | contig 46034 bp, 41 predicted proteins | sample AD_JPNAS2_MetaG_FD_184421 | JGI IMG/M metagenome (GOLD analysis project Ga0209719, IMG submission 184421) | Active sludge microbial communities of municipal wastewater-treating anaerobic digesters from Japan - AD_JPNAS2_MetaG (SPAdes) (version 2) | ecosystem: Engineered > Bioreactor > Anaerobic...
TTTTTATCTTGAGCAATAAAATAATCTAAGTCTTTACCTGGCATCTTGAATGGCTCTCCGAACCTTATAAAATTAGCCAGCAAACAGGTGCGCAAATAGACGGGCAGGGGGAAAGGATTAGCCCTTACCTTATGCAGGCTTATTGAGATTGTGGAACACCCATGACTGGGGAATCAAAAACTAATAGTGTGTTGCAACATTATTGAATCAGGGAGGACGCATCCCCCATGAGAAAATAGATTTGAACAAATTGAATTGGAAAGAGGAATGAAGGAAAGCAAGAAAAAGTACTTGACGAACCCACGTAAAACAGATACTATACGAATATCGATTAGCTACCGTAGCGTGCCCGGCAAGCGTGGACCAGAGTTCGTCAGGTCGGCTGATTTGCAGAGCCCGCCGCACAAATGGCACGGATTCAGGATTTTGACTCATAACCCGGAGGTCAGTGGTTCGAATCCACTCCCCGCTACTAACGAGAACCGTAGTCCCTGGGGCTACGGTTTTTTGATAGGCCTGAGGGTCGATGGTTACGAAAAATCACTTTTAGGAGGATTTTTCGATGAACCGTAATCCCTCAGGCCTGTTATTTTCTCTTTGTATTGACGGCTTCGTCAAATACAAAACCGCCGAAGGCTTAAGCCAACGGACGGTCGATTCGTATGAGTGGGTGCTGCGTAAGTGGATGGAAAAGATAGGCGACCAGCCGGTCGGTAAGATCACTTCTGCCGACGTACTCGATTACATGACCTATCTGCGTACCGAGTATGTTCCCCACACCTTCGCTAAACTGAATCCTGCGCACGATGTGCCAACGCGTAAACTCTCCCCCAAAACACTGCGGAACCACTGGATAACTTTTAAAGCTTTCTTCGGTTGGGCGGTCGCAGAGTTCAAAATCAAGAACCCCATGGAAGGCATCCCGGGACCACGTTATAAAGAAGCACCCGTGGCCGCCTTTACTCAGGAAGATCTTACGGCACTGCTTAAAGCCTGCGTCTATTCCCGTGAGTACAATCCAATCAATCGCCATAATTTTGTCACCCGGCGACCATCGGCCAAACGAGATGAAGCCATGATCATGTTCATGTTGGATACCGGTTTGCGTGCTTCCGAGCTTTGCAGTTTGAAAATTGGCGAACTGGATTTGCGCACTGGTAAAGTTGTCATCAAGCATGGAGACGAAGGTGGGGCAAAAGGCGGCAAAGGACGCACGGTGTTCATCGGAAAGAGCACCCGCCGGGCTGTATGGCGCTATCTGGCTGACCGCGAAGATCGCGATGACCCAGAAGCACCAGTATTTATCAACCGCGGCAATCATCCGTTTAACGCCAACAGCCTGCGTCATCTGATCGTGCGCCTGGCTGATAAAGCGGGTGTCAAAGGGGCTCATCCACATAAATTCCGGCATACTTTTGCAATTACTTACCTCCGTTCAGGCGGGGATGTTTTTACCCTGCAAGCCCTGTTAGGTCACAGCTCGTTGGATATGGTTCGTCATTATGCTCAAATCGCTGAGATGGACATTGAACGAGTGCATCGCAAAGCCAGCCCAGTTGATAACTTGAGGTTCTAAAAACGATCATTTTCTCTTTGCTCCAGAGCTGGAGGAAGGGATTCAGTAAACCCTTCCTCCAGCCAATCAGGTTATTTACGTTTTTGGGTCTGGCAGGGAAGTTTGCACGTTGGCCGGAGCGACGGCGAATCGCAGCATTCCTTGCGCGCCAAAATGATAGAACCATTTGCCATCACTTCATAATCCAGGCAGTCACCCGGTTGTAAATCCAACAGGTTACGAACCTTTTTGGGGATTGTGATGGCGTTGGTCGTGGTAATGATAATCGGTCGTTTTTTCAAATAATCACCTCCTTTCCGTTCGAGATTTCTGAAATTTTCACAATCCAATTCAGCCGGATATTCTGAAACTCAACCGGGAAAATAGCTTTCATCCACAAGAGGAAGCGCTGGTTGGTATTCAAGATGCTCTGTAATTCTGCTTGATCCAAACCTTTTTCGACGTTCTGAAAAAGGAAATCAGTAAGACTGGTATTGAAAGCGTGCGCTGAACCGACCTGTTGTGAACCAGCCCAAAGAAGCAGCGCTTTAAGATGCTCGAAATCGTTAGATATCTGAAGCGAAGAACGCCCATGAATATCCCGTGAATACTTCAGAAACAACTTAACCTTGAGGTAGTTCTGACGATCCAGCATTCCAAATCCCACGATTGACAATCCCGCCGCAGATGGGACATTTGCCTTTCAGATGACTCAGGTGGCCTTTGACAGATCGAATTTCCCCATCTTTGATTTTGACGATGGCATTGCAGCGCATACAAAAGCCCTCCCCCGCTTGAAGCGGATGGGTTGGTTTCTTTCTGGCATTTCGTTGACTGTCAACCCAGGCGGCAAATTGCTTGCCGTCGATCCAGATATGATTGGATTCGTCCCGGCTGTGTGGCGCGCCATGGTTGAGCCAATCTCGCAAGGTGGTTTCAGGAACATCCAGGTCTTCAGCAATTTCACGCGGTGTGTATAGCATGGGCAGCAAACCGGGTGCTTTGATCAAGACATTCCTGGAAATCCGGCAATTTGAGCTATTTTGGTTTTCTGACATTCTTCTCCTTTGATATTTTTTTGACTTTGCATCGAACAAACATACGCCAGCCACGCCATACCCTTAAGGGGTTGGCGTGGCTGGCGTATCTTCTTCCCATTGATAGGTGTTGAAAGATCCTTGTTTTGTAACTCTGATGCGCGGATCATTATTGAGTTTTGAAAACGCCCGGTCGATCGTCCTGGCGCTGCTGTTGATTTGCAGGGCTGAGATGAGCTCGTTCTTCTTGAATTCCTGCGCCGGCTCACTCTGCAGATATTCCAGAATATCCGCAAAGATCAATTCCGCTTGACCGGGCACACGCAGCAGTTCAGAAGAATTCGTTTCAGAAAATCGGAGCGAGATGCTCTCTTCGGTTGATTCAATTTGGAACTGCAACTGCGCGGGCGGCAGGGATTCACGCACCTTTTGTGGAATGATTGTTCGCAATGAGTGTGCTGAATGCTGGTTTTCGTGCGCAACCACAATGGCGGTATCGACAGATCCTAAAATATCAGAGGAACCCCGGACTCGATAGGAAAGATCGGGGTTTCCACCCTTATTGAGGTGATGAATCAGAATGAAAGTCGTACCGGTCTGGTTGGCAATTTCGCGTAGGGTGTTCATCATCGGAGAAATTTCCGCAACTGAATTTTCGTCAGCACCAGGCATAAACTTGGCCATGACATCAAAAATGACGACAGAGGCATCCAATCGATGAATGCGTTGACGTAATGCCAGTACTTCGGAAGTGACTTTCAGGTTTAGCGGAGAAAAGTCGAAAATCAGGTTCGCTGGTGGTTGAATTCCTCGCGCATGGCACAATTTGAGAACGCGTGAGCGCATACCCCGGTAGCTGCCATCCAGGAAGTGATACAGCACTTTGCCCTGGGTTATCGGTTGGTTATCCCATACCAGACCCGAAGAAGCCATGCCAATCGCCAGGTCCAGAGCGAGAAAACTCTTTCCGGCTGCCGGCATTCCGGCGATCAAGTTGATTCCCCCAGCCATAATCCAGTCTTTGAGAATCCAGGTCAATTCACCCATCTCCGACAAACACAATTTCTCTGCGGTCATAACCATTCGCTCCGTGACTCCCGACAAGGCGGATGAGCTGACAAAGAATTCCTCCATCTGCTGCAGAGCTTCAGAAAGCGGTTTATCTTGAATAGCATTTTGCGCAAGGTTTGTAGCGACTTCCAACGCTTTTCGCTTAAATGCTTTTTCTCGCACGATCTTCGCGTAAGACTCGGCGTGCATGGAAGTCGGAGTTGCATTGAGCAAGCCCATGATATACGCTGGTCCACCAATTTCCTTTAGTTTCCCGCTGGTATTCAAAGCATTACACAAGGTGACATGATCGATCTGTTGCTCAGATTCCAACAGGTGATTCATTGCTTCCCAAGTCCAGCGGTGTGAGTCGCGATAGAAATATTCCGCTTTTACGATGGTGACCAAATCTTCAAATAAATAAGGTGCAATCATGATCGAACCGAGCAAGGCCTGTTCGGCATCAATATCTCTGGGCGGAAAGGGATCGGACATCAAGGTCTCCAAATGGATTGATAGTTACTTTTTTCTTCAATAAGAAGGTCGCCAGGGAAAACGAAAAGCGACCGGCATAACAAAGTTCTTTGTTATGCGGCCGCTCCTACGATTTGATGGATGCCCAAGGAGATCAGCGACCCGAAACAGTTATATTTTTATTCTACAAATAAATCAGGCATGATCCAAGGTGGTCAAGTCAATTGAAAAAGTTAAATCCTAAACTGCATCTTGCTATGTTGATGCTAAGTCTAAAGGTGGTTGTCTTTTTCTCGTTTCTATTCGTCACTTTTTACGCTTCAACATCTCTTGACAGCGCTGTTGCCCCAGTCCCGTCAGGGGATTCGCTCCGTCTGCTTTGGCATCTGCCTGGTTAAAGAGGTTAATGGCATCTTTATATTTTCCCTGTTGCTCAGATGAACAGGCTCTAAGCATTAAAGCGTTATAGACCGCATAAGGGAGGGCGGATTTTTCCAGTTGGCTGGCAATTGCTTCTGCCTTGGCAAAATCTTTTAGGCTGAGGTAACGTTGACCGAGGCTGGCCTTCAGGAGGATGCTGTCAGGCAGTTGCTTTAACCCATTTTCAAGTGTGGCAATGCTTTCTTCCATCTTGCCCTGATTAACCTGAGCCATTGAGACAGCAGACCAGTAGATATCTTCGTTTGGAACCGATTCGAGAGCTTTTTTGAAATTCTTCATGGCCGCGGACTGCTTGCCATCGGTGCTTAAGAAAATTCCTTCAATGTATAAACGGCGATCTTCGGTAATCTCCGTCCAGCCGGCTCCCTGGGCGAATTTTTCCATCCGTTCTTTCTTGGTCAAAGGCGGCGTCTTTACCACTGGAGCTGGGACAGGCTGATCAGTACCTGTGGGTTTGGCGGTGAATTTTGACCGGGCTGTTGTGGGTTCGGTTTTATTGGTGGGCTGTGTATGAACACTGCCTGTAGTTAAACTTTCTCCGCGCATATTCGTTCCCTCTTTGGAGAAAGTAAATTGAACTGGTTCGCTTTTTGCGATAAATTCCTTTCCGGTGTCATCGTAAATCTGCACATTGAATTGCAAATTTCGTTTCCCATCAGGCTGATCCAATTCAGCGTAAGGCAAAAACAGTATGTAGTCGTTAAACAGGGCATCCTCAAAGTCTGGTGTACAACTGGTTCCCACACAGATATGCCCGGTGGTTGTCTTGAATTTGTTGTTCAGATCAACCAGCCCCTTTCCTTGTTCATCCCTAAAATAGGCCAGGACACCACAGGATAATCCTTTACGGTTCTGAATCGAAAAACACAACCTGATCTGGATACCGGGTTGATCGGATTGGAAAACGTTGTGGGTTACTTCCATGTTCTTGATGGTGGCCGTAGCTGGAGTATTCGGTACCTGAACCGGTTTGTTTTCCACTTGCTGCGGTTGACTTTGCAAAGTCTCTGCTTTTTTCGATTGTACAGGAGCCGGTATGGATTTCTTTCGATTGCGAATTTCCCAGGCCATGGATTGGATGCGTTTCAATTCAATCAATTCTGGCCACTTTTCTTCACCCTTGGTATTGCCGCGTTCAATCACCTTCCCTAGATAGCGTTCTGAACGTTTCCACCATTTGGCTTCTATTTCATTCAACTCGGTACGATCCGGAAAATTAATATCTCTAAAAAAAGTAATGGTCAATTTGGTGTGAACATTCGTTACTGAAGTGTTCATGTTGGTTCCCCAACCGTGGTTGGTTTGATAGCCTGAAAAAGCGGTGGTATTCGTGTGGGGATGATAATAGGCGTGGCCGAACATGCTGCCGCTGCCCATATTGCTCGAGAACCCCAGCGATTGGTTCACCACTTTGTCAACAACTTCCTGCATGTTCTGCACCTGCCAGCCATAGGCAGCCAGCCAACTGGTGTAATAATTTTGGTCAACGACTCTACATTTGACTACTTTATATTCATATTGCGTCATCATAATATCCTTTGAACTGATCCATTTAACTTAATTATAAATGTTTTTATAGGCGTTGTTTTCCAGGACTCTAGATATTTACTTTTCAGCGATTTGGACAGGTCGGAACTGACAACCATACGCGGCAGGTTTACCCAACATCGTCCAGGATAATCGCTCAACCGTTTTCCACCAAATACCCGGGATTTCATACCAGGCTGCGCCGGCGACATTACGCGCAATATCCGGGTCCGGAGCGGTTCCCTTGGCCAATGAGCTATCTGGATTGACCGCAACCGTTGTGTACTCTACTGAATAGATTGGCCCAAGTGCAGCCAGTGACAGCATCATTCCCCATCCGCATTGAGACGGTTTGACCGTTTTCGCAGCATCAATCCGATCTGCCATGAATTCAAAATAGGTCATACCTTGTGGTGCCTGGGGAACGCTCATCGGCTGATTGCCCCGATAAGCGATAAACAGAATGGTTGCCATCACCATCAGAAGTAAAGCGTTTTTGAAAATCTTGAAGACTAAATGAAATCCCTTCAACAGAAACATACCTTCCTCCAGAAAATTGATTAGCAAAAAACTAGACCCTGAATGGTCAGATCAAGATCATCCGTGATTGAGACGGATCCGGCTTTAAGTGAAACACCCCCCGCTCGTAAAGCGGTTTTCAAGGCTGCAGCTCGCCTCCGTTCGGGAATATCGGAAAAGAAGAAGATCAGATCATCATCCTCCCCTTCTCGCAGGCTCAGCGTGAAACGAATCTGATGAACCTTGCAATCCAGCTTTGGGCGACCGCGCTTTGAACCCATGCTTAGTTTTTTCGATTGTGGTTCTGAAATAGCGATAGTTTCCATAAACCCCTCGCAATCGATTGAACCGGATCATCTGCCAGGATGCCTTTACCATTGAAGAAATAAGGCAATGAGTTCTTGAGTAGGATCGCCCCACCGCCTACCAGGATGACGGCTGTGAAACGCCGCCAGGATTTGCCCCACCGCTTTTCAATCTCTCCAGTGACCTCACGTTCCCAGATTGGTAGTGCCTGCGAAATGTCGAGCTTATTGGCGCGCAGGAGTGTGTCCAATTCACCCAGGGAGTAAAGCTGCTGGCCGTTGACCAGTTCCAGCAGCCGGCGTACACCAGTGGTTGAAGCACCCGTAAATCGTTGAACTGGAACTTTTTCGCGCACCACCAACAATTCGGTGGTGTTCATGCCGATGGATACAACCCCGACCTCCTGGGTGTATGCGCTGCGCCGTTCTGGAACGATCTTGCCTTCATCATCCAGCACATAATCAAACAATGCACCAGCCGGCTGAGATGTAACCCGAACCTCGGTCACATTCAGATGATATTCCTGGTCATTGGCTTTCCAGGTGTGTTCTGCTTTCATCCAACGCTGAATGCTCTCCACTGTGGTTCGTGCTTCCTCTCCGGAGAGGGTATCCAATGGCAACCCGCAGGTAATACTGATTGGTTGGGAAATGACATCGGAACGCTGGATCAAACGGGTGAACGCCCCATAGAATAGCGCCAGTATCTCCGGCGAACCGGCAAAACGATCCATACTCAGGTTCTCAACTGGCCGTCCACTGTCGTGTGCGCCGCTATCGACAAAGAACGTGCTTCCCGATAGCAAAGTGATCCGCAGCGGCAGGCGGGAACTGCCCAAGCCCAGCATGCGCCCTACCAGCGAGCCATTATTGACCGCGACCTGAGAGATCAATTGAATGCTCTGCTGATTCCCGTGCAGCTTGAGCGCTCCCATTCCCAGATCAAGTCCAAAACTGATTGTTTCTGTCATGCAATCTCCTTTATATTACAAGATACGAGTTGACTTGGAGTATATTGAGGTAAAAAAATCAACCTCATCGGTTGAATTTATTGTAGCGTATTACTCCATGTTAATCAATATCTTGTAGTATTTATTTAGGAAATTACTTTTTATATGGCCGCCCTGAATCATCAAACGCCCATTTGCCCTGACCACTGTTTTGGCGATAGACTCTGGCGCAGTAAGCCACGTCCGCTTCATCCAGCAATGTCTTTCGGCCATCTTTGCCCAATTGGTGGATCAGACCTCGCTGCATCCAGCGCGTGAGCGTAGAAGTGTTGAGCTTGTATTTCCGGCCGGCTTCATTGATGCTGATTGGAACGCCTTTCAGGCCTGCGTTGAGCTGATACTCAGGTAAGGCTTCCTTGGGCAGCAGATTATTCACGCTGATTTGACTGATGCCAATACTTCCATCGGTCATTACGGCTGCCTGAAGTTTTCCCTCATCTGCCAATTGATATATGGAATCCAGATCCAACCCAAGCTGGTTGGCGGCCTGTTCGGGAGTGATGTAATATTCCAAACGGGATTGATCGAGTTTCAAGGACTACTCACAAAATTCGATTTACTACAAGTTAATCATACAGTGAAAGTGAAGGATCGTCCAGCAATAGAGAATTATTCGTGTTTCAACGGATGCTATTTAAACCAGCTTTCCTGTTATCACTTTAAGCCAAAAATGATAATAAGGTCAAAGTTATTATCAATCTCAATAATTAGCATGAGAAAAATAATCACGATACCCATCATTTCCTTTCCAAGATGAATGATAGGATATATAATAAAAATACCGCTACCGTGTAATACGTAACTCAGGAGACAATGATGCCCTTTGAAAATTTCACCAATCCATTTCAAAACCCAGCCAATGTACCGGCAAAGTATCGAACCCACCCACGCTTGAGTAAGCTTTTTCAACCGGACGGTACATATACACGACCTATGGAAGACCCTGTAACTTTATGGGCGGTGGATTTATTACATCGAAATTATGAAGTTCCATTGGAATCAATGGAACTGGAAATATCGGTAGATTTTTCAGAGGGAACGCACCAAAACGGTCGGCGCTACATGGCCAGAGTAGATCTGGTAATTTACGATGATCGTTATAAAGATGCCCGTGGTAATTTGGATGTTGCCTTCATTGCGCTTGAAGCAATGGAGCCAGGTATTGATTTGGACAGTACTGGTGGAGATCAATCAGGTGTCGGACACTTCAACCGCCTCAATGCTTATGTAAGTGCCTCTGCATCCGTTCGCTATGCAATATTAACCAATGGTCTAAACACACGCATTTATCGGCGTGATTTTGAATACCCGCGTGCATTACAGCCTGTCGGTGACCTGCCAAAATATGAAAGTGCCGCAGAAGCAGCCAAACACAGTCCATACACAGTTGTCCTTAATAACGATCTGCCAGATGGCATTGAAACAGGTTTAACGCCCCTTACACGCGATAAATTCCGTGAAGTCCTCGGAGATACCCGATCAGGTTGTCATTCAATTTTACGTGATAATGAAGGATTGCAACCCCAAGAAGCGGTTGATGCCATGGTCAAATTCTTGTTTGCCAAATGGTACGATGAACAAGCGACAATCGATTTGGCGAAACAAACCGGCGAATCCCGTGCTTATGTATTTAGCGTTAGCCCATCCACAGATCCAGAACGTTTATTAGTGCAGGTAAGCGAAACGTTTGAACAAGCCAAAAAATGGGAACAAGAAAATCTTCGCAAAAAGTATGGTGATAATGTTGCTGTACGTATGGCTTTTAAAGATACCGATGCCCTGATGTTCAAACCGCACACAACAATGGAAATTGTCAAACGTCTGCAACCTTACAGTCTAAGGCGATCATCAGCAGATATTAAAGGTGGCGTGTTTGAAGATTTTCTCGGGAAAACTTTCCGGGATGACTTGGGACAATACTTTACCCCCACGCCAGTCATCAATTTGATGGTTGGGATATTGCAGCCCACTGTAAATGATTTTATTGGCGACCCGGCTTGCGGCTCGGCGCGTATGCTTACCCATGCGCTGGATCATGTACGAAAACAGGAATTTGAAAAGTCCATTGCTGCCAACAGCGGAAAACCTGATGGCATCAATCCTGAAGAACCTACAGTTGAGTTCATTCGCTTTCGTGATAACCAACTCTTTGGTGCTGAACTTGCGCCTAACGTCATGCACGTTGCACGCTTGAACACCTTGATGAACGGTGCCCAATTCACCGACCTCAAAATCATGGATAGCTTGGCACCATTAGCAAGTATTACAGGTAATGGAACAAAGGGCCTACCTGTAAACCCTGGTTTTTACCAAGGGGGATTAACTCTAATCATCACAAATCCACCATTTGGTGCCAAAGTTACAGATCAGCGGGTACTTGATGATTTTGCCAGTCGGGATGGAGTTGGAAAAGCTAATGGTAAAGTATCAAAAAGCTTGCCACAAGAAGTCGCTTTTGTTAACCGTTGTCTTGAGTTTCTTGCTCCTGGCGGACGCATGGGAATTGTCTTGCCAGATGGCGTACTGGCTAATGATTCGATGCAATACATTAGAGATTGGATTTTACGTTGGGCAAGGATCAAAGCGGTCGTGAGCCTACCGCAAGAGACTTTTGCCCCTTATGGTGCAGGCGTTAAAACCAGCGTTCTTTTCTTAGAGAAGCGGGAAAAACCTTTGAAGGATGGCATTGAACCCGAGATCTGGAAGAAACATGACTATTCCTTTGGCGCAGATGGAAAAGTAAGCGAGTCAGTAAGAGAAACACCAGCGATTAAAGATTACTCTGTCTTCTTAGCACTTGTCGAAGATATTGGCTATGATGCTACTGGTAGACTTACAATTCCAGAAGAGCATGCATCTTTGCCCCCCCAGGTTGCTGAAACTATCGCTGATTTCCGTAAAAAACTAGGTTGGGCATAGCATATGGCTGGCAACATGATGCCACCAGAGTTTAGACTTGAATACTTAGTATTGTTGTCTGCTGGTCTTAGCTTTAGCCAAGCGATTGAGAATTTTTGTAATATTTTTATACTCCAAAAAGAAGAGGTGGAACCTGCTTATATTTCAGGATCTGGCGATGACTTTTCTTTCAGATCAAAAATCGTGAATTCAAATTCAGGTGTCGCAAGTAGTGCAGTTCTCTTATTCGTGGAAACAGAGGATGAATATTCTTTGCAAACGGCTAAAGAGATGATCGAGGAAAAAACAGGAGCAGTTTTTGCCAATGTAATACTCTTGAGAGATACAGTAGGCGAGTTCAGGACGATAGAAGCATACAAACTAATCAACGAACTGGAAAACGCTTTGAGAAAATTGGTAGCCTTACGACTAGCATCATTATCTGGTCAAAACTGGTGGAGTATTCGTGTTCAAATGCACATCCGACAACATAACGGCCATTATCAATATGAGAATTACCGAAATAACGAGGTAAATGATCCAGAACTTACGCCTCCGAACGAGTTAGCCCATCATGATCTTTTTTACATCGATTTATCCGAATTAAAAAAAGTGATTGAGGAACAAGGAAATTGGCAAGATGGTTTTGTCGCCGACCTAAAAGTATTGAAGAGTATCGATCGCCTGGATATGTTAAATCGACTTCGACGAAAAATTGCCCATAATCGATTTCTATCGCAAAGAAATCTAGACGACTTAAAGACAATTCATGGGCAATTAATGCATTTATGCCGCCGCCTTGATTTTTAATGGAGAAATCATGATTTCAAATGTGGTCAATATTCAGTTGATGCAAGAACGAAATCGTTGGGATTTTGCCTCTTACCATCCGAACTATGAACGAGCATTGAAGATAATTAATTCATCCAAGTGGAAAGTTTATAAACTAGGTGATCTAGCGCAATTCTTTAAATATGGGGCAAGTATTCCGGCGGATTATGTTCAAGAAGGAACGATATTTATTCGCGCCCAGAATATTCGCGAGTATGGAATTGATTTAAGCGATGAATGTTTTATCGATGGTAGTGTATATTCTCTTGAGAGACATACTGTTGAAGTAGGAGATATTCTTATTACTCGTAGTGGGATAAATGTAGGGGATGCTGCAATCATAACAAAGGAATTGGCAGGTAGTGTACATGGTTCATACTCAATACGATTACGGCTTTCGCATCCCGATGTTTCACCCGAATTTATTGCTTACGCGCTAAATTCTCCCCTTGTCCGAGCACAAATAATGGCTTTGAAAAGTCGTTCAGCCCAACCCAATATAAATATTGCCGAACTATCAGGGTTAAGGATAGTTGTGCCTCCAAAAGAAGTGCAGTGTCGGATTGTTGATACAATGCAAGCGGTCTATGCGTTACGGTTGAATAAACTTGCAGAAGCAGATAGTCTACTAAGTGACGTGGATAGCCTTGTTTTTGGAAAGCTTAATCTTTCACCTGAAACCGTGAAGGAGGAATTAAAATTTCTCAAGCCTGTGTCCACACTTCAAGGACAGCGGTATGATGTAGCTTTTAATATGGGCTTTCATAAATTTGACCCTTACCCAGATAGGGTAGCTCGAGTAGGTGACATTGTTTCATTTCCAAAGGAAACAAAAAACCCAAATAAAAGTCCTGAGGTGCCGTTTCGCTACATTGATATTTCATGTATTCATATCGTAACGGGCGAAATTGGAGAACCGGCTGAAATGTTGGGAATAGATGCCCCTAGCCGAGCACGCCAGGTTGTTCATTCTGGTGATATTGTGATTTCCACAGTGAGGCCGACGCGTGGGGCAATTGCTATCATTCCGGAAGATATGGATGGGTATATTTGTTCGACCGGTTTTTCGATTATTCGGCCTAATGAAAAAGTGATGACTGAATATCTTCATACAGCTCTACGTCTTAGCACTACGCGGGAACAATTTGGCCGACGCTCAGCTGGTTCGTCTTACCCAGCAATTCTTGAAAACGACATAAAAGTTACACTTATCCCTTTGCCGACGATGGAACAGCAAAAAGAAATTGCTGATGAAATTACTCAACGCCGAACTAAAGCCAGGCACCTTCGTTTAGAGGCTGAACAAATAGTTACCTCTGCCAAAGCGAAAGTAGAGCAAATGATCTTGGGAGAGAAGATGGAATGAAAAGCGGTAGCAAGTATTACCCGCTGTTTCAAGCTTTACAGCAAAGCCATCAGGAGATTATATCCCTGAATATTGCTGAGATTGAATCCATCCTCGGGGTTGTCTTGCCCTCATCTGCGCACGAGCGAGGGTGGTGGAGCAATCGGGGAAATGCGCTGCCGGCGAATGCCTGGATGGAAGCAGGATATAAAGTAATTAAATTTGATGATGAAAATAACCGTGTGACATTTGGAAAAATAAAATTCGAAGAAAACTACAAAATAAGTGTTGATGATTCTGGAATCATTGCTTGGGATAGCGAGTTGATAAAAGGTCTTCGTCAGCATATGGGGTTAACTCAGTCTCAATTTGCATCTGAGTTGGGGATCCGGCAACAAACTGTCAGTGAATGGGAGCAGGGGGTTTACACTCCTACCAGAGCATCCGCGAAACACTTGATGTTAGTGGCTGAAAAGGCTGGTTTCTACAAAACAGAATAAGTGTTCAATTTTAGTTATTGACATATTATCCGTTAGCGTGTAAAATGTAATTAGCTAACGGATTTTTAGTGTTTAAGAGGCAACTATGAAGCAAAATAGCGCGAAAATAAAGGCGTTGTTTATCGCACCAGACGGAAACTTCTATCCTGATTTTCTTATTTGCTCAGGGAAGATTTCTGATAATGGTGGATCACCTTGCCCGTTTTCACAGAACGGACACATGCCCGAGCCTAAACCTCTCAATATGCATGATTCTGATTTTTGTATCGACAAAGGGCAAAATGGAGATTACTGTCCCCCTTGTGCCAAACAACAGCTTGGGAATCTCGGTCACTGGAATGGGCATCGTGGTCAACAATTTTCAGAGGAGTTAAAACCATTACGGCTATTCAAGTGTAGCCAATGGTATTGGGTGGTGGTTTTGGGTTTGTATCATGATAATCCAACCCAAATCAAATTATCTAATGAGAACGACAGTGATAGTGTTTCTCTAGCACATTTACAAATGGTAGAAGTTTAATGAATTCATTCCATCCCCCCTTGAGCCACTACGGAAACGAACTGAAAGGGACGACCAGCCATATCTTTCCATTAATTCTTGGATCAAGATAAAAATCGATATCCGGCACGGTTATTAAAGAATGACTCCCGACAGCACACTCACCATCACCCAAAATACCTGGATCATTTCCGACACGCATTTCTTCCACGAGAACATCGGAAGATACTGCAATCGCCCCGAAAACTGGCAGGAGCTGATCATCAAAAACTGGAATGCCTTGATTTCTCCCGATGAATCTGTCCTGCACCTGGGCGATTTTGCTTTGGGAAAGAAAAGCAATTTTGAGCTGTTGACCGGCATTTTGAATGGCAGATTGTTCTTAATCCAGGGCAACCACGATCGGTTGAGCCAGTCCTTTTGTGAAGCCCATGGAGTGACCCTGATTAAAAATTCATTCATGGTTGAATTAGAAAATCAAATGAAGCTGATCTTTTCACACCGTCCGATTGTTCCTTTGGAAGACGGATGGGTTAATCTTCACGGGCATATTCATAATGTTCCGCCACCTCCTGAGGGTTCTAACTTGGGACCCGACCATATCAATATGAGCGTTGAGGTCAGGGAGTATCGTCCCTGGCGGTTGGGTGATATTCTCAAAACCAGCAAAGACCATCCAACAGAGAACGATGTGTCACTCCGTTGACCCGTTCCCCCTTAAGACTCTAGGGGATCGAAGTGGCAAGAACGAAGTGCCACACCGTTCCCCGCTGTATTGGAGACATTATTCGCACAAAAAAAGCGGGCGATTTGTTTGTGCCAAAAAAATGCCACTTTACAACCGCTTGATCGAAAGATTTGATCCAGAATAACGCAGAATTTTTGCAGTTGCCCTAGGAGAAAAGAGACCAATTCCTCGCTTTTCTTCTTTAGTTGATATTTCCTACCTCACCATAAGAAACAACGCCATAGAAACCGTCCTGTTGAATCAACGTCAACAGCAGGGTCTGCGTCAACGTCTGCGGCGTGTCAGCAGGACGTCTAAGGCATGTCAACTTGGACGCAGACGCATTTTTTGGTCGAAAATTTTATTCAGTCTTTTATAGACTTTGAAATCATCAGCCAAAAAATTGGATACTTCATCTGGATTATTAATCTACAAACAGCTTGCCGCCTGCTTTGTGGTTCAGCCGCATGTTGGTTTGGACCTTTCTACTCCAATCCCATTATAACTGGCAAAACTAGCTGTATCCGTACCCTTGTAGATGTTTTTCCAGGTATTCTGCCTAGACTAGGCGCAGAGTTCCCCCTTTTTCCCGCAGTTCCAGGTGGACATTTTGACAATTCCGGAGCATGTGCGGCTTTAGGGTTGGGCAATGAGTTCTGGGAAATAACTGCTTATACAGTTGATCATCACTCAGCTCTTCGGACATTGGCCATTTCAAACCTGCCGCTGCAGCCCGTTTTATATATTTCTCCACATATCTGTGTGATATTTGGTAGTTGCTGTATATAACCACCCCCAGAGCTGGCGTATCCACTTCAGCTGTGAAGTTTCGTTGATTTTTCGCACGGTTAACTCTGTGATATCATCCGCATCCTTGTTTCGAAGGATTAGGATGCCATATTTTCTGAAGATTAACCAGTTCTGTTTCTGCTCCAATTTTCTTTGTTTCCGATTGATCCCGGCCACCTTATCCTGGATTATACAGGTCCTGCGGCATCATCCATCTTGATGCTCCACTGCGATCTTTTTCAGCAGCAACTGATCATTGATGAATGCCATCTTTCTCTGGACAAGTTAGCTGCAGCCCTTTTTTGCGTAGTCCACTCTAACCGTCAGGTCTGAAATATTCGATCCTGCGAACATACGCATGGACTCCTCTTGCGAATTGGAAAGTTCAATTTTCAGCAGGATGATGGAACCGTAATGTGATACTTTGCGAATCAGACCGTACGTCAGAAAGTCGTAATCGGTGGGGCGTAAATACTCACCGAGTTTAAAATGCTGTCCATATCCTTGACTAAAACACTGCGCACACTCGCATTCTTTTCATGAATCGACTACTCGAAATGCTAATTCAGATGACATGAATTAGGATCCCATGCTTTTCCGTTCTCGCCTTGCGGGTTGTGCCTCATTTTTTACAATTCGTACACGATTTGACATTAAAGATTGAAAGACGGCGGATTTTCACGACAATAGGAAAACCAATTGCCATTTTCTATGATTTCTTCCCGAGCGAGCTCACGGAAAAGCTGCTTCTTATCGATTTTCCCGGATTCAAATTGCTCCTTTGCAGACGAGAATAATCCGGTCATTTTTTCATGATCAATGCTTTTTCGCTCAAAGGAGAGCTTGCCGTAATAGTTCGCAAGGAAAACGGTTATTGCCGATACCCCGCCGAGCAATAACTTCATCAGGCTGCGCAGCGTAAGCTCCTGCTCTGGGTGATGAAGGAACAATATCGGAAAGGATGGGTTGAAAATGCTTCCGGTCATGGCTGAATCAGAGAAGAATTCAAGAACCAGAACAAGCAAGAAAAGCAACAAAGAAGCGGCCAGCATCCATTTTGCTATACCCTCATTCATACGATGTTTGCTGGAATCACGCTTGAACGCATTTTGATGGTACGTGAGCTGACCGTCTATCCATCTCTCTTTGATAGCGTCGACAGGAACAGTATGTTTTGATTGTTCTCCGATCAGCAAGGCGGAAACAGCCTCCTTGATCCATGTGGATTCCTGCTTCTGTGTCCATGTAAAAGCATTGCCAATATTATCTCTCATTCCAGTAGCTTTCAGATAGAACTGCACTCGCAGTGTCTCTGACAGCATCCTGTATTGCAGATATTTCTCATGGCAATTGCCTCTCCGAACCAAAGTAAATGCCAATACATAGACAATAATCAGAGCACCATAACTCAATAAAAAAAGATTAGATTCCAGCTCATCGTACAATAGAAAAAACAGCACCAAGAGCACGCCGAAGACAGAAAACCATCTCAATGCGCTCAGGTATTTTTGTTGGAAGCGCAAAGATAAGCGATCCGATTTTTGATAAAGCATATGGAGCTTTTTCAGCTTTTCGTCCGTATTGCTCATGGTTTCTTCAGGGAGCAGTACACCTGCATAAGCAATTCTGTCGTCGCCTTTACTGGCATCCGCATTAAAGGCATCGGTCATACACAATGTTTCCCTCAGGCTGCTTGTTTCGTTTTCCAGCAGATGATCAGAGATGCTCAAATCTGTTTTGGTGCTTTGCCTCGGTGTCAGAATGTGGATGACCGCACCGTCATTTGCTGCTTTGAAACAGCCGTATCCATTTCCATAATAGCCGCGATACATAAAATCGACCGTTTCTGCTGTTCCGCAGCCGTCTGGTTTAGCGGGCATCCCGTCCCAAAGGGCTATCAGCACATGGCTGTGCGCCGCTATGTATATCCCAGCCTGACGATAATGGAAATCGCGTATTTGGCAGTCAGGAAGAGGCTCAGTATTGGGAGCCAAAAACACCTCCGAAGCATTTTTTAGCAAAGTATCGAATATCGCTGCGTCAGGCTCTGAAAAATCTTTTCGGTATTCCTGGATGGGTAGAGGAAGCGGGCAGATAAGTTTTATTCCCAGCTCCAGCGCTATCCTGGCGCACAGGGTATCTGCACCAGACGCAATGGAATTAAGCATTACAAATTCGGAGTTTGGGTACTGAATCATTAACTGTTTCAGCTTATTGGACACCAGCTCCCGCAACATCTGGATATCCTGTTCCCGCAGGTCGCGGTGACCAGTTACGCCAATGACGATTGGAATGCCAGTATCACTGCCATTTGTTTCAGTCATTTATCTGCCATCCAATTGAGTTTGCCTCGCTTGCTGCTTTTGGCGTCCGCAATCTCTGATCATAAGCGAATCCCGTTTTTCATTGTACACATAGTTATAGCTTCACGGTAAACAACCAGAAGCTTCTTTCATTCAGTCTATGTATGCTATTCCACTACATATCGGTAATCAATCTGATACCACATGTCATTCGGTGCGAGTATCAAGGTTCCGTCAGAATTGACGCTTGAGAAGACGTCTATTTTAATACGGCTGTCAACCGTCTCAGCTATGGTGCCCGTGACCGTTTCGATGCGACAGATACCACCATCTCTCCGCGCAGCGATAAAATAGTCTCCAGTGGGGAGGAAAAACGCAAAAGTATAGCTCGATGGATCTGTCCACAGACACGTTAGATTACTTGTTTTAAATAGTTTTGTTCTCATATGTCCAAGGCAAAGCAGATGACTTCCATCTGGGCTGAGGTAGATTTTGTTGCCGCTGCAATCGATATTATCAATCAGCTTTGTCTCCGCCAGACAGCTGCGACTTTTCAAATCGAAAAGCCGAAGGTTCCCCTGGCCGTAATGCACGATCCCGTGCGCGCCGTCTGGCAGGATGATTGGTGTAGGGATGGTAGCATTGCTGCCTCCGGGCAGTTCTCCAAGCACACAGCCTGCGTCCGCGTCAACGATATTCACGCGGTTGGGGTCGGCAGTCATTACCAACCGGCCGTCCGGCGTACAGCTCGCGCCTTTAATAGGCGATATACTGCCCATATTGATTGAACGGATATCTCCGGTCTCAAGGGAGAGAACTTGCAAGTTTGCGCTTCCGATTTGGTCAGCAAAGGCACGTTTTCCGTTTGAAGCCATGCATAGCAGTTTCAGATTACGAGCCGCAAACTCCTTTAGAACGCTTCCGTCATCCAACCTCCACAGACAGCAGCCTGCATCACCCGGCTTACTGGATAGCAAAGTCTCACCGGAACCGATGAACAGGTGTTTCAAACCGCCCTTGCATGGGTTTGTAACGCTTTGGGCTTGTGTAACAGCGCGTATATTGGAAATTTTGCAGCTCTTTCCAAGCTGACGGTTAAGGTTGCGGCAGTCAACGCTGTTTTCATAACCCGGCACCTGCCATGCGGACTCGTTAAGCTCAAGCGATTCACGTATGCTGCCGCGTGCAAAGGCTTCACGTGCAGCGAATAATTTTCCTTCGTACTCCCGGGCAAAAACATCATACGATGCCTGGCTTATGATACGCGAAAGTTCCCACGCGCCATTAACACCTTTTTGGGGTAGAGCAACCCTGTCAACTCCAAACGCACTGGCAGAAAGCAGAGATTTCCCATCCGGCGTTAACCCCACAGAAGTGGATGATAACGTATAGCCGGACAGCTTTATTGTATATGTACAGCGTCTCTGTGCTACATCGATTATTCTTATGAGATTTTTATCAGAACTGTATAATGCTTCTACCAGATACATGCCGTCGCGTGTCCACCTCAGATCTCCAGGCTTGTTATGGTTGGCGTCGTAACATGTACATTCGCCGCTGTCAATATCAAAACCGTAAACACCCTTGTGGCCTGCAACTGCGATGGTCTTACCGTTTGGAGAAAGCTGAATGCAGTCAAGCGGAACACTTGATGGTGCTTCATAGCGTCTTAGAAGTTTCCCTGTTTTATAGTCGTAAAGGTTGCAGCATCCTGTATGCACACTCAGTAGCGTGCCTGCGCGCGGACCCATACAAAGCCCATACGCCGTTGTGTTATTGTCCGGCTCGATCTTTCCGATGCATTTTCCGCGTTGAGTATTCCAGATTCGTATCGTCTTATCGCTATGGGAAGAGAAGAGCAGCTTTTCGTTTTCGGCAAAAAGGAGAGTCACAGCTTCGCAGCTCTCTTTTCCCAATGCTTTATGCAGCCTGCCGTTTGCTGCATTCCATAAGCGTATGCAGGATTCATAAGCAGCAGCGATCAGCTTTTCGCGCGGTTGAAAAGCAATGTGCTGCACGTCTTCCTCACAGCCGGCTATCACTTTGACGCAGGAACCGTTTTTTGTATCCCACAGCCTGATCTCATACCTGTCGGAATCAAATCTTGCTCGCGCGCTGGAAACGCACCAATTAGCATCAGCAGTTATATAGACTGCCACGGCACTCTCTGTATGCAAGGAAAAAGAAAACTCTGGAGTTTCCTCCGTACGGCCGCGCTCACTAGCGAGCCTCTCCATCAATTCTTCACCGCGCTTTGCCTCATTGGAATCGACCTGATTGGCAATAGCAGCCTGGAGTTTATCGATCGCGGCAAGATCGTTGCTTCTGCCGCTGCGCCATGCAAAGAGGTTCATGTTGTATATGGCGTCCATGCAGTTAGGATTTGTAAGAATCGCCCGCTTCCACAACTTTTCCGCTTCTGCAGATCTGCCAAGATCCAGATAAGATAATGCGCGGTTATTAAGACTGTCAGCCGTGTCAGACGCGGCCTTAGGCTCCTCACGGGGATAGACGTCTCCTGTTTGCTCTACGTATTCTTGCATCAGTTCAGCCAGTACCTCGTCAAAGCTCTCTGGACGGTCTGAGAGGTTTTGCTCAAGACAGCTTCGAATCAAAGCGGTCATTTTATCAGGTAGCGGGACTCTGGTCTGTTGTATATGCTTTTCAAACTCCAAGCCTGCGTCGATGCCGTTCTGCCACAGGCGTTTGCCGCAGTACATCATTAATATGGAAACTGCCCAGCTGTAGATGTCCGTTTTCGGCGTGAAGTCTCCTTTGCTCTGCTGCTCCGCGCTGGCGTATTCACGGGTATATGCACCGCTCCATGTGTTCGCGTTTTGATCTGCTCCGCCGCCTGCAATACCGAAGTCCGTGACTTTTGCTTCGCTATTCTTTGTCAGCATCAGATTTCCAGGCTTGACATCTTGATGGATAAGACCATTCTTATGAGAATATTGCAGGCCGCGCGCAAATTGTATTGCGATATCTAAAAGCCGCGCTTGTACTTCCTTTTCGGCGCCTTCATAAAGCTTGCCGCTTTTTATCTGATCGGACAGGCTGCCGCCGTCCATCCATTCGGAGAAGACGCTGGGAATATTGTCCAGCTCACGGACATAGTAGCAGGAGACGATATTGGGGTGTAGTCCGAGGTTGATCCACCGCTCGCACTCCTTTACGAAGTTTTCTTTCTGCTTGTCCGATTGGAAGTAGCTTTTCTTTGGGCGCTTCACCGCGAGGTCCACATCCCAGCTAGTGTGATGCACACGGTACACGATGCCCATGCCTCCCTGGATGGGGGCGGAGAGAACATCGTAGGTATTGAGCAGAACGCTGCCTTTGTCAAACGTCTCTTTGTCCGGCGTACCGGCAGGCATAGCCGTCTGCTGGCGCTTTGCATCCGCCAGAATCGCGTCTGTCAAAGTTACCTCAATATCGGTCTCCGTCTGAGCGTCTGTTACGGTTTCCTCAACATCTGTTAGTGTACGGTCGTCAAAACCATTACTGTATGCCATTTGTATGCCTCCATGTTTGGCGGAGCCGATTTATTTTTCTAATATCATTACATACTGAGCCGTTACATTGTCCCGCGAGCCAGCGTCGCAAGCGGTCTGCACCATGCGCCGAGGTATTTCTTCTTCGTTCATGCCCTCGCGCATTATTCTGGTAAGCTCGTTTTCAGCTACAGAGGAGTACAGACCATCTGAACACAAAAGAAATTGATCGCCGGCAGTTACTGGGTATACCTCCACATCCAGTTGAGCCTGTGGAGTCATTCCAACATAGCGGGTGAGCTTTGACGATAGCCCCGCCGTCCGTGCTTCGTAATCTGTCATATTTCCAGAGGCAACTGCGTCAAAAGCCCTGTTATGATCTTTTGTCAAACAGAGCAGATTGTCAGCATCCTTCGGCAGAATATATATCCGGCAGTCACCCAAATGGAGCACTATCGCACTCTTACCAACGAGCCAAAGGCATGCGATCGCAGCAGAATAATCTGTTTTTCCATCGATGCTGTGCTCAGCGTAAAGGCTGTCACTTATCTCAGCTATTTTGTTTCGCAACAGCTTGGCGCCTATTGACGCGGATAGACTGTCTGATAGTTCGTGAGCAAGGCAACGCATTACCAGCGGAAGCTTTTCCGATAAGTATCTGGCGGTTTCTCTGCCATGGGCAGCTCCGCCTACGCCGTCGATGACCGCAAAGAAGGCAGCATCAGGACAAGTAACGACTGCATCCTGGTTTGATGTGCGCACAGGCCCTTTTTCAGTTCTGCTTCCGCAGCAAAAGCCATTTTCAAAGGTTCCAGAATCAAAGCACCTGAAAGAAGTCTGATCTTCTGCTTGCTTGGCGTCTTCGGGCAAATTTTCATCAGCGGAAGTGTCAGTTACTGTCGATTCATCACCCATGGCATCCGTAACGGTTTGTTCAGACTGTATGTGAACGATTATGGAGCACTTGCTGCTGAGCTTCACTGTGTCGCCGTCCGAAACATTCTCATACGGTCCCGGATTACTCTGATATAGCGCACGGCTACCAATCAGCATATCATTTATGAATGTGCCATTCTTGCTTCCACAGTCACGCACTGTGACTTTAGGTGGGGAGAAATTTAATTGACAATGGCGACCGGAAACAGTGTTTTCCGGTATGACAATGTCGCATCCGGAGCTGTGGCCGAGCGTCACTTCCACTTCCGTGTGATACGAGAAGCTTTGCCCGGAAAGCGGGCCATTGATAAACTCCAGCATCACTGAATCTCCTGAAGAATTGGGTGAACTGTAGAAAGAGGGCATGAAGGGGCTGTTCATAAATGCTTCGTTCTTTAATTGTTCCAGCATAGGAACTTTGCACGCCTCAAACGCAGAGGTGTATTTACGGCAATACTCATCATCGGAAACGGCATATCTAAGGATCGCCTGCACTCTTTGCAGCTTCATTTTCAATCCGCCGGTAAGCTCGGTTTTTTCAAGATGAATTGGCAGCACCTTTCGGTTTTCAGAAATGGCGAAGTCTATTTCGTCCTGCACATTCTCTGATTTTGCGGATTGAGGAGTCAAGAAGACGATAAACAGTGAGCAATTCGAAATGGCGTTTGCAATTTCATCGCCCCATTTATTACCGGCTTCAATGCCTTCATCGTACCAGATGGGATACCCCTGGCCATGAAATTTTACAAGCTCCGCAAATACTTTAGCAGAATCTGCATGGGCATAGCTTGTAAAGATATAGGGCTTATTCCCTCGATAGGCTGGGAACGGTCTTTGGTTCAAATATGACTGATCTGAACCATTCATCATAGATTCCTCCAAACTCATTCGACCTAAAAACGTTTCTAACGATGAGACTGCAATTGAATGTGTATGGCTCTCCGCCGTAGCAGAAGCTGCCCATCAGATCCTAAAGGCCGTCAGCAAGAGGAGCGGCACAGTCTTTAGCCTGACGTGCTTTGCTACACAGCCATGCTGATATGTCTTTTTGGGGTTCATCGATCATTTGAAGATCTCTTTTTATTTAGCCAAAAGCCACTATGGCATTTCGATGCTTTTAAACTTTTTCAGCCCGAAACCCAATTGCATTACGTTTCCCTTATGCATCTAATGCCTGGTACCATGTTGTGCTCTGGTCGGTTAGTCCATTCTGTAAATCGTCAACCCATCATATTCCCTTATCAGTTCAAGCATCTGTTCCATCGGGTCGGAATCCTTGAACTGCTCCTCAGCTTCAAGCTTGGAATATTCAATCAGATCATGATGCAGCCGTATACGTTCGCGCATGACGTTGTCGTTCTTCTTTTTACCGCCTTCGAGTGTTAGTGCTCCAACATGGAAAGTGCCGTAGTTCCATCCCATAGCGCGTTTTTCTACGCACCACCTTTCGTGCTCCGCGATGGCGATTTTTGTAAGGTCATTCTCGTGTCCCGGTTCCCGGATCAGTGCTTTGAAATCAGTGACTGGGATATAATCCACCGGACGGTCTGTATAGAAACAGCCAATGGACTCAAGCTGTGCAGCAAATCCCTTCGCCTGAGCGATGTTGGAGAGTTTATATTCCAGCGACAGGTTCTCTTCAAAAACCTTTTTCATCTCGTCCACTGACTTTGCCCCAGCAAAGCGCCCGTTCAAGGCAAGGGCAAAGTCGTACAGATTGATATAGTTGCTATCAGACAGATAAAGCCCGGTTTTTTTCTGTTTTTCCTCAATGCGTACTTCAATTATTTTGCTTGGATCAAGCGTTTTGACATCTGGCTCAAATGCCGGGACGACGTCTTTCACGCAGATGATCTCATCAATATCATCCACAAATTTGTTGCGGTTTTTTCTCATCGCTCCAGACTTTTTTATATAGTCTTTGTAGAGCATATCCTGATAGGATTTGGCGGTGAGCACTTTGTTTTCATAAGCCTTGTCGTAGAAATAGACCCAGCGCATCCCTTGATCCGTAAACTGCATGTCAAAATCATAAGCATATATCCCGCTGCGGCTGTTTTGTCCGTAGGAGGCTCTGTCCCAACATTGTAATTCGTCGCAGAGCATCAGCAAGTAGGAAAGCGGCTGACCGTCTGAAAGGCGCATAGGCTCTCTTGTGTGCAGGAAGGAGCGCACTGTAAACTTAAAGAGGCTGTTGTGCAGTATTATCGCGCAGAAGGCATCCAATACCGGAGCGGGCAGCTTACCATAGCTATCAATCTCCTTATGGCGCGCAAGAAAAGTTTTTGCCATCATCAGCCCGCTGAAATAGGCATGATCCATATAGAGATAATCCTTTTCATCTGGATTTTCGTGAATGGCGCGATCTTTGAGCGTCTTGCGCAGGCAGTGCTCCGCATAATATGGCTCTATTTCGGTATGGCTGAGATAACTTTCGCCAAGTCGTTCAACAATCGCTCTGGCATACATATCATTCAGATCGCCGAGACGGGAAATAGAAAACTCATCCATATTCCGGTAGGATACATAGGGCGCGAAACCGTAATCGTCGTTACAACTTTTATCGAGTTTGCAGACATACGCCTTCATCTGCTGGTGTGCGATCTCGAACGGATAGCCGATGTCGTGAAAAAGAGATGCTAATCCCCAAAATTCGAGGAAGTGACAGGCGGCTTCTTTTCCTTCTGCGAAGCCAAATTTCATGTTGTAGGCGGTGCGGAAGCCGGCGTGGTTTTTATATATCGCAAGCCCGATCAGAAACACATAAACGCTATGAGAATAATGATCGCGGTGTTTCATTAAAAGCGAGCTGGCATTAGATTCATGCTCACTTAATAGCTCAAGCAGCAGACCCGTCGAATCATACCCTGTACCGAAGGGTTTGAATATTTCACAGTAGCAGTAATAGATGTCAAAAGCGTCCTCCTTTGCACCCGAGGCCAGAAATCGCCCCACTGCTGTCTCAAAACTTAGTCGGTCTAAGTCTCGCTCCATATTAAACGGTATTTGTTTTTTTCCCGCACTTTTACCGTCTGAATCGATAAGAGTTTGCCTATCTGCATTGATTGCGTCAAATTTCAAATCCTCGCAGCAATCGCGAATAAAGGAGAGGGCCTCCTTCCCATACTGCCGTTTGGACTTCGGTAAGTCCGGGATGTGTACGGAATCCTGCATCCCATATTGGGATCGGTTCAGTTCCTTCATTTTTAGCAAAGCGTTATATCCCATAACTATATTTCCTTTCCGTCCGGCTCTGCCGGAGATGTTTCTTTCAAATATTGCATAACGTCGCCGAAATCGCAGTTCAGCACATCGCATATCCTTTCGAGAATAGCAAAGTTGACGGGCTCATCTCGGCGAAGCTTCGTCATCGTGTTGGGTGCTATAGCGGCGGCTTTCCGCAGATCCGCCTTGCTCATTTTCTTGTCCACAAGCAGTTTCCACATTCGATTGTATGAGATTGCCATTGGTTTTCTCTCCTTTTGAGTAACTGAGGAAGAGTTAACAAAAAAAATATATCATAATCAAGCAGCATACACAAGATACTTTCGCATATTATTGCGAATTTTAGTGCGCTTACAAGTAATCCGTCATAAGTTTTATGGAAACGTGCAACTGCAAATCTAAGGACTGAATATTTTATGTAAGCATGATATTTTCGGTAGCTTTCATCACGTCCTCGATACGGGGAAAAGGCAAAATAAAAAGATGGATAAAAAATACGGGTCTGCGTCCTCACTGATGTGCCACGGACGCCATGTTGACACGCCGCAGATGTTGATTGAACAGGAAGAGCGCTGATGCGCCTTTTACCGCAATGAGATATGGGGAAAATACTATTCAATCGAGAATTGCTTCCTTACCCAGAAAAAATCAAATCTGAACCGGTATAAATTACATTATTATGGATAAGAAAAATGGTGAATTTGTCAGATATGGGACCGAAAATTCTTGCACAATTAAATCTGAGGATTTTTTATGATAAGAAAAATCTTCCCGATTCAATACCGGCAGCAAATTATCATTTTTCGCTTGAAGTAGATATTTTTGGCCGGAAAGATCATCAGAAAGGCAAAGAGTGTTGTGTTGTAACTCTCAAAAAAACCCCTGTCAAGAGGTCAATGCAAATTGACTTTCCTTAAATAAACTTTTTTATTTCCCAATCAGTAGTTTGCATTTTAAGCAAGGTCGAGTAAAACCATTTTCTTCATCCGATTTCATGAAATAGATTGTTAAAATCGATGGACAATGGAGGAAACCATGCTAAACTTAAGTGTGTTAAGCCAAAACCATCACTTTTCTTGGGTGAATTTGATGGAAAAATAAAGCAGACGTGGAATCTGGGTACAATTAAATTATCGTCTGGTGAATCTACTTGAAGAAAGCATGCTGTAAGGGTGTTTGCAAGATCATTCACGTCCCCAAGCAGTTTCCCGAATTGTGAACTTTTTCTATCACTGAGAGTGAACCCACCCCATTGCGATTATCCAAAAAGGAAAAGTGGGAGAAATCATGAATTCTGCTGACACAAATGAAAATAGAGTAGAACAGCCCGTAGTCACATCTTCAACCAATGTGCCTTTAGCGGCTTTACCTTTCAGCGCGTATAAAGGAAATGAGCCGTACATGTTCATCAGTTATGCTCATAAGGATTCTGGTGAGGTGTACCCCATCCTTTCACAGTTTCACCGGCAAGGGTATCACGCCTGGTATGATGAAGGGATTGAACCAGGTATTGAATGGCCGGAAGAAATAGCCAATGCCTTAAATACCAGCAGTTTATTTGTGGTTTTTATTACCCCTAATTCAGTGGCATCCGAAAATGTACGCAATGAAATCAATTTTGCGCTGGCCAAGAAAACCCCGTTTATTGCCATCTATCTCAAGCCGACAACATTGACTCCGGGGCTTCAGTTACAAATTGGGTCCAAGCAGGCCATTCTAAAGTATCAATTAGATGAAGACACCTACACCAGGAAATATTCCTATTCCTTCGATTCTATATTGAAACCAACCGGGAAAGTGAATCCGGACGATCAGACCAATCAAAAAACTGTCGTTCAGACCCCTCCGGTTAGTACGGCACCCATCCCAGCGAACCCCCTGCCCGAGGCACCCCAACCTGCCCCTGCCCAGGTTCAACCCGTTCAAATGCCATTAACCGGCCAACTTAATTTCGTTTGTGATTTAGCCCGCAAAGCAGCTTGCGAACAAATTGGTTTCCCTGTTGACCGCCAGTTGGAACCGAAACATACAGCGGTGGTCCAGAGGTTATCATTTTTCGCGAATGCCTTTGGCGAACCATACCTGACCAGTTATAAGCATAAAGATCATATCATGGTGCATAAAAGACAGGGTGCATCGGAAGTATTCTATGATCGCGGTGAAATTTTCGATCTTTCCGATTTTGCTTATTTTCGCAATTTGAATAATTTGGTTTTGATTTTTCAAAAATTTAAAGATCTCAGTCCGTTGCATGGACTTCCCATCAGGAGTTTGGATATTTCGTGCAATCAGTTATCCAGTTTGGCGCCGCTGGCTACCTTGCAGCAGTTAAAAACGTTATATCTGGATTTTTCATCTTATGAAAGTTTGTTGCCGCTGGACCAACTGAATCAATTGAATGTATTCTCCGCCAATGATATCAGTCCGTCCGCGTTCGGAGAATTATGCCAGCTCAGCTTACCCAATTTGCTGCATCTGAATATTTCCGAAAGTAAACTGGAAAGCCTGAACGGGGTATCTGCATTAAAATCGCTGACGACTTTGGAGATCAAGAATTGTGTATGTTTTGAATTTGAAGACATTCTTCAACTGCCCAAGTTGGATACCTTATATATGTACGGAACAAAGTGCTTTGATTATTCGTTTTTAGCAAAAATGCCCGCCTTAAAAAGATTGGGCCTGGATGAGGTAAACAAAGCGGTCGTCATAGATACCTTGGGGTATAAACCGGAATTTCTCAGTTGATGTGTGGAGATCCGCGTCAAGGAAGAATTAATCGGACGAATTATTCTAAGACATCCTCAAGAATACATAAAAAGCTATAAAAAGACCCTCTTCGGAAAAATTGGAGTCGATAAACTAGCCAAAGACCGAGGAGGATCAAGATGGAGTTTTGCACGCTTGAAAGTTGGCAGGGGATAAAATGAGTATGGAATCGTCCAAAGTTTGGGGAGTTTATACGATCGGTTTCAGTAACAGGAAGATCCTCGCAAAACATAAAAGAATCGGTACAGCAATTTTGACCTCCTGACTGGTTTGTTAAGTGGCAGATTGTTCTTAATTCAAGGCAACCATGAATGGATCAGCAAATCTTATTGTGAAACCCATGGCGTAATATTGATTAAGAATCCCTTGAACGTCGAGATAACTGATCAAATAAAACTGATCTTTTGCCATCGCCCGATCGTCCTCCTTATAGATAGTTGGATCAATCTACATGGTCATATCCATAATGTCCCACCGCCTCCTGAGGGTTCTAACTTGGGACCCGACCATATCGATATGAGCGTTGAGGTTAGGGAGTTTCGTCCCTGGCGATTGGGTGATATTCTCAAAACCATCAAAGACCATCCAACAGAGAACGATGTGTCACTCCGTTGACCCGTTCCCCCTTAATACTCTAGGGGATCGAAGTGGCAAGAACGAAGTGCCACACCGTTCCCCGCTGTATTGGAGATATTTTGTGCACAAAAAAAGCAGGCGATTTGTTTGTGCACAAAAACAGCCATTTTCCATCCGCGTGATTGAAAATTTATATTCAAACAATGCAGAAATTTAGCCATTGCCCTCGGAGAAAGTGACCAATTCCATACTTTTCTTCTTCAGGGGATAATCCCTACCTCACCATCAGAAAGACCGCTTTAGAAACCGTCCAGTTGAATCAACGTCAGCAGCAGGGTCTGCGTCAACATCTGCGGCGTGTCAGCAAGGCGTCTGCGTCACGTCAGCCTGGCTGCAAATGGTGTAAATTGGCCAATAAAACAAAAGGTTATTTTCGTGAAAGGTAACAAAAATGAATTTTGTCAGCTTTTATAAAATTTACGCGAATAAAGAAATCAGGATTATGATAATTTGGATTTCTTTATCAACAGATCTGATTAGTATAGGAGGATTAGTTCTTGTGAGCATGGATCACCTAGACCTGAAAAATTCAAAGGATGCGGCGTGGAAGGAAGTAAATTGCTACGATTTGAAGCTTGGGAGGCTGAAAAGATTAAAGTCCCGGATTTCCTGGCTGCAGCTGAGGAGTTGGAACCCGGCTACCAGGTTGCCCGGCTCCGCATGTTGCGAGGTTTAACTCAGGCTCAACTTGCTGAGATGATTGGCACCCGGCAGCCTTCCATCGCCAAATTGGAAAATGGCACCGGCGTCCCTAGCTTATCCTTCCTTACCAAGATCGCCGAGGCGTTAGGCGCGAAGATTGAAATTAAGTTAATTCCCGAAACAAAATGACCTTGTTCGAGTTTTGATTGCCAGGAAATTTACCAAAAAAGGTCTTTATGAGTAAACCTGGTTATAATCAATCCAACAGTACCCACCACGCCTCTGCAATGCAAGCGCACCGAGGTGGGTCATTTTTTATTGAACCAAAACATCAACATGTGATGTCCTTCGAATTGCATAGCATTACGTGTGATCAGACGGTTAGTGTAAAATTCAAAGGGGTGCTAAAATTCTCATTATGTAAATAACTAAAATAGATTCCCGCCTTCATAGTTATCACTCAAAATAATAAAAAGGATTACTTACGATGATGAAGCCTCATAATATTTTGATAACCGTTTTGCTGACCATAACCCTTGCAGCCTGTAGCACGCCCACTGTGACAAAGACCTCTTCAAACCCGGCTGTGGAGGTCACGACGACCTCGTCTCTAGTTGAGACATCGATGTCTGGTATCGTAACCTTTGCTGATCCAGTGCTGGAAGCAATGATACGCAGCGCGATGGGCAAACCTGAAGGCGAAATCACCTTCGCGGAAGCCCAGGGCGTCACCCGCATGGATCTCACCGACTCTTTGCAGCGACAGCTCTCCGAATTCACCCCAATCACCAACCTCGACGGCTTGGAAGCCTTTACCAACCTCGAAAGCCTCGACCTGTCTCAAAACGCCGTGACCGACATCTCCCCTCTGGCCGGGCTCACCAAACTAACCGCCTTATCCCTGGCTGGCAATCCCGTCATGGATGTCGAACCTCTGGCCAAATTAACCAACCTTAAGCTCTTGATCCTTTCCAACTGCCAGGCGCAAGATTACAGCGCTCTCTCCCACCTGATCAATTTGCAGGTGCTGTGGCTCGACAATTCAACCATTTCAGATGTTTCCCCGCTGGTTTCGCTGACGAACCTCCAGACCCTTTACCTCGACAAAAGCAGCGTCGAAGACTTTTCATCCCTCGAAAACATCTACACCACCCTCGCCAACAAAGATTTCATCATTCCTACCACACTTAAAGACCTTGGATTCAACCTTGATCCCAACAATCACGAAGCTTACTTCGATATCGAGCTTGCCTCTTTCACCATCACCCATGACCAGTGGGGGCCGCCATCCAGGGAAGATAACCAGAATATCATCCGCATGACCCTGTACCTGAATGATGAATACAAAACCTCTATCGGTTACTATGACGTACACAAGGTTTACCTCTGCCAAATGGATAAGGAAGGCCAGCCGCCCGTGAACTACCTCTACGACATCGCCACTGGCGAATATTCCATCGATGGGCAGGATCGGGCAAACTCAGAACAGATGATCCGTGCCGCCTTGGAAGTTGAAAATGGCGAAGATCCGCTGTATGCTCCCATCCGCTTCTTCAATAAAACCATTCAGAACACCTTCAAAATGACCCCCGAAAAATTGTTCACATTGCCGTATGAACCACCGACCCTCAAGAGTCTGGGCTTTGTCCCAGACGAGACCCCTGGGATTTACATGTATGAGCAGCATGAAGGTATCTATACCAACATCCGCATCGACCACAACGAAAAAGAAAATAAGGAATATGATGTCGTATTTTTTCAACCGATTACTGACGTTTACCGCGTAAACTTGTTCTATCACACAACCGACAACAAACTTTTTGTTGGTGCCGACGATAATTACAACGGTGGTGCAAGTTTTTACTATTATCTGGATACCGGCGAACACATCGATGAATGGTGCAGCGATCCTGACAAAACCGTGGAAGAATACTTCATCAAAGCTTACAACGATCCCGCGATCGAGGATGTTTACCAGCATTCCATGAATTTAATGGTGCAATACATTAGTGATACCTTTGGTATGACGATCGAGGAGCTGTATTCTCTGCCGACAGGTGAATAAGGATTAAAGGGTGTCAACGAGACCAGTAAGGCAAGATGACATTAGGTCAAGTACAAATGGGTAATCTTGAAAATTGATGACACTTGTTCGGTTCAGTTTCTGTCTTTCGAGTTCAAACAAACCTGGTTTTTGGGATTATTGTTAAATTCCTAAATCGTCAATTTTTCCACAATTTGACGATTTAGGAAGTGGTTTATTGAATGATGATTGACACACATCCATTTTTTGCTACGATTGACCTTTTGTGACAACGAAAAACTTGAATTACCTTAACAAATCGCACATGAACGATAGAACGAAAAGTTCGTGATTTTTGGACGTTCGTTCACTAATTCGCAACCATCGTCCTCCGGGTCGCGAAAAAACTACTACTTGACCCTGTCATAAAAAGTCGCTATCATACAACTAATAACTCGTAACCAAAGATCCTCCGGCCTCTTCAGAAGAGCGTCCCTCAGGCCAGACTAAAATGCGGAGCCTGAGTGAAAAACGTTCCGAAACCAGGAAAATCTCTCATAACCCGGAGGTCAGTGGTTCGAATCCACTCCCCGCTACTAAAGTCAAACCAGAGTCCGTCGGGCTCTGGTTTTTCGTTAGCCTGGCGCACAGCGGTAGACATTTTTCCAAAAATGGAGGAATTTCTTATGAACCGCAGTTCGCCGGGTACGTCAAAATCCAAAGTTTCACTTTCCTTAGCCAAAGCCATCGACGGCTTCCTAAAATTCAAAACAGCAGAGGGATTAAGCCAACGCACAATTACCTCCTATGAGTTCACGCTTGGTCATTGGTTGAAATACATTGGAGACCGAGAGGTGTCGGAAATTCAATCTTCCGACCTGACCGGTTACATGGCCTGGTTGCGAACCGAGTATAAACCGCGACGTTGGAACGGTAGCTCCGAACCGCTGTCCGCCAAATCCATCCGAAATGTTTGGGTAACATTCCGATCCTTTTTCGGATGGTTGCAGGTGGAGTTCAAATTTCCCAATCCCGCAAAAGAAATCACAGCGCCCAAGTTTCAAAAACATCCCGTTGAAACATTTACAAAAGAGGATGTGGAAAAAATTCTCAAGGCTTGCGTTTACTCGCGAGAATCGCAGACTGAAGAAAGGAAGAAGTTTGTGATGCGCCGGCCGAGTTCCAACCGCGACCAGGCGATTGTGTTGATGTTGCTGGACACTGGATTGCGAGCAACTGAGTTGTGTTCTCTGATCATCAACGATGTCGATCTCAAGACTGGAAAGGTCACCATTCGCCACGGAGTGGCTGGTGGCGCAAAAGGTGGCAAAGGTCGTACCGTTTACCTGGGCAAAGTTGCTCGAAAAGCGGTCTGGCGTTATCTTGCCGGCCGAGAAGATGGGGACGATCCCGACGCCCCCCTCTTCATCAGCCATGCGGATCGAGCTTTCAACAAGGACAGTTTGCGAGTCTTGATCAATCGGTTGGGAGACCGGGCAGAAATCAAGAAAGCTTATCCTCATAAATTCAGGCATACCTTCGCCATCACCTATCTGCGCTCCGGAGGGGATGTTTTCACCCTCCAATCTCTTCTGGGTCATGGATCGCTTGATATGGTACGCCACTATGACAAAAAGAAAAATCTGCGGGTTATCAACCTCGCACAAAAGTAGAGTAATCAATAAAACCCAAGAAAAAGAAAAAAATAGTAGCAAAACAAATAGCAGCCGTCTTTCGAGACGACTGCTATTTACTACGGGCAGATATCTATACTCTCAAATATCCAGGTTTGTCAGTTTCTGACATACTACTTTTTCGGAATTTCGCGGCAAGCTCAGTCCTGTTTGTGCACCCTGCCTTGCGCAGAGCATTTCTAACATGAAATTTTACAGTGCTTTCGGACACATACAAGTCGGCCGCAATTTCGGAATTAGACCGACCGCTGACAACAAGCTCAAATACCTCGGCTTCTCTTGAAGTCATCTCATACTTTTCCTCAAATATATGCAACCGATCTTCGAGGGATATGTTCTGCACCGGCATGGTGGAATAGGTTTTGTTGTAAAACCGGAAGAATAATAGGAAGGTTGCAATTAGCAGTCCTGCCGCAACCCAGACAGATGTCATCTGAACATTTCTCGTAAAGATCCCGATTAAAGCGCCCAGCGCATCACCAATGCGCCCAAACATTAACCCAAATCCCGCTATGAACAGCAGACCCTCTTTTTTCCCAGAGAGATCGGAAAATGTGACCACCCGATAAACGGAAAAAAAACCAAAGAAAACATATCCTGTAATCCAGAGCACCATGCCGGTATTCGGTTCTCCTCTGAGGGCGAGGGTTAAGAACGGAAAGACCAAAGCACACAAGCAACAAATCGCTCCATGCTTTCGGCTCTTATCGTTGATGATGCCTGCCGCGACCAATCCTATGGCATAAAAAGCGCGAACCGATTCCGCGCTTACGACTCCGCCAATCGCATCAGTGCTTGGAAAATAGAAGCCCAACCCTTTTACAACAGAAAGCAGAACAACGAGACCGGCCGCCAACGGCACGGAAAGCCTATCGAAATAGAGCGGCTCAACAGATTCCGAGTCGTTATCAGATGCCACGAACGGCATACGATCCACAAGAATGATTGCAAGCATCATTAATGCATATACAACAAACACATAAGGACTTCCGAGAAATCTTCCGTTCATAAAAAGCGACAACAACCAGGATCCTATGCTCCCAAAGGCATAGGCAACACCAAACACGCCCCCCCTTTTCTGCTGGGGTACAGATTGGGTAAGACGCATCAGGTAATAGCCGCCGATTGCTCCGTGCAAAAGGTTCATGAGCAGTCCCGCAATCAGGACGCTGTACGCCCCTGGTACAAAGAAAGCAACGGCAGTTGCCACACCATCGGCCAAAATAAGAAAAAGAAATTTGCGGCGGCAAAGTACCTTCTCGTTTTTTTTGACGGCGAGTGAAAAGAGCAGAATGCCGACAGCCTGAAATAAGTATCCGACTACCTCGGACCAAATATCTGCCCCGGCAGCTCCGAAATGCGGAGTCAGCCGATAAAGCCACCATGTGATATATTCAGATCCTGTCCATAAAAAACACAGACCAATCAATGTACAAATCGCCAATGCGGCGTTTATTCGTTTGATAACTGACTCCTCCAAACAGTATTTGCGGTCGCCCTTTAATCTTTAGTAAGTTCCAAAATATCAGTAAGGTCACAGTTCAGAGCCTTACAGATTTTCAGCAGAACATCAGTCGTTACATTTTCGCTTCTTCCGAGTTTTGCAACGGAGGCATGGCTGATTCCCGCCATCAGAGAGAGGTCTTTCTTCTTGATATCTCTATCAATCAACAATTTCCAGAGTCGTTTATAGCTAATTGTCAACACTTTTACCTCACAGCTTCATATATCAGTATTGTACCGCTTGCAAGCAGTTATTGCAACGGAATGTATGCGATAACTGAATTAATTATGCCATAAGTGGCTTTATCAGAAAACCTAACCTAAACCTACCTCTCCCATCCCACAGTACTGACCCAATCCTTATCTGTTCATTGTCAGTTTTTACAGTAAAATTAGAATTGAACTTGTATTAGCAGGAGGTGTTTATATGAGTGAATACACGAGGAAGTATCCGTATGAAAAAACGATGGTGCTCAACACAATTTATGATGCGGTAGACACAATAGATTTTCTTATTGATAGAGCGAACAGTATGCGCGGTACGCTCATTACATCCTCTGTGTCCTTTCCGCAAATCGGAGGACGCGTTGCCATATCGCCTGAGCTGTCGAAAGACGTAACCGTTGTCGAGGTGTTTCCCTTCACCGATGACGAATGTCAGTTAGAATGGATTGCCGCTTTTTTTGATGAAATGCAATCGCTGATGAAACGGGCAGGATTGGAGGGAATAAAATGAAAAGAATCGTTATCCTTGCCCTGTCCGCTTGCTTATTGTTATCATGTTCGATGCTGCCCAGTTCAAGCCGCACATCGACAGGTGCGTCGAAAGACAGCTATAAGTATTTGCGCTGCGACGAGCAGGATTTTTCCGTGTTGTATAGCAGCAATTTTAGCGGCGTGGCAAGCCAAGACGGTGCAACAATTTATACTGGGGATAAAGACGCGCTCAACAAAGTCGATATTTCGGTTATTTACGATGGTGACACCACAGGCTTTGATGTAAACGAATATTTTTATTTCCGTGCCGAGGATATGGGAAACGAGGACGGCAATGAATACACGCTTTATGAAGAAATGACGCAAAGCTCCTTCGGGAACGCAACAATGAGCGGAGCCGTATATTCCTTTTTGACTGAGGACGGCACGGTTTACCGCTATGAGATGCTTGTGGACAAAGGGACTCAGCTTATAAGCTATTCCTGCTATTTTTACGAAGACGAGGCTGAAGAGTCGATTATGGCGATGACCGACGCGATTAAATCCTATCAGCCGTCCGCAGTGTATTACGACAGCCACCCGCTTGATATCGGCAGCGGTGATATTGGACTGCCATCGCCTAGCAGCGGAGAACCGTCTACGCCCGATACGGAAAATCCGCCGCAATCTGACCCCGCAAGGCTCGGTGCATATTCTGTATCGAGAAACACTCCGATTCAGCTTCAGACTGCGCTATATGACGGAGGCTTCTTCTCCCTCACGCTGCCGACAGGCTGGGTTATCGAAACGACCGGCGAATACACATTGTTCGGTTTCCATGCCTATGACCCGAATATACCGGAGCGCCAGATATTCTTCTACAGCAAGCACCACCCTCTGCTCAAAAACATGGATGCCAAAAATTACTTTGAGATGGCGGCACAAACGGTTGGTTCCAATGACCCCTACGGCTATCATCAGGGGGCAGATACGCCGGTGCTGCTGGAGCCGACCACCGAATATTTCTTTTATATCTATAACGACTACAATAACTTCTTGAACAAATACGGGCTGAATCATCAGCTTCCGGTGATGAACGATATAAGCATACTGGAAACATACCCCAATACCACGCCTACAGCATTCAATACCTTGGATAACTCCATTGTCCGCGCCAGTTTCAATTGTGCAAACGGTGTGGAGTGCGAGGGTTTAATGGCAGGACAGGTTGTGAATTACGGAACGGACACCTATTCGGTACCCGGCGTGGATATGGGCACCTACGCTGTCTATAACAGCAACGGCGTTATCGCTCCGGCAGGGGAGTTTAACGAGCTGCGTGAGCAGCTTATGGCTTGCCTTGCCAGCTTCACCTTCACGGAGGATTATGTCAGGCAAGCTCAACAGCATGTGGCGGAGGAGACTTCGGCAATACTCGCCATGTCCCGCCAGATGCAGGCGGTCTACGATTCCTATAACGCCGCATGGAGCGCTCGTCAGACCTCATATGACATTATCTCACAGAAGAACAGCGACGCTACTCTTGGCTATGACAGGCTCTATGATCCCGACACGGGCGAAATATATCGCGCCGATCTGGGATTTTACGATGACTACGATATTAACCGCGATCAATACAGCAATCCGAATCTGCAAATAATCGATGGCAGCACAGAGAACTTTTATCTGGATGGCGTCGATTACTACATAACCAAGTGAAGCTAGGTTCTTATGAAACGCATTTTTATATTAGTCACAGCCGCCATAATGACGCTTTCGCTGTTTGCGGGTTGCTCTGCGAAAACCAATACCTCGCAGGACACCGTGATAAAAGGCGGGGGCAATAGCGGTACAGTAACCTCCATCATGGATGTGTTAGGCGACAATATGCTTGCCATATACGAAAACCGCAATTCAAAGCTGCCCGCAGCGGTAGTTTATATCTTTCAGGGCAACGGTGTGCGTGTGGAGTCTCCGCTATACGGAAATAACGATATAAATGCCGTACTCGACGCTATAACGCAAATAACCATATCCGGCGAAACGGACATGACCGTTGCGGACAGTGATTCGAGCTATACCTTCATCAACGCGGACGGTACGGAGGCGGGCAGAATTTCCTTTAATGCCGACTTCCTCGAATGTGGCAAAAAGAAATACGAGATCGAGGGCGGTGACGCACTCGCCGCCATCGATTTTCCCGCGGAAACCGACCGGGATGCGCTGACGCTCGACGGCCCCGACCCTAAGATGTATGAGTTTCTTGAAAGATGCAATACAGAGAAGCCGATAAGCGTCAAGGTTACGTGCGACGGCAGCGAGTGGGAGATAACGAACTCCGAAGCAATTAGCGAAGCGGTGGACGCGCTGTATTCCATAGGTCTTGCCATGTATGCGTTGCAAGGAGTGGAACCTCCCACCACCACGCTTACCGCCACCTTTGTGATGAACGACGGCTGGGAATACAGCTTTACCTTATATGACGACAGTGTTTATGTATATGAATATCCCGAGCCGCTGGGGATATGGTCTTTCTATACGGATGGAGCGGAGTATTTCATAGAGGCGCTCGAAGGAGCTAAATGAGGGCAAACGCTCTAAATAAGTTTAACGGAGAAGAAAAACATGAGGAACGTATCGATCAAAAGAGTTGTTTGGATACTCTTGGCAATATTGGTGCTGATGAACCTGACAGCTTGCGGAAATAACGCTGGCAATCCGGCCTCGTCTGATGTACCTGCCCCGGTGGAAATAAGCACACCGATAAATGCAGGCAAGGATACACCCTGCTCAGAGAGCGAGATATCCGACGCAATAAGCGCGGGTGATTTCCTGTTCAACGAAAAATGGTCCGAATATCTTGTCACCCATCAGGAGTATCTGCCGGAAGATGTGGTTACCTGCCTTAACGAGCATATCGGCGAATATAAGCTGTTCAAGCTTTCGGAAAACGCCGACGTCTCCATGCTCGACGAAGAAACCTTAAATACTGTCGCGGCGGTTTTACAGCTTCACGGCTATACTCCGGAAATTTTTGTTGCGAAATATTCAAAGCCGATTTCCGCCGAGGAGCTTTCCGCAAAGACCGCCGAAAACGCAAAGTATTTCGTAAACTCCGAAACCTACCCGAAGCCGGAAGACGGCATGGATTTTCTGCCGTTCTTCAAAAACTTCGAGCCGGTGGTGCAGGACGAGGCGCTTGGAGTAACTCTGACCGCGCCGCGCGAGGTAACGGATACCACTACCTTCAACAGAGATATAGACTTTGGCACAGCCATTGCCCGCAGCGCGTTGTTTACCAACAATTCCGATAAGCGGGTGCAGCTGATTCCCGCCAATGACCTTCCTGATTCGGAATGGCAGAAAGTAGAGGGTTATGACCCGGAGCTCGTATTGGATTGGGATATTGCAGCCGATGGAACTGATGGTTACATGAGCACGAACCTAATCCCGTTGAACGCGTCGGCGGTACTCGAACCGGGCGAATCCACAGTGGTGCGGTTTGCTTATTTAGGCAGAGAAGATCAGGACTTTGACTTCATCTCCCGCTTCTCATATTATGTCACCGACGGTGAAAGCACCGAGTTGCTTGCGGGCGTTACGCTCAACCACATAAGACCCTCACAGTTTCCGACGACCACCTGCACGGTCACCGGCACTGTCTACGACGAGGAAACCGGACTTCCGATACCTTTCATCGATGTGCAGACCTCCCGCGGCGGAGCGTTTGGAACAACAGACATCGAGGGACGCTTTACATTTGAAACACCCGCGTTTAGGTTTGATTCCACCGGAAACTGGGGGCGTTCTACCATATTCGTCAATGAAATCGGCGTCACGAACGGAAGTGATTCGAGCATAAATCCCACCTACGCGGAGGAATCCGTAATTGTTGAGCCGCACGCGGGCGAGACTATGGAGCTGACTCTCATTCTCAAAAAGAAACCTGCGCAAGTCAATTACACAGTTCAGGCTGAGCACGACATGAAGATGCAGGCTTATAGCGTGGATGTCTCAAACGATATAATTGCCACGGCTCCTTTCCATACAACTTTCAGCGATGAATATAAATATGAAAACGGCTATCTCCATGTGTTCGATAAGTACGGCAATTTGCTCTTTGAAAAATGGCTGCATGGAGAAAGTGCGTTCTCCGATGTTTCCACCGACGGAACCCTTGTCGCCTCTGTTGTTCACGGAGAAAAGGTCGGCGACCCGGATACCGCAGTCGTATGGGATATTGAGGGCAACGAGGTATTTTCATATCAGGTGCCGTATAAAGAGAACCCGGCGCTGTACGTGCAGCCGGAAGAAGGGCACGGAGAAGGCGTGTTCTCCAAGCTCGGCGACCTCGAAATTTCAAACGACGGCAAGCTGCTTCTGCTGGCGACCGACGAAGGCTATGTAAGCGTGGTGCGCCTTGCGGATAAAGAGATTATCTGCGATTTCTTCGGAAACGCCAAAATGTATAAGCTTTTCTGGTCCGCCGACGACAAGGTGGTCTATACGGGTACGGAAGCCGGCGATTTCCGCGCCACCGAGGTTGCAACAGGAAAAACGCTATGGAAAAAATATATAGAGGGAACAATTTTCGGCTGGGCGATGAACGATACCAGCGTTGTAACCTCAACTAAGGCTACCGGCGTCGGCTATCTAATCTGCACTGAGCTTGCCACAGGAAAAACGTTGTGGACGCTGGATGTGGGTATGCGAAATTCTAGCATGACTCTTTCTCACGATGGCAAGACGCTTTTCTGGGGGACCGACACAGGTGGGACCAATAGCGGCCAGATGTTCGTCGATATGGAAACCGGAACGCCGCTTTGGTCAACGGTTGCCGGAAAACAGGCGGCGGCGTTCTCTACGGATGATCGCTATGTCGCCATTAGGAGCGGTGGGAACCTGCAACTCAGAACGATAACCGGCGAGCATCTCTACGGCGCGAACATCGCTCTTGACGACAACTCCATGAGCTGGGGCTTGTATATGAGCGGGGACTGTAAAAACATCGTGAGCTTCGCGGGCGGCAGCGTGGATTCAAGATTCCACGGAGTTATGTACGCGCTTACACTTGACGAAGATACGCCGCTTGAATAGAAGGAGGAGGATAAAATGAAACGATTACTTTGCTGCTTCCTTGGAATAGCTCTGCTGCTTACGGGCTGCGGAGGGAAACCTGCTCCTGTTTCTGAAGGCGGTGCGGACAAGCTCTTATCTCATCTGACAGACAGCACCAATGAGGAATACCTGCTGACAGAGGACGCAGAACTTGACCTGACGGATGCTGTGATAGCTTCTGATAGAACCGTACTCTTACAAAAAGGCGTCACGCTAAAACTTGTCGGCACGTTCACACCTGGCAGCGGCTGCATCGCCGTTCGCGCAGGGTATGAAGGCGGCGATAAGCCTACACTCGATCTTTCGGCATTGGGGTTTAGGGTTGATGACGAGCAGGAGGCGACGCTTTTCGAGATTCGAAGCGATGTTGAGCTTGTTGCACCGCAGGCGCAGGAACGGTTGCTTGTAGATACATCAGGCAACGAATGGACAAGCATCAAGTCGGTTCTTCCGCGTGAGGATGACTCTCAGGACGACGAACCGCAGGATGACAGCCCGCAAGGCACCTACGAAGTATCAACACAGGAGGAGTTCAGCGAGTTTATCGTCAATGCGGATACACAGCAAATCATGCTGAATAATGACCTTACTGTCGCGCTCGGCGGTACGGCGCTCACGCACGATGTATTTGTTATCTGCAACGGACATGTGCTGACACTCACGGGTGAGCTGAATATGAAGGGTGGTATCTTGGACATCGGCGACAACCCCGACATCGAGGGCGGCAAAGTCGACATATCGGGCTTGACGGTGACCTGCGATTCTGACGCATACAAAAAGGACACCGGCGACATCCTTTTCATCGGAATGAACTTCAAACAGATCATCGGCGAGCCTACGCTCGGTGAGGAGCTCATTTATGAGATACCGGACAGCGGTGAGCACGCATCTGTAAAACTTAAAGAGGTAATAACGACGCCTGAGCAACACGAAGCAAAGCTGCAGGAGGATATGACGCAGTATCTTTCGGGTGCGGATATTCCCGGTGGAGTTGGCATCAGCGCGGAGTTCCTTGCGGACGGTGTTCTGGAGATCAACCTGGATAATCCCGTGATCGATCATGAGATCGGAGTGATGATCGACGGCGGCATGAAGCTGATCCTGACCGGCAGCGTGACCTTTGACGGCGGACTTTACGCCTTTGAGCTGGCTCGTGACAGCAGCGGCACCGCAACGGTGGACATCACAGGGCTAAAGATAAACGGAACGAAAGCGCTGGGCGATACCAAGTCGCCGGACATCTTTAAGATCACAGGCAATAATGTCGATTTTATCTTTAATGAAAGCGATCCGCACATCGAGGTCGTTCAAAACGAGTATTTCTGGCTGCGGTATGTGCAATGATTATTCGATAAACCATTTGACTACAATGTAATGATGAACAAGGAAATGAACTGCGCCCTGCAAATACGGGGCGCAGTTCTTCCTTTACTCAGCGTTCCCAATCGTCCCGGCTCTTTTCCTTCTGCCGTTTCGGTTGCTGCTTCTGTATTTTCCGCTGCTGCTCCAGTTTCATCTCCTGCATCTCCCTATCCTCGGCGTACTCGTGCAGGAGCCGCCCAGCCTCCCGCTTGCAGTCATACATCATAAGAGGACTGTACTTTTCGCCGCAGGCGTCCTGTGCCCGGCGCAAACCGGCGATTATCCCGTTGCCGGAACCTACACGGTGCGTATTCAGGACAACACCGGGCTTAGCACCGGCTTTCCGCGCATCTTCTTCTACGACCACGGGGATCGGAGAAAACTGCTCACCATCGAGCAGTGGGGCACGGGCAAATGGACTTCGATGAACAAAGCCTTCTTCGGCTGCGAAAACCTGGCGGAGCAGGCCAGCGATAGCCCCGACCTCTCGGCGGTGACCGACCTGAGTTTCATGTTCACATATGCTAACGCCTTCAAACAGGATATTAGCAGTTGGAACACCGCCAATGTGACGAATATGAGTAACTCACCTTACGCAGCCAGACGGACCGGATTGAGGTCCTGTAAAGCAGCGTAAGCGGCATGAAGGGCCTGCAAATACAGTTTGGCTTTGAGCGCAAAATGGTTCAACTGGGTCGAGATTTTGAGCAGTTCCATTTTGATAAACCCGCACAAGGCTGCAAAGAAATGATTGGTTTGGGTCGTCACCGTCTGGGTCGGAGACTTTTCCAGGGAAGCATTCTGTTTGAGCGATTGATGATAGGGTTCCACATTCCATCGTTTGTGATAGAGCGTGGGGATCGCTTCCCCAGACAGGGTTGTATCGCTGGTGACCAGATACAGCACGCCCGTCGAGCCATCTTCGTTGGTGAAGACTTGTTTGACCAGCAAAAGGGGAAACTCCACCCCTTCCAGGTAAACGGTCATGGGCGTGAGCGGTTCCAGGTCCAGCGTGTCGACTCGCTGATAAGTCCCGGCTTGTTTGGCCTCCGCGCTCAGGGCTGCCTTGCGGTTGGCCTTGAGCGGCATGACAAAGTCCTTTTGAAGCGTAGTTTTGACCCATTTCATGTTTTCCGCAGAGGCAAACCAGATATCGTTGAGCACATAGCGAAAGGGGATCTGATTTTTCACGGCCTGTTGGACCAAGTCGCGGTAGATTTCGTTTTTGGTGCGGGTTGAGCGTCGTTTGGTCTTGCCATCTTGGGGATCGGTGTAGGTCTCGGCCTTGGTGATGAGCTCAAAGCCCACCGGTAAGGAAATGCCTTGGTTATGGTACAGGCAGGAGACAAAGTTGATCCCTTTGACGGTGCGCTGGTGGGCATGGTCAACATGCCAGCAAATGATCTCGTTTTCATCGGTGTAGGGCTTTTCGGCAATGCTATCATCCACCAGCAGCACCCCGTCCTCGCTTTGGATGACCCGCACATGGGGTTTGACCACCCGCTACAAGTCGGCGGAGGTCCGTTTCTGATTGGCCAAAAAGCGTTGCACCCGGTCATGGCTGATGTCACCATTCAACAAGGCTGAGAGCCCGGTCGCGGTGGTGAGGCCAAAGGCGCTGATGAGGTAATCGCTATACAAATCAAGCAGTTGTTCGTCTTTCATCCATCTAGTTTACGTGATTTTGCGTAAGGTGAGTGAGTAAATCACACAGGAATAATAGTGTGATTTACAAAATTATTACCGGGCGATGTACTTTTATGAAAAGCAGGGATATCCATTCCACCTATACCCACCACGCCTCTACTATGCACCCGCACCAAGGTGGGTCATTTTATATATTTGTGCAAATAGCAAATTTCTCAATTGAGGAACCTTGGCTGAAAAGAAAATTTTTCCGGGTGATTCCTTACCTATACTCACAAACCTGATATATTCGTCGAACACCGCCTATTCGTTTCTATTCTTTTTCAAAGGGGATGCTTTCACTTGATTGTGTCCATTCTTCGGGCTTCTCAATTGTTTTTAATTCAGCTAGCAAAATCTCATAGGAGGTCGGTGACATCGGCTTTATCCCTGTCTTCTCATTAAATAAATGAAAAGCTTTATCAGTATATTTTGCAGCCAATCTAAGATACGAAGTATGGCTCGGAAGTTGATAATCTACTGGAACATAGTGCAGACCATGAAGTGGATTTAGACATGCTTTGAGATTATATCTACCAATATGATGCCACATATTATGAGTGGCAGCGCTGAAGGGCGTATAAACGTAATTATACAAATCAATACACCCTGCTTCTTCTGCCATTTTTCGAGTGTCAATCCCTGCCCAATTTCCTAAATTTACCTCTGTTAGAAACAAGTATCTTTGACTATTGATCCATCCTTCAGTAGCCTTAACGACGGGGTCATTTTGTGGGTCAATTCCATCTGCTAGTAATTGTGCTTTCCTATGTTCATTAGATAATTTTGCCTGACCAAGACCATAAAATAAAAATTTACGGGACCGTTCTAATGGGTCGTTAAATATCCATGCTAGCGTAATATAAGCATCAACCATTGTTCTTAAAAGAACAGGTGCTATATGTTCATTCCATATTTGAGGGGAGACTGCTAATTCTGTCGCCAAAGTAACCATTCTGGCTAATAGAGCACCGATCACTTCATGCTTTTCTGCATGGCTCAAATCAATAGACCAGTATTCCCACCTTGAATCCAGTTCTTTTTCAACTTCTTGAACATATTTTTGAAGAACGGGCAGTAATCGGTCTCCAGTAATACTATCCATTGGTAACCTCTCAATCAAAATTGCATTTTTCAAGTTCTAGCCCATGATTCCAAAAGTAGGTAGGCCAAGATAAGCCATCCTTAATGACATCAATACCGAAAATCGTATTCACCGTGGCTCGGATGCTGGCAGCAACTTGCTTCGATACTTCGGTATTTGGATAATATTGAACTTCAGGGAATCTGGCTAAACTAACATCTGGACTAACGACTAATTTTCCTACAGTAAAGCCGATATACACTGCGTTGGCTTGAATAAAAGTCGCTTCGACACTTCTTCGATCAAATATGGACTCTAATACCCTCTTTATCTCTTCAAGATCCCCTGTATCGATTTTTTTTGTTTCAAGATCAAACAAAAAACTTAACGGGCAGGTTGGGTAAAAGTAGATTAATGGCAATAAAGCTGCGCGATATTGATTTAATGCATTTTTCCTCCGAAGTAGTTCAACCGTTTTCTTTTTTTCCTTGATCGACAATTGAGTATAAGAACTTAAGGTCACGAACCATGCTCCCATTGAGTGACTTTTGGTAGCTTCTTCTGCTGACTTTGGAAGGGCTAATGCCAGTTCAGCACCTTTCATGTACCCATACCGGTTATTAATTAATGCTAACCAAATAAGCTCGGGAATAAGTTGTTTCCCCCAACTTATCTCCTGATAGTTGATTTCTTGCATCAATGGCGGAATCAAGCGCTTTCCAATGCGTTGATGGTCAAGAAGAACAGGTTTTCTTCGGGTTGTAAAATTTTGTCCGTTGTCCATGAGTAACCCAACTTTCACTTTGCCCAAAAAAGTTCATCGGTTTTCTTTTATTGTTTTACTACCAATTGTATGAAAATACCACCTGGGATTATCCTTGAGACCATCCATCAAGGGTTGGTAGCGAATTTCGAAAATCTCTGCTCCTCAAAGACTTTACTCGTCTGCTCGAACAATCATCATCCCCCAGACTTTGACAGAATCAAACGGACTCGAATCTTAAAGATTTTTCCGTTCCCTATAGTTCTTCGAGAAAAGGTTATTCGCTCATCAAAACTCAACCATCATCCTCTGGGTTGCGAAAAAACTACTACTTGACCCTGTCATAAAAATTCGCTATCATACGACTAATAACTCGTAACCAAAGATCCTCCGGCCTCTTCAGAAGAGCGTCCCTCAGGCCAGACTAAAATGCGGAGCCTGAGTGAAAAACGTTCCGAAACCAGGAAAATCTCTCATAACCCGGAGGTCAGTGGTTCGAATCCACTCCCCGCTACTAAAGTCAAACCAGAGTCCGTCGGGCTCTGGTTTTTCGTTAGCCTGGCGCACAGCGGTAGACATTTTTCCAAAAATGGAGGAAT
>Ga0209719_1000731_pt1 | contig 45794 bp, 43 predicted proteins | sample AD_JPNAS2_MetaG_FD_184421 | JGI IMG/M metagenome (GOLD analysis project Ga0209719, IMG submission 184421) | Active sludge microbial communities of municipal wastewater-treating anaerobic digesters from Japan - AD_JPNAS2_MetaG (SPAdes) (version 2) | ecosystem: Engineered > Bioreactor > Anaerobic...
GGTAGTGTCCCGAAAATGCTGTAATTTCGTAGCCGCCCTGTATCCTACTATCATTACTCTACGTCCATCGTTAAATACTTTTTACCTGTTACCCACTCCTCATTTATATTTATCATGATGCATCCTGCCAATCTCATCAGGGATTGATCACTCGGGAATGCTCCTACAGGTCTGCTTCTGCGCTTCAATTCCTTATTGATGCGCTCAATGATGTTTGTGGTTCGTATCCTCTTCCAATGGGCCTTCGGATACGCCTTATAATTCCATAGATCGAATCTGAACCTGTCGATTGTCTCTGCAGCTGGATCGTACCCTCTATCTCTCAGCTCCTTCGCCAGTTCTTGCATCTTCATCTCGTCATCGGATGCCTCTTTTAGCTTATCGGCGATCTCCTGTTTGTCCTTGTTGGGAATGCTCTCCAGGACTGCCCTAGAATGATGAAAATGGCAATACTGCCAGGAGGCTCCCACAAAAGACGATTCCACTGCCTTTTGAATTCCCTTGTGTGCATCCGATATCACTAACTCGACGCCCTCTAATCCCCTATCCTTGAGGCTTCTGAATAGTGTCATCCAATAGCCACTGTCCTCCGATTCCGCTATGCTGGCGCCCAAGATCTCTCTGAGACCATCCTCGCGAATCCCCACTACAACCAGCAAAGCCCTGTTCTTGTATTGGGCACCGCATCTCACCTTGAAGTAGGTGGCGTCAACCAGCAGATAGCGAATCTTGACTTCAATTGGGCGCTTGAGGAACTCCTCCACTTTTTCGTCGAGAATCTTGCATAACCGAGAAACCTCAGACGCAGATAACCTGTTCAAACCGAAGTTTTTGACCAATTCCTCCATTTTTCGGGTTGAAACGCCCTGGATATATGATTCTGCAATCGTCATTAGCAGAGCTTGCTCTACACGACAGTATCTTTCAAATACGCTTGATTCAAATGGGAATTCTCTGAACTGAGGCTTATTAAGGGTCAATTCGCCAACGCGGGTCTTGAGGGTTCTCGATCTGGTGCCGTTTCTGTGTGCCTTTCTCTGAGGGCTGCGCTCGTAGGGAAGCGCACCGCTCTGCAGATATGCCTCAAACAGCATTACCGCGTTCAGGAACTCGGTTATGACCTGCTTCAGTCCGCTATTCGGATCGACAAGATAATTTATTACTGGCTCTAATGGTTGCATGGCCTTGTGTCCTCCTTGATTTCGTGAGACAACTCAAGTATGGATACAGGGCCTATTATAATTCTTGCAAATGATCAAAAATGCTGCTACTACCAAAGCAGCATCCAATACATCGCCAGGATTATTACTACTATTTTACATCACAATCGGGACACTACCGTGGACATAGTTGTTCGATATGAAGGAGAGCGAGCGATATGCGAAATCTGTGATGCTCTGGATAGGGGAAGAAAGCTAGAAAATGTCAAAGGAATCAGCTTTCGCCATGATAATCGGGTATTTTCCACACCACTTAGGCATAGGATAGAAAATCTTGATAGCATACCGTTCCCCGCTTTTCATCTATTGGAGCCCTCGATTGAGCATTACATAGGGGAGGGAAAAGAGAAGGGCTTTCCCATAATAACTACTCGAGGATGCCCCTTCAATTGCATATTTTGTTCCACAGCAGCACTTCACGGTCGCAAATACCGTACAAGAAGCGCAAATAATGTCTTAGATGAGATGGAATTTGTACAAGATAAATACAAAATAAATGTAATCAGCTTTGCAGATGATAATTTCACCATGAAACGAAATAGAGTTATTGAACTATGCAGAGGCATTAAAGAAAGAAATCTCGATTTTGAATGGGGTTGCAGCGCCAGGGTGGACCTATTATCAAAGGATTTATTTTTAAACGTAATACCCCGCAGCTCGCTGCGGCTGGGATAAAGGGCATGCGTATTCAATTTAGGCTCAGATCTGCTTGGCCTGGCTCCAACTTCATGCGGCAGCGCCTCGGATGCCCCGCCGCTTGCGGCGTGGGTGCGCTGCCGCCGTTTCACTGGAGGTGATGAATTCCTCTGGCTGCAAAAATATATTTTTCGGTATAGAATCCGCATCTCAAAGGGTACTTGATACGGTTAAGAAGGGCTTTAGCATTGAGAAAGCAAAGGAGATGGTAAAGCTCACTGAGAAAATGGGAATAAAAACACATTGTTCATTTATCCTAGGCTTGCCGAACGAGACCGTGGAATCGATAGACGAGATGATCAGATTTGTTGAAGAGACTATGCCATCGGGAAGAGTGCTTCCTAACGTTTTGGAAATACTTCCCGGCACCGAGCTATGGGATAAAGAGAGCGAATATTTTGGAAATACGCCATCCATACCAGCTGCAGACATAATCAGAGTTCAATTGGAGCTTTTCTACAAATTCTTTGAGATAAGTTCAAAAGGGAGGGAATTGCTTACGATTGAGCCACCAGATATTGAGATCATTGGCGGACCGGCTTCATTTGCGCAGACGCAAATGTAAATGGATATAATCCAATAATAGTTCTAATAATATTTTTATATAGTTAATGTGATAATTGCGGGCCGGCCCCGCAGGCTTGTTCAAGAGCAGAAGAGGCGCTGGCCATCTTCGAGCAGATCGAGAGCTCCTGCGCGGAGCGTGTGCGGAGGCAGCTGGCGGAATGGCCGGGATAAGGTGGCAAGGGCATGTCCAGGGACTATCCCGCTCTATAATTATGGCCCTAGATAGCAGAAACGTCGTTGAACATCAAGCATTCAGCCAATTTCGCATTTACATCTCGTTTGAGATCATCATCTGCTTTCCCGAGTATGCCCTCAATGAACATCTTCTCCAGGGTCGCTATCTTGTCGATTAGGAGCCAAGACTCCTCTATCAATCCTGTTGCTTTGAATGAGAGCGTGCCTTTGCGTATTAACAAATCCGATGGCAATGGAGGATCTGGACGTTGTGTAGTCATGGGGGCTATGGTCACATCCAAATGTCCTTCATGAAGGACTAAAGCAGGCCTCAGCTTTGTGGAACTGAGATCTGTAAAAGGAAAGTGAACTAAAACTATGCTTCCCTTAGGCATTCTGGGAACTTGCATGCTACCTGAATCTGACTTTAAGATCCTCTACGGTATAAATATCAGGCTCATTTTCGAGAAGCGAGGCTAAAGCCCTCTCGGATAGTCTCATAAGGCCTCTGGTAATTGCTCTGTCTTCGCCAAGCTCCGACAGATCGCAAGGAAGTTGCGAGGTCTCCCCTGAACTCTCACACATAGATACTACTTGTGGATTCTTGATATTTAAAACATGGGTGGAAAATAGCCTGCTATCGAGAGTTGAGCGAGTTCCTGGACCTGAGCCGGTCAGAGCTACCCAGATCATCCTACCTGAGCATCAAATCCAGAAAGGCTTATCATTTCAGCCCTCTCAACACACCATCAAGGATGTGATGCAGATGGATCCATTAACGCTGGCCGTCATAGCCGCCCCGTTTGTGGCCAAAGGGGCGGAAGCCTTCTCCAGCTCGGCAGGCGATAAGCTGGGCGCAAAGGTCGGGGAGCTATGTCAGGCGGTGATAGACAAGTTCAGGGGCGACTCCGATGCAGAGGAAACTCTGGCCCTCGCCCAGAAGAGGCCGGACTCCAAAGGGCAGCAGAGTGCGCTCGAAGAGATTCTGGCGGAGAAGCTAAAGGACGACCAGGATTTCGCAGCAAAGGTGCAGAGGCTGGTGGACGATCTGCAGAAAGGAGGCGGCGGCAGGACGGCCTTCGACCAGCGGGGCCAGACTGTGCACGGCTCGCAGACCAATATTGCGGGAAATGTCAACGGGCCTGTTCTCTCCGGAAACTTCAGCGGCCCGGTGAACACGGACAAATCCAAGTAAAAGCGAACCATGCCAGATAATAAATCCCGTTTCGACCAGCGTGGCCAGAAGGTGATCGGCCAGCAGATCAATGTGGCAGGGGACGCTACTCTCCCGCCTCCTCCTCTGGTCCTCGTCCCTCACCTGCCCGCTCCACCAAGGGACTTCACCGGCAGGGACGAGGAGCTAAAAGACCTTCTGGCAGACTTTGACCGGGGAGCCACCATCACCGGCCTGCGGGGTATGGGCGGCATCGGCAAGACAGCACTGGCTTACGCAATGGCCGAGAAGCTTGCCGGGTGCTATCCTGACGGCCAGGTTCTGGTCGAGCTGCGGGGGACGAGCCCGGAACCGATGACTGCAGGGGAGGCCATGGCCAACGTGGTAAGGATCTATTATCCGGTGGCTAAGCTGCCAGATAGCGAAGCGGAGCTGGCCAGAATCTACCACTCTCTCCTTCACGACTTGCGGGTATTGCTGCTGCTGGACAATGCAGCAAGCCGGGAGCAGGTCGAGCCGCTGCTGCCTCCTTTAAGCTGCGCTGTGATCGTCACCTCTCGAAACAGGTTTTCCCTGCCGGGATTGAAGCCAACGGACCTGGATGTCCTGCCCCTGGAGGATGCCAAGAAGCTGCTCCTAGAAATAGCAGATCGCATAGGCGGCCAGGCAGATGAGCTGGCCAGGCTGTGCGGCTGCCTTCCCATTGCCCTGCGGAACGCGGCATCGGTCCTAGCTGAAAGAAAGGATCTGGGAGTGGCCGAGTATCTGGAAAGATTGCAGGAGGCCAGGAACCGGGTGGAGCTGGTTGAGGCATCTTTTGGCCTGAGCTACGATCTGCTCAGTCCGGAGCTGCGGAGGCTGTGGTCTATGCTATCCGTTTTTCCCGCCGGCTTTGACCGGGTGGGAGCGACGGCAGTATGGGCAATGGATCAAGATTCTGCAGCCGGTTCCTTGAGCGACCAGGTGAAGTGGAGCCTGGTGGAGTTCGATCCAGCCATCGAGCGCTACCGCCTGCATGACCTGGCAAGGGACTATGCCGCCTCCCGGCTGCAGGCCGATGAGAAGGCGGAGGCGGAAGAGCAGCATGCTGAGCACTACATAAATATGCTTTCTTCGTCCAAGGAGCTTTACAAGCAGGGAGGAGAGAACCTCCTGGCAGGTCTCGCGCTATTCGACCGGGAATGGTCCAACATTCAGGCAGGCCAGTCTTGGGCGGAGAGGAACCTGCAGGATAAAACTGCTGCAGTCTCGCTCTGCAGCTCCTACCCCGAAGCCGGTATCTACGTGCTGGATCTGCGCCTGCACCCAAAAGAGAGGATTTGCTGGCTGCAGACGGCATTGGCTGCGGCAAAAGGGGAAAAGGACCGGCGGCGCGAAAGAAACCATCTGGGCAACCTGGGCAATGCCTGCAAAGACCTGGGCGAGCCTCGCAAAGCCATCGAATACTATGAGCAGGCCCTGGCCATCTCCAAGGAGATAGGGGACCGAGGGGGCGAAGGAAACCACCTGGGCAACCTAGGAAATGCCTACAAAAACCTGGGCGAGCTTCGCAAAGCCATCGAATACTATGAGCAGGCCCTGGCCATCTCTAATAAGATAGGGGACCGGCGGACCGAAGGAAACCACCTGGGCAACCTGGGCACAGCCTACGCCGCATTGGGCGAGCCTCGCAAAGCCATCGAGTACTATGAGCAGGCCCTGGCCATCTCCAAGGAGATAGGGGACCGGCGGACCGAAGGGAATCACCTGGGTAACTTGGGCAATGCCTACGCCAACATTGGCGGACCTGGCAAAGCCATCGAGCACCACCATCAGGCCCTGAGCATCTCCAAGGAGATAGGGGACCGAAGGGGCGAAGGAAACCACCTGGGCAACCTAGGAAATGCCTACGTCGTCTTGGGGGAGCCTCGCAAAGCCATCGAGTACTATGAGCAGGCTCTAGCCATCGCCAGGGAGATCGGAGACAGAGGGAATGAAGGACACTGGATTGGCAACCTGGGCGCAGCCTACGCCGTCTTGGGGGAGCCTCGCAAAGCCATCGAGTACTATGAGCAGGCTCTAGCTATCGCCAGGGAGATCGGGGACAGAAGGAATGAAGGAATCAACTCCTGGAATCTGGGGCTTGAATATGAGAAGGCCGGAGACATCGAGCAGGCCTCCGATATTATGCAGCTCTGTGTCGACTTCGAGCGAGAGATTGGCCACCCGAATGCAGAAAGCGATGTCCGCTATCTGGAGAATCTCCGAGCCCGGCTGGGGGAAAAGTGAATGCAGCCACTCCAAAATTCTGCTATGTCCAGCTTGCGCTCCTGTAAACTGTTCTGCTGGCATTATTGAGCCGGGATTTCAGGCACCCGCTTATGCCTCGTTTATGTTCTCCGACGCATCTTCAAGTCCCTCTCCTTCGGAAAGGCAGCCAGGGAGGCCAGGACACTCGCCCACATATCTGCTTTCATCGGTAATATTAAATTTCATTTCGCCCGGAATTCGACCTACTTCCCTAGTATCTCCTTATGCGCCTCCCTGAATCCGGGATCCCTCATCTGGCAGGAGCACCTCCCCTTGAACCAGGGATAGCGGGTCATCTCCCTCCAGATCTCCTCCAGGCTCTTCTCTTTTATGTTCCCGAAGCCCAGAGGCATATAGGCGCAGGGCAGGGCCACTCCGTCCCCGTCCACATGAATCCATCTTCTCCCAGCAAAGCAGCCGAACATCTCCGGGCTCAACAGATACGGCAGTGCGGAGACCCTGGGCCCCTCCATTCTGTTCTTCTCCTTGTGGAAGCTCTCCAGCCTGGCCACATCCCCAGATGTGAGCACCTCATCCTCGTGGGTTGCCCAGCGGCCCACTGCCACGATCTCGTAGAGGGATAGCTCTTGCACCCCCAGCTCTGCAGCCAGACTGAATGCATCCTCCAGATAATCGATATTATGTGGGGAGGTCACCATGAACAGGTCCACCAAAAGACCCGCTTCCAGGGCATTGCGAACCCCGGATAAGGCGTCCTGAAAAGCACCTTTGCGCCCCCGGAAGCGGTCGTGCTGCTCTTCGATGGGGCTATCTATGCTAATCCTCACCGCATACAGTCCCGCCTCTTTCAGCTGCCTGGCCAGCTCTAAAGTTAAGTGGTAGCCGCTGGTAAAGCTGGTGGCTATGGCCCGCTGGTCGACGGAAGAGACCAGGTCGGGCAGATCCTTGCGGAGCATGGGCTCTCCACCGTCGAAGGTCACCAGGTACGAGCCCATATCCAGGGCTTGGGAGATCGCCCCCTTGATCACGTTGCTTGAGAGTATCTCCCCCTGACGGGAGGGGGCGGAACAGTGCAGGCAATCGTTGGGGCAGGCCTTCACTACCGCAATGGAGAACTGATCGGGCACCGGACGGCGGATCATCGCCCCCACCTGAGCATTCAGCATGCGGTCGAAGGCAACGCTTGGGGCGGGAGGAATCCAGGTGGAAAAGATGAACCTGTCCGGGCCGGAGCTGATGGATTTTTCCGTTGCAAAGACCTTGTTGATCTGGTCGATTATCGGCTTTGCCAGAAGGGCAGCCGGGCCGCGGGCAGAAAGATGAATTCCTTTAGACTCCGCCGAGGCCTCGATCTTCAGCAGAGGCTTTTTTGCGATCTGCATCTTTGCAGTCCCCGGCAGGTCATCTCATCCACAATCTCCAGGAGCTGGAGCTTTTTCTCTTCATCCCCATTCAAGGCCTGGAGGGCACCTTTGGCCTGGTTGCAGTGATCATCGGTGACTTTTATGCACATCTGCACCACGTTGGCGGTATCAGATCCAATGTCCGAATCAGCATCAAAACCAGCATCAGAATCGGTATCATGAGAAGCTGAACGAGAGCTTCGGCTGGCATAGATCTTGGGAAGGGTGACCGAGGTCTTCTGGGAGGACTTCCCCTGATCTAGGCCCAGGAACTCCTCCAGGTCATCGAGGACCTGATAGCCCAGGCCCAGATGCAGCCCATAGCTCTCCAGCCTGGCCACATCCTCTTCCCCTGCCCCGCTGATCAGCCCACCGATCTTGGCTGAGGCGGAGAAGAGGGATGCCGTCTTTCTGGTGATACACTGATAGTAATCCTCAGGCGAGCCTGCGCAGGAGAGGTCCATCAGTTCTCCCTCGGACATGTCCATGCAGGCGCGAGAGAACGCCTTTATCACCGGCTGGCTATAGCCGGATATCAGGTCGATCGACCTGGAGATGAGCCAGTCGCCAGCCAGGAGTGAGGCCTCAGGACCAAAACGCTCCAGAGCACTGGGCGAGCCCCTTCTCTCTATGCCGTGATCTAAAATATCGTCATGCACCAGGGATGCGGCATGAACCAGCTCAATGGCCAGAGCAGCGCTTATGGACTGGGCAGGAGGGGTGCCGAGAGCCTCTGCAGAGAGAATAAGAATGAGTGGCCTGACCCTCTTTCCCGGCGCGGAAAGCACATAGCTCAGTATCTCCCCCAGAGGGGAATCGGGCAGGTCCCTCACCAGTGCGGCAAGCTCTTTATTGATGAGATGGTACTCATCCCGGGCGGAGAACATCGATCCAAGTAGTATCGGCCAGGCTATTTAGCTTTTGCTGAGGAAGACATTGAGGCGATGGATCGAATATCAATAACTATTAATAGTAATCAATCACCTTGATATTTAAGAAAATTTTGGGAGGAGGAGTAGATGCACAAAAAAATGATATTGCTTTTGCTCATCACCTGTACTGCATTTGCAGCAAATTCAATGGCCCAAGAGCCAGCAGAACTCAATAAGAATATTCTGATGAAGGAAATTTCCGCTCCAGACTCTTTAGCTGCCTCAGCCACACCAGCCAAAGTCCCTTCAGCGATTGCAGTGGTTGATACTGCTCAAGCATCAGCAGTCGCTCCCCTTGCGGGAGCAGATCTCAGACCTGCATTATGGGTGGATTGTTATACTGGAGATTTTGAAGATGTCTTGGCGAGAAGAGGTTTCCTCTTTGTAAGGAATATATATGTTTATGTATATAATAGCGGAACTAGAGCAAGCAGTGCTGCAGTAGGGAAAATTGAATTCTTCGATGTATTGACAGATAGAAATGTAGTATCTGAGTTCAATGTGGATCCAACTGAATCCAAGAAATGGGGAAATATTCGTCCAAGAAATAGTGTAGCAGGACCTTTCATCATCAAGAAGGATACAGGAATTACTGCCAGCGTCACTTTCCGCCCCACCTCTACCAGCCCATCAAAGACCAGGACGATCATAGAAAAAGAATGCAGCATTCTTATTTGATCTTCCATTAAATATTCATTTTTTTTTAAAACATAAATCAAAGTAGTCTGTTAGACTCTATTTTTGCGCACCTTCCCGCAACCACCCGGAATCCCTCCCGATCCAGCCGCTTTATGGCCTCTGGGCTCTCTGTTCCCGGCTGCATCCAGAATACCCCAAAGCCCTTCTTCTTCGCCTCCTCGGCCAGTGCGGGGACGGCAGAGGGCCGACGGAAGACATCGACGATATCGATATCTTCCGGGACGTCCTGGATGGAGGCTAAGACCTTCTCGCCCAGGATGGTCTGGCCGGCGCAGTTGGGGTTCACCAGATAGAGCTTGAAGCCGTGCCTTTTCAGGACCTCGGATACGAAGTAGCTGGGCTTGTATGGGTCAGGAGAGATGCCGACTACACAGATGGTGCGGCAGCTGGTGAGGGCATCTTTCAGGTCTTTGTCATCTCTTAGTATGGCCATGAGATCTGATATGGCCGGGATAGGATAAATAGGGTTGCCACTATCTCTCTTGGCTCTTCGCTGTATCGAGTGGGTAGCGGGATAATTAACCCTGGTGGTTTACGGAATACGGAATAAAACCGCAGAGGCGCAGAGCGCACGGAGTACGAACGAACGGAGACGACTATTTGCTCATAAATATGCTATTTTTTTCAAGTGCTGGTAATAAGGTAAATTTCCACGTCTCTGCGAACTCTGCGTCTCTGCGGTTAATATTCGTAGCTGAATATTCAAATACATGGTAGTTACGGAATAAAACCTCAGAGTCACAGAGCGCACAGAGGATCATGAAAAATTTCGAATTCCTGTGACTAGCGCACGAACCCACACCAAATAGCGAGGAGCCTCTATCTTCTTTGTGCCTATTTGTCTCTCTAGTAAAATCGGGATGCTTGGGCCTCACCACAAAGGCGCAAAGGCACAAAGAAAAACTTTCTGCAGTACATCGCCCATACAATGAGGCATTGCGTGGAGGCGGGAACACCGCCGCGCGAAACACCACCGTCCAAAGATCGATTGATAGTTACCCTCAACTCTTCTTGCAGAGCACCTTGTCCAGGAATATCAGGTTCTCCGGGGACTCGGTCAGTCGGACCCGATCTCCTTTCACATCAACTACCGCGTCCAGCCGGGTGAAGTGGACCTGAGACACCCTGACCAGGGGCTCGCATCGGGCCTGCAGGTGAGCCCGGAATCCGTCCATCATCCCTCCGTCTCCCATGTAGTCAACCAGGCGGCGGAAGAGCTTGGGGAGGATCACCACATTCTCGGTAAGGGGCTCAAGGCTCGGCACAAAGAAGCCTTTTGTGGTCAGGTCGCATGGCCATATCCCCCGTCCCTCGGACCTGGCGTGGGCCATGGCCCGGGTCAGGGGGAGGCGAAGGTCGGAGAAGAGGCCGTTGTAATAGGTGGGATAGGCGAGACCCCGAGCAATGAGGCCATAGTTGAGGCTCCGCTTCAGTATCGACTCGTCCAGGATGACCTCGGAGCCGTCTCTATGTTCGATTCCGCCGGCAAAGACGAAGGCCACAGGCCGCCGGTTTGCCTCGGTGCTTCTGGCCAGGATATAGCCCTCGGTCTCGTCTTGGGCCTTGATTACCCTGCTCTGGCTCTCATCCCACACCACCTCATCGATTCCCAGATATGATAGCAGATATCGGCAGGCCGCTCTCGCCAGCTTCATGGGCTGGTGGTATCCCTGATAGTGAGTCTCTAGGGCGTCCACCCCCTCTACGCGCAGCTGGGCATGGCCGCGAGCATTCAATTCCGCCGCCGGGCCGGAGAGCTTCTTCCAGTTATCAGGATTCCTGGCCCGAAAGCGGATTGAATCGCCATCAGGGCTGTAGCCCTTGACGTGAAATGTCCCCTTTATCAAAAAGAATGCCATTCATATCATCCTAAATATCTTTTGATATACCTATTTTTAGTACTGCATAATTTTTAGGATTTATAGTTTATTATCGAGAAATAGAATATTCAAAGAGGGATCGAATTGATTTCTACGCCAGCTGTGCCCAGCCCAAAGCGCGCTCCTTCTTCGCAGCTCTGCCCTTTTCGCAAGTCTATCTGCAATAACCTTTTTCCCCAATTAGCGCCAATGCAACAAATATGTCCCCCAGCCTCGCCATCTACCGCGGCCTGAAGCGTGCAGAGATCGACCTCGCTGCCTCAAACAACGAGGTGCGGATCCAGTGACATCGTAAAGGCTGCAAAGCCAGCAGGAAGATTAAATAGTTGGCATAGTATGTCATATCTAATGGCGGAGTAGTTGGTTGGCTTGTTATGATAATCCTGAGGTCGCAGAAATGATGTCAATTGCCAAGAGGCCTGCAATGGAGGACCCTGGGAACGGCAAGGAGTTTATAGAGGGCATCAGAGAGGGGCTAGAGGATTATGCCGAGGGCCGCTACAGGGTATTCAAGAATGCGATTAATTGAACGGTGAGTCGCAAAATTTAAATTCAGAAAGATAAAATAGATATAATAACAAATGATTTAGAGAGGCACAATGAAGCTGACCGTGATGCTTGAACCAAGTGAGGAAGGAGGATTTACTGTGCTGGTTCCTGCCCTTCCCGGATGTATTAGCGAGGGCGATACCCGCGAAGAGGCATTGAAAAACATTCAAGAAGCTATTGAATTGTATCTTGAACCTGTGGAAGACGACCTGGTACTACAATCGGAAGCTGAACTTTTGGAACTTGTGGTATGACCAAGTCGTGCGAGCGCTGCAGAGAGACGGTTGGGTCGTAGTTAGGCAGAAAGGCAGTCATATCCGTCTCCAGAAGCACACCTCTAACGATAACGAAATTCTCAAGCTCACCGTCCCTTCACATAATCCCATTCTCCGTTCAACCCTTTCCCATATTCTAAAGCAAGCACGACTGTCTGTTGATCAATTCATTGAATTGCTATAAGGCTTCCAGTCATCTCGCTCCTCTGTCCCTCGGACATCATTGCCTTCTCCTTCAGACGGGGCAGATCAGAGATGGACCGGATTACCATGAATCCCAATGGCACCAGTCATCAGACCCAGATCTGTTTTGAAGGTCCAGTTTCCACGAGACTTGAATCCACCCCCAATCTTGCCATACTTATAGCCATAGATGCAATCGGCGATGATCACATCTTCTTTATTCAGGCCCGAAATCTGGCAGGCCCCCGCGATTCCCGAAAAGATGATGTGCCGTCCAGATATGGGCGGATAACTTAATCCTCGTTGGGTGCTCATTCGCATTCGCGTTCTATAGACGCATTCTTGCATCTTTAATTGGTTGTCCACTCGGAGGGATTAAGTCCACTAGACACTATTCGTCTGTCCCTTTCTCGTTAGGTGATGAAAGGATTATCTTAAATATTAGTTAGGCTAACTAACTTGTTAATATGGCCAAAAAATCACCGCGTATTGCTCCTGCGGGCACAATCTAATTTACAAGTGATGGAGGCAAGGCACTTTATATTACAGAATTTATATAATAAAACGCATATACTTTATAATTCCCGCAGATGACCAACATGCAATTTAGCTTGATAAATTTTTTGCATCGCGAAGCCATTGTACCCACCTAACCTCGCCCCCAGTCGAATTCAGCATATCTCTTTTCCATCAGCCTCAATGCGTTTCATGGTACCTGGCGGGTATCTCGCTTACCCTGCAACTTCGATAAAAATCATATGCCCAACTCTCTAATCCTTCATTCCGTTCTTCCTTCTTCAATTGCCTGAACTCATCGTTCGACGTGACTTCTGCAGCAGAAAGGTTTGTTTTTTGCGTGACTGAGAATTCCAAAGCAATCACTTCGTTAATTCTACTATTCTTTTTGTAATCGAGAGCGATGAACTATATTATAGGCACAGAAGGGGATTATTCTACCATCTGGCAGAGCATAATGAATCCCACACTTCTCCAGCCTCTCCAAGTCTATATTGTACAGATCCTGGAAATGCATTATTCCTAGAAATAGGGATCTATCATGGAACTCTGCCAGGGATTTTCTGGTTCCTTTTATGAAGACGCTCCATATCAGTTCTTTGAGATTAAAGTTATCCGGAGCCCTCAACTCGTCTACAAACTTGGGCATCTGCCTTAGTATCATTTCATTCATCTTGAGCTTGCCCAGCATCGACCCATCGAAGCAGTTTGTCTCTTGTATGATCATTTCCATGAGTCCATCTACATCTAAAAACCTGGTAATAGGAATCATGTGGCCGCCTTGGCAATAGATGTATGTGCCGGCACCACAACAGGGATGGGCCATAAAAACCGGTTGAGATATGCCCGTTTCAGCCTCTATTAAATGGGATATGGGTTTGACAAAGGGAATCGGATAAAAGTCATCTCGAGTTATCTCGTTGTTCGTCTGATCCTCCAGGAGTGCAAGAACATCGGGTATGGTAATCCTCTTCGCCGCCCGCTCTTCCTGGTCGATCCTTCCGGTAAAGGAAACAGGCTGGTAGTTTATGCCCTTTACGATGTCCCTGTTCTTAAAGGCGAATTTTACAATATCACCTACCTGGTCATCGTTAATACCCTTGGCAAGAGTTGGAACAAGTACGATGCTATGTTGCCCTGCTGCTCTCAAGTTATCTATAGCACGAAGCTTCGTAGGCAATAGATCATAGCCTCTGATCGCCTTATAGGGTTCAGGGGTAACACCGTCGAATTGCAGGTATATGGTGCAAAGGCCATTATATACCAAGTCTTTACAGAGATCCGGCCTGACAGCGAGCATTATGCCATTGGTTGCCACTTGAATCTGGGCGAAGCCCATCTTTCTTGCCAGAGAAACGATTTCACACAGGTCTTTTCTCAATGTAGGCTCGCCGCCAGAGAATTGAATTGCAGGGCATGGCACCGGCATTTGGTCCCTCAGAGCTTGCATCATGGCTCCGATCTGACTTATTGTCGGCTCATTCAGCTCATTTCCTGCATCGGCAAAGCAAATCGGGCAGGACAGGTTACACCTGCTGGTAACATCGATGATCCCCAAGAGAGTGCCTGTTTTATGGTTCTTGCATAAACCACAATCGAACGGACAACCTTGGTGGGCCTGGGGCGAATCCGTTAAACCCATCCAGTCCGTCTGGTATCGCATAAACCTTCTGTAAATGGCTGCATCTGACCAGTAGATATCTTTAAAATCACCATGCTCCTCGCAATGCTTCTCGATCATGACTGCCTCATCCTCTTGAAATATGCGAGCGGATATAACTTCCAAGCAGACAGGGCATAGGGACGAGACGGTTCTGGTGATGAGGGGCGTCTTGCCATTCATTGGATCAGTCTCTTTCGCTTCCTGAAGACTATTCATATTTATCACATCTTTAATATTGTGCATATTATAACTCTGGCCTTCTGCGGCTAGATGATGATTGGAGATCACTCGCATTATATCGCTTTAAAGCTTCATTGTATACATCTTCCGTCTTCGAGGCGATGCTATCCCATCTGAATTCGGCGTCGATCCGGTTGTAGCCTTCATAGGCCAGCTTTTTCATTTCATCTGGACTATCGAGCAGGCGGTTGATGCACCAAGCTATGGACTCAGGTTGGACGTAGGCCAACAGTCCATCTTCGAAATTATTTATTATACTGACCGCCTCAGTAGCGACAACTGGTTTGCAGGCGTCCCATGCCTCTAAAACTACAATTCCAAAAGGTTCATTTCTGCTCGGAATACATACAAGATCGCAGGCATTCAAGACTTCTTCCTTCGTAGGACCGCTGACATAACCCAAGAATCTGCAAGCTTCACCGATACCCAACTCCCAGGCCCTGCGCTCGCATTCAGTCCTCATGCTCCCCTCTCCGATGAAAATGAACTTTACATCACCGCGGTTCTTGAGTATGAGAGGAATTGACTCCACTAGCAAATCCGGTCCCTTCTGAATGCTCATCCGGCCACAAAAGAATACCATCGGCGTGATTGGAGAGATGCCATATCTCTCCTTCACCCTTCCTGCATCAAGAATTTGCGGGGTCTTTCTCCTGATAATGCCGTTGGGTATAATGGTGATCTTGCTCTCTGGAATAGAATATATCTGCATGAGTTCGTCTTGCATGCGCCTTGTTGTTACGATCATCTGCTGTGATTCGTAACCTCCGAGCCATTCTCTGTGAGATATCTCCTTGGAAATGTCATCGCCAAAATAGTTTCCATTTCTTCCCCATTCGCTGCTATGTAAAGTAAGGATATACCGAAGGCCGTAGTCGCTCTTTATGCGGTTTAGGGCCTTAACAGGATGCCAATCGTGACCATGGATTATATCGAACTTTCCGAATATCTTTTGAGCACGCTCAAAGCTCTCAAAGAGAGCATCACACATCTTGTCCATCTGGAAAACTATGTTTCCCAAGTTTTCTATGGCAACCCTATGATAATGGACCCCATTGATTATATCATAGACATCGAAGTCACCGCGACGGGTAAAGATATGTACCTCGTGGCCTCTTTTCACCAGTGCTTCGGACAGCTCAGACACATGAGGTGCTATTCCACCGATTTTTACTGAATACAAACTCTCCCAGGAAAATATACCTACTCTCATCTCAGTTCCTCTTTTGCGGGCCCTTTGGAGCATCCGTCTATCAGATCCGCCAATCATTTCCTCACCCAGCAGCTTTTAAAGCCTCTTCAACTTTCTTTAGAGCTTCAATTGCCTTAGATCACTCCAACGATTCCTTTATCTCATCCAAAGATTGCTTTCTCAGGAAGTCTATCGCTTTCTTTCCCATTTCATAGGATTGCCTAAGAGAAGCAATTCTCTCCAGCAGATACTTTGCATCATCTCTGCCAGCCAATATGTCTGATTCTGTCTTGTTTAGGGCCTCGCAAAAGAGCTGCACCTCTTTGGTAATGGCGTCCAGCATATTAGTTTTGATGGTTTCCGGATCAGTAATCGGTGCATATAGATGCCTTTTATCTCCGGGTATCACAACACGCTTAACTAATCCCAGGTTCTTCAATTGGTTCATATTTAAACTCACAGTTGACTTACTGTAGCCGGTGTCCTGCACCAGTTCATCTAAAGTCACTGGATCTTTGGCCGAAATCGCCAAACCCCTGAGATAACCCGCAGAGTCGCTATATCCCTTGATCCTGGCCCACTGGATACAGGCATTTATGATATGCCTCCTTATATCCCGATTCGAAGCCTCACCTTCCATTTAAATCACGGTTCTGTCTATTCTATTTCCGTCCGGTTGATGACGATGGTATTAGATATCTTATTGAACAAGCGCTGCCTGCTCCTTTGAAAGAGAATCAAAGACATTAGGACGTCAACGGGAAGCAGAAATGCCTTTCCAAATGACTCTGCAGCCGCATCTCTAAACCGAATTTGCTCTCCATAAGGTCCTGTTACAGCTATCTTAAGGAACATCTTCCCCACCGATTGACCTCTGTAGCCTTCCAGTGAAGTCCAATAAATGAACAACAGAGAAGATAGAAGCAATATTCCACTAATGGTGAAAACTCCTACCTCTAAGACGATTATGATTTTGTACCATATAAGACAGATAAGAAGGACATCGATCAACCAGGCCCAGAAACGATCTCCCCAGCTTGACAATACTATTATCTCATCCATAAGAGCTCCCTTCGATAACCTGATCCCGCTCGTTGTATCCAGATTTTCACATTTTTATATCGTGATTTGACCTGATCTTTTAGCCCCCAAAAAAACGGAGGGGGGCCTGGCGCTCAGCAGGCCTCCTTAGGCCTTTTTCTGCTTCTTTCGGTACATGTATCCACCGGCTGCGACTATGATAATGAGAACAATCACCGCAGGCAGAAGCAGGGATGAGGAGGCGGCTTTGACAACCACTGGTATCTTCATGCTTTCCGAGATGACTGTGTCGCCATTGAGGTCCGTATATTTGATCTCGCTGCTTATGCCGTAATCCTTCGTTGTAGCATCGGAGTCGACATCCATCCGGAAGAGGACAGTGGTCTCATTTCCCGGCTCCAAATTCCCGATGAAGGCCTGATCATCGGTGGAGGAGAAGGGCTTGAAGATGGAAAGCCTGGCCACGGCATCCCTCACCGGGTCCTCGCCGATATTCCTGTAGGTGGCATGGATCTCCTGCTTCTTGCCCCCGACCATAAGTTCAGCAGTGGTGTTCTGGATGACGAAGTCCGCCTGCTTCTTGACCCGGATGGTGACGGGAACCGTCTGGTTGGCCTTCTGGTAGATATAAGAGACCCGGTAGTTGGAGAATGTGGACGTGCCCCCCTCGGTGACTAGCTTGGAGGCATAAACCCGGACGTTATCCTGATAGTCATAAGTCATGTTCAAGTGGAGTGGATACTCTCCGGCAGGAGCATGCTCCCCGATCTTTATGGTGAACTTGAGAGGGAACTGGGTCTTGTCGCCTGACTTGAGCGACTCGACCACCTGGTCGCCTGACTTCACCTCGATCTGAGACCCCTGGGAGACCAGGGTGGCGGTGACCCCCAGAGCAGTGGGCTTCTTGTTCTCCTCCTCTAGCTCTGCACTGGCAAGGGCATACTCCTTGGCATTCTGGGGCATCTGGTCCTGCTTGAAGCCTATGATCCGGCCGTAGTTGGTCAGATCAAGATAGAGGGTGACGGTATCCCCCCGCTTAAACTCATCTGTGCCGGAGATGCTCGCGGATATGTCCGGACTGCCGTACATGGTGTAATAATTGTCCCCGCCAAGCTCCAGGGGTATGTAGCTGTTCTGGGCTAATACCGGAGCCAGGAGTGTCAACATGATAGCCAAAGCTATCGCAAACTTAATTTCCATTGATTCTTCTCCGTGATTGATCATTAATTAGCGCAATTGCTTTCTTAAGTTCCTGTTTAGCGTTCTCCACCACTTCACGGTGAATTTCCATGCGAATCATTAAAACCACAAATACTGTGAATGTGGTGATGAGAGCAAAGACAATCGACAACACTGTCACCAGCCCGAAGTTGCTGATGATGTTGAAGGGCGATGACATCAGAGCTGCAAATCCGAAAATGACAGCTGCTCCCGATGCCACAAGAGCAGAACCTATGCGATTGGCCGTGATCTTCAGCGCCTCATAAGGATCTCCAACATTATGCAACTCCTCATAGAAACGCTCCATCATAAGTATGGCGTACTCCGAGCCCACCCCCAAGACCAGAGCGCCTAAAGTGGCGGTGAGGGGTGTGTACTTCAGTCCGCCGTAATACATGACCAATCCCATCCAGCCTATCACTACCAGCATGGGCAGCACTGGCAGGAGGGCCTTGATCAGGTCTCTGTATATCGCTAAGAGCAGGATGAAAATCAAGACCAGGCCCAGCAGCGACATTTCTACTCTACCGGATATCAGTGCATCCATAACCGTGGCCATGAGCACTGCTTGGCCCGTTATCCGAACTGAAACTCCAGGAGGCGGAGTCATCCAGGCCAGGTCGTCTTCGTACGACTTGATTAGCCGGGCCATACCTTCCGTACCCAAGTTGGTCTGGGCATCGCCGATATTTACATCCACAATGGCCAGGTTATGACCGCTCAGGTACGTATCTTGCACGGCCTCAGGCAGGGAGGCAATTATCTCCCGTATTTGGGTTCTATCATCAGGTATCTCCCCGCCGCCAGCCTCTTTAACATAGGTGGCTATGCTCGTAACGCTTTCAGTCCTATCCTCTCTGGATGTCAGCAAATAGTTGCTGAAATCATCCATCCACCTGAGATTATGCGGATCGGTAACGTCATCAGCCTGAACCAAGAATTTGAGCGAGTCAGTTCCGCCAAAGAACGCTTTCATGTGATTTAAATCGATCAGCGGAGACAAGTCCTGGGGAATGTAGTTCTTCGTATCCGTTTCTATGGGAACCATCGTATCGGCATAGTTTCCAGCAAGGGCAAGAATCAGAGCCACAGCCAGCACTGCTTTCCATCTTCCGACACAGAAATTTGCGACATTCTCTATGAAAGCGCCAATTGCCGAACCATCTTCCGAATGGCCTTCTGCCTTCTTTTTTCTGGGTGATTTTCTTTCAGACAGATAAAGAACCGTTGTATTCACGAAGAGGGCGGAGAGATAGCACATGACAAGACCGATCATGCAGACCTTTCCGAAATCGTTGATTGAGGGGACGGTGGAGCTGAGAAGTGCGATAAAGCCTGCTTCGGTTACAGTCACGGCGATGGCCACAGGAATGGCCACGTGGTTGACCGTACTGATGGCGGCTTCCACAGAGGACTTGCCTTTGATCAACTCCTCATCTATCCGGTTGTGGAACTGGATGGCATAGTCTATGCCGAGTCCAATCATGATGGGGAAAGCAGCAAATGTGACCATGCCCATGGGTATATGAAAAAAACCCATAGCTCCGACGGTCCAGATTATGCCCAGAAGGACTATTGGTAAAGGAAGCAGAGGCCATCTGACATGTCTGAAGACCAGGAGCAAAGCGACTATCATCAGCAACCCGCACAGGAGAAGGACCGAGCCATTGCTGTTGTTCATCACCTCTTGAATAGCGGCCTGAAAAGAGGGATCGCCCGTGACGGTGGTGCTATAGCCTGCGGGAAATTCTGCAAAATCAACTGCACTACTTATTTCTGCAAGAAGCTCACCACGTTGTGACTCTGTCAGGGTAGCTGTGGTGGGCATCCCCACGATCATCCTGGTATGCCTGCTGTCAGGCATGAGTCCCTGGACCGAGGAGCCAGCATCAGCCAGGATCTCGTCTATCCTTTCCTGAGAAGGAATACGGCGGATGCCACTGCTTTGATATTCAGCATCGGCAACGATGTCGGCTATGCTCTGGACGCTGATTACATTAGGAATCATCTTCGTGTGATCGGATAAGCGCAAGCTGGCCGACAGGGCATCTGCTTTTGCCACGTTATCGCCTTCTATCAGAATTATATTGCCATCTGCGCCGAAGTTTTCCTGATATAAATGGTCATATAACTGATAAAGGGACGAATCTTTTGACACAAAGCTCTCTGTAGTCATGCCGGTACTCTCTATCTGCTGAGCATAATGAACTGATACCAGTGTCAAGAGAACTGCTACGGCTATGATTATTACAGGATTCTTGGTGATCCACACCCCGAGTCGCTCCAAGCCTATCATGCCAATAAAACCTTCTGTTCGGATTTTGCCGAATAGACCAAATAAACATAAAATACTTAAACTTTGTGACTGATCTGAGTGGTGTGAACGATGAAGAAATGCTGGCGCTAAAGAGGCCTATTATTGATGCATGCATTAAATCCGCCCAGAAAAATGGGTGGAGCGATGCTATGGGATTGCTCAGAGGAACTCTCTTCTTGGAAAGCGAATCCATGTCCCTTGATACGCTGGCCGAGAAGACCGGCTACAGCAAAACGACAGTGCGCTCCAATATGAACTTCCTTGAAAACCTCGGCATGGCCCATCGTGTAGTGGACCTGGCGGGCAAGCGGCGTCACGACAAGCAGCATCGCTATGCTCTGGAAACTGACGTCGAAGCGATGAGGCCGGTGGTCCTGTCTGCTGTAAGAGAGGAGATTCATTCTATCTTGCGGGCTCTCAATCAAGTAGAAAAAAATCTCGCGGCTCATAGCTCGGAGGCTGAGAAGACGAGCGCAATAATGCGCAAGACAAGGCAGTTTTATGAAGAGATGGACAGAGTCATGGAGCTAATGAATCATTACACCTTGAAAGAGCTTATCGAAGTTCTGGAGAGCAAGAAAAAGTGAATGGGACGATATAAATTGTGCAATAACCTTTTTCCCCAATCAGCGCCAATGCAACAAATATGTCCCCCAGCCTCGCCATCTACCGCGGCCTGAAGCGTGCCGGGATAGACTTCGCCGCCTCTGTACCCTGCGTCAACCTGCAAGAGCTCCTGACACTGCTGGGCGAAGACCCGGATATCATCCACCTTCCCGCCACCCGGGAGGAGGAGGGGGTAGGCCTGTGCGCCGGTGCCTGGATGGGAGGACGAAGGCCCGCTCTGCTCATGCAGAACTCGGGATTGGGAAACTGCATCAATGCCCTGGCCTCGCTTGACATGCTCTACGGCATTCCTCTGCTCATAATCATCAGCCACCGCGGCGGCAAGGGCGAGCCGATAGTTGGCCAGGTGCCCATGGGCCGGCTCACTGTCCCCCTTCTGCAGACCCTGGATATCCCCTACCAAGCTCCTGCAAGCGGAGAGGGTGAGGAGGCTGTGGTGGCATCCTGGGAAGAGGCCCAGGAAAAGCGTCATCCAGCAGCCGTTCTCCTGGACCTGGACTACTGGAGGCGAGCATGAAGCGTATAGAGGCCATCGCTTTAGCAGCCGAATCCGCCCAGGGGCAAAATGCCCTATTGATCTCGAATATCGGCTTTCCCAGCCGGGAGCTGTACTCCATCTGCGACCGGCAGGAGAACTTCTATATGCTCGGCTCCATGGGCATGGCCTCTTCCATCGGCCTGGGCCTGGCCCTGGCAAAGCCCAAGAGAAGGGTGATGGTCCTTGACGGCGACGGCTCAGTTCTCATGAACCTGGGGACCCTGGCCACAATTGCCCTTCACGGCCCGAAAAACTTTCTGCTGGTGATCCTGGACAACTGCTGCTACGGCTCTACCGGCTCGCAGCCCACCTGCACCTGCTACTGCACCGACCTTGCCGCCGTCGCCCGGGGGGCAGGGATCAGAGAGGTGGAGAAGGTCGATGATCCCGAAGCTTTGACCAGGGCCCTTCAAGGGCAGGGCGTGGTGGTGGCGAAGGTGGAGGCGGGCAATGCCATCGTCCCCATAATTGACCTTGGCCCAGAGCAGATAATCGAAAGGTTCACCCGATCCGCTCTATCGGCGGAGCCATCCTGAACGATCCTTCCAGAATCCTTCTTTTCAGCTCCCCGGATAGCTTCACAGCTCTGAGCCTGTCCGACTGGCGCAGGACCACCGGCACAGAGCGGACGCTTCCCGAAGAGGTCTTCATCCGCAACGCTCCCAGACGACAGCGGAAGGCGCCGTTCGGACATTCGGTCACGCACAGGCCGCAATGAAAGCAGAGCGACCCATCCCGGATGGCCACCCGCGCCTCCTGATCGTAGCGGACGGCCCTCATGGGGCAGGCTCTCTCCACCAGACATTTTTTGCATCCCCTGCACCGCTGCGGATCAAACTCCACCTCCAGGTCCACGTCCTCCCAGACATCTCCATAATTGGCCTGGCCTATCACCGTCCGGGTGTTGATGTCATTTACCGGCAGGGCGATCTCCCGATCTCTGCGAGCGATCTCCTCCAGGATGATGGAGCTGGTCACGGGGATGGGCACAGCCAACGAGCAAATGCACTCCGGCCCCAGGCCGGTGATAAAACCGCCCATATACTCCGCGGTCATATGATGCATATCAGCAAAATCGGATAGATTTGGTTTGTCGCGGCTGCTGCGGGTTCCTGTGCCAAGGACGTAGCCCTCTGCCCCGTTGAGGAGAATGCGCGTCCCAATGCCAATCGTCTCCCGCAGGGGGTCACACTTCAGGGGATTGATCTGGCCGCAGCCGGAGAATGTGGCCCCCTGACAGTGAGGCTCAAAGCCCCGGGCATGAAAGATGGTCCTGACCGGCTGGTCGCCTGGATTGACAAAAGCGGAGTAGTTCTTGAAGGCATGGCGGGAGCCGAACATCCGAGCATGGGGCATATCCTCCAGCCCCACCTCCGCCTGCAGCAATCCTCCCTCGTCCGTCTGGACCTCCACCTGAATCGTCTTTCCCTCCACCAGATCCCGAAATAGATGGCCTCCTCCGTAATCCGGCCGGTCGCGGCTGTGGGCAGTCCCGAATATGACCATATCCAAAACCCCCAGGTTCTCATTAGGACAGGGACCCACCTGGGCTGATATGCCGTTCAGCCAAACGTTCCTCGCCCTCTGGAAGGATCCCGGCTCGGCAACCGGAAAGGAGAGAATGGCATATGTCCCGCTCATCACCGCCCGGGTAGCGGTGGTTACCACGTCCACCTCTTCGAGGCTTGACCTATCCTCATCCTCCACCAGACGGGATACCTCTTCTGCGGTGAGGACAACCGCATCGCTCCGCTCTATCCTCTCCAGTATTTCGGAGAATTCTTTTCCGACCACTATGCTTGCCATTCTTCACCTGCGCGACCTGCTCTGCCGCTCTCCTTGTCTGGCCTGCTCGCTTGGGATGCTCGAACGGAGTTCCTTGCATACCATACTATTTCATCATCCGCATTTCCCTTTCAATCTGCCGATTGTCCCCTCATTCTTTGGCCATTTTGTAGTATATGTCCACTCAGTTGTCCAGATGGGGAAATTGCTGTAGCATGACCGGAAAATGCTTTATACCGATCTTTCCCCAGATGACCATAAGTCGGTATAATCAAGGTACAGTTAGGTAGGCATAGGTAGACATAGACGGTTTAGGCAGGTTAGATAGGTATAGGTGATCGCATTGAGGAAATTCGTGTTGATAGCCACCCTGGCAGCAGTGGTGGTACTAACCTTGGGCTGCATATCCCCTCCTGAGAAGACCGAAAGCACTAATCTCACAGAGAATTCCGCAGGAATTACCACCCTGCGCATAGGCTACCAGCCCAGCACCCATCAGATTGCCGAGATGGTTGCCTCTGAGATGGGCTGGTGGGCGGAGGACCTTTCGCCCTTTGGCATAACTGAGATTAAAGAGTTTGAGTTTCCCACAGGAGTTCCGGAGATGCAGGCCATGGTCGCAGGAGAGCTGGATATTGCTTACGTCGGAACGGCTCCGCCCATTTCAGCCATAGCTGCTGGACTTCCGGCCAAGATAGTGGCCGCAGTCAACATCAAGGGTTCAGACCTGGTGGTCCGGCCAGACTTGGCCTACAGCGGACCGGAATCCCTGGAAGGCCTCTCCATAGGCACATTCCCGCCCGGGTCAATTCAGGACACTGTAATGAAGAAGTGGCTTACGGATAATGGAGTTGAAGTCTCAGAAGTGGATATCAAAGCCATGGACCCAGGACCTGCTATGAGCGCTCTATCCGCAGGCAGAATAGATGGAGTATTCCTTCCCCATCCAGCCCCATCCATTGTGGAACTGAACGGCAAGGGCAAGGTGGTGGTGGCATCAGGCGAGATGTGGCCTGACCATGCCTGCTGCAGTCTGGTGGTCACAGACAAGCTCATCCAAGAGCAGCCTGAACTGGTAGAGCAGATCATAAAGACCCATATAAAGGCGACAGAGTACATCAATACTCATCCGAAAGAGGCCGCAGAGATCTATTCCAGAAAAACCAATGCGAATATCACTGAAATTGAGCATTCCATTGAGAACTGGGACGGCGAGTGGGTCAGCGATCCAAATCTGCAAATACCCTCAACGGTAGAATATGCAAGAGTCGACTATGAGATGAAGTATACTCAAAGGGAGCTGACAGAGGAAGATCTCTTCGATACCAGCTTCTACGAGAGGGTGAGCTGAACTGAGAAAAGCTAGTGGGAGTAGGATCTCGCGTGTCCTGAGAGACCAGGGCATTCCTGTCCTTTCCATTTTTATGTTGATTGCTCTCTGGGAGACGGCAGCATTTCTCATTGATGACAGATTGATTCTGCCCAGCTTCTCCCAGGTTGTTTTTGCCTTTATGGAAAACTGGCGGTCTATTCTTTTGGATGACCTGCCAGTCAGCGCACTTCATTTCGCCATCGGCATGGCGGGCGGTCTTTTAATTGCCCTTCCCATTGGAATGATAATGGGATGGTTTAAGTTTCTGGACAGCATTTTTGATCCAATCGTGGAGATACTGCGCCCCATACCGCCACTGGCCTGGATCCCATTTGCCATCATCTGGTTTGGCATTACCAATACTGCAGCAGGATTTATCATATTCATAGGGGCTGTGTTTCCCATATTGACCAACACCTACATGGGCTTCAAGAGCCTTCCCCGGGTGTATGTCGAGTCAGCAAAGGTTCTGGGTGCAACCAAAGATCTCGATCTGATCAGGTATGTTGCTCTGCCCTACTCTCTGCCCTCCATTGCAGCAGGCATAAGGATTGCCATGGGAATTGCCTGGATGTGCCTTGTCGCCGCCGAGATGTTCGGGGTCAGCAAGAATGGCCTGGGATTCAAGATCTGGGACTCCTATGGCCACTACCGGATGGACGAGGTATTCATGTACATGATCGTCCTGGGTCTCCTGGGCCTGGCTATAGATCGTACCTTCCGCTATGTGGTGGAGGAGAGAATGCTCAAGTGGCAGGTGGGCCTGACTCAGTAGGCCAAAGAATCAGGGGAGAGGAAGCCACCTCCTCCATCTGGCCATTTGGGCTTATTTTCCAATTGGGCTGCAGTGCAAAGCATTAATATGACAGTGCACCTCTTTAATTTGTGGAACTGCCTTAAAAGCTGGTTAATGATAACGGCATTCGAGGAAATGACATGAAGAGAAACATCAAGGTTGAACGCCTCAATCAAAGGCCTTTGGAGCAGCAGGAGATAGAGCTGGTAGAGCGCAAGGGAATAGGCCATCCGGACAGCGTAGCAGATGGCCTCGCAGAGTCCATCAGTCGGGCTCTATGCCAGGAGTATCTTGATCGATTTGGAGCGGTGCTGCACCACAACACTGATAAAACCCAGATAGTGGCTGGAAGGTCTAAACCGGCATTTGGAGGCGGCGAGGTCATCTGCCCGCTGTATATTCTGCTCACCGGCAGGGCCACAAGGGTCTTCAAGGAGGAGGAGATCCCGGTGGACACCATTGCCATCAAAGCGGCGCGCAAGCTCCTTGTTGAGTCCCTCTCCAATTTGGATGTCAACAACCACGTCATCCTCGATGCGAAGATAGGGATGGGCTCCTCTGATCTGCGCGACGTCTTCGGTCGGAAGGTCCCCTCCGCCAATGATACCTCCTTTGGCGTTGGCTATGCCCCCCTCTCCCAGACGGAGAATATCGTCTATAACACTGAGCGAGAACTGATGAATCTCAAGAAGAGCATTCCCGCCATTGGCGAAGACATCAAGGTCATGGGCATGCGCCAGGGAGATGAAATCAACCTCACCATCGCCTGCGCCCTGGTGGACAGGTATGTGGCTAACATGAAAGAGTATGCAGACACGAAAAGGGAAATTGTCGAGCATGTGATTGATTTCGCCAAGCAGTTCACCTCCCGCAGGGTATTTGCCCAGATGAATGTGGCGGACAACATCGAAGAGGGATCGGTCTACATCACAGTCACTGGAACCTCAGCGGAGATGGGAGACGACGGTGCAGTGGGCCGGGGCAACCGGGCCAATGGCCTCATCACTCCCAACCGGCCCATGAGCCTGGAGGCGACCTGCGGAAAGAACCCCATCAACCACGTTGGAAAGATCTATAACCTCCTGTCCATCGAGGCAGCAAAACAGATCGCCGCCGAGGTCCAGGGAATCGAAGAGGTCTACATTAAGATCCTATCACAGATAGGAAAGCCCATCGACGAGCCCCATATCGCCAGCGTGCAGATCGTCCCCAAGGAAGGAGTGGACATAAAGTCATTGCAGGATGGGACCACAGAGATACTGGACGACTGGCTGGGGAGTATACCAAAGCTGCAGCAGATGCTCTTCCGGGGAGAGCTCAGCACATACTGAGATCTCAACAAATTTTTTAAAAAAAAGGTTTAGCCCCAAGGCAGTAGCTATCTCAGGATATTTTTCAGCCTCTCCACAATAAGGCGGAAGATATCTGCGGCAGGTGTATCTCCCTCCACGAAGGTCTGGCCGGCATCGCCCAGTGAGCAGACCTGGGGATCAATGGGAATGGATCCCAGAAATCTCACATTCATCTCCTCTGCCATTCTCTCCCCGCCGCCGCTCTGAAAGATATCGATCCGTTGATGGCAGTGGGGACACATAAGGCCCGCCATGTTCTCGATAATTCCAATAACAGGAAGCTTCATCGTCTTGACCATATTCACTGCTTTGCGGGAGTCAAGCAAAGAGACCTCCTGAGGAGTGGTGACAATTATCGCTCCAGCCAGGTCGGGGATGAGCTGCGCCACGCTCAAAGGCTCGTCGCTGGTACCCGGCGGGAGGTCGATGATCAGAAAATCAAGCTCTCCCCATTCCACATCCTCGATGAACTGCTTGATGGCTGCCATCTTCATCGGCCCCCTCCAGACCACAGGCGTGTCGCGGCTGGAGAGGAGAAGAGCCATGGAGGCTGCCTTGATGCCGCCGGCATCTGCTGGTTTTATCCCATCCTCCCCCAGCACCAGACTCCGGTCCTCAATTCCCAGGAGCTTTGGAATATTGGGGCCGGTGATATCGGCGTCCAGAATGCCGACCTTAAATCCATCCAGCAAGAGGGCCCGGGCGAGGTTGACCGATACCGTGCTCTTGCCTACTCCACCCTTGCCGCTGGCGATGATGATCTTATGTTTGATCTTGCTCCCCGGGTCAACTTCGCATGTGACTGCTTCGCCGCTATTCCGGCTGGGGCAGGTGCCCTGATGAGTGCATGTCTCGCAATTTTCATTATTCTCCGTCATCGAAAACCATCCATTTGAGGATTTTTAGTTATCCTCTGCCACGGCTTTTGCTTCCCAGAAAGCAGAGCTTTCCTCCTTCGATCCTTCTGGTGATCAGACCATCGTGCTCCAGGATCTTGCAGTATTTGATGGCATCGCTATCAGTAAGATCATGAAGGCGGCAGATCTCCTCCAGGGTAGAGGGCGAGCGGCATAAGCTGTCCAGGATTCTGTTGCGAATATCAAACGGGACCCTCCAGTCCCAGTCGGGAATCAGCTCAGCTCCTGGGAAGATCTCCAGCATCCGAACCATCTCCTCCTCGCTCAGGGGTCGGACCGGCTCTGCCGGAGTCCTGACCACGGTGTTCAGCTGAATTCTGTCCGGATCAGTCGATTCCGCCGCTCGAGCTATGAGATCTGCCTCATGGTCATTGATCCCAGCCACCAGCATCACCTCCAGCCAGATCTCTCCCGAGTACTCCCGGCGAAACTCCTTGAGGCCTTGAATTATCTCCTCGATCTTCAGGCCCGGATCAGGCCGGTTTATCGCCTGGAAGGCAGCGGGAGAAGCGGCATCTAGGGAGGGAAGGACAATATCCGCTGCTGCAACCTCCTTTCGAACTGCAGGGCTGGTAAGAAGGGTGCTGTTTGTGATCACCGCCACTGGGCGGGAGACGGTCTCTTTAGCGAAGGCCACCACCCTTCCCAGATCCTGGCTCAACGTTGGCTCTCCCGAACCGGCAAACGTCAGGTAGTCGAAGGGCTCATTCCTCTTCTCCCTGATCTCCCCGAGCACCTTTTGCGGAGGTACAAACCGTCCCCGTCCGCAGGTCAGGCAATCGGTCCGGCCCAGCTCGCAGTAGATGCAGTCCAGATTGCAGGTCTTGTGCCTGAGCAGGTCCACCCCCATGGATAGCCCCAAGCGGCGGGAGAGCACAGGTCCGAATAGATATCCCATGTTTTCTGTTCCTGTCCAATGTCTGCCGAAGCAGCCCTTTAACGCTTAAACATTTGCATGCAATTGAATTCTATTTGCACAAAGCTTAATAGACTGCCATGCCCATGAATCGGCATGGACAAGGCTCATGAACTCATAAAGAAGCTCGGCCAGAGCGATGACTATTTTGAACGTCAGAAAGCGGCATGGGCCCTGGTAAACCTGGGTGACGAGGCGGTTGATGCCGTTGCTGAAGCCCTGGAGAAGGGCGAGTTCTCAGACCTGCGCTACAAGTCCGCCTGGATCCTGGGCAAGACAGGATCTGCCAGGGCGTTAAAGCCTCTCTGTTATGCCCTGCTCAGTGATCCGGATCATGTGGTTCGCGAGTGGAGCGCAGCCGCTATGGAGGCACTGGGCAATCAGGAGGCAGTACAGCCTCTGGTTTTGGCCATGAAAAGAGACGGCTCCAGGGATGTACGCTTGAGGGCGGCGATGGCCCTCCGCGCTTTAGAGGCAGCAGAGGCTTTCAGAGATCTTCTGAGCTATGACGATCCCGAGGTCCGGGGGATGGCCACCACCGGCCTCGCGAAGATCGGCTATGCTCAATCCCTGCCGGATGTGGCCCGGCTGATGACAGATGAGAGTGCGGAGGTTAGGCGAAGGGCGGCAGCCTACATGGGAGAGATAGCCCGCGAAGAGGGCATTGAACCCCTCACTCGTGCCCTGCAAGACGATGAGGTGGATGTACGCTGCGAGGCCTTGAAGTCCCTGGGAAAGATAAAAGGGGAGAGAGCCGCAGATCTAGCTCTTGCCGCTCTGCCGGACAAAGAATGGAAGGTGCGCTATACTGCCGTGACTGCTCTGGGGGAGATAGGCCACGACAAAGCCCTAGATGCTCTGATAGAGGTCATGTTCAGCCAGGATGACGAGGAGATCAGAGCCTGGGCGGCCTGGAGCCTGGGTGAGATCGGGGATGAGAGGGCGATAGAGCCGCTGAAAAAGGCTTACAAGACCTGCCCCACTGAAGTGATGAAGAGGGCCCGGGATTCGCTGGTGGAGGTGTTCGGAGAAGAGGTCTAGCTCCGACTCCACCATTGTTGTTCAGAGCTCATCCAGAACTCTCCTCAGATGCTCTTTGCTCCGCCTGATCTCCTCTGTGCTGGGGGAATATCCCTCCTGCTCCCTTTGTACCTCTTCCATCGCCCGGGTTAAAATCTCCATAGTCTCCACTGACCCCGGACAGGACGGGTTTACTACCACCTGATCGGAAGAGCCGTAGACCCCAAGGAATGGAAATATGCGGCAGGACCAGGGACGGGCAGCATAGATCTTGCAGCCGCCCGCCAATCGGTCATAGAACTTGCAGGGGAGGATGTGCTTGAAGTCCAGAACTCCGGGCTTTTTGGGATCGGGAATAGTGTACTTTTTCAGGGCCCTGTTCAGGGGGATTTTGAGATGCTTTGCCAGTTGTGCAGCATCCTCGGGCCGCAGGCGGATGGGATCTCCGGTGGTGCAGCATGTCCCGCACCGCTGACACCGGAAAAGAATGTGGCAGGCCATGCGGGTGTAATCTGCCGGGGTGTACTTCGGCTGATCAAGCCGCGGGAAGACCTCTCCGTCAGGGAGCATCGTAGCCTTCAAGAGCAGAACTGCGACCTCTTTTGGATCCTTTTCCCCTTCCGTCATTTATGCTATTGTTCTCAGATAGGCATCCTTTTCAATCTTGCCCTTCCTCTTAATGCCATGTCCAAGGAAGTTGTCCTCATCGGCAGGTCCAACGTCGGCAAATCCACCCTATTCTGGGAGCTTACGGGAAAGAAGGTCCCGATCGGCAAGCGTCCTGGTATCACCCAGTACCCGTTCAAGACCAAGGTAGGGAATGTCTTCTATGTGGATATGCCCGGCTATGGCTTTATGTTTAGAGCAACTAAAGCCGATCAGGAGAAGACCAAAGATTTGATCGTCCATTATTTTGAAGAGCATGCCAGGGAGATTCTCCTGGCGGTGCAGGTAATTGACGCCGCATCCTTCCTGGATATAGCCGACCGCTGGGAGGGCCGGGGCGAGGTGCCGATGGAGATAGAGCTTTGGGAATTTCTGGACGATTTGGGCCTGGACTCGGTCCTGGCAGCGAACAAGATGGATCGAATAGCCAAGCAGGACAGGGATGGAGCACTGGATCTGATCTGCGAGCGTCTGGGGATGCTCCCACCCTGGACTCAGTGGCAGGACAGGATTGCTCCTATCAGCGCCAAACGCGGTCAGATCGAGCCCCTTCGAGCCATCATCTCCAGAAAGGTGGCCGTAGCCTGACTGGGCATGATTGAGAGCTATATTCCCTGGGCCTCAAACTCCTTTATCACTGCTTCTCTGATCTCATTGCCCACCGCGCTGGCCACGTTTCTCCCCGGAACTGTCGCTTCCAGCCTGAGGACCAGCTCTCTGCTTTTGCAGCTCGAGAGCTGGACGCTCAATGGCCTGTCCTTTAAAACCTGAGAATGGCCGCGCGCCTTCTCCAGAATTATCTCCCTCGCTCGATCTATGTCCGCTGCCTTCTCCAGATCGAAGTCAACCGACCAGGTTATTTCTTTTTCCCTGATCGTCCAGTTAATTACAGGTTCTGTGCTAATGATGCTGTTTGGAACAATGATTCTGCGGTTATCTGCGGTGCGAATCACCGTATGCCTCAGGGTCAAATCCTCGATCTGGCCATAATCGCCTCTGAAGTCCACCAGATCTCCCACCCGGAAGGGCTGGAATAGGGTGATGAATATCCCAGAGGTGAAGTTGGACAGGGAGTCCTTGGCCGCATAGCCTACAGCCAGGCCAAAGATCCCCGCTCCGGCGAGCATGGCAGTGGCGACCTTATGCAGCTGTGGAATTTGCAGTATAACCAGCATCAAGCCGACCAGATAAATGGTGGCGGAGGCGATCCTGCGGATCATGAGCTGCATGGTCTCGTCCATCCTCATCTCCGCCCGGTTTATGACTTTGGGGATATGAGTTCGTAGCATCTGATCTACGATTTCGGCCACAGCTCTGACCACAAATATTATAAAAATTATTACTATCAAGTTTACTATAATTGATACGGCATCTATCTCATGAATGGCATCTGCCAGCACCTGAATGGAGGCGAGATCTACATGCCTTCCGGCCATCAAATCCACCTTATACTGAATCTGGTCAGCTAAAAGCTGAGGATCGGCCAGACTAATCGCACGAGATAAGTCCATCGTTGAGGGGATGGAAAATGAATATTTAAAGCTTCTTCAAAACGATTTTTTTTAGGCATCCATCAGATCCATTTCTTCCGGTAGAAGTATGCCAGCATCACTGCCACCACCAGCAGCATCAGCACCAGGACTGCAGGATATCCATAGGGGTGCTCCAGCTCCGGCATGTGGGTGAAGTTCATGCCATAAAGCCCGGACAGGAAGGTCAGAGGGATGAATATGGTGGAGATGATGGTCAGGAGCTTGATCACCTCATTGAGCTTATTGCTCAGGCTGGATAGATAGGTCTCCAAAAGCGAAGCTGACATATCCCTGAATGTCTCTATGTTCTCGATCACCTGGATGGTATGGTCGTACACGTCCCTTAGGTAGATCCTGGTAGTTTCCGATATGAGGTGCGAGTCCATCCTCTGCATGCGGCTTATTGCCTCCCGGAGAGGCCAGACCGACTTTCGCAGAAAGAGCATGTCCCTTTTCAGATTGTAGATGGCGGGCAGGATTCCCGGCTCAGGATTGGAGACCACTGAGTCCTCCAGCTCCTCGAACCTATCGCCCAGCTTCTCCATGATCACAAAGTAGTGGTCGACGATCGAGTCGATCATGGAGTAGGCAAGGTAATCGGCACCCTGCTTTCTGATCCGGCCTTTGGACGTCCTCAGCCTCTCCCTGAGGGGCCGGAATATATCCACATCTTTTTCCTTAAATGATATTATAAAATTATTGCCAAAGATTATGCTCACCTGGTCCATGTCGATATTGAAGTCCCCTATCTCATCGTCATCCTCCGCTTCCTCATAGTAGAGCATCTTGAGGACGATGAATATGTAGTCCTCGTAATCCTCAACCTTGGGGCGCTGGTCGGTCAGAATGTCCTCTAGAACCAGGGGGTGCAATCCATAGCATGCTCCCAGCTTTTCCAGAGAATACACCTGCCGGGGACAGTCCACGTTGATCCATATCATATAGGGGCGGTCCCGGAATATCAGACAGTCCTCAACCTCATTGGTCTCCGTCTCTAGAAAGTGATTCTCATCGTACTCTATCACTGTAAACCTGGGCAGCTCTCGAGCCTGAACTTCGGGAGAAGTGGCCGACCCATTGGGAACTGGAACTGAATCCGAGTCTGAGGCCTGGATATCCGGCTCTTTTTCTGATTGGATTAAGGGCGATGCAGAAGGGGATCCAGCAGGCGAGGGCTTGATGGGAGTATCCGCGCCGCTATTGGATTGACGATCTGACGAATAATCCTCTTTTCCCGGTTCCTGCAAGATACTGCCTCCTATTTCCTCCGTTTGCTATATCTCTCTTCTGGGCACCTCTTAAATCATCCTCCCAAAAGGGGAAAGATGGTCGTCACCACCAAGAGAACAGTGAGGATGCTCATGATAATTGTTGTGCTCCAGGCGATCAGATTGAAGAGCTTTCCGTTGGTGTATTTTCCCATGATCTTTCTGTCATTAATCAGAATGAGGATGAAAAGCAGCACCATCGGCAGCAAAGATCCGTTAATCACCTCCGATAGGACCATTATCGCCAGCAGCGGAGCGTTGGGAATCAGTATGAAGATGGCACCGAAGGCGATCAGTAGGGTGAAGAGGAGGTAAAACTGTGGCGCATCCCCGAACCTCTTGTTCAGTCCGGAGTCCCAGCCCATCCCCTCACATAGGAAATAGGCTGTCGAGAGGGGCAGTATGGATGCGGCAAATAGGGAGGCATTGAGAAGTCCGAAGGCGAACAGCCATGCGGAGTATTCGCCAGCCAGAGGGAATAGAGCAAGAGCTGCGTCCTTCGCCGTCTCAATCCTTATTCCGCCCGCAAAGATGGTAGCGGCGCAGGTGAATATTATGAAATACGATACGACGTCAGTGATAAGGCAGCCCACATAGACATCCCATTTGGTGTACTTGTACTCGGAGATCTTGATCCCCTTCTCGACGATGGTGGACTGGAGGTAAAATTGCATCCAGGGAGTGATGGTCGTTCCCACGATCCCAATCACCATATATAGGTACCCAGACTCCAGGCTCAGGCTGGGAGTGACCGTCTGGGTGAAAAGAAACTTCCAGTCGGGCTTTAGCATCAAGCCGGATATGATATAGGTGATGTAGACCGAACTGGCGATGAGAAATACCTTCTCTAAAGAGCGGCGGTTGCCCATGACCACGATCGACCAGACCAGGACCGCGGCCGCGGGAACGGATACATATTTGCTTACCCCGAATATCTCCATGCTCGCCGCCACCCCAGCGAACTCCGCAGTAGTGGTGCAGAGGTTAGCGATAATGAAACCGAGGAGAAGGACCACCGTCGGCTTGACCCCGAAGCGCTCCCGGATGAGATCGGCCAGACCCTTGCCCGTGACCACGCCCATCCGGGCGCACATCTCTTGCACCACGAACAGAGCGAAGGTTATGGGTATGAGAAGCCACAGGAGAGAGTATCCAAAATGAGCCCCGGCGATGCTGTAGGTTGTGATTCCGCCGGCATCGTTATCCACATTGGCGGTGATTATCCCCGGCCCGATGATGGCCAGAAACACGGCCAGCCTGGCCAGGGATATCTGGGGAGCTCTGCCCCTCAGGCCTATACCCAATTGCATCAGTCCATCCCTCGGATCCTGCGCAGCTTATGGTAGTTCCAAGGCATGCGCTTCCTGAGGTCTTCGGGAATTATCTCATCTAAAGCATCGTCGAAGGTCACTATTCCCAGGATCCTGCCCTCCTCGTCCGCCACGGGCACGCACAGGAAATCGTATTTGGAGAGGAGGTTTGTGACCTCTTCGATGGTCGAGGTGGGAAGGACGCTCATAACCTCTTTTTTCATGAAGGTGCTCGCTATATCATCGGGTTCGGCTAAGAGCAGGTCGCGAAGAGACATGACTCCCAAGAGTTGACCTGAATCGCTCTGGACATAGATGTAATAGATCATATCCACCTCTCTTCCCGATCTCCTAAGAATGGAGAAGATATTCGATACCGTGCATCTGGAGGGGACGGCAACGTAATCGGTGGTCATGAGGCTTCCCGCAGAGCTATTGCTGTAGGCCATCAGCTCTCTGACCTCCTCCGCCTCCACCTCGTTCATCAGTTCCAGCACCTCGGTGGCCTTGTTCTCGGGCATTATCCCCAGGAGGTCGGCTGCATCGTCGGGATTCATGTTCTCCAGGATGTCAGCTACATCGTCGCTCTCCATCTGATTGACCATGGTGGCCTGGACCTCCGGGTCCACCTCTTCCATGGCCTCGGCGGCGGTCTCCTCGCCCAGGGAGTCGAGAATGAGAAGGCGATCCCTGTTGTTCAGCTCCTCCAGTATATCAGCTATATCCGCGGGATGAAGGTCATTGATGGTCTTTCTGGAGATCTTGAGGTGAAGGCTCCGTAGGTTGGGATCAAGGGGATCGATATAAGACCAGGGTACGATGCGGTTGGGCAGTCTTGCCATCAGGCCGCGAGAAAGGCCGCCAAATCCCAGCCTCCTGATTATCCCCTTGAAGCCTACGTCCACCCCCACCAGGCAGAGGGATCTCTTTACCTGGCCGAGGAGGATGTCGTTTACCCTCACCACCTTCAAGCCGTCTATATCCACGATCTGCCGGTCAAGAATGGTCTCGGTAACCAGGAACTCATTCTCAGAGAGCCTTCCCGGAGGGATCTCGTCCCTGGACACATCCAGGCGGATATCGCCATTGATGCTGCCAACGCTGGAAATGGGCAGGATGACCCTCTCTCTCAGGATATTGGAGGTATAGATGATGCGCGAGATCTCCAACAGGGTATCGCCAGGCCGGAGGGCGAGGTCTGAAAGCTTGCCTACAGCATTTCCCTCCCGATCGCTGATCTTCATTCCCTGCAGCTGGCTGAAAAAGCTTACCCGATTGGATCCATTTGTTGCTGCCTCCTTGACCCAAAGGGGGCCGGTGGCTGTGATCTTTTCGGCGATGCCCCTGGATGTGCGCCACATATCACCTCAATACTCTCATTGCGCCCTAGACAGGAGGGCTCTCCTCTTTCGCCCGATCCATGACCACAATCTCCAGTAGGTTCTTAACTCCTTCAACGGAACGGATGCGGTCGTTGATGATGGTCTTCAGCTCTTCCAGGCCACGAGACCAGACCTTGAGGAAGAGGTCGTACTCTCCTAATATTCCGTAGACCTCGGTTATCTCCGGGATCAAGATCAGAGCGCGAACCGCCCGATCATGGCTCTCGGAATCGGTCTGGACCAGCATGATGGCGGTTACTGTATAGCCAGTGGCAGCGGGACTAGCGCTGATGGTGAACCGCTCAATGACCCCCTGGGACTTCATGCGCTTCAGACGGAATTGGATGGTTGCATCGGCGATGCCTGACCTCCGCGATATCTCCTGCAGGCTCATGCGACTGTCCTCTCGAAGGTTAGTGAGAATGGTCCTATCTACCTCATCCAGCTCCAAGCTATCGCCCACATCTATCTTGTATTTCTTCAATAATTCTTCTTGATATTGGCAAAAAACCAATAATACCATATATAGATTCCTAATTGACCATTTTTTTGTTGTAGATCAAGCATTTTCAAATTACCCTAAAATTTTCATGGCTAGCGAGGTAATACCAGTTTGAATTTAGATACAAAATTTTAAAAAAATAAACATTTTAATAACTTGACGATCTTTGAACCTCGAAATCCCCTCCCAGGGACATACTGGATCCGATCTTGCTCTTGCCCAATCCACCCTGGGATGATGAATAATTATGGATGCCTTTAGAGCTGGACTGAGAGCTGGAGCTTGCACTCTCTGAACCGACTGCTGTGCGGCCGATCCCGGATACGGGTGAAGCCATTGGATCTTTGCCGGATCCGATCCGGTCAGAAGCATTGACTGCGGTTGCATTATGAGCAGTGGTGTTGAGCGCAGTCCAGTTCAGTGTTCTTGTGTTAATGATCGAGGCATTTTCCGCGCTGGAATTTTTGGAATCATTGGAGGATAGATTGATGAGCTTTGATAGATCGACAGTTGAGCCATTCGATTGGACAGTATCAATACCGATGCTAAAGAATGTGCTGTGCTTGTTATTTGACTGGTTGCCGTTGGATACGGGACCGCTCTGCCAATCAGCGATCTTATCCTCCATGCTCTGAGCATCTATATTCATTGAGCCAGATATGGGTGTAGCAGATCCGGTGATAGTAAGCCCTTCAGATTCGATGCCATCCGCGGCCAGAAGGGAAAGCGATGCCGTTCCAAGGACAATTAATACTGCCATTACTGCCTTCACAGTTCCACCTTCATGCTATTAGCATTATAGATGAGATAATACAATTTTAATCTTCCTATGAAAGCCCTTTGGATAGAATCTGGCTAATGTGCGAAATCTGCGCGTCCTACAGTTATATTATCTTTCTTCCCATAGCCTTTTATTTTCACTTCTCCAATCCTATCAATTATTAGAATCATCGAGGATGGCGCTAAATATGATAGAGATTGGCGATGTTGCCCCGGACTTCTGTCTGCCCGGAGCAGGGGGTCAGGAGATCTGCCTTAATGCCCATAGCGGCAAATGGCTGGTCTTATACTTTTATCCCAAGGATAACACCAGCGGCTGCACCCGAGAGGCTATGGACTTCACTGCCCATCTGCCTGATTTTCGCAAGCTAGGCGCAGAGGTGGTGGGAATCAGCCGGGACAGTCCTGCAAGCCACGAGAAGTTCGCCGCCAAGCACAGCCTGAAGGTGACGCTTTTGAGCGATCCGGACCATAGGGTCACCGAGTCTTATGGGGCCTGGGCGCTGAAGAAGATGTACGGCAAAGAGAGCTATGGGACTGTCAGGTCCACCTTCCTCATCGATCCAGAGGGAAAGATAGCATACATCTGGAGGAGGGTCAAAGTGGATGGCCATGCCGCTGCAGTATTAAAAAAATTGCAGAAGCTGCAGGAAATATAGGATCTATCTGGAGAGCAGAATTGATGGGGCAGGAGGGCAAAAGCCCCTCGCTGCTGCCCATTGTTCTCAGCTTGATCGACATTGGATCTTTTTTCAGCCCTACATCTACATGATATCGTTTGTGTTTAGCGAGGTTATAGGCTCGACAGTGCCGGGGGTAGCATTGCCCGCTGGTGTTTCCGCTGATGTATCATCCTTGGTCTGCTGTTTGAGCCTCTCTCTCGCGGCAGCAAGCCTGGCCTTGGTGGAGCTGACGCTGGAATTGATGTTAGAGGCCACGGTTGCGTTCTGAGCTGTGGTGTTGTTGGCCGCAGTTCCAGCTACAGCACTCTCGTTTGTCGCTGCAGCGGCCAATGCAATCGGCTGGACTGCTTGCCCGGCAGGCTGAGCTGCGGAGACATTTTGTGCTCCCGCCGTCCCATAGACCTGCTCATTTGTGAGCTGCAGATAGTCGTTATTAAAGTCAATGACAATGGGACTATCGGTATAGTAGCCATACACCAGAGACACAGGCCTGCTCTGCAAAGAGATGCCGCTGAAGCCCACCAGCACACGATCCTGGCTCGCGTTTCCAGTAGCTATGACCTCAGTATCGAATCCCGCAGTTGCACTATACGGCCAGCCCCACTGATCAAGAAGGACGAAATTCTCTGGACTGAATACTACATCCTGGGTGCCATTGTTCTGCCCACGGACCTGAACCACTATTCCCTGCTCGTCTGGGTTTATCAGCCAGTCTGTGATCCCATAGTACCTTATCAGCAGAAACTCATTGCCGGCTTTTGGTGTAGCCCACCAGTTGATATTGATGGGTCTTCCGCCCTCAGGAGTCACAGTAATCAACTTGAAGAGGCTGTCCTTTGGAACCACGAAATAGACCAGCTGCCTTCCCTCGTTCAGGGGTTTGTACATCGCTGGATCGTAAACAGCATCATACTGATCCATCATTTGATATGTGGCATTCGAGGCGTTCAGAAGCCCGGTATCCACCTTCAGGACCTCCTCACTATCATTTAACTCATATGGCATCCTGATTGAACCAAACAGGACTACTGTAGCATTTCCATCGCTGGCCTGCAGAGGGTAGGCTCCTGCCGGGCCCATAGCCAGTGCCAGTAAGAAGGCCGGAATAATTAAACACATCTTATTCATTGAATATCCCCACTTTTGCCATCATCTCTCATGAAATGGCTGACTTCATGCTTTTCACCTTTAAATTGCATTCTGCTATTGTCTGTATTTTATCATCCGGTTATATACATTTTATCCAGGATTCTTCCGACCAGGATCCCTGTACCATGCCCCCGAGAGCTATTGGGAAACCTATATCTCCCTGTTCTTTCATATCCAGCGGCGGTGTTCTCAATTGTCAATGCCTATCCTTGTAACCTGCGGCCTCCCTTACGCCAACGGGCCCTGTCATCTGGGCCACCTAAGAACCTATGTACCAGCGGACATCTTCGTCCGAGGATTGAGAAAGATGGGCAAAGAGGTGCTCTTCGTCTGCGGCTCGGATTCCCATGGAACCCCGATCGTGGTCAATGCCGAGGCTCAGGGAATGACCCCCAAGGCTCTGTCCATCAAGTATCACCAGCACTTCGATGAGATCTTCCAGGGAATGGAGATTGATTTCGACTTCTTTGGCGATACTGACGATCCTGCTTGCCACAATCGCACCAAAGAGATGGTAGAAGCTCTCATGGAGAACGGCTACGTCTATCCCAGGGAGATCGATCTTGCCTATTGCCCCAAATGCGAGCGCTTCCTGCCGGATAGATATGTGGAAGGGGAGTGTCCCTACTGCGGCAAGCCCGCCCGGGGAGACGAGTGCGACATGGGATGCGGTCGCCACCTGGAGCCGGGAGAGATCAAGAATGCCATCTGCAAGGTCTGCGGCGGCAGGGCAGAGTACCGCAAACAGACTCATTACTTCTTCCGCCTCTCTGAATTCCGGGACTTTCTGCTCGAGCATCTGCAGACCCTGGGAGGAACCGCCTCGGCCAGGAACTATGCCACGGAATGGGTGCGCTCGGAGCTCAAAGACTGGTGCATAACCCGCAATATGGCCTGGGGGGTCCGATTTCCAGGCAGCGACGACCTGGTGGTCTACGTCTGGGTGGACGCTCCTATAGGCTATATCGCCTTCACTGAGGAGTGGTGCGCCAGGTCTGGCCGGGACTGGGAGGACTACTGGAAAAAACCTTCCCAGATCATTCACTTCATCGGCGGAGATATCGTCTATCATCACTGCATCTTCTGGCCGGCGATGCTCAAAGGAGCGGGATATACACTGCCCTCGGCAGTAGTTGCCAGCGGCATGCTCAAGATCGATGACAAGAAGTTCTCCAAATCTCGGGGCAATGTCATCTGGGTGAAGGACGACTACATGGACCGAGGCCTTCATCCCGACCTTCTGCGCTATTACCTGGCCAGCTATACCGCTCATAATAAAGAGGTCAACTTCGCCTGGAACATATTTGCCGATAAGGTCAACTCCGAGCTTGTGGGGGCTTTTGGCAACTTCATCAACCGGGCCCTCACCTTCAGCGCGAAAAACTTCGAGGGAAAGGTGCCTGAGGGCAAGATCGATGCTGATGTTTTGGCCCGGATCGAAGAGACCATGGCCGAGGTTATATCCGGCCTGGAGGAGTACGAGTTCAAGAAGGCCACCGACAGCGTGATGACCCTGGCCGACTATGGAAACACCTACTTCCAGAGCCATGAGCCCTGGAAGCTGGTCAAAAGCGACCGGAATGCAGCGGCCTCTGTCCTTCGAAGCTGCCTGCAGATCGCCAAAGCGCTGGTAATTCTGATGGAACCGGTAATGCCCGCAAAGATGCAAAACGCCTGGAAGCAGCTGGGCATGCCAGGAGAGGTCAGTAAGATCGCTTTAGAAGATGCTCTTGTGCCCCTGGACTCCGGCCAGAGCCTGGGAACCCCTGAGATCCTCTTCGACCGCCTGGAGGAGAAATTCGTCAAAGAACTGGAGAAGATCTTCATGGATAGGATAAAAGAGGCCGGATCCAAAGGCAAGGGAACGCAAGATAAGAAGAAAGAAGAGATCTCCTTTGAGGATTTCCAGTCCATGGATATAAGAATAGGGGAGATCAAGAATGCAGAGGCCATTAAAGGCTCAAACAAGCTCCTCAAGCTCGCTGTGGATATAGGGGGAGAGGTCCGCCAGGTGGTAGCAGGCATCGCCCAGTCCTATGCAAAGGAGGACCTGGTGGGCACACAGGTAGTGGTTTTGGTCAATTTAAAGCCGGCCAAGCTCTTCGGAATAGAGTCACAGGCCATGCTCCTGGCGGCTGATGTGGAAGGCAGGGCAGTGCTTCTCAGGCCGAGAGACGCTGTGGAAACGGGAACAAAAGTACGTTAGGAGGTATGATTTTGCTGCAGATAGAGAATCTTTCCAAGACTTACAGGTTAAATGACAGGGATATCGAGGTCCTGAAAAACATAAGCTTCACCGCCCAGCCGGGCGAGATTTTGGGAATAGTGGGCAAGAGCGGAGGCGGAAAGAGTACCCTGATGAAGATCCTGCGAGGCATGGAGAGCTTTGATTCCGGCAAGATCACCCTGGACGGAACTACCATCACCCCAGACTCCAGCGATGAGGAGATAAGGGCGCGGATGGCGGCCACCGCCATACACCTGCAAAGGGACTTTGCCCTTTGGACGGAGTCCGCTCTCAATAACGTGGTGCGACGAATTCATTCACGCAAGACGGGCTATGAGGTCCTGCCCATACCCGAGAATGCTGATTATGATGAAATGTACAAAGAGGGGCTCTTTTACCTGGGCCTGGTGGGCCTGGAAAAGAAGGCCAGCCACCTGGCAACCATCCTCAGCGGCGGTGAGAAGCAGAGGCTTGTGATCGCCAGACAGCTGGCCAAAAAGCCCAAGGTCCTCTTGCTGGACGAGCCGGCCACCATGGCCTGCCCGGCCACGAAGCAGGAGGTTTTAGATGCCATCAAGAACGTTCGGGATAAGCTTGGCCTGACAATAGTCGTCGTCTCCCACCTGCCGGAGGTCCACAATTATCTGGCGGACAGGCTGATCTGGCTGGAGAAGGGCGAGATCGTAGCTGTTGGAGAGCCACGAGAGATCCTGAACAGGTTTATGGCGGGAATTGGAAAGCCCGAGCCTTTGGCGCCAAGAAGAAACCTGGGACCATTGATCAAGGTGAGAGACCTGTCCAAGAGGAGCTGCCAGGTCTGCAAGGGAGAGGTTTTAGACGTCCTCAGGATAGAGAATCTCAATTTCGACATCAACAAAGGGGAGATCACCTCTTTCATAGGCAACAGCGGCGGAGGAAAGACCACCCTTCTCAAGATCATGCAAGGAGTCAGAATGCCGGATGCTGGAGCGGTCTATTACCGCTATGGCGATGAATGGGTGGATATGCTCACCTATTCACCCCATAGGATGAATGTGCGTCGAACTTTGGGTGTCATGTACCAGGAGTTCGCCCTTTATGCCGGGGAGACCATCATCGATCAGATCGCATATCAGATGGGCATCAAGAGCACCGATGTGATTGGATATGCCCGTTCCGTAGCCGAGGAGATGGGCATAAGCGAAAAGGTGTTGGATATCATCTATGCCATGGCGGATATGTCTGAAGAGGATGCAAAGTCCGCTCTGGAGTCTCTGGGGCTGACGAGGGATATATTCAAAGATCTATTCCCCCGCTTTCCAAACACTGAGGCCCAGAAGTTCGCTGAGCCCATATTCGACCTGCTGGATTTGGACAGAAGTGTCATGTGGAAGCTTCCCAGGCAGCTATCCGGCGGGGAGCTGGTGAGAGCCTCCCTGGCCATTCTCCTTGCCGCCCAGCCAGAGGTTATGATTCTGGACGAGCCGTTTGGAGATATCGATCCCATCACATTGCGGGAGGTCTCCAATGCCATAAAGAAGATCAACTCGGAGTTTGGTACGACCATTATCCTGGTGAGTCATCATGTGGATTTCGTCAAAGAGGTATCTCACCGGGCCATACTGATGGAGAACGGCGCGCTGGTTGCAGACGGAGATCCCATTGAAGTCTCTAATGCCTTCCTCTCCCGATGCAATGCCCCCTACCTGAGAAGTACGCAGGAGCGTTATGCCATTCATGGATGATCGTTGATGGATTCAGAGCTGGAGGAGATTTACCGTCAGGTTGCAGACAGCATATCACCTGAAGAATTCGAGGAGAGGGTGAAAGAGAAGGTGGCCCTTATGGCCGGCTTATGCGACTCCCGGACCGCGGCCATGCTGGTGGCCAGGGACCTGGGCAGCCCTGATCTTCTGACCAAGATCGGGAGCATCCGGCCTGAGATGGGGAACGTCACATTCACCGGCAGGGTGATCGCCGTATCTCCTGTGCGGGAGTTTCAGCGATCAGACGGATCTCTTGGCAGGGTGGCAAACATCACCCTGGCGGACGAGACCGGGTCGGTGCGTGTCGCCCTCTGGGACGAGACAGCAGAGCTAATCAAGTCAGGGGACCTCGCTGTGGACCAGTGCCTCAAGGTGAGGGGACTGGCCAAAGAGGGATTTGCGGGGACTGAGGTCAGCCTTGGCCGCGGTGGCGGGTTCGAGGAGATAGATCAGGATATTCATCCACGCGTCGCGCCTTACAAGATTGGAGAGCTGAAGAGGGACATGAGCGATGTCAACCTTCTGGCGGCGGTTGTGGATCCGGGAGAGATGAGGGAGTTTGAGCGCCGAGATGGGGGCAAGGGCCAGGTTCGAGGGGTGACGCTGGGAGATGAGACCGGCAAGGTCCGGCTCACCCTCTGGGATGAGCAGGCCCAGATGCCTCTTCTTAAGGGGGAGACGCTTGAGATCGTCGGCGGCTCAGTCCGGGAGAGGTACGGCCTCTTGGAGATCCAGACCGGTGGGAGCACCGCTATTCGCAAGAGCACTAAAAAGCTGGACTTCTCAGAGAGGATGACCCCAATAGCGGAGCTGAAAGAGGGAATGCTCTCTAGCGTTTCCGGCTTTGTATCCGGCCTGGGGGAGGTGCGGGAGTTTCAGAGGGATGATGGCAGAATGGGCCGGGTGGCGAATATCTACATCTCTGATGATTCCGGCCGGATCCGGGCAGCTCTATGGGGAGAGCATGTCGATCGACTGGTGGAGGTTGATCTTGGATACAGGGCGGAGATTATCGATGCGCAGGTCAAGAGCGGCTGGAATGAGGGATTGGAACTCTCCTGCGGATGGCGCACCAGGATTACTTTCGCCCCGCCTGAGTAAGGAAGTTATGTGAGTTATGAGAACACCTACCAGAGGAACTGTGAAGATGGCAATAAAACTACTGGAAGACCTGCCGGGCGTAGGTCCGGCCACTGCCGAAAAGCTGCGCGAGGCGGGATTCAACTCAATCGAAGCCATTGCCGTTGCCTCTCCTGGAGAGCTGGTGAGCGCAGCGGAGGTTGGTGAGGCCACTGCCGCCAAGATCATAGCCGGGGCACGGGAAGCGGCAGACGTAGGCGGCTTTGAGACCGGTGACCGCATCCTGGAGCGGAGAAAGCAGGTGGGTAAGGTCACTACAAGCTGCAAGAGCTTCGATGAGCTGCTGGGCGGAGGTATGGAGACTCAGGCCATTGTGGAGCTCTACGGAGAGTTCGGATGCGGCAAGACCCAGGTCGCCCACCAGCTGGCAGTGAATATCCAGCTGCCGGTGGAGATGGGCGGGCTGAATGGCTCCGTCATCATAATCGATACTGAGAACACATTCCGGCCGGAGCGCATCGACCAGATGGTCAAGGGGCTGCCGCCTGCACCCGACGGCCGGATCTGGGAGACTGAGGATTTCTTAAAGAACATCAACGTGGCCAGGGCCTTCAACTCCAATCACCAGATCCTGCTGGCGGAGAGCGCCATGGACCTGGCGGAGAAGGTCAAAGATTCTGAGAGGCCGGTCCGGCTGCTCATCGTGGACTCGGTGACTGCCCATTTCCGGGCAGAGTATGTGGGGCGGGGGACCCTGGCCGACCGCCAGCAGAAGCTCAACAAGCATCTTCACGACCTGATGCGCTTTGGAGACCTGAACAACGCCCTGATCCTGGTGACCAATCAGGTCATGTCCAAGCCGGACACCTTCTTCGGAGATCCGACTAAACCGGTGGGAGGGCATGTCCTGGGCCATACCTCCACCTTCCGGCTCTACCTGCGAAAATCCAAAGGGGAGAAACGCATCGCTCGCCTGGTGGATTCGCCCAACCTGCCTGATGGGGAAGCGGTCTTCTCGGTGACAACCGACGGATTGAAGGACTGAACGCGGGAACGGGAACGTCGGTCAGATGAAAAAGAAAAGGTGAGGGAGGAGGGGGTGATCCGAGGATGCAGGAGGCAAGGAGCAGTGCTCCCGGATCGTCCACTTCCATTAGCAACTCTATAGATATAGACGATTGTGACAAGAAGTTGCCCATGATGCAGAGATTAATAAGCAATTCTGCACCCCCTTTTTGGGTTCCTCTCCATTCCAAAGCATGAAAACCAGCATGCCTTAAGATTTTTTCATGTGGAGACACAGAGGCTACAACCTCTGCCGGACCTCACATAAACACAGGCTGGAAGCCCCGCTCTTCAGGGCGGGGAGGAAAGCCGTAAGTAGCCCACCAAAACCTATATATCACTCAGTGACTATACAGCCTACTGATGACTGAGCAGATGTTAACCGTCCAATGCAAGTTAAGTCCAACAGACTCCCAGGCCGAAGAGATGGAGGATACTCTGAAAGCCTTTGCGGATGCCTGCAATTGGATAAACCAGAATACACCTGCTAAGCTCAGAAATAAGGTCCGTATTCAGGGCATTGTATACCAAGATGTTCGAGCTAAGTTTGGTCTTTCTGCCAATCTGGCAATCAGGGCTATCAATCGCGTTGCATCTAACCGTAAGACTGCCATGAAGGATCATTCATCAGTTAAGAACTTTGAACCAACCAGTATAGATTATGATACTAGGATCTTTGCTTTCAGAGAGAAAGACGAAGAAATCAGCGTGACTCTTCTTAGATCGAGACAACGAATCAAGTTGGTTCTAGGCGACTATCAGAGAACCAGACTCAAGGATTCTAAACCGACAAGCGCAACGCTTTGTAAGAAAGGATCTGAATACTATATCAACATCCAGGTTAAAAGCGAAGCACCGGAGCAGATACATGTTGATACAGTTCTAGGTGT
>Ga0209719_1000745_pt1 | contig 45078 bp, 43 predicted proteins | sample AD_JPNAS2_MetaG_FD_184421 | JGI IMG/M metagenome (GOLD analysis project Ga0209719, IMG submission 184421) | Active sludge microbial communities of municipal wastewater-treating anaerobic digesters from Japan - AD_JPNAS2_MetaG (SPAdes) (version 2) | ecosystem: Engineered > Bioreactor > Anaerobic...
ACGTTGCGCCGGAGATCTTCAAGAAACCTCTTCTGCTAACGTCCATAACAAAGCGCTCCTTTCTGAGAAGTGGTAAGATTGCGTCCTACCCCGTTTCATCTGTTGCCCATCCTCCCGGACGGCCGCAGCGGACGGCGACGGTCGCGCAGGCGTCGCGCCTTTGCCCGCACAAGCGCCATCCCTCGCAAAACGGCGGCGGGGAGAATGTTTTGACCGGTGGGGCTTCCACGTTTTTATCTGACCGGCAGTCAGCCGCTCAGCGAGACGGAAGCGACGTTTTTTAAAGACCTTAAACGACCGCTGCCGTATATATTTTTCTCGGTTGAGTGTCAAGAAAATTCATGAAATCAAGCACTTATGCCATTTATGACATAATCGATTCCCGTGATCCCGTCCTTATTTCACGGACATGGGAAGGCCCCGTTCCCTTGGGCGGGAAGCGAGGATCGGGGTTGACATCCGGCCCCAGGAGGTGTATGAAGCCATTTCTGATATATGTCATTATTGACATCAATCATGGTCGTATCGGCCCCGTCGCCGATCGTCATTCCGAGGAGGCAGCATGTCCAGCCAGACGTTTTTACTCGACGGAAAGGAAACGGCCTTCGTCCCGGGGCAGATGATCCTCGAGGCGGCCCGGGCCGCCGGCACCCTCATCCCGACGCTCTGTTACCTGAAGGGGGAGACGCCCACCGGAGCCTGCCGGGTTTGCCTCGTGGAGGTCGCCGGCGCCCGATCGCTGGTGGCGTCCTGCTCGACGCCGGTCACGGCGGGCATGGAGGTCCGGACGGACAGCGAACGGGTGCTCAAAACCCGAAAATTGATTGTCGAACTGCTTCTGGCGAGCGGCACGCATGACTGCCTCGTCTGCGAGAAAAACGGCGACTGCCGCCTGCAGGACCTCGCCTACGCCTGCGGGATCCAGGAAATGAAATTCCCCCCCCGCAATGCCGGTTATCCGGTCGAGAACGCCAACCCCTTCATCGTCCGGGACTTCAGCCGCTGCATCCTGTGCGGCCGCTGCGTCCAAGCCTGCAACGAGGTCGTCGTGAACCGGGCCATCAGCTTCGGCTACCGGGGCTCGACGAGCAAGATCGTCACCGGCGGCGACCGCCCCTACCACGAAAGCGAGTGCGTCTTTTGCGGCCAGTGCGTCGAGGTGTGCCCCGTGGGGGCCCTCACGGAGAAGAAGGCCCGCTGGACGGGCCGTCCCTGGGAGACGGAAAAGATCCGGACGACCTGTCCCTACTGCGGCGTGGGGTGCCAGCAGTGGCTCCACGTCAAGGACGGCCGGATCGGAAAGGTCACGGCCGTGGAGGATGCGGAGCCCAACCAGGGGCGCCTGTGCGTCAAGGGGAGATTCGGCTACGACTTCATCTACTCCGAGGAACGCCTGAAGACCCCGCTCATTCGTGAGAACGATCAATTCCGCGAGGCGTCCTGGGACGAGGCCCTGGATCGGGTGGCCGGGAAATTTAAGGAGATCATCCAGAAAGACGGGCCGGACGCCATCGCCGGCGTCAGTTGCGCCCGAAGCCTCAACGAAGACTCCTATCAGATGCAGAAATTCTTCCGCGCGGTGATCGGCACGAACAACATCGATCACTGCGCACGGACCTGACACGCCCCCACCGTCGCCGGTCTGGCGACTTCTTTCGGCTCGGGCGCGATGACCAATTCGTTTGCCGATTTCAAAAAGGCGAAAATGATCATTCTGGTGGGCACCAACATGACCGAGGCGCATCCGGTGGCCTCGACGTTTGTCAAGGATGCGGTTTTAAACGGCGCCGAATTGATCGTCATGGATCCGCGGCGCACGGAATTGGCCAACATGGCGAATGTTCACGTGCCGCTCAAGGTCGGTTCGGACGTCGCCCTGATCAATGCGCTGATGAACGTTCTCATCAGCGAAAATCTTTATGATCGCAAATACGTGGAATCCTGCACGACCGGCTTCGAGGAACTGAAAAAGAAGGTCATGGAGTATCCGCCGGAGCGGGCCGCCGAAATCAGCGGCATCCCCGCCGATGCCATTCGCGAGCTGGCCCGCAGGATGGCCGCGATCAAACCGGCGATGCTCATGTACACCCTGGGCATTACCGAACATATCTGCGGCGTGAACAATGTGATGTCCTGCGCCAACCTCCAGATGCTTTTGGGCAATGTCGGATTTGATTGCGGCGGCGTCAATCCTCTGCGCGGCCAGAACAACGTCCAGGGCGCCTGCGACATGGGCGCGCTGCCCAACGTCTTCCCCGGGTATCAACGGGTGGACAATCCCCAGGCGCGGGAGAAATTCATGAAGGCGTGGAATGTCCCGTCGCTTCCCGAAAAACCCGGCATGATGATGCCGACGATGATGGAAAATCTGAAAACCGGGAAAGTGAAGGCCTTTTACGTCTTCGGCGAGAACCTGGCCAATACCGAACCGGACATCCACCATGTCGAGCATTGTCTGCAATCGGCGGAATTTCTGGTTTGCCAGGACATTTTTCCGACGGAAACGACACGTTTCGCCCATGTCATCCTGCCGGCGGCCGCCTGGAGCGAAAATGACGGCACCTTCACCAGCAGCGAACGGCGCGTGAACCGCGTGCGGACGGCCAGTGCCGCGCCCGGCGAGGCCAAGCCCAACTGGTGGATCTTCAAGGAACTGGCCAAGCGGATGGGGCACGAATGGACCTCCGCCAGCGCCCGGGAGATCTGGGACAACGAACTGTCCGTGCTGGCGCCCTCCATGGCGGGCATCAAGTACGCCCGCCTGGAAAATGACGGCATCCAGTGGCCGGCGCCCACGGAAGATCATCCCGGCACCCCGACCCTTCACCGGAACGGGAAATTCACCGGCGGTCTGGGCGTCTTCAAGGCCATCGACTGGATCCCGCCCGCGGAAGTTCCGGACCGGGACTATCCGCTGGTTCTTTCCACGGGCAGGCGCTTATATCACTATCACACCCGAACGCAAACGGGGCGGTGCGAGGGGCTGAACGATCTGCTGAGCGAGGAGACGGCGGATCTTTCGGCTGCCGACGCCGCCGACTACGGAATCGCGCACGGGGAGAGGATCTCCGTCCGGTCGCGACGGGGCGAGATCGTCGTCCGGGCCAACGTGACCGATGCGGTGCCGCCGGGCCTGGTCTGGATGGCTTTTCATTTCCGTGAAGGCTGCGCCAACTGGCTGACCAATCCGGTTTACGATCCGATCACGCAAACGGCGGAGTATAAGGCCTGCGCGGTACAGATCGCCAAGCTGCGCTGACGGAAAAAGGCCTTCCCCCCGGAGCCGGTCGCCCCGACGAGACTCCCTTCACAGGGGGGGGAGCGGGGCATGGTGAAGAGGGGGTGCGTTTTGTGCTATGCTAAACATAACATATGTGTTATGAAAATCAGGAGGTTGAGGAAAATGGTGCGTAGATCAGGGTGTGGGTGGGTTCTTCTGCTCGTCTCGGTCCTGTGGCTGATCCCCGTGTCCGTATCGGCCCAGGAGAGGCTCAACGCCGCCGTTGCGGCCAACTTCATCCAGGCGTTCACGGAAATCTCCCAGGCGTTCGAACGGAAGACCGGCGTCAAGGTCGAGGCGACCTTCGCCTCCACGGGGAGCCTGTACGGCCAGATCGCCAACGGCGCCCCCTACGATCTGTTCCTGTCGGCCGACGAGGACCGGCCCGCCCGCCTGAACAGGGAGGGCGCCGGCGAGAGGCCCTTCGTCTATGCCCGGGGCCGGTGCGTCCTGTGGTCGGCCCGGAAGGATTTCTGCCGCGCCAGGGACTGGCGAACGGCCCTCCAGGACGAGGACGTGAAGCGCGTCGCTATCGCCAATCCGGAGACGGCCCCTTACGGGACCGCGGCCCGGACGGCGCTCGTCAAGACCGGCCTGTGGGAAGCGCTGAAACAGAAGTGGGTGTTCGCCCAGAACATCGCCCAGGCCTTCCAGTACGCCTCGACGTCAGCGACCGCAGCGGGCTTCTGCGCCTATTCTTCCGTCATGTCCGACGAGGGAAAGAAAGGCTGTTTCTATCGGCTCGAAGAGGCGCCGACGATCGTCCAGTCGGCCTGCATCCTGAAACGCACGCCGCATCGCGCGTCCGTGGAGGCGTTCGCCGCCTTCCTCTCCTCCCCGGAAGCGGAGGCGATCAAGGCCAAATACGGATATCAATAGCGTGGACTGGCAACCCTTTTACGTCACCCTGAAACTGGCCGTCGCGACCACGGGCCTGCTCATCGTCCTGGCGGCGCCCCTGGCCTATTTCCTGGCCTATGCGCGCTTCCCCGGCAAGTCCATGATCGAGGCCCTGGTCAATCTGCCCCTGGCCCTGCCGCCCACGGTGATCGGCTTCTACCTGGTCGTGGTCATGGGACCGAAGGGAGCAGCGGGTCGGGTGTGGGAGGCCCTCACCGGCGGCTCGCTCCTGTTCACGTTCCTGGGCATCGTCATCGCGTCCACCCTCTACAGCCTCCCCTTCGCCGTCCAGCCCCTCAAGGCCGCCTTCCAGCGGATCGACCGGCGCCTGATGGAGAGCGCCTACATCCTGGGCCTCTCACGAAAGGCAACCTTCCTCCGGGTGATCATCCCGAACAGCGTAAGCGGCATCGCCGCGGCGGCAATCCTCGTTTTCCTGCACTGCATGGGGGCTTTCGGCGTGCTCTTGATGGTCGGCGGTAGCCTGCCCGGAGAGACCAAGGTGGCCTCCATCGCTATCTACGAGGCGGTGGAGGCCATGAAGTACCGGGAGGCGGGTCTGATGTCCCTGTGTTTCATCCCCATCAGCTACGCCTTTCTCCTGCTCGTCAATCGTCTGAACCGAGGTGCATGACATGTCGCTGGAAATCCGCGTCCGGAAGAAGCTGAAGTACTTCGAGATCGATCTTGATTTTTCCTGCCCCGACGACCACTTGCTCGTGATGATCGGTCCCTCCGGCGGAGGAAAGACCACCCTCATCCGCATGGTCGCCGGCCTGGAGTCCCCCGACGCGGGACGGATCGCCTACCGGGGGGAAACCTGGTTCGATTCGGAGCGGAAGGTCGACCTCCCGCCGCAGAAACGGCGCCTCGGCTATGTCTTTCAGGAGTACACCCTCTTCCCGCACCTGAGTCTCTACGAGAACGCCGCGTTCGCCGCGGCGGACCGGGCGGAGGTGGGCAACCTCTTCGTGCGCTTCGGCATCGATCATCTCCGCGGGCGGAAGCCGCACCAAGTCTCCGGCGGCGAGCGCCAACGCTGCGCGCTCTGCCAGGCGCTGGCCCGGCGGCCACGGCTGCTGCTGCTCGACGAGCCGTTTTCCGCGCTCGACGTCGTCACGCGCCGCTGCCTGCGCGAGGCGGTGAAGGGGCTCCGGGAGGGGCTGACCTGCCCGATCCTTTACGTCACGCACGACATCAACGAGGCGCTGTTCCTCGCCGACGAGATGCTGCCCATCGTGGAGGGCCGGATCGACCGGGGCTGGATGCAGCGGACCATCGCCCCGATCCCGGACTCGGAAGAGGCCCCGCCCCGGGCGACGCGTCAACCGCGTCTGGCCCTGGTCTATTAGAAGGCGGCACACGATCCGGCCGCCCGGTTCCGATCGGCGCGCAGGTTCGATTTTCCGGGGAGGGCGGCCGGCCCTCCCAACTTAACAGGGTGTCGAATAACACCCGGATTAGGCAGGCTGTACAAAAATGTTCAGATGCAAGGCGCGCCAAAACTTCAAGAGCGAGACGTATATAGAAATACGTCGAGCGATGAGGTTTGCAGCCCAACGCCGCAGATGAGCGTTTTTCAACTGCCTGTTAAGGAGTGAAGTTTGATGAACATCGGTTCCTATGCCTATGAAGAGTACGTCCACTTGGTCAAATCCTTTCACGGCAGCCTGGCGCCGGGGCTCTTGATCGGCGGTTTCATGGTCGATCTCGCCCTGAAGAACCTACCGGAGGGGGAGTTCTTCGACGCCATCTGTGAAACCCCGACCTGTCTGCCGGACGCGGTGCAACTGCTCACCCCCTGCACCATCGGGAACGGCTGGCTCACCGTCCTGCCGTTCGGGCGCTTCGCCGTCAGCCTCTACGAGAAGACGGGCGGCCGGGGGGTGCGGGTTTATCTCGACATGGAGAAACTCAAGGCCTGGGACGAGGTCCACGCGTGGTACCTCAAGCGGAAGAAAAAGCATGAGCAGGATAGCGAGCGGCTGATGAGTCAGATCAAGGAAGCCGGCCACGGGTTGCTGAGCGTCCAGCGCGTGCGCGTCGAGCCGGAAACGCTCCGGCGCCGGAAACTCGGCCCTGTGGCCGTCTGTCCGGTTTGCGGCGAGGCCTACCCCGCTCGGCACGGCGAGCGATGCAGGGGCTGTCAGGGGGAGGCGCCGTACCTCGAAATCAAAAATATGGAGGCCCGCTGATCCACCGGCCCGGGGAAACACCGCCATCCGGTCACTGGAAACGGCGGACCGGCCGTACAAGGGATTTCGGAAATCATCCCGACCGGCGGGAGAGAGGCCGGACTATTTCTTCTTGGGTTCAATCAGGGATTTGAACTCGCGATTGGCCTCCGCCAGGAGCGCCTCGACGTCCCGCTCCAGCCTTTCGAAGCGGTCGATGATGGCCTGGGCCCGGGCGGTCAGATGCATCCCCTTTTCGGTCGCATCGATCTCCACAAGCTTCATGCCCATCCGCTCCTCCGAGGCCTTGAGCCGGCCCCAGGCCGCCCGGTAGGACATCTGCAGCTTCTTGGCGGCGGCGTTCAGGCTGTGCGCCTCCTGGATGGCCGTCAGGATGTCGTCGCGCCCCCGGCCGAAGAGGACCTTGCCGTCCTTCTCGAGCCAGATCTTGTATTTGATCTCCATGGGCGGGATTCTAAACCAGCCTCCCCGTAAATTCAAGGCAAAATCAACGATCTTTTCCATCGGGGGATGAGGATCTTCCCAGGGGGGATCCCGGCGGCAAGGGTTCCGGGTACCCCCGTGAATGCAGAATCCCCTTCCTCCCGCCGACCCCCGTTTCAAGGAGATTTTCCGTTTCGTCAAATGAAAGAGGGTCCGCTCACCGATCGTGAACGGACCCTCCGGTTCAACCTCGCGGCGCCGGCCGGTCCCTCAGCCGACGACGATCATCTCATTAGCCCTGGTGGACCGGGGACTCCTTCTTCTCCTCCCCGTAGACCACGAGCTTCCCCTCAGCCTCCATCTCCTTCAACCACTTCGCATGCTGCTTCTTCAGCCACGCCCGAGTCACCCAGCCCGAAAACATCGCCGGGGCGCTCCCGGGTGAACCAATCGTCCCCAGGTAAAGGTGAATGAAGAAAAACGCGAAAATCGCCACGAACCCCAACGCGTGCAACACAAACAACCACCGAACCAACCAGGACGGAAATGCCAGCGGGAACCACATGATCAGCCCCGTCACCACCATCACCGCCCCGAACGCCGCAACCGTCAGGAAAAACGCCTTCTGGCCCGGATTGTACTTCCCAACCTCAGGAACCTTGTCCACGTGCCACAGATAGCCGCCCGCGCACAATATCCAGTCCAGGTCCTCCGGCATCGAAAAGACGCCCGCCTCCTTCCACCACATCCGGATCGCCCCGTACAACGCAAACGCAAAAACGATCCCCGTGAAGTTGTGGATGTACTTCAACGCCTTCAAGCCCCCGAAGAAGCTCCCGATGAAATTGAACGTGTGGAACATCATCCCCAGCCCCGTCACGCACAGGACCAAACACGATATCGCCAGACCCCAGTGGGTCAAACGCTCAAACGCGTCCGTCGCCTGAATCATGCCCTTCTTCATGGCTATGCACCCCCTTCCTTGGTATTGACGTCGTCATCGGGGGTTTTCGGCCCATGGATGATGTAGTGCAAAAACGACCCCGCCAGGACCCCGCCCGCCGCCAGCAGGCTCAACGGTTTCAGGAAATCCTTCCAGACGATGATCGCCGCCGGAACCCGCGGATGCTTCGGAAGTTCGTCGTAAACGCCGACCTTCTCCGGGAGGACGTACAGGACGTGCGTGCCGTCCACGAACTTGTCCCCGTAGACGCTGGCGTCGCCCCCCAGTTCCTTGACGCGGGCATAGGCCTTCCGGATCATCGCATCCTTCGCGCCGATCGTGAGCGCCCCCGTGGGACAGGCCTTCACGCAGGCCGGCTGCTGATCGGCCCGCAGGCGGGTCAGGCACAGGTCGCACTTGTAGACCTTGTCCGTTTTCCCGTCGTACCGGGGGATGTCGAACGGGCAGGCGGCGATGCACTCCTTGCAGCCGATGCACTTCTCCTTGATCAGGCCCACCGTGCCGTACTCCGTGTAAAACAGGGCGCCCGAGGGGCAGACCTTGACGCAGGCGGCGTCGGTGCAGTGCATGCAGCCGTCCTTCCGGAACAGCCACTCGAAATTCCCGTCCTTGTCCTCATATTCCTGGAATCGGATCAGGGTCCACGTGTTCCACTGCAAATCCGGCGGATTCTGGTAGGTGCCGAGCTGCCGGGTTTTCAGGCCGGGCAGCTCATTCCATTGCTTGCAGGCCACCTGGCAGCCCCGGCAGGCGGTACACAGGGTGGTGTCGATCAACTTTACGAGTTCAGGTCCTTTCATCGTCGCCTCCCTCCTACAACTTTTCCACGTTGACCATGAACGCCTTGTACTCGGGGCAGAAGGTGTTCGCGTCGCCGACGGTCGGGGTTAAGATATTTGTGCTGTCGCTGGTGCTGTCCTTGGGAAAGAGCCAGCCGTAATTGAAGGGCATGCCGACCTGATGAACCTCTTTTCCTTCGACCCTGAACGGCTTGAAGCGCTTGGTCACCATGGCGACGCAGGGCGCCTCGCCGCGGATGGAGGTCACCTTGATGCGCTGGCCGTTCTTGATGCCTTTTTCCTTGGCGAGCTTCTCGCCGATCTCGACGTAGAGCTCCGGCTGCATCTCCAAAAGCCACGCCTGCCAGCGGGTCAGGGCGCCGCTGCACCAATGTTCCGTGCAGGAGTAGGTCGTACAGACGTAGGGAAACTTCTCGCTGGCGCTGGCGACCTTATCCATTTCGCCTTTAAAGATTTCAATGGCGGGATTGATGAGCTGCCCCGACAACGGATTCTTCGTCAATGGGCTTTCCAGCGGTTCGTAGTGCTCTGGGAAGGGACCTTCCGCCATGCCGGGTCCGAACAAGGCACCCAGGCCGTCTTTCTGCATGATGAACGGATATTTTCCTTTCGCCCTGTCCGCCTGCGGCGGCCAGGGGCCGTCCGGCACGTCGCCCACCCATTTGCCGTCGGTCCATTCCAGGAGCCTGCGTTTGGGATTGTAGGGCTTGCCGTTCAGGTCGCAGGAGGCGCGGTTGTAGAGGATGCGGCGGTTGACCGGCCAAGCGAACGACCAATTGGGGAAGAGGCCAAGACCCGTCGGGTCCTCCTTGCCCCGGGACTGCATCTTGTTAACGCCATCCGCGGTGTAGCTGCCGGACATAATCCAGTTGCCGCAAGCCGTGGCACCGTCGTCTTTGAGCATACCAAACGTCGGCACAAGCTGACCTTTTTTAAACACCGTTTTGGTTTTCTTGGCGGTATCTTCAATCACCGTATCCTTGGTGAAACGACCGTTGATCTGTTGCGCCACCTTGACAACATTCATATGCCCCCTGCCATCCAGGTAATCCCATTTGAGATTGACGATGGCTTCGGCATTGGGACCGCCTTCCTTTTCGTACAGTTTCTTGATTTCCGACAGGATCTTGATTTCGATTTCACCGACGGGAATCGCATCGCCGGGGGCCTCGGCGGCCTTGTATTTCCACTGCACCCAGCGGCCGGAGTTGCTCTGTGAACCTTCCTTCTCCATCGATGCGGACGCAGGCAGGAGGAAGCATTCCGTCTTGATCTTGGCAGGGTCGACTCCGGGACCTCTCCAGAATTCGTAGGTTTCGTTGTTGAAGATGTTTTCGCCGACCAGCCAGTCCAGCTTTCCCATCGCCTTGCGGACCTTGTGGGAATTCGGGGTGCTGACGGCCGGATCCGCGCCGATGGCGAAAAATCCCTTTACCTTTCCCTCGTACATCGCGTCGAACAGGTGCATCGTGGAATAGGCCTTCCCGTCGTCGATCTTTGGCATCCAATCGTAGCCAAAATCGTTGTTCCGGGTTGCCTTGTCATCCCACAACGATTTGAGGAAACTGACAAAGAACTTCGGATAATTCGAATAGTAGTTGGCCGATTGCGGATCCTTGGAGACGGGCGTGTATTTTTTGAGGTATTGTTCCAGCGTACCGAGCGACGCGGGAAGCATCTTCAGATAACCCGGCAGATTGCCGTACAGGATGCAATGGTCCGTCGACCCCTGAACGTTGGGTTCGCCGCGCAGCGCGTTGATGCCGCCGCCCGCGATGCCCATATTCCCGAGCAGAAGCTGAATGATGGCCATGGTGCGGATGTTCTGGCTCCCAACGGTATGGTGGGTCCATCCCAGGGCGTAGCATTCCGTTCCCGCCTTGTCGGCCACACCGGTGGAGGCGTAGATTTCATAGACCTTGAGCAGATTTTCTTTGGACACGCCGGTGATGCTCGACACCTTGTCCAGCGTGTAGCGGGAATAGTGCCTTTTCAACAGTTGGAAGACGCTGCGCGGGTGGCTGAGCGTCCTATCCCGTTGGGGAACGCCCCGGCCGTCCTGGTCGAAAACCCAGGTGGATTTGTCGTACTTTCTCTTCTTGGCGTCATAACCGGAAAACAGGCCGTCCTCGAAACGGAACCCGCTGTTCACGATGAACGACGCGTTGGTGTAGTTGAGAACGTAGTCCTTGAAGTATTTGTCGTTCTCGATGATGTAGGCAATCATCCCGCCCAGGAAGGCGATGTCCGTTCCGGAACGAAGCGGAACGTGGAAGTCGCAGCGGGCGGACGTTCGCGTATAACGGGGATCGACGTGAATGATGGTGGCGCCATGCTCCTTTGCCCTCAGAATCCACTTGAAAGCAATGGGGTGATGCTCCGCCGCGTTGCTACCCATGATCAGGATGACGTCTGCATTCTTCAGATCACAATAGTGGTTCGTCATGGAACCGCGTCCGAACGACTCTCCCAGAGCCGCTACAGAGGGACTGTGTCAGACCCTGGCCTGATGATCGATGTAAACCAGACCGAGCGCCCTGGACTTGACGCTCATGATCCAGCACTCTTCGTTGTCCACATTGGAACTGCCGTAGTGACCGATCGCCTCGCAGCGGTTCACCAGTTCGCCCTTGGCATTGCGCACGGTGAAATTCTTGTCCCGGGTGTCCTTGACCAGACGGGCGATGCGGGAAAGCGCGAAGTCCCAGTCTTTTTCTTCCCATTCGGTTCCATACGGCTTACGATAGAGGACTTTGCGCAGGCGGTGCTTGTTGGCCTCGGTCAGATCGAAGAAACCGGCGCCCTTGGCGCACAGCGACCCCTCATTGATGGGATGATCGGCGTCGCCCTCGATATTGAAAATCTTTCCCGTCAGCTTATCCACGCTGCAAACCAGACCGCAACCGACGGAGCAGTAGCAGCAGATCGTCGTGACCTGCTTCGCCGCCTTGATGCGATTCATCTTGTTGAGCTCGTCCGCATACGCCCGGGTCGGCCTCAGGTTGATGCCCAGGGAGGACAGGGCAACGCCCGATCCAACGGCGCCGGACAGGTTCAAAAACCCCCTCCGCGTCAATTCCATAGATGCCTCCTTGCAAATATGTCAGTCATGACCTATGTCAGCACGGGCATAACTACGTTTTTTTTCACCCATCGTCAAGCAAAAAAGTGGGGATCGCGAGAAATAACGGAGGCTTGTGTTAAGTAAAACATATGCCGCGGAGGCCGTGCGGGACGTCCGGGTCCTGCCGGGACGAATGGAACCGGGACACACCGCCACGCGCGGCGGTCGGTGAAAACGCGGAGGCGCCCGGAAGGTTTTCGGCCGGGCCGGAAGACCATGGGGGGGGTTAGAAAGTGTTCCAGTCCGTGACGGTCATGGGGGTGAAGTGCTTATCCTGCAGGATGCAGTCGAGATGAACGAGCCCGAGGGCCGAGACGTCCAGATCGCGATCGTTGAGATCGCTCATCCGGCTCAGGGTAACCAGGTAGCGCCGGCACCGATCGCAGGTGAAGACCGATTCCTGCACCTGGCCCTCGATGTAGAAAAAATCCATCCCCTTCTGCCCCTCGTGGCCACAGGCGGGGCAGGTTACGCGACTGAACCGCCAATCGTGGCCACAGCCGGAACAATGGAGGAGACGTTCCCCGAGTTTTTCCTTGATCACGGACAGGGACGGAAAGGTCCCGCAGCAGGGACAATAGCCCTGCTCCCAGTCCGTCTTCGCCAGCCATTCCGCGAGGCCGGCGACCCGTTTTTCCAGGACCACCCGGGAAACCTGACCGAGGAGCAGGCCGAGGGCCCCGGCGGAAACCGAATGGGACGCGCACCAGGCCTCGACCCAGGCCTTCCCCTCCTCGCGCCCGACCTTGAAGCAGTCGTAAACGTCGAGCCTCTGCTCCCGCAGGGCGTCTTTCAGCCGGCCCAGATCAACGGTTAGATCCGGGAAACCCTCTGCCAGCGCCGCAATCATGGCCAGGGAAATCTCTACCCAGGGGTCGTCCTCCCGATAGAGCGGGTGCTGGGCGCCAAGCGGGACGCCGCCCCGGAAGCGGGTTTCATCCCACGCGAAAGGCCCCACCTCCCCCGCTTCAACACACCCCAGGAGGCGTTTCCGCGCGATCAACACGGGGCGGAAGGCCTCGATCAGGGCACGGTTGTGGGGGTGCCGTTCGATCTCGCGGTCGATGATCCCATTCAGGATCCGGAGGGTCTCATCTTCAGCACTCATGCATCGCACTCCCTTTTTTTGCCCCCTGTATCCGATGGAAACACACGGTGTCAAGGAATATGTGCCATCCGTGACATAGACCGGCTCCGGGCGGCGCCGGATCGAACCTGTTTCGGCTTCATCAGAAGAGAAACAACACCCACAGGACCGCGAGCGCGATGCGGTAGACCCCGAAGGAAATGAAGGTGTGTGTCTGGATGAACCTGAGAAGAAACTTGATGCTGATAAGCGCGACGACGAAGGACGTGACGAACCCGACGGCCAGGAACTGCGCCTGGTCGAGTGAGAACTGCGCGGCATTCTTCAGGAGATCGTAGCCGGTCGCCGCCGCCATGGTCGGCACGGCCAAGAGGAAGGAAAACTCCACGATGGTCCGGCGTTTCAGCCCCAGGAGGAGCCCCCCGACGATGGTGGAGGCCGAGCGCGAGACGCCCGGAATCACGGCGATGGCCTGAAAGAGACCGATGATCAGGGCCTGCCGGTAGGTCATATCCTCCGTCCGCGCCACGGCATCCCGCCCCTCCCGATAAAGCCATTCAAAAACGATCAGGAAGAGCCCCCCGGCGGCAAGCGCCCACAGGACGACGGACGGCGATCCCAGGAGGCACGATTTGATGACCGGGTAGAGCGTCAGCCCGATCACGCCCGTCGGCAGGAAGGCCAGGGCCACGCGCTTCATCACCGCCGGCTTCACGAGGAGGTCCCGCCAGTACAGGACGCAGACGGACAGGATCGCCCCCACCTGGATCGTGATTTCAAAGCTCTTCAGAAAATCGGTGTGCGGAAGCCCCAGCAGGTGGGACGTCAGGATCAGATGTCCCGTCGAGGAGATGGGCAGAAACTCCGACACGCCTTCCACAATTCCCAGAATCGCCGCGATGAACAGGTCCATGGCGCCTTCTTTCCTATTTTAGGCCGCGTGTCAATGAAAACTCGCCCCCCAGGGGGAAAGGGTCCGCGGACGGCGGGAGAAAAGGCCGAGGGTTCATGCGGGCCTATTTTTCGTGGCGGATGACGTGCACGGCGGTGGCCTTGAAGGCCGCTTGGACGCCGGCCCCCTCGCGGAGGTTCAGGTCGGAGACGGCCTGGGATGTGACGTAGGCCGTCAGGGGAAAGCCGCAGTCCAGAAGGACGCGGTGGAAGAGCCCCAGCGGCTGGATTTTCTCGACCCGGGCGGGGAACAGGTTGCGGGCGCTGGTCTCCTCGCGGGCGGCGGGCAACTGGAGGGTAACGTTTTCCGGCCGGATGCAGCAGCGGACGGCCTCCCCAGGCCGGGCCTCCCCCACGGCTTCGAGTTCGCCGACGCCGAGGTCCACGCGGATGGTCCCCACCCCACAGCCGGAAACCCGCCCGGTGAGAATGGTCTCCATCCCGACGAAGGACGCGACGAATTCATCCGTCGGGTGATGGATAATCGCGTCGGCGGGGCCGATCTGCACGACTTCGCCGTCCCGCATCACCGCCATGCGCTCCGAAAGGCGCAGGGCCTCCAGACGGTCATGCGTGGCCATGACGGCCGCGGTCCCCGTCTCCTTCAGGATGCGATGGAGATCTTCCAGCAGGCCCTCGCGGGTGGGCGGATCGAGGGACGAAAAGGGTTCGTCCAGAAAAACGATCTCGGGATCGATCGCGAAGGCACGCGCCAGGCTCGTCCGCTGGGCCTCCCCGCCGGAGAGCTTCCGGGCCGAGCGGTTCCGGAGGTGATCGATGCCGAACTGGTCGAGTCGGCGGGTCACCCGTTCCCCGATCTCCTGCCGGTCCAGGTGGCGGATGTCGAGCCCGGAGGCGACGTTCGCGTAAACCGTCGTATCGAACAGGAGCGGCTCCTGGAAGACGACGGCGATCCGCCGCCGGTAGGCGAAGGTCTCACGCCGCGTGGACACAACCTGCCCATGGAAGAGAATCCGCCCCCTTTCCCGCTTGATGAGACAGGCCAGGGCCAACAGGAGGGTGGATTTCCCCGCGCCGTTCGGGCCGATCAGGCCCACCGTTTCGCCTTTTCGGATCGAAAACGCGGGCAGGTCGAGGACGGGGACACCACCCCGCTTCACGAAGAGATCCGAAACGGAAAGGATGGGGGCGTCCGTCGTCATCGCGGCCTCTGTCGCTGCTGGACCTGGGTGAGGACGGCGTTGATGATGAAGGCGAGAAGGAGCAGAATGAACCCCAGCGCCAGGGCGATCTCGAAATTCCCCTTCCCCGTTTCCATCACCGTGGCCGTCGTGAGTACACGGGAATAGCCCTTGATGTTACCGCCGACCATGATGGAGGCGCCGACCTCGGAGATGACGCCGCCGAAGCCCGCCATGACCGCCGCGAGCAACGGCAGTTTGGCCTCCTTGATGAGGATCCAGACCATCTGGAGGCGGTTCGCCCCGAGGGCGAGGATCTGGAGGCGGAGATTCCGCGGTAACTGCTGGATGGAGGCCAGGCTGATCCCCGTTACGATGGGTGCGGCGATCAGGGCTTGGGCGATGATCATGGCCGTCGGGGTGTAGAGTATCTCGAGGAATCCGAGCGGCCCGTTCCGCCAGAGGAAGATCGTTACGATGAGACCCGCCACGACGGGCGGCAGTCCCATCCCCGTATTGATCAGGCTGACGACGATCCGACGCCCGGGGAACTCCGTCAGGGCCACAACGGTCCCGACGGAGATCCCGAAGAACAGGCTGAAGAATGTGGCCGTCCCCGATATTCTGAGGGACAGCCAGGTGATCCCCATGACCTCCGGATCGAAGGTCACGAGCAGATAAAAGGCCTGTTTGAGGCCCTCCAGGATCAGGTCCATAAGGTCTTATTTCCCGAGGTCCTCGACCTTCTTGCCGGCGTCGGGGAAGAAGAGGGGCGAGCCGTACTTGTCGACGCCGAACGTCTTGATGATCTTCTGTACCTGTTTCGAGACCATGAAATCGGCAAAGGCCTTGCCGCCCGGGGCGTTGACCTTCGGCCACTTGGCGGGGTTCACCTCGATGACGTGGTAGATGTTGAGGAGTACGCCATCCCCTTCACTCAGGATGTTGAGGCCCAGGTTCTTTTTCATGGCCAGATACGTGCCCCGGTCGGACAGGGTATAGCCCTTCTTCTCCGCGGCGACTCCCAGGGTCGCGCCCATCCCCAGGCCGGTCTGCTGGTACCATTTCTGTCCCTCGGGATCGAGGCCGGCGGCCTTCCAGATGCCCATCTCCTTGGCGTGGGTGCCGGACTTGTCCGCCCGGGTCATGAAGAGGCTGCCGGCGGCGGCGATCTTCTTGAAGGCCTCGGTTGCGGACTTCATCCCCTTGATGCCGGCCGGGTCGGATGCCGGCCCCAGGATGACGAAATCATTGTGCATGACGAGCCGCCGGTTGACGCCGTAGCCCTCCTCCACCAGCTTCTTTTCCGCGGCGGGTGAATGGACGAGGAGCACGTCGGCCTCCCCCTTCTTCCCCATGGCCATGGCCGCGCCGGAGCCGACCGCGATCGTCTTGACGAAATACTTGGTCTTCTTCTCGAAGATCGGGATGATGACGTCGAGCAGACCCGTGTCCTGGGTGCTCGTCGTGGTCGCGAGAATCAGGTTCTTCTGCTTCACCGGCGCCGCCTGAGCGGGCGAGAAACCGGCCATCAGGATCAGCGCGGCCATCAGGCCCACTGCCCAAGTCAATCCTCTGCGCATCTTCATGTCGTTTCCTCCTACCGATTGAGGGTGTCTCCGCTCCGGAAACGCCGGACCGCCTCCACCCGGGTTTTCACCTGCCGGAACCATCCGTCCCGGATCGATACCCACCGCCCGTAGACGGGCCTCGGTCAAAAGGCGGATGCCGGACCCTTCCCAACGATTGACAGAAGCAACGTCCGCGTACCCTCCCGGGGCAGCGACGAATTCCTTTCCGGGCCGATCCGTCGGCACACGACGGGCGCTATTTTACGTATTTTCTGATCTCTTCCGGCAGCTTACACTTGTCGCTCGCCACGGCGGGACGAACGGCGCTCTGACCGGAAGACTCCAGGGCCTTGACCCCCTTGTCGCTCAACAGGAATTCAACCCAGCTTAAGGCCTTTCCCTGGTCCGGGTAATTTTTGGGAATGGTCACGGCGTAGAGAATCGGTTCTCCGACCAAATTGATCGTCTGCCCCGGCTTGGCGCCCTTGATGCTGACCTTCGCCTGAGCATAAAACCGCTCATGCTCGGAACTTGAGAGATTGATCCTTTCGGGCAGCTGCACGTATTTCAACCCGTGCTGTTTGGCCACCGAATCGTACTCGAAGGCATAGTCCAGATCACCGGACTGCAAGAGTGCAATCAGGTCCACGGACTTAGCCCTCATCGTATCGCCCTTTGCACCGTAAAGTTTGTCATAAATTCCCTTGGCCTTGTAATGTTTCTCCGCGAGCTGCCAGACCATCAGGGTTCGGTAGCCGCAGGGATCCTGGTCCGGATCGCTCCGCCCGTATGTCACACCCTTTTTTTGGAGGATCTGATACCAGTTGCGCGCGTTGATCTGTTTGGCAAACTTCGATTTTTCCGTATAACAGAGCACCATTTGATTCGAGGCGAAGATGACGTACCAGTCGGCGTAATCGGGAAACATCAGTTTCGGAACGATCTTGTAGTCGGCCGAACCGATGACGCCGCATTCCCTCTTGAGTTCCGTCACCTTGCGGATGGTCGTCGCGCTTCCGGCGCCCTCGATGAGAACGTTAACCCCCGGGTATTGTTTGTTATATTCCTTCGTCACGGCCTTGAACGGCACGGTCAGACTGCCGGCGATAAACACCGGAAGATTCCCGGAAGGTTCGGCCAGCGCCTGACCGGCGCCTCCCCAAAATCCCCCCGTCAGAAACAGGGAAATCACTAAAACAAAAATCCTTCGTCCCCAGTGTTTTTTCATCTTTGATACCTCCTTATGCTGTTTTTTATGCCTGAAATACATGGACCGATGACGCTTCAAAAAAAACTTTCACCTTCATTCCCCGTGTCAAGCCCAGCTCCCTAAAGGCATTCCGGGTCATCAGCGCCGTGATTTCCGGCGGCAGACCGACGGTAATATAGAGGGTCGACCCCCGGTCCGTAATTTGCGTGATTTCCCCTGAGAAAACATTGCCGCCGTTTGAAGGCGCCTCCGCCAGGGAGATCACGACGTCTTCCGGACGCACGACGGCCCGGTTGCTGTCTTTGTGTCCGTCCAACACATGGAACAGGATCTGCCCCACCTTGAAGAGACGCTTGCCCGTCTCCGCCTGGAAGGTCTCACCTTTAAAAATATTCCGCGACATGGCAAACCGCGCCACAAATTCAGAGTTGGGGCGACGGAAGATCTCCTCCGGCGGCCCGACCTGCTTGACCTCTCCTTCTCCGATCACGGCAATCCGTTCACCCAGGGTGGCGGCCTCTTCAAAATCGTGAGTAACGTGAAGCGTGGTAATCCGCAGGCTGCGGTGCAAGCGCCGCAATTCCTCCTGCATCGCTTCCCGGGTCCCCGGATCCAGAGCCGAAAGCGGCTCGTCCAAGAGCAGGACATCCGGCTGCACGCAAAGCGCCCGGGCCAGCGCGACCTTCTGTCGTTCCCCGCCGCTGAGCGTGGTCGTTCGACGTTCAAGAAGGTCATCGATGCCCAGCAGGTCCGTAATCAACCGCAGACTTTTCGCCATCTCGTCCGTCCGGACCTTGCGCATCTTGAGGCCGAAGAGGATATTCTCTCTGACCGAAAGATGAGGAAACAGGGCATGATCCTGATAAACGATGCTCATGCCCCGTCGCTCCGGCGCCAGCCTGGTCGCATCCTTGCCCCTCAGCCAGACCTGCCCATGACGGATCGGATAAAGACCGGCGATCGATTCCAGCAAAACCGTTTTACCCGCGCCGGTTGGACCGACAATCACCATGTATTCCCCCTCGGACACATCCAGGTTGGCGTTTTTGAGGGTGAAATCGCCCAGCGTAACGAAGAGATCGCGGATGCGGATCATGCCTTTTCCCCGCGATAGAGCAGAAACCGGAGAACCACAAAGACAATCATCGAAATGAGGATCAGAAGGACGGCAATCGGACGGGCGTAGTTCAATCCATAGGTTTCAAACTTTTCGTAAACCAGAACCGGGGCAATCATGGGGTGATAGGCGATGATGATGACGGCGCCGAATTCGCTCATCCCTCTGGCCCACATCATGATGTTTCCGGCCATAATGCTTCGCCAAGCCAAGGGAAAGGAGACGCGGCCGAAGGTTTGCCAAGGGGATGCGCCCAAGGTTCGGGCGACATTTTCCAGCCGCGGATCGACCTTTTGAAAGCCTTCCTTGGCGGAATCGATTAGAAAGGGAACACTGACAAACAGCATCGCAATGACAATGCCCGCCAACGAATCCAGAAACCGAATGCCGACTGAATCGAAGGCCTTTCCCATAAAGAAATTCCGGCCGAAAACGAAAAGCAGGGCAATGCCGGCGGCGGAGTGGGGAATGACGATGGGCAGATCAATGAGCCCTTCGATCAGCCGTTTCCCCGGGAAATGTGTTTTTGCGAGCAGATACGCCAACGGGACTCCCAGCGCAAACCCGATCACGGTTGCGATCAAGGCCGCGTAAAGGGTCAGGACGATGGATTTCGCAACCTCCGAATCCCGCAATGAATCAAACAAGATCGACGGGTTGGCCGCGAGAATCATTTTCAGGATGGGAACGGCGATAAAGGCTAGAATCAATCCGCCCAACAAAAGAAAAACCAGATTCAGACCGTTGAAAGACAGCCGGAATGACCGTCCCGTCTTGATCCCGGCATCTCCTTTTTTCTCGAGGTTTCTCGTCACATCCCCATCACTTCGCTGGTAGCGGCGCCCTCTTACGTCAGAACCCTGCCCGAACGGGTGAAATCATACCCCCCCAACCCCCGGACACTCTCCTGGAACACCTCCCCCTGGAGGATGTCGAGCAGGGATTGAACGGTCCCGGAAAAGAAGGTCTCCCGTTCGAGAATCATGTCGAAGCTCTCCTCCGTCAGCGGCACGAAGGCAAGACCGAGCATCCGGGCGACGGCCCCGACCGCGACACCCGCGTCGGCCCGTCCGGCGCGGACGGCCATCCCCACCTCCGCGTGGGTGCACACCGACCGCTCGAAGCCCCGGATCCGCCCCGGATCGATCCCCGCCGCCCGGAGACGCGCCTCGGTCAGGAGGCGGATCCCGGACCCCTCCTGGCGGTTCACGAAGGTGATACCGGGCCGGACCAGATCGGAAAACGCGGCAATGCCCTTCGGGTTTCCGGCCGCGGTGACGAACCCCACCTCCCGGTTGAACAGGTGCACGGTCGCCGTCTCCCGATCGCCGAGATACCGGCCGACCACGGCGGGGGTATTGTAGGACCCGGTTTCCGCATCGAGGAGATGACTCCAGGCGACGTCCGTGTAGCCCTCCCCCAGCGCGCGGAGACCTTCCACGCTGCCGGTAACCGCCGAAAAGATGGCGCCGCCCGGGACGGACCGGCCAGCGGCGGCGATGAGCATCGTGAGCAGGGGGTCATCGCTTCCCGCGGCCAGCAGGGCACCTTCGCTCCGGCGGCTCCGCTGCCGGACCTCGGTCAGGTTCTTCCGGGCCTCATCCTCCAGCCACGCATCGATGAGGCGCCTGGAAAAGAGCCATTTCCCCGTGGCCTTGGTCCCCGGCAGGCGACCGGTCTTGAGGAGGGCATAGACCTGCTTCTCATGGATATGGAGATACCGGGCCAAGCCCTGGGTGTTCATCCATTGATCTTGCGCCGTCTGTGCAGTGTCATTTTCCATGGTCTCGCTCCTGGTAACCGGAAAAATTGGATACCGCTCCGAGTGCGGGGGATCATAAGAAAAAGCATTGAAAAACTCAAGAAAGAAATTCCCTAAAACGACCTTTTCTTACTATAATATCCCAAAACGAACGCTTAGGTCGAAACACGCTGAAGAAATCGATCTGTCAGATCAGGATGATGAAAGGATAAGGATAGACCATGCTTCTCATTGACGCAGGATTTGATGATACCGAAAAAGAGCTGTAAAATCAAGGGATAACCGTGGTATCCCCCGACCGCGAGGCAAAATATCCTCCACCGGCGGACAGGGTCCTGACGGAAGCGTGGGTGCGCCCCTTCCCGTGGGCGGGAAGACCCGTGCTGCCCCTGCTTCCCCTCGGGAGCCACCAGTGGAAACCCACTATCGGCAAAGCGAGAAAAACCTGAAGGAGGTCCATCATGGCAGGGATGATTTTTTACCGCGAGAGAAGGAAGGTCAAGGAAGGGGAGAAGAAGCCCCGCTTCAAGCTGGTCGCCGTAGCGGGCCTGGATCTCGACATCTACGCCGATCACCTGCGCAAGACCGAGCTGGAGCAGATCGCCCAGGCCGTCGGGGCCGAGCTTGTCCAGTTGAAGGGCGGGGAAAAGGCCCACGACGCCGAAATCGAAGTCAAGTAAGGAAAAGACGACCATCTACAAAGACGCCGCCGCCGGATCGCGGACGGAGACCTGAGGGACGCCCGGCCGGCCTGAAAAATCCGCCGGATGTTCATCCCGTCCTCAGCGCCGCTGGAGCGACAGTGGCAATTCCAGGTTGTTCGCCTCGAGCAGCGCGCGGTTCGAAAGGATGTCCTCCGACGGACCGTCGGCGACCACCCTCCCCTCCCCGATGACGATACAGCGCTCGCAGACGTCGAGGATCAGGTCGAGGTCGTGCGAGGCGACGAGCTTGGAGTGACGAAAGGTCCTGAGGAGTCCGATCAGGGAGCGCCGCGACCGGGGGTCGAGATTGGCCGCCGGTTCGTCCATGGCGAGGATGTCGGGCTCCATGGCCATCACCGCGGCGATCGCCACGGCGCTCTTCTCCCCCGCCGACAGGTGGTGCGGCGGCTTGTTCTTGAGCGCGAGCCCGTTCACCCGGGACAGGGCGCTTTCCACCCGCTCGCGGACATGCGCCTCGTCCAGCCCGAGGTTCAGGGGACCGAAGGCGACATCGTCGAAGACGGTCGGCATGAAGAGTTGGTCGTCCGGGTTCTGAAACACGGATCCGACCTTCCGGCGGATCTCCCCCCGCGTTGTGGCGGTCAGGTTGAGATCCCCGATCGTCACCTGCCCCGACGCCGGCAGCAGGCACCCGTTCAAGTGCTGGAGGAGGGTGGATTTCCCCGCCCCGTTCGCCCCCACGATCCCGACCGATTCCCCGTGGACGATCCGGAAGCTCACCCCTTTCAGGGCCTCCGTGCCGTCGGGATAGCGGAAGCACACCTCCTTGAATTCAATGATGTGGTGGCTCATCGCCAGATCCCCTGCGCAAGAAGCCCGATCCCCTCGGTCACGGGGAAGAAGCGACACGCCCCCAGGAAAACCGCCGTGATCGCGACGAAAACGAGATCGCCGGACTTCAGACGGAGGGTCCCCAGGCGCGGGATATCCCCCGCGAACCCCCGGCAGAGCATCGCCTGGTAGATCCGCTCCGCCCGGTCCAGCGTCCGGATCAGGAGAACCCCGACCAGGCTCGCAAAGACCGTCATACCCCGGCCGCGACCCGCGAAGGCGCGCATGTCCCACGCGCGGACGATCCGCATCGCCTCCTCCGCCAGGACGAAGAGGTAACGGTACAGAAACAGGAGCTGCGAGACGAAGATCGACGGACAGCCGAGGCGTCTCAAGGCATGGCAGACGCCGGGGAAGGAGGTCGTCGCGACGAGCAGGAGCGCCGCGCTGACGGTGAGCGCGAACTTGAGGAGGATCGAGGCGAAGGAAAGCCAGCCCGCCGAGACGGGCAGCCCGGCGACGACCGCGACGGTCCGGGTGTCCAGGAACGGGTTGAAGATCCCGACGAACACCGCGAAGGGCGAGACGATCAGGACCTTACGCAAGATGAACCCGACCGGGATCTCCCCCAGGGTGGCCGCGAGCACCGGAAACAGGAGGAAGGGGATCAGTCCCGCCACGTCGTACTTGGGAAAGGAGACGACCGTGACCAGGAAAAGCCCCGTTGCGATCACCTTGGCGCGCGGATCGAGGGCGTGCACCGCCGTTTTGCGGTAGGACAGCCGGTCCAGACGCCCCAGGTCGAAATACTGCGTGTGGAAATTCACGGGGCCGAGCCCGTCTTTCTCCCGGCGGACCGGATCCCCAGGCCGATCAGACCGACCAGAACGAGGACGATGGCCGCGCCCGTGACGCCCGCCGCCGACGTCCCGGCCTCGATGCCGGGCCAGGCGGGCGCCGAGTCCTCGGGGGCCGGCTCGGCCGCATCCGCCTTGAAGCCGTAGTCGGGGAGAAAGGCGGTTTTCTCCTGGAGGCCCCGGAGAACGGCCGCGACGCCGTGTTCCGCCTCTGACAGCTCGCCCCGGCCCGTCACCCGTTCAATCGCCCATTCCAGACCGTCCGGGTGCGTCGAGGCAAACCAGGAAAACGCCCCGCCCGTCAGGACGGCAAGGAGCGCGAAAACCGTCAGCACCTTCGCGAGCGGAACGCCGGCGGCGACCGGCCGCGCGGCGGCGACGCTCGCGAGGATCTCGGGCCGCGCGGCCGCGACGTAGCCGATGACGCCGGCCGTCACGAACCCCTCCACGATCCCGATGGCCAGGTGGATCGGCTGCATGAGCAGCACGAAGGCGCCGAAGGGTAGTTCGCTCCGTCCGGACAGCAGCGTCTCCAAAACGACCGAGAAGGCGCCCAATTGCAGCGCGATCACCACGCTCAGAACCGAGGCGATCAGGAGGCGACCCGGACTGCGGCCCTCCCCGGCCAGGGGCCGGTAGACAAACGGATAGACGAGGTAGCAGGGATAAACCCCCAGGTTCCAGATGTTGCAGCCCAGGGCCAGGAGTCCGCCGTCGGCGAAGAAGAGCGCCTGAACGGTCAGGACGGAGGCCATCGTGAGAAAGGCGGCGTGAGGCCCCAGGAGGATCGCGAGGATCATGCCGCCGCCCAGGTGGCCGCTCGAGCCCGTCCCGGGGATGGTGAAATTGATCATCTGGGCGGCAAAGATGAAGGCGCCCATGACCCCCATCAGGGGGATCATCCGGTCATTGATTTGGACCTTCAGTTTCTTCGAGGCATATCCGCCCACCGCCGCCGTACCGGCCCACACGGTCGCCCCGACGGCAGGGGAGAGCAAAGCATCCGCCATATGCATAACAAGACTCCTTGATTCAGGGCATCATCCCATCATGCGGGTTTGTGAGACGAAAGGCCTTCCCAATCCTGGAAGAACCGTCGGTTTCCTCCTCAGAGAAGGGTCCCGAAACCCGTTCGTGGGCGCGTTGAATGCCATTAATTCAAAATTCGTAACACGAGTGGGCAAAAAATTTTTGCCCCTACCCCATCTCCCGGCCCGTGCCCGATATGCTGAGCGCGCCATGCTTTACGCCCTTGACGGATCTCAGGGCGTGGGCCAGGGCCTCCACCCGGTCGGCCTTGCCCCGGACGGCCACGATCTCCAAGCAGGTCCGATGATCCAGATGGATGTGCTGCGTGGAGATGATAAGGTCCTGGTGGTCGTGCTGGATGTCCGTGATCTTACCCAACATATCGCGCTGGTGGTGGTCGTAGTTGAGGATGATCGCCCCGGCCACCTCCTGCCCCTTCTCCCAGGCCCGGCGGACCAGCTCCTGGCGGATCATGTCCCGCAGGGCCTCGGAGCGGTTGGTGTAGCTCCGCTCCCGGATCAGGGCGTCGAACCGGTCAAGCAACGTCTTCTCCAGAGATACGCCGAATCTGACGACGTCCGACATGGCTCCTCATGTTATCTTTTTTCGACGCGTAGCACATCGGCTGGGGGTTCGCAACCCCATTTTTCGCCCCCGCGCCGGGGAACCCTTACACGGCCTTCCCTACATGACCCCCTTGTACCAGCCGCCGTCGATCTGGATGGCCGCGCCCGTGATGTACCCGCTGCGCTCGGAGGCGAGGAACGCAACGAGGGCGGCGAATTCCTCGGGGGTCCCCAAGCGCTTCATGGGAACGGCCGCCTCCCAGCGCGCGATGACCGCCTCGGGAGTCGTCCCCTCCTTCTCGGCGGTGGTGCGCGCCAGATTGCGGACGCGGTCCGTCAGGGTATAGCCCGGACAGACGCTGTTGACGGTAATGTTGTACGGGGCCAGTTCGTTGGAGAGCGACTTAGCGAGGCCGATCACGCCTGAGCGGACGGTATTGGAGAGGATCAGGCCGTCGATGGGCTGCTTGACGGCGATGGAGGTCATATTGATGATGCGCCCCCAGCGCTTCTCCCGCATGACCGGCACGGCCTCGCGGGTCATGACGATCGTGGAGAGCAGGTTGAGCCGGAAGCCGAATTCCCAGAGGTCGTCGTCAATTTCGAGAAACGTCTGGGACGGCGGCCCACCCGCGTTGTTGACGAGAATGTCGATCGTGCCGAAATGATCGATGGCCGCGCGGACAAACTGCTTCGCCTGTTCCGGATCGGAGACATCGGCCGGTACGGCGAGCACCTCCGCCCCCGTATCCCGTCGCAGGGCCTCCGCCGTCTCGGGGAGGCTCGCATCATCCAGCGCTCCGATCACCACCCGCGCCCCCTCGCGCGCCAGTTCCAGCGCCACTGCGCGCCCCAGTCCGAGGCTGCCGCCGGCCACCGCGGCCACCCTGCCCTTCAATCCGAGATCCATGCTTCCTTACCTCCCGCTCAAGCGATTTCTTGGCGAAACCCTCAATGGTGCCCCACATTCATCCATCCGCCGTCCCCGCGCAAAAGGCCGTCCGGTCCCGGGGAGCGGAGGGATTCCCGCCTGCACGGGAATGGCAAAGGGAGGGCCACTCTGAGGTTTCGTAACGCTGACGTATAGCAGATCGCCCATAGGCCGTCAATTTTTCTTCGATTTCCTTATTGACAGCCCCGATTTTTTGTTTTATGAACCCTCTAGCTTGCCCCAAGTGAATGGAAAAGATCGAATGAAGACGGGAATCACGGCAGTCGGCACACAGGACGGTTCGCGGGCGAACCTCGGGGGACTCGTGTTGTGCCTCGCTCTGCTCGGGGTGGGATTGCGCCCACCGCCCGTCGTTTTTAGGATATAACCAGACTTTAATTCATCGGTTCCTAAAGGCCACGGGTTAAAAAACCCGCGGCCTTTTTTTTGGCGACCACGGAGGAGAGACGATGCACGAAGTGATTTGGCACGGACGCGGGGGACAGGGAGTGGTGCTCGCCGCGCAGATCCTGGCGGAGTCGGCCTATATGCAGGGATTCAAGGGGGTCACGTCGGCCCCAACCTTCGGACCGGAACGCCGGGGGGCGCCCCTGACCGCCTCGACGAAGATCTCCGAAACCCCGATTCGGACCTTTGCCCAGATCGAGTACGCCGACATCGCCGTCGTGCTCGATCCCTCCCTGCTGAAGGTGATCAATATCCTGGGATCGCTCCGTCCGGGCGGACTGATCGTCGTGAACACGCCGCTCAAGGCGGAGGATGCGGGGATCGACGGCGGGCACCCCGTCGCCGTCGTCGACGGGGCGGGCATCGCTTTCAGGCACCACCTCATCAAGGAGGGCGCGCCCATGGTGAACACGCCCCTGCTGGGGGCCTTCGCACGGGCCGCGAACCTCGTTTTTCTCGAGTACATCGAAAAGGGTCTCAAGTGGAAGCTCTCGAGCACCGTGCTCGCCAACAACCTCTCCGCCCTGCGGGACGCCTACGAGGCCACCCGGGGGCCAGGTCTTGAAAATTAGCGTTTCCCGCTCTCCGGGGGCTGCGGCCCGCGGCGGGTCCGGGGATCGTCCGTAGGGAGGCCGCCGCACCGACAGGCATCGCCAAAGAAAGGGTTTCAGTTATGGAAAAAACGGATCCGAACATTACCGCCATGTGCCGGCCGGCACCGGGAGAGGCGGGAAAAACCGGCGACTGGCGCGACCTGCGCCCCGTCATCGACCATACGAAATGCATCCCCTCGGTCAAGAAGCGGGCCGCCTGCTACCTCTGCTGGCTCTTCTGCCCGGACGGCGTGGTCAAGCCCACAATCCCCGTGGAGATCGACCTGGAATACTGCAAGGGCTGCGGCATCTGCGCGGAGGAGTGTCCGGCCAAAGCCATCACGATGATCCCCGAGGGGGGAGAGGGAACGACATGAGCCGAACGGAGATTCTGACGGGCAACCAAGCCGCCGCCGAGGGCGCCAAACTCTGCCACATCCAGGTGGTCTCCGCCTACCCCATCACCCCGCAGACCTCACTGACGGAGTACCTGTCCCAGGCCATCGAAAGCGGTCAGCTCAAGGCCGAATACGTCCGCGTCGAAAGCGAGCATTCGGCCCTGTCGGTCTGCATCGCCGCCTCGAGCGTCGGGGCCCGGGCCTTCACCTCCACCAGTTCGCACGGCCTGCTCTACATGCACGAGCAGCTCCACTGGGCGGCGGGCTCCCGTCTGCCCATCGTCATGTGCTGCGTGAACCGGGGCGTCGGCGCCCCCTGGTCGATCTTCAACGACCAGCAGGACTCCATCTCCCAGCGGGACACGGGCTGGATCCAGATCTACTGCCGGGACAACCAGGAGATCATCGACACGCTCATCCAGGCCTACCGGATCGCCGAGCTCGTGAAGATCCCCGTCATGGTCTGCTACGACGGGTTCGTCCTGTCCCACACCATGATGCCCGTGGAGATCCCCGACGCCGAAACCGTGGACGCCTTTCTTCCCCCCTACCACGCCCACACGATCCTGTCTCCGGAGGACCCGCGCAACATCAATCCCGTAACCTTTCCCTGGCGGCGCGCCGACCAGGACGGGGTGATGTGCGACGGCTACATGGAGCTCCGCTACAAGCTCCAGACCGCCCTCGAAGCGGCGGGCGAAACCATCGCCGCCGTCGGCCGGGATTTCGCCGAACGCTTCGGCCGGGACCACGGCGGTCTGCTCTGGCGCTACCGGACGGAAGACGCCGACGTGATCCTCACCGGCATGGGCTCGATCGCCACCGAGGCCACGATGGCCGTCGACGCGCTCCGGGAGCAGGGCATCGCGGCCGGCGTCGTTGGCCTCCGCGTCTACCGCCCCTTCCCCAAGGCGGCCGTGCGGGAGGCCTTCCGGGACGCCCGCGCCGTCCTCGTGATGGAGAAGGACATCAGCTACGGGTATGAAGGCGCCCTCTGTTCGGATCTCAAGGCGGCCTTTTACGGGACGGAGATCTCCGCCCCCATCCACAACGTCGTGGCCGGCCTGGGCGGACGGGACGTCAAGGCCCGTGAGCTCGCCGAGGTCACGCGGGAGATCCTGGACCGCATCGCCGCCGGTCAGCCGGAAGGCCCGACCACCTGGCTCAACTGTCGCACCGACACCCTCACGGAGTGAAACCATGCCGGAAAATCTCTTCAAGGTGAACAAGGAAGAATACATGCTGCCCGGAAACCGGGCCTGCCAGGGTTGCGGCCTGTCCCTGGGCTACCGGTACATCCTGAAGGCCCTCCGGGAAAACACGATCCTGACCATCCCGGCCAGTTGCCTCACGGTCCTGCACGGGCTTTACCCCACGACCTCGGTGGCCCTGCCCTGCCTGAACTGCACGTTCGCGAGCACGGCGGCCTCGGCGTCCGGGCTGGTGGCCGGACTCAACGCCCTGAACCGGGGCGACATCACCGTCGTGGCCGTCGCGGGCGACGGCGGGACCTACGACATCGGCATCCAGGCCCTGAGCGGGGCCGCGGAGCGGGGAACGGACTTCATCTTCGTCTGCTACGACAACGAAGGCTACATGAACACGGGGACGCAGCGCTCCAGCGCGACCCCGATGGGGGCGCTTACGACGACCACGCCGATCCACACCAAACAGCAGAACAAAAAGGACATGCTGAAGATCATGGAGGCACACGATCTGCCCTACATCGCGACCGTCTCACCGGCGTATCCCATGGACCTCTACGACAAGTTCGTCAAGGCCAAGCGGATCAAGGGCACGCGCTACCTCCAGATGTCGGCCCCCTGCCCCCCGGGCTGGGGCTTTCCGCCCAAGGACATGGTCAAGCTCTCCCGGCTCGCCATCGAAACCGGGATGTTCGTCCTCTACGAGGTCGAGAACGGGCGGTTCAGCTTCACCGGACGGAGCAAGACCCTGGCGGAGAAGGGAAAGCGGCTGCCGGTGATCAACTACCTGGAGCGCCAGGGCCGTTTCCGGAAGATGAGCCTCGAGCAGTTAAGCCAGATCCAGCGCTGGGTGGACGGCAAGTGGAACGAGTACGTCAGGCGGGCGGAAACAAACTGAAGGCTAGCGTCAGAGCGGAGGATTCATAAACGGACATTCGCGCAGGGGAACCCTTCAGCCTTCAGCTTTCAGCCCTTAGATTTTGCCTTCAACTTTTCACTTTTTAGCTCTTGGCCTTTAGCCTTTGGTCTTCGGCCCGGCGGTGCCCGTCTTTTTGACCTGCATCCGGATCATCGCGGCGTAACGGCCGGCGGCGCCCATGTTCGCGATGACCCTGTCCCGGCCCTTCTCTCCCAGGCGGCGGCGCTCTTCCGGGTGGCGGATCATCTCGATCAGACGGGCGGCGAGGTCCGCGCCGTCGCGCACCGTGATGCCCGCCCCGGTCTCCTCCAGCAGCGCCCGCTCTTCCCGGAAGTCGTCCATGAAACGCCCGTAGAACACGACCTTCCCCCACGCCGCCGCCTCGAGGATGTTCTGCCCGCCCTTCTGGACGAGCGACCCCCCGCAGAAGACCGCCGTCGCCAGGCTGTACACCTTGAAGAGCTCGCCGATCACGTCGATCACGATGACGCGCTCCCCCGCCCTCTTTTTGCCCTTGTTCAATTCCGACATCGTGATGCAGTCCGGGAATCCCGCCTCCCGGACGAGTGTGAGCACCGCCGCCGCCCGTTCGACATGACGGGGGATCAGGATCAGTTGGGCGGCGGGAACCACCTCGAGCAGGCGGCGATAGACGTCGAGCACGATCGCCTCCTCCCCTTCGTGCGTGCTCCCCGCGACGAAGACCGGTTCCGGCTCCGTCAGCCCCAGGCGCCGCGCGATGTCCTCGCGGATCTTCGGCGACGCCTTGGCGGCCAGGCTGTCGTACTTGGCGTTGCCCAGCACATGGATCTTCTTCGCGGGCACCCCCATGGCCTCCACCCGTTCGGCATCGGCCTGCGAAATGACCCCCATTTCATCCACCGCCGCCAGGACCTCCCGCCAGAAAAAGCGCGTCAGGACGAAGCGCCTGAAGGAGCGGGGCGAAATCCGGCCGTTCACCATGACCACGCGGACGCCCCGGTCCTTGCAGTGCCGGAGAAAATTCGGCCAAAGCTCCGTTTCGACGGGGATGAACAGATCGGGACGGACACGGTCGATGACGCGTCGCACCACGCATCCGAGATCGAGGGGGTAGTAGATCGAAACCGTCGCGGCGGTGGCGATCCTGCGGGCCATCTCCTGGCCCGTTTCCGTGCTCGTGGACAGGACAATGCAGGCCGCGGGGAAATGCTCCCGGAGCGAGGCGATGATCGGCGCCGCCGCCGTGACCTCCCCGACGGAGACGGCATGCATCCAGATCCGCGGCGTCCCCTCCATCCGGGCGAACAGGTCCGGACGGATCAGACCGAATTTCGGGCCGATGCTCCGGCGGTACTTTCCCTGGAAGAGGATTTTTGCCCCGTAGTAGGGCACGGCGAAGACCGCCGCGAGGACCAGGACCAGATTGTACAGATGGTACAGCATCTTTATGCTCCCCGGGAAGCCCTCCCTCGGTTCAAATCGCGGGGATCATCGCCCCTTTGGCCCCGTCTGTCAAGGACATTCCCGCCCGGGCCGGAGGCGGGGCCGCGGGCGGCCCGCAGGGAGGCCGGTTGACAGCGACGGGATAATCCTGTATGGAGCAGGCATGAAAAAGATCGCCCCTTCCATCCTGTCCGCGGACGGTAGCCGCCTGGCGGAAGAGATCCGCGCCGTGGAGGCGGCGGGGGCCGACTGGATCCACGTGGACGTCATGGATGGCCACTTCGTTCCGAACCTCACCCTGGGACCGTCCATGGTCGCCGCCATCCGGAAGGTCACGACCCTGCCCCTCGACGTCCACCTGATGATCGAAGCACCCGAGGGTTTCATCCCGGAGTTCGCCCGGGCGGGCAGCGACTGGATCACGGTCCACGTGGAGGCGGCGCACCATCTGCACCGGACGGTGGGGCAGATCCGCGAGGCGGGTTGCCGCGCCGGCGTATCGCTCAATCCCGCGACGCCCCTCGTTCAGGTGGAGGAAATCCTCCCGGATCTCGACCTGCTCCTCGTCATGTCGGTCAACCCCGGCTTCGGAGGCCAGCGGTTCATCGACGGCGCCCTGCCTAGGATCCGCCGGGCCAAAGAGATGATCGCGGCCGCCGCACCCCGGGTCCTCCTGGAGGTGGACGGCGGCGTCACGGTGGACAACATCGGGGCGATCGCCCAGGCCGGGGCGGACGTCCTCGTCGCGGGGGCGGCGATCTTCGGCAGCCCCGACTATGCCCGGACGATCGCCGCCATGAAAACCCGCGCCGCCTGATCGGGACATCGCGTTGAGGCCGGCACCCGTTCCCGTCACCCCCGCATCCAGGCCCGCGCCCCTGCCGTCCCCGCGTAAGCGGGAAGCCAAAAGTCATAGACAGGGACGCCCAATTTCGCGGACCTCAAAAAGCGATCCTTGACCTTTTGTGAACACATCCTGGGTTGGAAGGGAAACGGCCGATGAAATACCGCGTGATTCAATGGGCGACGGGCTCCATGGGGAAAACGTGCCTGAGGGCCGTGATCGACCATCCCGATCTGGAACTCGTGGGGCTTTACGTCTACAGCGACCGGAAGATCGGCCGTGACGCGGGTGAGATCGCCCGGCGGGCGCCGACGGGCGTCATCGCGACGAACCGGATCGAGGACATCCTGGCCCTGGAGGCCGACGTGGTCATCCACGCCCCGCGCATCCAGTTTCCCTATCGCCACCACAACGCGAACATGTGCCGCCTGCTGGCCTCGGGGAAGAACGTCATTACGATCAACGGGCATGGGTTCCCCGCCTATCACGGCCCCGCCTATGCCGCCGAGTTCGAGCGGGCCTGCGCCCAGGGGAACGCGTCCCTTTTCAGCACCGGCCTCAATCCCGGGTTCGTCGTCGAGAAGATCGCCACTGCGGCCACCGGGATCTGTCTTTCGCTGGACGCCATCCAGGTGCAGGAGGTTTTCGACATCAGCGGCGCGCCGGACCATGACTATGTGTTCAACGTCTGCGGGTTCGGTTCCGATCCGGACCGGTTCGATCTGACGGGAAAGGGGCCGGTGGCGGAGCTCATCACGGGGATGTACGCCGAAGTGCTCGCCCTGCTCGTGAACCGCCTGGGGATGACCCTCGATCGCGTGGAACCCGACCACCGTGTCCTCCCGGCGCCGGCGGACATTCAGGGGAGGGCCGGCGTCGTCACCGCCGGCACCGTCGCGGCGACCTGCTGGCGCTGGCACGCCGTCGTGGACGGCCGGCGGCTCGTGACGCTTTCGGTCAACTGGGTCATGGGCAACACGCTACCGGGCTTCGAAACGTACGATCACTGGAAGATCGCCATTCGCGGCAAACCCGGCATCGATATCGCCATGAATATCGTCGAGCCCGAAAATACCGGCGAGAAGACCCGGGGGGAGCAGTACGCCGTCGCCGGTTCGGTCGTCAACGCCATTCCGGAGGTCTGCGCCGCCCCGGCCGGCATCTTCCGCTTCCCCCTGTTCGCCCCCTACCGCCCCCGCTTTTAGGGACGCGCCACGTCCGGCGCGGCGTCGTGAACGACGCCGCGCACACAAAAAAAGGATCCGCACCGGTCGATGCAGATCCCTTTTCCGCCGCTTCTCTTTGCGTTTCCCGATATCCTCCGTTGCGTCCCCGCCTACGCCATCTTGGCGGCGAGTTTCGCCTGAACCTCCACGGCCTCCGCCACGATACGGTCCATGACCTCGGCCACCGAGGGCTCGTCGTGGATCAGTCCCGTGACCTGCCCCACCGGCAGGATCCCGCGGACGAGGTCGCCCTCCTCCGTCGCCAGACGAAAGGCCTTGAAACCGTTGGCCATGTAGGCCATCTGGCGCGTGTTCTTCCAGCCCGAGGCCAGGATCCCGATCATGAGCTTGAGGTACGGCATGTGGAGCTGCTTCGAGATATCCTGGGAATTGAAGAAGGCTGAAAACAGATCGAGCCCCTTTTTGATCTGCTTCGCCGCCGGCTCCGTTTTCAGGACGCGGCAGTAGATCCCGTCGATGCGCGTGGAATAGAGCGTATCGGTGACGTCCTTTTCGATCGAGAGCTTTTTGAAGTTGCCGTGCAGGGGGCTGTCCTTCGTCGTCATGAAGCGCGTCCCCATGGCGATGCCCTCGGCGCCCAGGGCGAGTGCGGCGGCGAGCCCGCGCCCATCCGCGAATCCGCCCGCGGCGATGACCGGGATCTCGACCGCATCGGCCAGACTGGGAATCAGCACGAGCGAGGTCACCGCTTCGCCGTGCGCCGCCGCCTCGTTGCCCGTGGCGATGACGCCGTCGCTGCCGTAATCCTGCGCGCGTTTCGCGTGGCGGGCGTTGACGACGGTGGCGATGACCTTGCCGCCGTACTTGTGGGCCTCCCGGACGAGCCAGTCGCCCTTGCCCAGGGCAAAGTTGATGACCGGCACCTGCTCCTCGAGGAGCACCTTGGCGTTGGCCGCCGCTCCCGGCATCAGGAGCGTGGCGTTCGCCCCGAAGGGCTTGTCCGTTTTTTTGCGGATCTCGCGGATCGCCTGGCGGGTCTGCTCGGGATCCATGGGGCCGGTGGCGAGGATCCCCAGACCACCCGCGTTGGAAACCGCCGCGACCATCGAGGGCACGCTGATCCAGCTCATCCCGGACAGGACGATGGGGTACTTGATCCCGAAAAGTTCCGTAATTCTTGTCTTCACGAATGGCCTCCCCTTCAAGAAAGCGGGACAGAATCCCCGGATCCTGCCCCGCTTCGATTCAGTGTGGCGTCCCCGCAGGACGATGCGCCGCGCCGATCTCAGGCCTGCAGAACCCGGCCGATGGTCATGATCTCCGCTTCCTTCGTCCCTTCGTAGAGCTCCAGGATTTTGGCGTCGCGGTACCACTTCTGGACATCGTACTCGTCGATATAGCCGTACCCCCCGTGCAGTTCGACCGCGTAGTTGGCGCAGAAAACGGCCGTCTGCCCGCCGAAGAACTTCGCCATGGCGGCCAGGGTGTAATCGGGCTTGCCGGCGTCGATCAGCCACGCGGCCTTGTACACGAGCCCCCGCAGGGCCTCGATCCGGATGGCCATCTCGGTGAGCTTCATCTGGGTCATCTGATAGGCCCCCAGCGGCGCCCCGAAACAGGTCCGCTCCTTGACATACTTGACGCTCGCTTCCAGGCACGCCTCGGAAATCCCGAGGGCCTGGCCCGAGACCATGACCCGCGTCGTGTCGAAGAAATGCATGAGCTGGTAGAACCCCTTGCCCTCCTTCCCCACGAGGTTGGCCTGCGGCACCCGGACGTCCTCCAGGGCGATCTCGGCCGTATCGCTGGAACGGATGCCGAGTTTGCCGTGGATCTTGTTGCGCGTGACGCCCTTGGCATCGGCGGGGATGATGATCAGGCTGAAGCTGTTGTGCTTCTTCTGGTCGGGGTTCGTGATGCACTGGGTCACCATGTAGTCGCAGACGGTGCCGTTGGTGATGAACATCTTGTTCCCGTTGACGACATAGTCGCTGCCATCCTTGACCGCCCGGGTCTTGTAGCCCGCCACGTCGGTCCCCGCGTTGGGTTCCGTAAACGCCCCGGCGCTGACCCATTCGCCGTTGCAGAGCTTGGGCAGGTAAAGCTGCTTCTGCTCTTCCGACCCGTACTGGAAGATCGACTCGGAACCGAAGGTCGCCGCCACGATGTTCAGGCCGATCCCCATGTCTACCTTGGAGAGCTCCTCCGTAATCAGGGTGTTGCCCAACATCCCGGCGCCGGCGCCGCCGTACGCCTCGGGAATCCAGGCCCCGACCAGGCCGTTTTCCGCGGCCTTCTTGCGGATCTCCGGCGTGTACTTCTCCCCCTCGTCGCATTCATGCGACATGTTGGGAAACTCGGCCTTGGCGAATTTATACGCCATGTCCTTCAACATCTGCAGTTCTTCCGTCAATTCAAAATCCATGTCCCATCTCCTTTTTAAAAAAGATAATTTCACGGCGTGGACCGCGGCTCAACCGCCCGGGCCTTGCGCCTATTTCTTATACTCGTACACCCCCTTGCCCGTCTTTCGTCCAAAGCGGCCGGCACGGACGAGCTGCCTCAGCAGGGGCGCGGGCCGGTACTTGTCGCCCAGTTCCCGGTGCAATCCCTCGACGACCCTGAGCAGCGTCTCGTTGCCGACCAGGTCGGACAGGGCCAGGGGACCGATCGGATGGTTGCAGCCCAGGACCATGCCCTTGTCGATGTCCTCCGCGGAGGCCAGGCCTTCGCCCAAGACGAAGAAGGCTTCGTTGATCATGGAGCACAGGATCCGGTTCACGACGAAGGCCGGCGCCTCCTTGACCACGATCACGTCCTTGCCGATCTTCTTCCCCCACTCGGACGCGACCGCCAGGGTTTCGTCGGAGGTCTCGTAGCCGCGGATGATCTCCAGGAGCTTCATGACCGGAACGGGATTGAAGAAGTGGGTCCCGATGAAGCGATCCGGACGCTTTGTGATGGCGGCCATTTCCGTGATGCTCAGGCCGGACGTGTTGGTAAAGAACAGGCAGTGGGCGGGAACGATCTGCTCCAGTTCCTGATAGACCTGCTTCTTCACGTTCATGACCTCGATGACCACTTCGACGACCACATCGGCCTGGCCGGCCGCCTCTTTCATGTCCAGGGTGGGTTTAATCCGCCCCAGGATGGCGTCCATGTCGGCCTGGGTTTTCTTTTCCTTCTCCACGTCGCGGCTCAGGTTTTTCCGGATCGTGTTCATGCCGCCGTCGATGAACCGCTGTTCGATGTCCCGCATCGTCACATTGAGCCCCGCCTGCGCACAGACCTGCGCAATGCCGTTTCCCATCAGGCCCGCACCCAAAACGCACACGTTCTTGATTTCCATCTTCAAACTCCTTCCTCTGGCAAATGTTGTCGTGAGTCTCTTGTCTTATCGAGTTGTTCCGATGATACGTCCATGGGATGAACCTTATGATACCGGGGAGTCCGGAAAGCGCACCGGACGGCAGGACGTCTCGGGACCGGATACGCTGACGCTGATCCCTAACAAACCTGCCCGGCTGAAGTCAAGCAAAAAGCCGGTCACGAGAGCGGGGGCCGATTTTCACGTTGCACAAAGGACGCCCATCGACTATGAAAACAGTGTGTCCATGGCGCCTGGACATCTGCGGACACGGGCACCAAGGAGAGCGATGCCCCCTCGCCATTGTCGGAGAAACCGGACCATGCACATCCTGATCGACGGCTACAACCTCATCCGGCAGTCGCCGGAACTCCTACGCCATGAGCGGACGAGCCTGGAGGCGGGGCGACTGGCCCTGATCCAGCGGCTGGTCACCTACCAGCGGCAGCGGGGACACCGGATCACCGTCGTCTTCGACGGCTGGCAGGGGGGATCGCCCTTCGAGGAGCGCGATCGCTCGGGCGGGGTGGTGATCCGCTATTCCCGGCGGGGTGAAACGGCGGATGCCGTGATCCGGCGTCTCGCCCGCGAGGGGCGCGAGGAGGTCCTGGTCGTCACCTCGGACCGGGGAATCGCCGAACACCTGGGCCGCCGGGGCGCCGTCGCCGTTTCTTCGCTGGAATTCGCCGACCGCCTGGAAAAGGCCCTCCTGAAAGACGCCGCCGGGCCGCCGGACGATCCGGATGCCGAAGATGCGCCACGCGGCGGAAAACGGAAGGGCATGGCCCGCCGGCCATCGCGGCGGGAGAAGGCCGTACAGGCCCGGCTGAGAAAGATCTGAACCGTCTCCCGTCAGGCGCAGAAGCGCAGGACGAACCGCTCCAGGGCCAGGGCGGGATCACGAGGCGTGGATTTGAAGGCCAGATCCATCTCCGCCAGGGCCTCGAGCGCGTCGACCAGGGTTTCCGCCGTAAACCGCCGCGCGTTTTTCAGGGCCTGGTACACCACATACGGATGCTGACCGGCGAGCCCCCCCTCCTTCTTCCCGGCCACGCCCAGCACGGACTTGATCTCGGGATAGATTTGTTTCTGAAACCGGCCATAGTCCGGCTCCCGTTCGATTTCGGCAAATCGGCCGGAGTCGATCAGCAGACGGGCGTGAATCAGGTTGCGGATCTCGCGGGCCGTTACGGCCAGGATGACCAAGGGGTTCACGCCCTGGTCGAAGAGATCCTTCAGGACAAACAGGGCCTCCCGGCCGTCCTTCCGGTCCAGGGCCGCCGTCAGCGCAAAGACCGTGCCCTCCCGGGTCTTCCCCACGGCGGCCTCGACATCCGCCTCGTCGACGGTGACCTTGTCCCCCACGTAGGTCAGGAGCGTGTCTAAGGCGCTCGTCGTGGCCCGCAGCTGAAATCCCGTCTTTTCACCCAGGGCGAACCAGGCCTTCGGCGTCAGCTTCTTGCCGCTTTGGGCGATTTTTTCCCGCACCACGTCCTGGAGGCGCTGCTTTTGTTTCGCCTCCCCCTTCACGGGAGAAAACTCCAGGGCAACGCCGAACTTGGCGATGGCCTGGAAGAGCCGCTTTCTTTTGTCCACGGCCTCGGCCGTCAGGATCAGGTGATTGCCTTCGGGAAGGCCCTCCCGAAGAACCGCCTCCAGGGGCTCCGTCGCCTCTGCACCCTGGACCGCGTCCCGTCCCCGCGCCAGGCAAGCGTCAAGGATACGGGGCAGCCAGGCCTCGCGTTCGGCCGCGCCTTCGCCACCAATCGTCCGGTTCCACTCCTCCGCGGAAATCTTTTTCCAGCCGTCGGCAGCCAAGTCTTCGAGATGCCAGCCCGCCAGATGGAGGAGCAGCAGGAAATCGCGGATGGCCCGTCCGGGGTTCCGATCCAGATGTTCACGAACGCTCTTCTCCAGGTCCGGCAGGGTTTTTTTCGATTGCAGCAGGGGCGTTCCCTCGACCAGGACGACCTTGCGGCCGGGAAGCAGGGGCGGGGTCATCAGCGTCGCGGCGATCTGTCCCGCTTCCGCCGTTTCGCCATCCAGGCTGAAGAGGTTCAGGTCCCGTTCCCCGGGGGGCAGCAGGGCGTTCAGCAGCTTCTCCCGGGCCGTCTTGACGAGGAATTCCTCCTCGCCGAACAGCAGATAGCAGGGAACGGGACAACCGGATGCGATGTCGCTCAGGACCCTGGACAGATTCGGTGCGGATCCACCTTCCTGATCAACCATGGGCGTTACCAGTGGGAGTGCCGCGGCGGACCACGGCTTTAGACAATCACGTACTTCAGGATGTGCCGGACCGCCTCGTCGGGATCGTCGATCACATGGATGAGGTCGAGATCCTCCGGAAGAATCATGCCGTTCGCGAGGAGGCTCCCCTTGAGCCAGTCGAGGAGGCCCTGCCAGTATGCCGTCCCCATCAGGATGACGGGGAAACTCTTGATGCGCCGGGTCTGAATGAGGGTCAGGGCCTCGAAGAGCTCGTCCAACGTGCCGAAACCGCCGGGGAGAATGATATAGGCCACGGCATACTTGACGAACATGACCTTGCGGATGAAGAAATACCGGTAATCGATGGAGATGTTGGCATAGGGGTTGGGCTTCTGCTCGAAGGGCAACCGGATATTCATCCCCACGGACTTTCCTCCGGCCTCGGTTGCCCCTTTGTTGGCTGCTTCCATGATGCCGGGGCCGCCGCCGGTGATGACGCCGAAGCCCTTTTCCACCAGCCGTCTGGCCAGATATTCCGCCTTCTGGTAGAAGGGGTCCTCCGGCGAGGTCCGGGCGGAGCCGAAGATAGACACGGCGCGCTGGACCTTGGAAAGCGCGTCGATGGCCTCGACGAACTCGGCCATGATCCGGAATATCCGCCAGGATTCCTCGATGGACAGGGCGTCCACCAGATATTGATTTTCTTCCATCGCCTCGACCTCGCTTCCCCGGACGGTCCGGCCGTCCGATAGGCGCGGAGCCGGTCCGTTGCAAACCCGGCATGCCGGCGCGGAATCTTCGGGAAGGACGCACACCGTCGCCGCCCGGGCGAAACCCGTCAAACCGACGTCCCGTCTTGCGACGTCACCCCTCCCGCGGTTGTCTTACGAGGACCGGCGGCGCTGGACCTTGGCAAGCCGGCGCCGGGCCTCGATGGCCTTGCGCTTTTTCTTGACCGACGGTTTCTCGTAAGCCCGGCGGAGCTTCAACTCCTTGAAGAGACCGCTCTTGGACAGCTTGTTCTTCAGGATCTTCAGCGCCTTGTCCACATCATTGTCGAATACCTTGACTTCCAAATTCTGCCTTCCTTTCCATCGTGCATTGGGCGTCAGGCGTTAGGCACCGGGCGTCGGGGGCTTCTGTCCCCCTTTCACCCATTCTCGATGCGTATCGCCCGACACCGATTTTTTCAAGATTTTCTTCACCCGACGTCCGACACCGATTGCCCAACGCCCTTCATTATTCACTCCCCCTCCGTTCGCCTTTCCCCTAACGCCCGATACCGATCTCTTGGTGATATTCCTGGATCGTCCGGACCTTCACCGCCTCTTTCCGCATGGCCTCGATGGCGTTCACCGCCGCCTGGGCGCCGGACATCGTCGTGATCAGCGGAACGTTGTGCAGCACCGCCGTGGACCGGATAAAGACCGTGTCCGCGCGGGGCTTCTTGCCGCCCGAGGTGTTGATAATCAGCGCCACCTCCCGGTTCTTCATCAGATCGATGACGTTCGGACGCCCTTCGGAGAGTTTGGGGAGAATCTGCACCGCGATGTCGTTGTTCTTCAGAACCCCGCCCGTCCCGGCCGTCGCCAGGATGGAGAAGCCCATGTGCTCCATCTGCTTGGCCAGAAAGACGATCTGGCGCTTGTCCTTGTTCATCACGCTGATGAAGACTTTCCCGGTCTGAGGAAGGTTCGTCCCGGCGGCGATCTGGGACTTCCCGAAGGCCTTGCCGAAGCTCACGTCGATCCCCATGACCTCGCCCGTGGATCGCATCTCCGGCCCCAGGATCGCGTCCACGCCGGGGAAGCGGGCGAAGGGGAACACCGATTCCTTGACCGCCACGTGACGGATTTCCACCTCTTTCGTCAATCCCATCTCGGCAAGGGTCCGGCCGGCCATGACCTTCGTGGCCAGCTTGGCCAGGGGAACCCCCGTCGCCTTGCTGACGAAGGGTACCGTCCGCGACGCCCGCGGATTGACTTCCAGAACATAGACCACGTCGTTGCGGATGGCGTACTGGATGTTCATGAGGCCGCTGACATGAAGCTCGCGGGCCAGGGCGTAGGTGTTGTCCTTGACGACCTGAACCAGGCGCTGGTCGAGGGTGTGGGGGGGAATCACGGAGGCGCTGTCGCCGGAATGGACCCCGGCCTCCTCGATGTGCTCCATGATGCCGCCGATGATCGTCGTCTCCCCGTCGGAGAGGGCATCCACGTCGATTTCGATCGCGTCCTCCAGGAACTTGTCGATCAGGATCGGATGCTCCGGCGAGACCCGGATGGCCTTCTTCACGAAGTCTCCCAAGGCCTCGTCGTCATAGACGATCTCCATCGCCCGGCCGCCCAGCACGTACGACGGGCGGACGATCACGGGATAGCCGATCTTGTTCGCCACCCGCTGGGCCTCCTCGTACGAACGGGCGGTTCCGTTGTCGGGCTGGATCAGGTTTAGCTTCTTCAGAAGCATCTGGAAGCGCTTCCGGTCCTCCGCGCGGTCGATGCTGTCCGGCGTCGTCCCCCAGATGGGCACGCCCGCCTTCTCGAGCGGCACGGCGAGGTTCAGGGAGTCTGTCCGCCGAACTGTACGGATGACTCCGACGGGCTTCTCACGCTCGATGATGTTGAGGACATCCTCGCGGGTGAGCGGCTCGAAATAGAGTTTGTCGGAGGTGTCGTAATCGGTGCTGACCGTCTCCGGGTTCGAGTTCACCATGATGCTCTCGTACCCCAGCTCCCGCAGGGCCAGGGAGGCATGCACGCAGCAGTAGTCGAATTCGATCCCCTGGCCGATCCGGTTGGGTCCGCCACCCAGGATGATGACCTTCTCGCGGTCCGAGGGATGGCTCTCCTCCAGCGTCTCGAAAGAGGAGTAGTAGTAGGGACGGTCGGCCTTGAACTCTCCGGCGCAGGTGTCGACGAGCTTGTAGACGGGATTGAGCCCCAGCTTTTTGCGCATCCGCCGGACCGTTTCCTCCTCGACGCCCAGGATGTGGGCGAGTTGCACGTCGGAAAACCCGCATTCCTTGGCACGCCGGAGGAGCGCCGCGGGGAAGTCCTTCTTCCAGACCGGCAGGTCCCGCTTCACACCGTGTAACCGGTAGCGGACCAGCTCTTCCTCGATGTCGAAAATCTCCTTCATGTTGAAGAGAAACCAGCGGTCGATGCGCGTGAGGTCGTAGATCTCGTCGATCGTGAGCCCGGCCTGGAAGGCGTAGCGGATGTAGAAGAAGCGCTCCGCGTTCGGAATCCGCAGCTTCTCGCGAATCTTCTCGACGGTGCCGTCCCCCTCGAAGGGGACATCCTTGCCATCGGCGCCGAAACCGAAGCGCCCCGTTTCCAGGGAGCGGAGCCCCTTCTGAAAGGCTTCCTTAAAGGTCCGGCCGATGGACATGGCCTCGCCGACGGCCTTCATGGAGGTGTTCAGGGTCGGGTCGGCCAGCGGAAACTTCTCGAAGGTGAAACGGGAAATCTTGAAGACGCAGTAGTCGATCGTCGGCTCATGGAGGGCCGACGTCCGGCCGGTCACGTCGTTTTTGACTTCATCCAGGGTGAACCCCACCGCCAGCTTCGTCGCCACGCGGGCGATCGGGAAACCGGTCGCCTTGGACGCAAGGGCCGAACTGCGGGACAGGCGCGGGTTGACCTCGATGATCACCACCTCGCCGTTGTCGGGGCTCACGGCGAACTGAATGTTCACGCCGCCGGTGACGTCGATCTTGCGGATGATCTTGCGGCACAGAGCCGTCAGATGGGTGTATTCGGGGGCCGTCAGGGTCTGGGCCGGCGCCACGACGGCGCTGTCGCCCGTGTGAACGCCCATGGCGTCGACGTTCTCCATGGAGGTCACGATGATGACGTTGTCGGCGGCGTCCCGCATGACCTCGAACTCGATCTCCTTCCAGCCCAGGACCGACCGTTCGACCAGGACCTGCCCCACGGGGCTGTATTCGATCGCCTTGGCGAGGAACTCCTCCAGTTCTTCCTTGTTGTAGGCGATCGACCCGCCGGTGCCGCCCAGGGTGAAGGCGGGCCGCAGGATGAGGGGGAAGCCGATGCCGAGGCCGATGGCCATGCCCTCCTCCACGGTGGTGGTGATGCCGCTGTCCGGAACCCCCACGCCGATCTCGAGCATCGCCTGCTTGAAGAGATCCCGGTCCTCGGCGCGGGCGATGGCCTCCGCCGACGCCCCCAGGACCTCTACGCCGTACTTCTCGAAGACACCGGCACGGGCGAGAAAGACCGCCGTGTTGAGCCCCGTCTGGCCGCCCAGCGTGGGGAGGATGGCGTCCGGCCGCTCCCGGGCGATGATCTTCTCCACAATCTCCGGGGTGATGGGCTCGATGTAGGTCCGGTCCGCCATCTCGGGATCGGTCATGATCGTCGCCGGATTGCTGTTCACGAGGATGACGGAATAGCCTTCCTCCTTGAGGGCCTTGCAGGCCTGGGAGCCGGAATAGTCAAACTCGCAGGCCTGGCCGATAATGATCGGTCCCGACCCGATGATGAGGATCTTTTTGAGATCGGTTCGCTTCGGCATCGTTTTCCCTTTTTCTCTTCCCCTCCGCCCTTAACCTTTTGCCTTCTGCCTTTTTCCGCCCGTCCTGGTCGTCCTCTCCACGAATTCCCGGAACAACGCGCTCGGACGGCCGTCGTCATCCGGAACGGGAGAGAACTGCACCCCTAGAAACCGCCCCCGCTCCGACGAAACGCCCTCGACCGTGCCGTCGTTGAGGTTCCGGTGCGACACCGTGCAAATGCCGCCCTTCAACGACGTCTCGTCGATGACCCAACCGTGGTTCTGGAGCGTCATTGCCGTCCGGCCCGTCCGGAGATCCCGCACGGGATAATTGGCTCCGTGATGCCCCTGACCCATGCGCGTCGCCTTCCCGCCCGCGGCGATGGCGAGCATCTGACACCCCAGGGCGATTCCGAACGCGGGAAGTTCGCCCAGGGCGGCCGCCAGCATGCGCCGGGCCGGCTCGAACGCCTCCGGTGCGCCGGGACCGTTCGAGAGGAACAGCCCGTCGGGACCGCTCCTCCGGATCTCCTCCCAGGCGGCCGTCGGGGAAAAGGAGCGCACCTGACACGACAGGGCCTCCAGCTGGCGCAGATAGGACCGCCGGCAGCCGAAATCGAGCATGGCGATGCGCGGACCGCCGTCCGTTTCAAAGGGGCGGGCCGAAACCGCATGGGAACGGGTTCCCCTGGGGCGATCCGCCGGGAGCGGGCCTGAGTCGGCGCGGACCTTCGCCAGGAGGGCCGCCGTCGGAGATGCGGCCGGGGCGACGATCCCGCGCATCTCCCCGTGTTCCCTCAGGTGCAGGGCCAGGGCGCGCGTATCGACACCCTCCAGGCCCACGACGCCCCAGCGGTCCATGAAGGCCTCGAGGGTCGATCCGGCGCGCCAGTTGCTGACGACCCGGCTCTTCTCCTTGACCAGGAGGGCCGCGGCCTGGGCCCGGTCCGATTCCCCGTCCTCGTCGTTCACCCCGTAGTTGCCAATCAGGGGATAGGTCATGTTGACGATGCAGCCCCGATTGTCCGGATCAGTCAGGCATTCCTGATAGCCGATCACCCCGCGCTCGTCATGGACCCATCCCGTCGCTTCCCCGACCGCCCCGAAGGACTCCCCGGGGAAAGACGTGCCGTCTTCCAGAAGCAAGATCATCTTCATTACATAACTCTCTGATTTTATTAGAGCTTTAAAAAGGCGCAAAAAAAGGGCAGCTCGACACCTTCTCTTGACGCCGTGTCGCCGACTACCCTTTGTTTTGCCTGGAGATTAAATCACGCCCCTAACGTTGTAACCCCTGCCCGGAGTGCTTTGAGAAACGCCTCATTTTCCTCGCGGCGGCCGACCGTGACCCGTATCGCCGGCGGCGCGCTTCCCGAGGCGTCGAATTTCTTGACGAGGACACCCCTTTTGACAAGTGCAGCATATACCTGATTTATATCGCGATCGCAAGTAAAAAAAATAAAATTTGCATCCGTCGGCCAGGGATCCACCCCCGCGGTTTGTCGTAAAGCATCCCACAGTCCGACTCGTTCCCGGACGATCTCCTCCGTCTGGGCGATGAACCGCGCCTCGTGATCGAGATAGAACCCGGCCGCCATCTGTGAGACGCTGTTCAGGTTGTAGGGAAGACGGACCTTGTCGATCTCGGCCACGATTTCCGGGGGACCGACGAGGAATCCGATCCGCATCGCCGCCAGTCCGACCTTGGAGAGCGTCCGCAGGATCAGGAGGTTGTCGTACGCCTCGAGGCGGGGGAGAAAGGAACGGCCGGAAAACGGGCCATAAGCCTCGTCGACGACGACCAGTCCCGACGCCCGTTCGATGACGGCGGCGATCTTCTCGTCGTCGAAACACCCGCCCGTCGGATTGTTGGGATAACTCAGGAAGGTCAGGACCGGCCGCTCCCGTTCGAGCGCCGCGAGCATCGCTGGCAGGTCCAGGTCTCCGCCCGCCGCGAGCGGCGCCTCGCGGACGCGGCACCCCAGGTTCAAGGCGCAGATCCGGTACATGGCGAAGGTCGGAGTCGGGATCAGCACGCTCTTGCCGGGGCCGCCGCAGGCGATGAGCAGGGCCAGGATCAATTCGTCGGACCCGTTGCCGAGCAGAACCTGATTGGGCGCAACCCCGAAGCGCGCGGCAAACCGGCGCCTCAGGGCGGGGGAACCCGCCTCCGGATAGCGGTTCAGGGCCACCTCCCGTGTCACGGCCGAAAAGAACAGGCCGGTCAGGTCCTCCGGCAGAGGGAAGGGGTTCTCGTTCGCATCCAGCTTGATTTGGCAGGGCGTGGCGTCCGCGGGATAGGCCCGCTGTCGCCGGATCTCTTCCCTAATGAGGTGCAGCCGTTTCATCCGGTTCTCCTTCGCCGTTTAAGGCCTCGGGCCGATATTTTTCCCGCTTCAGGCGCGCCTTCAGGGCCTCTTCCGCGTCGGTCAGGGCGCCCGGTCGCAGATCCGCATGCAGGACCGCGGCAAACCCCTCCGCCAGGACGCGGACGATTGCGTCCATCGCCAGCGGCGGCGCCAGGCAGGTGTCGACGGC
>Ga0209719_1000747_pt1 | contig 44979 bp, 20 predicted proteins | sample AD_JPNAS2_MetaG_FD_184421 | JGI IMG/M metagenome (GOLD analysis project Ga0209719, IMG submission 184421) | Active sludge microbial communities of municipal wastewater-treating anaerobic digesters from Japan - AD_JPNAS2_MetaG (SPAdes) (version 2) | ecosystem: Engineered > Bioreactor > Anaerobic...
GTACTGTTGATCTGAACGCAGAACTGCTGCCCACTTAAGTGCGAATACTGCCCCATCCAGGGCCGGCTGGGAACGTGCAGCGCCGCGGCGTTCCAGCGCTCGCGCTGCGCTTCGCTGAGCTTGAGTCCCCACTCCCGCGAGGAGATCCCGAAATACGACCGTGCGGCCGCCTTGCGCTCCGAGGGTCGGTCCCGGGGGACGGTGCGCCGCCGGGCGCACACGCCGAAAGGGGACTGATAATAAGTTTCCGCGCCCAGGCTGCCCGTGCGCGGAGATGTGAGTATTTTCATAATTAATTACCTTTCTGTTATCGCCTCGGAGAGCGACTCGGCTTCCCGCCACTCCTTGGACTGGAAGTTCCAGCCACCACCACCCCGAGGGTTTGTGGGAAGGCTGGCGGGCGGAGGGTTTTCGCGCAAGGGCAATTTTTTGGGATTGGTGGTGGCGGGTGAGTGCAGAGCGGAACTGGGTCTGGCGGCCCGCATTGTTTCCGACGCTGGCGCCCAGCGAGGCTGGTCGGCGGCGCGGTCAGGCCGCGGTTTGAGGTTCTCTTGTGTTCTCCGATGGAGTCAACCCCTGTGCCGACGGGTTTCCGACGTTATCCCCTTGCCCGCTCAGTTCCAGTTTTTCCGTTCGCTTCTCCGGCAAGGCCCGGGCAGCGAAGGCGGCCCGCTTTGGGGGTTATTTTATGCTTGATTCTAGTGGGGGGATTAGCAATAATGCGCCTTACGTATGTGCTGCTTGTAATTCTGGTCTTCGGATGTGCCTTGCGGGAATGGTCCCGCGGCCCGCAACCCGGGTTTCACAGTGAGGGGGCATCGGCGGCCAAAGCAGCGGCTTAACGACAAAACTACTTATGTCAAATACTGCATCGGGCTCCAAGCATCTCTTTTTCGTGTCTGCCGGCAAGGGAAGTCTCCTTCGTCCGCGCCATTCGAGCCGGGCCTGGCTGGGCGCGGCGTTATTGGTTGCGCTGCTGGGCGGCCTGGCCGGAGGGACGGCCCGGGCGTCGGAGTATCGGATGTTCTGGCTGGATGCGTTTCACGATGGTTTTTATAACCAGAGCCAGGTGGACGCGTTGCTGGGGGTTCCGGGCACGCCCGCCCGGGGGCGGATTCGCGACGTTAATTGCAATGGTGTTATTATCCAGGTGCGCAAGCGGGCGGACGTTTGCTACCCGTCCGGCGTGGGCGAGCCGTATATGTCCAATCTATCTCCGGCCAATTACAATGCACTGGAGGCGATTATCAAAGCGGCGCATGACACCACCGGCGGCAAGAAGCGGATTGAAGTGCATTGCTGGTCGGTGGTTTTCAAGACGGCCAAAGGGGTGGTTTATTCGCAGCATCGCGACACGCCGACTGGCAGCCTGACGACGTTTGATAATTACTGGCCCACGCGCCTGGGTTCGACTACGGGGGCGGAAAATGGCGACGGCGCATTTGATCCCGGGCATCCCAAGTGCCTTGAATACCTGGTTAACGCGCATATGGACCTGGTTAATTTTGAGACGACCGCCGGTCCGGATGGCACGGATGGGCGCATTGACGGCATTCACTATGATTATATCCGGTTTGAGGCCAATACGGAGGGCTTTAATCCCACCAGCGTGGCCCGGTATAACGCGCGCTATGGGCTGAGCGGCGATCCCTCCTCCGCAAGCGAGCAGTTCAAGCAATGGCGGCGCGACCAGTGCACCGCCTTTGTGCGGCAGATGTATGCCCGCATTCAGAAGACGCGGCCCTCGGTCAAACAGTCTGGCTCCTTTGTGACGTGGAATCCTTCGCCGGCGACCTCGACACGGGCGGCGTTTCAGGCCACGCGCCCCTACTACGATGTGTACTCCGACTGGGATAGCTGGATGGAAGAGGGGATCATGGACCTGGCCGTGCCGATGACCTACTACAACTGGGCCAGCCTGCCTGCGGACTACACGAAGTGGATGAACTTTGAGAAGGACCGCAAGTTTAACCGGCAGTTGGTGGTCGGCCCGGGCATCTACCTGAATTCGCTGGCGGATGCCATTTACGAGTTGCAGATGACGCGCGATGCGTCGCCGGCGGGGAACTATGCCGAGGGGTTCAGCGGCTATTCCTACGCGGTGCCGTATGCCGGGGGTTCCTGGGCGGGTTTCACGAATGCGCTGGTGACCGGGGTGACGCCGACCTGGGATGACATTCCGGAGATGCCCTGGAAGACCTCGCCCACCAAGGCTCATATAATGGGGACTGTGACGATTCATGGTTCGGGGGCCTGGGCCGACGGCGCCCAGGTGAGCCTGTCGGGCCCGGTCAGCCGGGTGCAGACGAACGATGGGACGGGATTTTATGCCTTTATAGATTTGCCGGTGGGGACCTATACCGTCACCGCCAGTCTGGCGGGGCATCCGACGGCGACCGGGAGCACGACCATCGCGGTGGGGCAGGTTACCGGCAATATGTATGAGTTGGACCTGGTTCTCGGCGGAAACATCCCGCCGACGATCACCACGCAGCCGATCAGCCAAAGCGTCAACCAGGGAGCTGCGGCCACGTTCACCGTGGGCGCCAGTGGCAGCACTCCGCTTTACTACCAGTGGCGGCAGGATGGCGCTGCTATTTCCGGCGCGACCGCCTCGAGCTATACCCGCGCCAACGCGCAGGCGGTGGATGCCGGTCTTTATTCGGTCGTGGTTTCCAATGCCTATGGCACGGTGGCCAGTTCCAATGCGCTTTTGACGGTTCGGATTCCGCCCGCCATCACGGCTCAGCCCGTGAGCCAGGCGGTGAACCAGGGGCAGAGCGCCACCTTCTCGGTGGCGGTTTCGGGCACCGCGCCGTTCGACTACCAGTGGCGGTTTAATGGCGCGCCGATTGGCGGCGCGACCGCCTCGAGTTATACCTGCGCCAATGTCCAGTTGGTGGATGCGGGCAACTATTCGGTGGTGGTCACCAACCTGGCCGGCGCGGTCACGAGCGACAATGCCGTGCTGACGGTCATTGTGCCGCCGACGCCGCCGGCCATAGTCACGCAACCGCAGGGGCAGACGGTTCTCCTGGGCGGGACGGCTTCGTTTGACGTATGGGCCACCGGCAGCGCGCCGCTGTCCTACCAATGGCGGTTTAACGGGGTGGACATTGGCGGGGCGACGGACAGCACTTACACGCGGGCCAATCTGCAAGCGGGAGACGCGGGTGATTATTCGGTGCGGGTCACCAATCTCTACGGCAGCGTGCTCAGCGCCGCAGCCACGCTGGTGGTGGACACGAACATCCCCCTGCCTGCGATTACCGCGCAACCGCAAAGCCAGACGGTGATCGCGGGGCAGAGCGCCATCTTCACCGTGACGGCGACCAACAAGGCCCCGCTGAGCTACCAGTGGCGGTTCAATGGCGCGCCGATCGCCGGCGCCACCGGCACGGCATATACCGTGGCCAACGCGCAGACGGGAGACGCGGGCGCTTATTCGGTGGAGGTCGTTAACATCATGGGCTCCACGATCAGCGCCGACGCGGTGCTGGCGGTGCATTTCTCGCTCACGGTCAGCGCCACGCCCGGTGGCACGGTCAGCAAAGCCCCCGACCAGGGCAGCTATGCGCCCAATGCCGTGGTGACGCTGACGGCCACGGCGGGCCTCGGCTCCGAGTTTCTGGGCTGGTCGGGCGATGCCACCGGCACGAACAATCCGCTGATGGTCACCATGACCGCCAACAAGGCAATCACGGCCCTTTTCTCCGGCAGCGACTGCCTGGACATCATTCTCGATAACACCAACGCGGCGGTGACGTACGTGGGCGAATGGCAAACTGGCAACTCGGCCGCCGGCAGGTACGGTGATGATTATCGGTTTGCGAGCACCGCGGCGGGCGGGCAATCCAACGTTATTTATCGCCCCTACATTTGCGCGGCGGGCTACTATGACGTGTTCATCTGGTACCCGCAGGGCGGCAACCGGGCGCCCAACGCGCCGTGGTCAGTGGTCTATGACGGCGGCAGCCTCAACGTGGCCATCAACCAGCAAACCAGCGGGGGGCAGTGGGTGACTTTGGGCACGGCGCTTCCGTTTGCCGCGGGAACCAACGGGTACGTGCAACTCTCCAATGATACCGGCTCTTCCGGGCACGTGGTTTTGGCGGACGCGGTGCGGTTTGTCCGGGTGACGAATATCACCTTCACCGCCCACGCTGCCGGGGGCGGAACGGTTTACCAGAATCCGGACCTGGCCGGCTACGAACCGAACACGGCGATTTCGCTGATTGCCGCGCCGGTCCTGGGCTGGAATTTCAGCGGGTGGTCGGGCGACGCCAGCGGCACCGTCAATCCGCTCACCGTCACGGTTGTTCCCAACCTGAATATCACCGGCAACTTTACTTCGACGGTGCCTGATTTGGTTGTGGACAATACGAATGCGACCTTTACGGGGACCTGGACTACCGCCACCGCAAGCGATGATTTCGAGACGAACTATCGCTATGCCGCGACGGTGAGCGGCAACGCCACGGCAACGGGCACGTTTACCCCGACGGTGACCGTCGCCGGGAATTATGACGTGTATGTCTGGTATCCCACCCTTACGTCGTCGAGGCGTTCGGCGGCGGTGCCGTATCTGGTGTCCTATGATGGCGGGACCACGAATGTTATCGTCAGCCAGCAAAGCGGGATGGGGTCGTGGCAACTGATCGCCACCGCCAAGCCGTTCGCGGCGGGCACGAGCGGGTTTGTGCGCATTTCCAATAATACGGGCGAGGGTTCCCGGCGCGTCGCCGCCGACGCGGTGCGCTGGGTTTATTCGGCCATTCAGGATTCGCTGCCGGTCATCCTGGCCCAGCCGCAGAGCCAGACTGTGGATGCGGGCACGCCAGCCACCTTCACCGCGCAGGCGGCGGGGACGGCGCCGCTCGGTTATCAGTGGCAGTTCAATGGCGTGGATATAGCGGGTGCCACCAGCAGTGTTTATGCGCTGAGCAATGCGCAGCCCGGCGACGCGGGCACCTACTCCGTGGTCGTTAACAATGCTGTCGGCAGCGTCACCAGTTCCGGCGCGGTCCTGACGGTGACGCCAGTTAATGTTGCCCCGGCCATTACGGCGCAGCCGCAGAACCAGAATGTGAATCAAGGTGGGAATGCGACCTTTACGGTCGTCGCCTCCGGCACCCCGGCTCCGAGCTACCAGTGGCGGTTTAACAACACGCCCATTTCCGGGGCGACGGACTCCAGCTACACGGTGGTCAATGCGCAGCCGGGAGATGCGGGCGGCTATTCGGTCGAGGTGTCCAACCTGGCCGGATCGGTTATGAGCGATGTGGCGACGCTGACGGTCATCGAGCCGGTCGCGCCTCGGATTGATTGGATCAGCGTGACGCCCGGCGGCCCGGTTCGGCTGCTGGTCAGCGGCTCGCCAGGCCATTACGCCATCGAGGCGAGCAGCAACCTGGTGAATTGGGTGGAATTAACCAACTTCACCACCACCAGCAACCAGTTCCAGTGCCTGCAGCCGTCTGCCAGCGAACCGCAACGCTTCTACCGGGTCCTGTTGATCCCGTGACCGAGGGCGCTTAAAAGAAGGCCGCTCAGGCAACGGGAACGCAGCCAGGACGCGACCTTGCACTCGCGCCGGTTCCGGCGCGGGTGTGGGGCTATTAGTGCCGCGCACCTTTTGGCCCCGGTCTTGGGGTTGGATTGGAACTGCGGAGATCGGCGGAAGGCTATTTCGGGCGACAAAGGTTCCTCTGCTCCCAAGTGGAGCCCTGCCTAAACTCCGGGCGCGGGCTAACCGGAACGATTCAGTTGGGCAGTTCGACCGCACGCGACGTTGGAGAAGAGCAGGCTTGACGGAGTTGGCGGGAAGCTTAGCATGGCCGAATATGCGTTGGCACTCATGGTCGTTTGCATGGCCGGCGGCAGCCCTGCTGGCGTTGTGTTGCGCGGTTCCGCGCGTCGAAGCCCAAATTCGGGATGGGAACATTGACCCGTGGAATCTCGGCAAGGGGGACTGGATATACATCCTGAGCGACGCTTCCTCGCAGCATGGCGGTTTGGCGGGCTTGATGTCTTATGAAAAGAGCAAGGGCGTGTCGTATGTGATCATCAAGGCGGGCGAAGGCGGCAGTTTGTATGCCCCCTATGGCAGCGTCCAGTTCAACAGCGCCGCGGTCACGGCGGCTCACAATGCCGGGCTTAAGATATTTGGCTATACCCGTTCCTACGGGACGGATATCGCGGGGGAAAAAGGGGTGGCGGATTACGTGTTTAATCTCGGGGCGGATGGGTTCGTGATTGACGCGGAGATTGAATGGGAAAGTGTGCCCAATAACGGCACGGTGGCGATGAATCTTTGTTCGAGCATTCGCGCCAGTTGGCCCAATAAGTTTCTGGCCCATGCGCCCATGCCGATTATCAGCGTCCACCGCTCGTTTCCCTATAAGGAGTTTGGCTATTATTGCGACGCGGTCATGCCGCAGTGCTACTGGGTTGAACTGGGGGTGACCCCAACCTACATGGTCACCTGGATGGATGACGAATGGCGCAACTGGCAGAATTCCCTGACGGGCACCTGGCGCGACTCGATCAAGCCGCTGGCCCCGATCGCGCAGGGTTGGAATACCACCGGCGCCCAGATCACCCAGTTTGTCAACGCCCTGAAAAGCGATGCCAACCCGGTAACGGTGGGGGGCTACCGGGGCGTTAGTTATTGGCGCGCGGCGCTGCACACCACCGATATTTGGAATGCGATCGGGGCCAACAGCATCGGGGGCGCCTACTCCGCCGCCCCGACGCTCTCGGCGATTGGAGCGGGGAACATTTCGGATTCGAGCGCGACGATTTCCTGGACCACGGATCAGAACTCGGACAGTCTCGTGGAGTACGGAACTACCACGGCCTATGGCCAATCGGTCGCGGGTGGTTTTTGCGGGGTTAACCATCGTTTAACGCTCAGCGGGCTCAGCGCCGCGACGACCTACCATTACCGGGTCAAATCCAGGAACGCGTTTAATCAACAAAGGGTCTCCGGGGACTTCACCTTTCCGACCAATCCTTCCGGCACGGTCAACGACATCATTATAGATAATGGCGAGCCGACGGTAGCGGTGAGCGGTTCCTGGCTGACGGCCACCTCCTCGAGCGATAAGTACCGCACCAACTACTATTACAAAACGTATCTGAGCGCCAAGGGGGGATATGTGAATTTCGTCCCGACCATCGTCAAGGCAGGCAATTACCAGGTGTATGAATGGCATCCGGCGGGAAGCAACCGCGCCACCAATGCGCCCCACGTCATACACTACCATGGCGGCACGCAGACCGTGTATGTCAACCAGGCGCTAAACGGCGGCAAATTTAATTTGCTGGGCACCTGGAATTTTGCCGCCGGCACGGCGGGCTATATTCAAATCACCGACGGGTTTACGGGGGAGTTGAATGTCATGGCCGATGCCATCAAGCTGGTTTATGCCCCGCCCGTGGTGGCGCCGACCATTACCACGCAGCCGCAGGATCAGGAGGTGACCGCCGGCGGCACCGCCACGTTCACCGTCAGCGCCACCGGCACCGCACCGCTCAGCTACCAGTGGCGGCGGAATAGCGTGAATATCAGCGGTGCCTCGGGCAGCAGTTATACGCGCCACAATGTTCAACCGGGCGATGCCGGTAACTACTCGGTGGTGGTGACCAATGCCGGGGGGCACGTCACCAGCGGAAACGCGGTGTTGACGGTGAACGTGCCGCCGACAATCAGCGCCCAGCCCCAGAGCCAGACGGTGAACCAGGGAGGCACCGCCCTGTTTTCCGTCACGGCCAGCGGGACGGCCCCGCTCAGCTACCAATGGCGGCGCAACGAAGTCAATATCCCGGGGGCCAACAGCAGCGCGTACACCTGCGCCGGGGTGCAGGCCGGCGATGCGGGCGATTATTCGGTGCTGGTGGTCAACGTGGCCGGCAGCATCACCAGCGCGGTGGCGGTGCTCACGGTGAACCTGGCGCCCTGGATTACCACTCAGCCCCAGGATCAGACGGTGAACCCGGGCGGCACGGCGGTGTTTACCGTCAGCGCGGCGGGCACGCCGCCGCTCAGTTATCAATGGCGCTTCAATAACGTGGATCTGGCGGGCGCCACCGGCAGCAGTTATACGCGCAACGGGGTGCAACCGGCGGACGTTGGCGCTTACTCGGTGCGCGTAGCGAACATGGCGGGAAGCGTAATCAGTTCCAATGCCTGGCTCGCGCTCACCATGGCGCCGTTCATCACTGCGCAGCCCGAGGATGTCGCCGTGACCCAGGGCAGCAGTGCCACCTTTATGGTGAGCGCGGTGGGCACCGCGCCGCTCAGCTACCAATGGCGCTTCAATGGCACCAACTTAGCGGGCGCGACGGGCGCCAGTTATACGCGGGGCGCGGCGCTGCCGGCTCATGCCGGCGCTTATTCCGTGCTCATTACGAATGCGGTGGGCAGCGTCCTTAGTTCGAACGCGCTGCTGACGGTGAACGTGCCGCCCGGCATCGCCGTGCAACCGCAGAGCCAGACCGTTTCCGCCGGGAGCGCGGCAGTGTTTTCAGTGACGGCGACGGGCACCCTGCCGCTGGCGTATCAGTGGCACAAGGATGGGAATGCGATTGCCGGCGCCACGACCAGCGTTTATGCGCTGGCCAATGTTCTGGCCGCTGATGCCGGCAGTTACTCGGTCGTGGTAAGCAACGTCGCGGGGTCGGCTCCCAGCGTGAATGCCCAGTTAATCGTAAATGTGCCGCCGGTGATCAGCGGGCAGCCGCAGAGCCTGGCAGTGAACCCGGGCAGCAACGCCACCTTTACCGTCATCGCCTCTGGCACGGCGCCGCTTGTTTATCAATGGCAGAAGAATGGCGCGAATATCAGCGGCGCCACCGGCAGCAGTTATACGCGCGTGAATGTGCAGCCCGGAGACGCTGGAAGCTATACCGTGCAGGTGACAAACATGGTCGGCAGCATCACCAGCGCGGCGGCGGTGCTCACGGTAAACCAGGCGCCTTCGATTATCGCCCAGCCCCAAAACCAAACCGTGAAGCAGGGGGCCACGGCTACCTTTGCCGTGAGCGCGGTTGGCACTTCGCCGCTGAGTTACCAGTGGCGTTTTAATAGCGTAGATCTGGCGGGCGCCACCGGCAGCAGTTATACGCGCGCGGCGGCGCAACCGGCGGATGCCGGCACCTACACAGTGGTGGTAACCAACATGGCGGGCAGGGTGACCAGCGCCGCGGCCATGCTGGTGGTCAACGTGCCGCCCGACATAGCGGTGCCGCCGCAGAGCCAGGCGGTGGTTGTCGGGGAGACGGCAGTTTTCTCCGTGACGGCGACTGGCACGGCCCCGCTCTACTACCAGTGGCGCAAAAATGGCGGAGCGATCGCAGGGGCTACGGCTGCCAGCTATACACTGGCCAGCGCGCAATTAGCCGATGCCGGCAACTACTCGGTGGTCATCACCAATATGGCCGGGACGGTGACGAGCGCGGACGCCGTATTGATGGTTTCGGCGGAGGGCTACCCGCCCGTTATCACCGGGCAACCCCAGAGTCTGACATGCCCTCCCGGCGGCAGCGCCACGTTTAGCGTGACGGCCAGCGGCAGTCCGGAACTTCACTATCAATGGCGGTTTAACGGGACGGGCATCGCGGGGGCGACGGGCAGCAGTTATAGCTGGAGCCATATACAAGCGGCGGACGCGGGGCTGTATTCGGTGGTGGTGAGCAATGCGTATGGGCGCGCGGCCAGTTGGGAGGCGTCGTTGACGCTGACCGAGGCAATCGTTTTTCAGGATGATTTTGAGGCGTGCGATTTGAGCGGATGGATGGTGGCGGCCAGTCCGGCGACGGAACTGGACGGCTCCCATGCGCAGAACCACACGCCGGGCGGAGGTTGCAGCGCGCGGGTGAGCCATTCGTCGGACAAGATGTATCACAACTGGGGAGTGAAAGTGGCGGGGCGGATGCGGGCGACGTGGTGGATCTACGACGCGGAGCAAACCCGGGTTTATGCTGAAGTGCGCGCGCATACGGGGGCGGGCTACACGGACGGCAGCGGGATGCAGCAGCTTTTCGCGGCGGGCAAATACAATAGTGTGACGCTGAGCGGCGAGTTATGGGACGCGAACAAGTACCAGGGGCGGGTGTCTTCGGGAACCCAGGTTGGCTGGTTCAACCTGAATGCCCCCGGGGCGCCCAATCGTTCTACGGGTTGGCATAAGTTTGAGGTCGAGCGGTTAGCGGACGGAACGACGATTAACTTTTATGTGGACGGTCTTTTGGGGCGGACGATTACGGGGGCGACCGAAGCGATGATTGATTCGGTGCTAATCGGGTCGGCGGCCATGGGCAGCACGGAGGGTGAGGCTTGGATAGACGATGTGCAGGTGGAGTATTGGGATCCCCCGGTTATAGTGACGCCGCCGGCGGGGCAAACGGTGACGGCGGGCGGCAGCGCAACATTCAGCGTGGTGGCGGGCAACACGGTCTTGAGCTACCAATGGCGGCTGAACGGAGAGAATCTCGCCGGGGCGACCACCTCCTCACTGACGGTCGCCAGCGCGCAGGGGGCTGATGCGGGCAGCTATACGGTGGTGGTTGCCAACGGGGCCGGGCCGACGGTGAGCAGCCCGGCGGTATTGCAAGTGGCGCCGGTGATTGTCACGCAACCGGCAAGCCAGACCCAACATGTGGGGGGCACTGCGAGTTTTGCGGTAGTGGCGGCGGGCCAGGCGCCGCTGAACTACCAATGGCGCTTCAATGGGAATCCCCTTCCGGGCGCCACTTCCTCGACGTGCGTCCTCGCCAACGTCCAGCTTCAGGATGCCGGCCGATATTCGGTCGTGGTGACTAATCTCGCCGGAACCGCGAACAGCGCGGATGCCATCCTTGCCATTACGCAACCGCTCCCGCCTCGGATTGAGGGGATCCATCGGCTGCCTGGCGGCCAGATTCGGTTGCAGATCAACGGCGCGCCGGGGCATTATATTGCCGAGGCGAGCAGCAACCTGCTGGAGTGGGTGGAGTTCACCAATCTGACTGTTGCGGGCAACAGTTTTCAGATCTTCGATTCCACGACCAACCTGACGTCGCGGTTCTACCGGGTGCAACTGACGCCATAGCCGCCCGGCGGGAACCTCCAAGGCGGAAGGGCGGCCTGGCTGGAATCGGCATTCTTCTGGCGCCCGGCAAACGCGCAAAAGGGGACCCTAAATAAGGTTGAAATTGGGCCCGGGTTATAGGAGAATTAGGCATGCGTTGTACATCGTGCCCAGTCTTGTTTTCAGTGGTTGCGCTGCTAACCCTTGGACTTTTTACCCAGCCCGTGGCGGGCCAAATCCGCGATGGCGGGATTGACCCGTGGAATCTGGGGAAAGGTGATTGGATCTACTTCATGAGCCAGGCGACCAATCGTCTGGGCGGCAATGTCCTGAGTGTGACCAATGAAAACAGCCTGATGCTTTTCTACAAGAGTGTGGGGGTGCGCTATATCATCATCAAAGCCGCCACTGGCGACGAACTTTTCAATGGGAGCTACAGCTTCCCGCAGTTCAATCGCAGACTGGTGGACATCGCCCATGCCCACGGGCTTCTGATCTTTGGTTACAACCGATCCTCGGGCCAGAATGTTCCGGGCGAGATAGCCATTTCGGATTACGTTTTTAACCAGGGCGCTGACGGTTTTGTGTGGGATGCCGAATCGGAGTGGGAGAGCAATCAGCCCTGGATTGGGACGAATGGTCCCGCCCTGGCCTGGCAGCTATGCTCGGCGGTGCGCTCCAACTGGCCCACCAAGTTTCTGGCGCACGCGCCGTTTCCGATTATCAGCTATCATTCCTCCTTTCCGTACAAGGAATTCGGCTATTGGTCCGACGCGGTCATGCCCCAGATCTATCCCCATGGCTGGACCGGGGTAAGGAGTCGCCCCAGCGGAGCCATCAATTGGACCGATGTAAACTGGTATAACTGGCAGAAGTCGCTCATCGGCAAGTCTTCGGTCATTAATGGCCAGACCATCTATTGGACTAACGCCATTAAGCCGTTGGCGCCGGTCAACCATGTCTATGGTCCCAACCCGCCCAATAGTGGCGTGTCCGAGATTCGCCCGGAGTATGTCATGGAGTTTGTGGATTACCTGAACGCCGATCCCACGCCGCAAACCGTCGGGGGCTACAAGGGCGGCAACTTCTGGCGGGCTGACCTGCATGGAGCCGCGCAGTGGGCCAACATCAAGGTCAGCACGATCGGCTCGTTTGCGGGCATCGTGAATAATATTGTCATTGATGATCCGAATGCGACGGTAGTGGGGAGTTGGACCCCAACCCGGACCTTTTATAACGGCGTTTTCTACGGCAACGGCAGCAACACCGATACCAACTCCTTTGGCACGAATTATTTAACCAAAGCGCAGGGTGACGGCAGCGCCTATGTGCAATTTACCCCCAATATTATCGTGCCCGGCGACTATAAAGTGTACCAGTGGCATCCGTACTTGGCAACGGCCTCGGCCAGCGTGCCGCACATTATCACCCACAGCGGCGGGACCTCCACCGTTTATGCCAACCAGACGACCAATCCGGGAACCTGGAGTTTGTTGGGCACGTTCAACTTTGCCGCCGGCACCGCCGGCTCCGTCCGCATCACGGACGGCATTGCGGAGCCCGGGGCGGTGGCTGCGGTGGATGGCATCAAGCTGGTCTTTGTGCCGCCAGCCTCCGTACCGGCCGCTCCGACCGGCCTGAGCGCCATGGCGATTGACGGCAGCCAAATCAAGCTGGCATGGACTGATAATGCCACCAACGAGACTGCGTATGTGGTTGCCGGCAGCACAGTGGCGGGCGGACCTTACACGAACCTTGCCGTTTTGCCATTCAACACCACGAGCTACACCAATATCGGGCTGATTCCCGCCACCACCTACTACTACATCGTGTGGGCTACGAATTATCTGGGCGCTTCTGCGGTCTCAGCCGAGGCTAGCGCTACAACTCAGGCTCCTGAAACGCCGCCTACCATCACGACCCAGCCGCAAGGCCAGACGGTGGTGTTGGGAGAGACGGCCGCGTTTAATGTCGTGGCTACGGGTGGCATTCCGCTGTCTTACCAGTGGCGCTTCAACGGGGCGGATATTGCCGGGGCCACGGACAGCAGCTATGCCCGGGCCCAGGTTGGCGCGGCGGATGCCGGGGATTATTCCGTGCGGGTGACCAACCCCTACGGGAGCCTGCTCAGCGACAGCGCCACACTGGTGGTGGATACGAACGTGACCCTGCCGGTTATCGTGACGCAGCCGCAGAGCCAGACGGTGATCGCGGGGCAAAGCGCGACCTTTAGCGTGCTGGCGACCAACAAGGCTCCGCTGAGCTACCAGTGGCGGTTGAATGGGGCGCCGATTGCCGGGGCAACGGGCAGTTCCTATACCCGGAGCAACGTCCAGACTGGTGATGCGGGCAATTATTCGGTGGTGATCACCAATATTATTGGCGCGGTTGGGAGCGCGGATGCGGAGTTGACCGTGCATTTTGCGCTGACGACCACGGCGAGCGCCGGGGGCAGCGTCAGCAAGGATCCAGCGGCGGCCAGCTACGCCCCCAACACGGTGGTGACGCTGACGGCCACGCCCGCCAACACGAACTTCGTCTTCACGGGCTGGAGTGGAGATGCGAGCGGGACGGACAATCCGCTGGAGGTGACGCTGACGACCAACAAGAGCATCAGCGCGACCTTTGTGAGTTTGCTGGCGGAGATCGTCATAGACAACGCGGATGCGGGCTGGAGCAACACCTCGCCCAGTGGAACGTGGACGGTGGGCTCGAACCCGAGCGTCCCGATGGTCAACTCCAACTATCTGTATACGGCTGGGACAGGGGGTTCGGAGGCGACGCGCAGTTGCCGGTGGACGCCGGAGTTGCCGGTGGGAGGGTATTACGATGTTTATGTGTATTACCAGATTGGGGCCAACCGGACGGTAGGGGCGCCCTACACGGTGCATTACTATGGGGGGAGCGTCACCAGTGTGCAGAATCAGTATTCCAGCACGCCCAATCAAGGGGGATGGTTTTTGGTGGGGACGAATCTGCCGTTTTTGGGCGGGACGGCCGGTTATGTGGAGTTGAAGAACAACACGCCGGACACGTTATTGGTGAGTGCGGACGCGGCGAAGTTTGTTTTGGTGGCGCCGTTTTTGGCGCCGGTGATTACGCAGCAGCCGCAGCCGGCGGAGCAGAGCGTGACGGTGGGGCAGGGTGCGAGTTTTACGGTGGAGGCGACGGGGACGGCGCCGTTGAGCTACCAGTGGCGGCATAATGGGGTTCCGCTGGCGGGCGCCACGGCGAGCAGCTACACCCGGAACAATGTAGAGATCAGTGACGCGGGCAATTATTCGGTGGTCATTACCAATGTGGCCGGGAGCGTGACCAGTTTGGATGCGGTTTTGGTGGTCAATGTGCCGCCGACCATCACCACGCAGCCGCAGAGCCAGGCCGTGATTCAGGGCGGGAATGCTTCCTTTACCGTTGCGGCCGCCGGCACGGCGCCCCTGGTTTACCAGTGGTATTTTGATGGCCAGCCGCTGGCGGATGCCACCGACAGCGCGCTTACGATTACCAATGCCCAGCCGGCCGATGCGGGCAGCTACGCGGTGGAAGTGCTTAATTTGGCCGGGCAAATCATGAGCGATCCCGCGACCCTTACCGTCAACGCGCCGCCGCAGATTGACGAAATCCGCGTGCTGGCCGACGGCCGGTTTGAGTTGCAGATTAGCGGGGCGCCGGGGCAGTACGTAGTGGAGGCCACGCCCGACGTGGCGGGAGTGGTAAGCTGGACGGCGTTGACCAATTTCACCGTCACGACCACCAACTTCCAATACTACGACAGCGAGACCGGTCTGGCCCGGCGCTTCTACCGGGTGCGCTGGACGCCATAAGCGGAACGACGCCGTTGCGGGCGTGAAGCACGCGCTTCTCGCGCGTCGCCGCCGATTCCTATGGGGAATTGGCGCGCGGGGCGCGGGATGTGCCATTTCCCGCCGGCGCATTTACGGTTATCGCGCCGGCCTGCAAGGGGTGTTAAAATTCGCTAAATCCGCTAAATAGTACTTGCTTTTTGCGGGAAAAGATGCGAATCTGGCTGGCGAATGTGCCGTTTAGATGCCGCGATCGTCGTATGCTCTCTCTAGGCGAGGAAAGGTGTGCCTCGTAATTCCCTGTGATTTGAGTGAACCCGCGACTTCTGGCAACAACTCCAGACAAAACTATGTCAAACGAAAAACCGGGCAGCGAAGTTCATGTTATGACCCAACCTCACGCAATTCTTTCCCGTCGGCCGCGCCGTTCCGGGGCCTACCGGCGGAGTTCCTGGCTGCTGGCGGCCCTGCTCATCGGGCTTGGCAGCCCGCTGTCGCTGCGGGCGGCGGAGGAGTTTCGGGCGGCCTGGGCGGATGTGTTTCACGTCGGCACGGGCAGTGCCGCCGAGGTGGATACGATGGTCTCGACGCTCGTCTCCGGCCGCTACAATGTGGTCATCGTCCAGGTGCTGGGATACATGGACCGCAACGGCACCGCCTCGCACGGCGCCCATTGGAAGTCATCCATTCTGCCGTGGTCTCCGCGCGTGACTGCCAGCTTTGACCCGCTGGCCTATCTTTGCACGAAAGCGCACGCCCAAGGCATCCAGGTTCATGCCTGGCTGGGCGGCAGCGGCGGCGGGCCTTACCGCGTCTCGACCGTCTGGCCGCCCCCCAACAACGCCACCCTGGCGGCGCATCCGGAGTGGTTTATCGCGCCGTATGCCAATAGCGAGGGAGGGTCTCCCCAACTGGTGGATGGCAATTACTCGCTGGATATGGGTTCGCCTGACGTGCAGGAATACCTGGTCAGCATCGTGCGCGAGTTGGTGACCAACTATCCGATTGACGGCATCAACTGGGACGACGAGCTCAACAGCACCGGCTATAATGAGGGCTTCGGTTATCCCGCTTACAGCCAGGCCAACTATGCGCGTTCCGGGCTGGCCCGGTTCCGTATCAACACGGGCTACGTGGGCACGCCGGCCAACACCCATACCGCCTGGTCCAATTACCGGCGGCGCTTCAAGAACGAATTGATCGCCCGGGTTCAGGCGGAGATTCAATCCATCAAGACCAATCCGCGCCAGCCGCTGCGGCATACCATCGCGCCCATTGCCTACAGCCCGGTCCCCGGTTCCTGCACCTTCTCCGGGTCTGCCCCCTACACCTATTTCTGCGATTGGGCCGGCATGTTGCAAAACGGCTACGTGGATGCCGCGATTCCCCAAACCTACAGCAGCAGCACTTTTAATACGTGGGTGGACCGTTGCGTGGGTTGCTGGCAATACAACCGGCAGATCTTCTCGGGCATTGGCGCCTATCTTTACAGCAACGCCACCATCGCCGATGAAATCAGCTATCTTCGCAGCAAGGGCCTGAAAGGCTACAGCACCTACTCTTATGCGGTCCCGACCTCGGGCAGTGGCTGGTGGTCCTATGCCGCCGCCAATGTCAACACGAGCACCGCCACCGTTCCCACCATGCCGTGGCGCAACCCGGCAACGGCGACCGAGGGTATTGTGTGGGGCCGGGTCAAGGACGCCAGTACCGGGCTTTATGTGGATGACGCGACCGTGACCGTGGCGGGCGGGCCGACGGTCAAGACGGACGGCAACGGTTATTATGTTGCCACGCTGGTTCCAGCGACGGCGGGCGGCACCGCTCATGCCACCACGGCCAGCAAAACCGGCATGACTCCGCAAACCGTGACTGCGATCGCGCTCGCGGGGGATGTCGTCCGCTATGACCTTAACCTCAATGCCGCGACGAATGTGGCGCCGACGATCATCACCCAGCCGCAAAGCCTGGCGGTCAACCAGGGCGGCAGCGCCACCTTTACGGTGGCCGCCACCGGCACCGCGCCGCTCGCCTACCAGTGGCGGCGTAATGGGGCCGGCATTGCCGGGGCGACCCTCAGCAGCTATACGAAGAACAACGTGCAAACGAGCGATGCCGGCAGCTACTCGGTGGTGGTCACCAACCTCGCCGGCAGCGCCACCAGTTCGAACGCTACGCTGACCGTAATTGTGCCGCCAACGATCATCACCCAGCCGTTGAGCCAGACGGTGACGGAGACCGCGAACGTCACGTTCACGGTGGCCGCCTCCGGGACGGCGCCATTCGCCTACCAATGGCGGTTTAACGGGGTGAACGTGGCCGGGGCGACCCTGAGCAGCTATACCAAAAATAATGTGCAACTCGCGGATGCCGGCAGCTATTCCGCGGTGGTCACCAACCTCGCCGGCAGCGCCACCAGCGCTAATGCCATTCTGACGGTGCAGGCCCTGCCGACTCCGCCGGCCATTATCACTCCGCCGATCAGCCAGACGGCCAACCAGGGCGGCAGCGCTACGTTCACCGTCACGGCCAGCGGCAGCGCGCCCCTTGCCTATCAGTGGCGCTGGTTTGGCACGAACCTCGCCGGGGCCACCGGAACCAGCCTGACCCTGGCCAACCTCGCCACGAACCAAAGCGGCCCCTACACGGTGGTGGTCACCAATGCTTACGGCGCCATCACCAGCGCGGTGGCGACGCTCACCGTCACCCCGACGCTGGAGGTGGGCGGATTGGCGGTGCTGTGGAATTTGGCGCCCGGCTCACGCCCCTACCTCACCACGACCGTCGGCGGCCCGCCCGACGAGCGCGGCATGGCCTACAACCCGCTGACCCGGCGCGTGATTGTCGTGCAACGCAGCACCACGACGGCCTATGTGCTCGATGGCGACACCGGGGCCGACCTGTGGACGCTGAACACGACCGGGGTTACGGGGGGATACACGTCCACTTATTATTTGCTGATGGTGGGAGTGGCGGAGGATGGCGTGGTTTATGCCGGCAATATGACGCTGCATGGCAACACCACCAGTTTCAAATTGTATCGCTGGGCCAATGACAGCGCCGGCACGGTGCCCACCGTCGCCTATTCGGGCGACCCGGGCGCGGGGCAGGATCTGCGCTGGGGAGACACGCTGGACGTGCGCGGCGCGGGCGCCAGCACGCAGATCATCATCGGTTCGCTGAATACAAGCCACTTCGCCGTGCTCACCACGGCAAATGGAACCAACTTCACCTCCAAGCTGGTAACCCTGACCGATGCGCCGGGCGGCGCCGTTGGGTCGGGGCTCGCTTTCGGCACCGGAAACACCTTCTGGTGCAAGGCCGGTTTGCCGGCTCCTCTGAACCTGCGGCAGGCTTCCTTTGACCTGGCTGCCGGCACGGCGACCACAGTGCGCAATTATGCCGACCCGGCTTTCCCGGACAGCCTTGGCCCCATCGGCGTGAACCCCAGCCTCGACTTGCTCGGGGGCGTTTATGCCGCCGCTGCCAACGGTGGCAACAGCTTCCGGCTCTACCACCTCGTGCCGACCAACAGCGCGCCCGGGTTCATCACGTCCACCAACTTTGCCACGGACAATGACAACAGCTATAGCGGCACGGGAGCGGTGGACTTTGGCGGCGACCGGGTCTATGCGCTCAGCTCGAACAACGGCCTGCTGGCCATGCAGCTTGTTCCTCCCGCCGCCCTCATCCCGCCGTCCATTGTGACTCACCCGGTCAGCCAGACGGTCAACCAGGGCGGCAGCGCCACCTTTACCGTCAGCGCGACCGGTTCCGCGCCGCTCGCCTACCAGTGGCGCTTTAACGGCACCAATATCGCCGGTGCCACCGGCAGCAGTTATACCCGCGCCAATGTCCAGCCCGCCGATGCCGGCAACTACTCGGTCTTCGTTTCCAATGACGCCGGCAACGCTACCAGCGCCAACGCCGTCCTGACCGTGACCGTTCCGGCCTCGCCGCCGGTCATCAGCGCCGGGCCGCAAAGCCAGACCGTCATCGCGGGCCAGAACGCCACGTTCACCGTCACCGCCACCGGCACCGCGCCCCTGAATTACCAGTGGCGGTTTAACGGGGCGAATCTCGCCGGGGCCACCGCCAGTTCCTACACACGGGCCAACGTGCAGGTCGCCGATGCGGGCGCTTATACGGTGGTGGTAAGCAACAGCTACGGATCGGTCACCGGCGCGGTGGCGACGCTGACCGTCCATTTCACCCTGACGACCTCCGTCGCGGCCGGCGGCACGGTATCCAAAACCCCCGATCAATCAAGCTATGCGCCGGGCGCGCCCGTGACCCTCACCGCGACGCCGTCGGCGGGCTACGAGTTTAGCGGATGGTCGGGGGACGCAAGCGGAACCAACAACCCGCTCACGGTGGTGATGGGCGGCAACCTGGTGATAGCCGCGAATTTCACCGTCGTCTGCGATCTCATCCTGGACAACACCGATCCGGAGGTCAGCTATGTGGGAACGTGGCAAACCGGCACCGCGGCGGGCAAATACGGGGCTGACTACCGCTTCGCGCTCGGTTCCGCAGTCGGCAATTCAAACGTCACCTACCGGCCCAACATCTGCGCCGACGGGCGCTATGATGTCTATCTCTGGTATTTGCAGGGCGCCAACCGCGCCACCAACGCGCCCTGGGTGATTTCGTATTCCGGCGGCACCACGAATATCCGGGTTAACCAGCAAATAAACGGCAGCCGATGGTGGCGGCTGGCCAGCGCTCTCCCCTTTACGCAGGGAACCGCCGGCTTCGCCCGCCTCTATAACACGAATGCCACAGGCGGTACATCCGGCAGCACGGTCGTGTTGGCGGACGCCGTGCGTTTCGCGTATGTCGGACCGCTGACGACTCCCACCGCCACCACGCTCAGTTCCTCGGCTAATCCTTCCGTTTATGGCGATGCCGTCACGCTGACGGCTACCGTCACCGGGAGCGGAGGCACGCCGAGCGGCCTCGTCACTTTCAAGGACGGCGCGACGGTCCTGGGCACAGCCATCCTGAATGGCTCCGGCCAGGCGGTCTGGACCACCACCACCCTTTCGGCCAGCGGGTCTCCTCATTCCCTGACGGCGGTCTATAGCGGCGACAGCTCTTTTGCCGCCAGCACTTCGGTCGCTTTATCGCAAGTCGTGAACCCAAAAGCCTTGACGGTGACGGGCGCAACGGTTGCCAGCAAGGTATATGATGGAACGACCGCCGCGACGATTTCCGGAGCGGCCTTGAATGGCGTGGTCAGCGGCGACGCCGTTGCGCTGGGCAACGCCGCCAGCGGCACGTTCGCAAACAAGCACGTCGGCGTTGGCAAGGCGGTCAGCACGGCCATGACGCTCAGCGGCGCCGATGCCGGCAACTACACGCTGACGCAGCCGGCGCTTACGGGCACGATCACCGCCCGGGCGCTGACAGTGACGGGCGCGACAGTCGCCAGCAAGGTATATGATGGAACGACCGCCGCGACGATTTCCGGCGCGGTCTTGAATGGCGTGATCAGCGGCGATGCCGTTGCGCTGGGCAACGCCGCCAGCGGCACGTTCGCGAACAAGCACGTTGGCGTTGGCAAGGCGGTCAGCACGGCCATGACGCTCAGCGGTGCCGATGCCGGCAACTACACGCTGGCGCAGCCGGCGCTCACGGGCACGATCACCGCCCGGGCGCTGACAGTGACGGGCCTGGCGGCTCAGAACAAGGTATATGATGGCACCACCACGGCGACGCTGACAGGGACTCCCGGGCTTGTGGGCGCGGTGAGCGGCGATGGCGTTGCCCTCGCCGGCACGGCGACGGGAACCTTCGCCAATGCGGACGTGGGCACGGCCAAGACCGTGACTATTTCCGGCTTGAGCCTGGCCGGCGCCGATGCCGGCAACTACACCCTGACCCCGCCCACCGCAACGGCGGACATTACCGGGGCGGCCACGACGACCACGCTGATTTCCTCGGTCAACCCCGTGGGCGTGGGTTCGAACGTGACCTTTACCGCGACCGTCGTTTCCGGAGCGGGCACCCCGGCCGGCACGGTGGTCTTCCTGGCCGGCGGCGTGCCTTTCCACACCAATACGCTGGCGGGCGGCGTGGCGGCGGCCAGCACGGACGCGCTGTCGCCGGGCACCAACACCATCCGTGCTGAATATGCGGGCGGCGGCAACTACCTGGGCAGCGACGGCAGCCTGGAGCAGGTGGTCAAGGCCTTCCTGGTTTGCGGCCAAACCAACGTGCTGCTGGGCATTCTCAACAACCAGGACGGCACCTTCACGCTGCTGTTGGCGGGCACGCCGCAGGCGGACTACTACATCGTGAGCAGTTCGGATCCCCTGCTGCCCGCGGCCAACTGGATGCCGCTGCCAGGCAGCACCAACACCGTCACCAACGCCGGAGGCTTCTGGCAATTCACGGTGACCAATGCGTTCACGCAGCAGTTCTACCGCAGCGTGAGCGTAGTCCCGTGCCCGTAAAAGCGGCCGGAAACGGATTCCCGCCACGGAACCTCGCCGCGCCGCGCACCCCGCGGCGGCGCGGCCCGCGTGGGGCGGCCACGTCCGGCTTGACCCCCGGCGGGCGCTGGCCTAGTGTAATCCTTTCGCTGAGCGCCGGACACTCAACCAATCCTGCTTGCAGGGTTTTCTCGGCGATTATGGAAAGGGTTTGCTAGTGAACGTGACAGTGCAAAGTTTGACCCCGTGCAAGAAGCTGGTGCGGGTGGAAGTGGAAGCGGCGAAGGTGGATGAAACCTTCGAGGCCGTCTTCAAGGATTTTCGGCGCGAGGCCAGCCTGCCCGGGTTTCGGCCCGGCAAGGTGCCGCGCGAAATGCTGCTGCGGATCTACGAAAAGGACATTGCGGAGGAAACGAAGCGAAAGCTCATCAAGGAGACCTATCGGAAGGCCATCGAAGAGCAGAAACTGGATGTGGTGACGCCTCCGGACATCGAGGAGATTCAATTCAGCCGCGGCCAGCCGCTGGTGTATAACGCCACCCTCGAGACCGCGCCGGAGTTCGAGTTGCCCGAATACAAAGGGCTGCCGGTCAAACGCGAAGTGCGTGCCGTCACCGAGGCCGATGTCGAGAAAGCGCTCAACCTGTTGCGGGAGCAGCGGGCCACTTACGAAAAGCGCGAACGACCGCTCCAGACCGGGGACATCGCCGTGGTGAACTATCAGGGCACCTGCGACGGCCGGCCGATTACCGAAATCGCACCGACCGCCAAAGGCTTGACCGAGCAAAAGGATTTCTGGGTGCAAACCCAACCCGACTCTTTCATCCCCGGTTTTGCCGCCCAACTCCTGGGCGCCAAAGCCGGCGACCGCCGCACGGTTACCGTGGACTTCCCGGCGGATTTTGTGACGTCGCAACTCGCCGGCCGGAAGGGCGTTTACGAGGTGGAAGTCGTCGAGGTCAAAGAGCGGGTGATCCCGCCGCTGGATGACGAACTGGCCAAAGGCTACGGGGCCGAGACCCTGGCGAAACTCACCGACGGAGTGCGCGAAGACCTGGAAAACGAGCTGAAGTATAAGCAGAAGCAGGCGTTGCGGGACGAACTGCTGCGCACCCTGTTGGGCCGCGTCACGTTTGATTTGCCCGAAACGGCGGTCACCCGGGAAACGAGCAACGTGGTTTACGATTTGGTGCAGGAAAACGCCAAACGCGGCGTTTCCCGCCAGGTCATCGAGCAGCAAAAAGACCAGATCTACACCATCGCCTCCCAAAACGCCAAAGAGCGGGTCAAACTCCAGTTCCTGTTGCAGAAAATAGCGGAAAAGGAAGACATCAAGGTCTCGACCGAGGAAATTAATCAACGCCTGGGATACCTGGCCCAGCTTTACCAGATTCCGGTCGGCAAAGTCGCCAAAGACCTGCAGAAACGCGACGGCTTGATCGAGATTTATGACCAGATCATGAATCAGAAGGTCATCAAGCTGCTCGAAGACAACGCCCGGATTGAGGACGTGCAGCCCGTCACGCCGCTGCCGGCCGAGGCGCCCGCCGCCCCGCCAGGCTGAGCCATCCGCATGCGGCGGGCAACCGGGGGAAAGCGCGCCCGCCGCCGGCGTGAGCGCAAGCCGGGGCGGCCAGCGCGGCGCGTTATTGCGTTCGCCCGAACTTCTTTTCCAGCTCCCGGAAACTCATCTCGATGAGCGTCGGGCGGCCATGCGGGCAGGTGTACGGCATGGCGCAGTGGCGCAAATCCTCGACCAGGTTCTCCAGTTCCCGCCCGGCCAGCGGGTCGTTGGCCTTGACGGCATGGCGGCAGACGGTTTTGGCGATGGTATCCTCGCCCAGCCGCAGGGCATTCAGCTCGCGGCCGGCGGCCCGCAGTTCATCCACCAGTTCGATCACAAATCGGCGGGCGTCGGGCGCCTTCACAAACGGCGGCAGGGCATCCAGCAGGAACGTGCGCTCGCCGAATTCGCTCAGGCCCACGCCCAGCCGCGTGAGCACGGATAACTGCTCCCGCAAAAAACCGGCCTCGCGCGCCGCCAGCTCCACCGTCTCCGGCAGCAGCAGCCGCTGGGAGGGCGCCTGGTCATGCTGCTCCAGCCGGCGGAGCATTTGCTCGAACAAAATCCGCTCATGCGCCGCATGCTGATCCAGCAACACCAGGCCCCGGTCCGATTCCAGCACCACGTAGAGCCGCCCAATCACGCCAACCAGCCGCAGCGGAACCTTGAGCAGGGGAACCGGCTCCGGCAGCGGCGGCGGCGGCAGGGGCCCGGGGGCGGTCGGCGGGAGAACGGCCGGGGTGGCGGGCGGTGCGGGCGCCGGGCTGAAGCCCATGCGCAGGGGAGGCGTCGCGGAAGCCGTTAGCGGCCGCGGCTGCGGCGCGGGCGCGAGGGCCGCGGGGAAGTTGGGCAGCGCCGATTGCGCGGCGGGCGGCGGCGGGGGCGCGAGCGGCGGCGGGGCGGCCGGTTCGGGCGGGCCGGGCGCGGCCGCGGGCGGCGCGGCGGACGCCGGCGTTCCGGAGTGAAAGGCCAGCAGCGTCTGCCGGATTGCCTGCGCCACCAGCCGCCGCACTTCGGCTTCCCGGTGGAATTTCACCTCCCGCTTGGCGGGGTGGATGTTCACATCCACCATCGCCGGGTCAATCTCCAGGAAGAGGCAGGCGACCGGGTAGCGCCCTTTCATGAGGGCCGTGTGATAGCCTTCGAGCAGCGCGAAGTTCAGCCCGCGATTCTCGATGGGCCGCCGATTGACAAAAAGGTGCTGATCCTCCCGGTTGGAACGGGAGACGCCCGGCGCGCCAATGAAGCCCCAAAGGCGAAACGGGGCGGCCGGGGCCGGCGGGCGGGCCGGAGCCGGGGCCGTTTCCGCGTCCGGATCGTCCGGCGGCTCCAGCGCGGCGGAATAATCCACCCGCAGCAAGGCGCGCTCGCCGCCATAGAGGATGCGCAGGCGTTCCTGGAGGGCGCCCAGGCGCGCCGCGGAGCCGTCCCCGGCCTTGACGGGCGGCAGTTGCCAGACCGGGCGGCCGTCGCGCTGAAAGGCAAACGCCACTTCGGGATGAGCCAGCGCCGCCAGGGTCAGGTAATGCTGGATGTGGGCGGATTCCGTCTCCTCGGTGCGCAGGAACTTCCGCCGCGCCGGCAGGTTGAAGAAAAGCTGGCGCACCTCGACCGTGGTTCCCGGCGCGCGGCCCGCGGCTTTGACCTCCAGGATCCGGCCGCCGTGGACGATGATTTGCGTGCCCTCGGGCGAATCGCCCTCGCGCGCGCGGGTGGTGAGGGTGAACCGGCTCACGCTGGCAATGCTGGGCAGGGCTTCGCCGCGAAATCCCAGGGTGGCCAGCGCCGCGAGGTCTTCGGCCCGCCGGATCTTGCTGGTGGCATGCCGCTCCAGGCACAGCAGGGCGTCGTCGCGCGCCATGCCCAGGCCGTCATCCCCCACGCGCACCAGGCTGCGCCCGCCGGCCTGGATTTCCACCACCACCCGGCGGGCCTGGGCGTCCAGCGCATTCTCGACCAGTTCTTTGACCACACTGGCGGGGCGCTCGATGACCTCGCCGGCGGCGATTTGGTTGGCCACTTGCTCCGGCAGCAGGCGGATGCGGTTCATGGCGTTGCCGGCGCGGGGCCGGAAAGGGACGCCGCCGCCGCCGCTTCCGGCGGGCGCCGGGGCAGGCCGAAGGAGAACACCGCGCCGCCGTCCGGCAGGTTCCGCGCCGCGATCCAGCCGCCGTGATCCGTGAGAATCCGCTTGCAGATGAACAGCCCCAGGCCGGTGCCGTGCGCCTTGCCGTGCGTCGCGAACACCTGGAATAACTGCCCGGCCATCTCCGGCGCAATGCCCGGCCCGCCATCCTCCAGTTCGGTCACCACTTCCTTCGCGGTGACCTGAAAGCGGAAAACCACCCGGCCTCCGGACGGCATGGCGTCGGTCGCATTATGCACGAGGTTGTAGAAAACCCGGCGCAACCGTTTGGGATGAATAAACACCTCGACGGAGGGCGGCGGGTTCGCCAGCGCCAGCGCCACGGACTTCAGGCCGGCTTCCGGGCCCAACTCCTCCAGGAGCTGCGCCACGAACGCGCCGTAGTTGACCGGCGCCAGCACGAAATTCGCGGGCGCGCCCTGGGTGAAATCAAGAATCTCGTTGATCAGATCGCTGATGCGCTCGACCTGTTTGCGGATATGCCCCGCGGCCTGCTGCCGCGCTTTCAGGGAGGCCCGCTTCTGGCCGGCGACCTCGGCCGTCAGGCCGATGATATTGAGCGGGTTTTTCAGGTCGTGCACGATGGAGCGGGCGAAGCGGCCCACGATGGCCAGACGCTCCGCCTGCAGCACTTGCCGCAGGTATTGCTGGTTAAACTCCCGCAGCCGGCGGCTGATCTCCTGCAGCAACGCCAGCGCCAGCGCCGGCGACCGCGCCACCAGCGCCAGCATCTCGTCGCGGGGGATGAAATAAACCCGGGTGTCCTCCCGGGCCACCGCCCAGGCCGAGCGCGGCTGGTTCTCGATGACCGCCATCTCGCCAAACACTTCCCCCGGCCCCACCTCGGAGAAAACCAGCCGCGCCCCCGAGTCCACCGACCCCGAAATCTCCACCCGCCCCGACCGCACCACATACAGGCCATCCCCGCGATCGCCCTCGCGGAAAATCTCCTCCCCGGCGGCAAACGACCGTTCCCGGGCCTGGCGGCTCAGCGCGCTTAACTCCGACGGGCTAAGCGGCGAGAAGAGTTTGCTGGTTTCGAGCGCAACCACACACGCACTTTAGGTAAAAGCCGGCCCAGGTAAAGCCATTTGCGGCGGGGGCGGCGGGTCAGGGAAACTCCGGCGGCGGCATCCCGGCGCGCGGGGGAAACGCTTCCCCGGGGGGAACGCCGTCCCGCGCCGCCGCGCTTAGCTCTCCAGGTAATTGAGCGTGGTCTTTTCGATCGGCACCCGGGTGACGCGGTTCACATTCCGAAACGCAAAGGCCAGCTCCATATCCTTGAGCCGCCAGGTCTCGATAAACTGCAGCGCCCGGTCAATCAGCTTGAAGTCACGCGCCACGGCGGGATCGCTGGTCCACATGCCAGGTCCCTGGAAGTAAAGCCCCGTTGCCGTGTTTCTCAAAAGCGTTCTCATGTCCGGGTGGGCGAGCCACTCAATATATCTGCCCCCTATCAAAGCATTACCGGTGCCACCCGCGTTTTGGGCCTGAATTGGGCCTTTTTGCCCGCTCACGGCGGCTGTCAGGCACGAAGTTCACTCCCCGGCGCGTGAAAATAACGCAAGGCGCTCCCGGCGCCCCCCATACGCGGCGGACGGGTGGCGCGCCGGCGCCGCTCAGCCCCGCCTGCCTACGCGCTGCCGGGCTTGACGGCGGGGAGGGCGGCCAGGTCGTCCGGAAGCTGATCCGGCGCAAAGGTTTCCACTTGCAGCGTGACCAGGCTAAACAGGGGCACGCCAAAATTAACCTCGCCGCCTGAGCGATCCACAGCCACCACCACCCCGACGACCCGCCCCTGGTGGGCGCGGACGATGTCCAGGGTTTCCTGGACGCGCCCCCCTTTGGTAATCACGTCCTCCACAATCAAAATCTTCTCTCCGGGCGCGATCCGGAAGCCGCGCCGCAGCGCCAGCTTGCCCTGCTCTTTTTCGACAAAAATGAAGCGCCGCCCAAGCTGCCGCGCCACCTCCTGGCCCAGCACCAGCCCGCCCATCGCCGGCGCGACCACCGTCGCCGCCCCCAGCGCGCCCACCCGGCGCGCCAGTTCGCCCCCCAGTTTTTCAACGATGGGCATTTGCTGCAAGGCCAGCGCGCATTGGAAGTACTGGCGGCTGTGCCGCCCGCTGCGCAGCACAAAATGCCCTTCCAGCAGCGCGCCGCTCGCGCGGAAGATCTGCAAAACTTCACTTTCGGTCATGGCGGCATGGTAGGCGTCCGGCCCGGCCTGCAAAGCGCAAAGTGGCTTCTTTTTCGCCCGCGCTTATGCTTCACTCCGCCCGTGCCCAAGTGGTGCAAAACCATCCTGGCGATCCTGCTGCTCCCGGCCTGCGCCGGGGCGGTGGCGGCGTTGGGCCAGCTCCTGCGCGCCGCCGGCGGCGCGGACCGGACCTGGGTGCCGTTTCTGGCCGGCGCCGCCTGCTGGATCACGGTTTTCCTGCTGCTGCCCAAGCCCATGCGGCTCTACGTCTTCGGGCATGAACTCACCCACGCGCTGTGGACCTGGCTGTTCGGGGGCCGCGTCAAACGCTTCCGGGCCACCGCCCGCGGGGGGCACGTCGTCGTCAACAAAAACAACTTCGTCATCGCGCTGGCCCCGTACTTCTTCCCCCTCTACGCCGTGCTGGTCGTGCTGGGGTTCCTCCTCGGGCATGCGCTGTGGGATTGGCGGCACTACCTGGCCGGGTTCCACCTGCTGCTCGGCGCCGCCTACGCCTTTCACCTCACCTTGAACTGGCATATCCTGCAATTTGACCAATCAGACATCCGCGACCAGGGCTATTTATTCTCGGCGGTCATCATCTTCCTCGGCAACGTGGCGGTGTTGCTGGTGGGAATCCCGCTGCTGGTGCCCCGCGTGGGCGTCCTCACCGCGCTCGGCTGGTGGCTGCGCGGCACCGGCGAAGTCCTGGCCCGGATCGGGCGAATCCTCTGATTCCGGCCGCCGCCGCCCGGCCGCGCCCGGAAAATCTTTTTCCCCGCGCGAGTTGCGGATATGAATTCGCGCTTGTAATGTTTCGGGGCTTCAGGCGAAATGCTGGCATAGATAGGTTTGAGCCGTATGGATTTAGCCGACATAATAACCAAAGAGCAGATCATTACCGATTTGCGCGCCACCAACCGCTGGGAAGCGATTGATGAACTGACCGATAACCTGGTGGCAACCGGTAAAATCAGCCCGCCGCACCGCGAGGCCGTCATCGCCGCGGTCAAGAAGCGCGAGGCGTCCATGAGCACCGGCATCGGCTTTGGCGTCGGCATCCCCCACGCTTCGACCGATTTGATCACCAGCGTGGTCGCCGCGCTGGGGCGCTCCCGGAAAGGGGTGGACTTCGATTCGCTGGACAACCAGCCGGTGAGCCTGGTGCTGCTCTTTCTGGTGCCCCAGGGCCAGTTTCAGAAACACCTGCACACGCTGGCCAACATCGCCAAGCTGTTGCACAACGCCGATTTCCGCCAGACCCTCGAACAGGCCCCCGACAGCGCCGCCATGTTCCAGGCGATCCGCAGCCACGGGCTGAAGTAAGTGTCCCCCCGCGCGACCAGGCTGCCGGGCGCTCCCGGGAAACGCTCCCGCCGGCCCGCCGGCAACCCGGCCCGCCCCCAACCCGCTTAACCCGTGCTCCCCGCCCAACTCATCGAACAACGCCTCCAGGCGGCGGTGAAAACCGTTCTGCCGGACGCGGACACCGCCGCCGTCCTGGTCCGGCCCTGCCCCGATCCCCGCTTCGGCGATTACCAGACCAACGCCCTCATGGGGCTGGCCCGGGCCCGGAAACTGAACCCGCGCCAACTGGCCGCCGACGTGCTGGCCCGGCTGGACGTGGCGGACTGCTGCGAGCCGCCGGAAGTCGCCGGCGCCGGCTTCCTGAACTTCCGCGTCCAGACCGCCGCCCTGGCGCGCGCGCTGCAAGCCGCCGCGCGGGGCGAGCACCTGTTCTTCCCGCCGGCGGCGGCCCCGCGCACGGTGGTGGTGGATTTCAGCTCGCCCAACGTCGCCAAATCCATGCACGTCGGCCATATCCGCTCGACCATCCTGGGCGATTCCCTGGCGCGCGTCCTGCGGCTGCTGGGGCACCGGGTCATCACGGATAATCACCTGGGCGACTGGGGCACGCAGTTCGGGATGCTGCTGACGGCCTGGAAACGCGACCTGAACGCCGCCGCGCTGCAAACCGACGCGATCGCCGAGATGGAGCGCCTCTACAAACAGGCCGCCGCCGAATGCAAAACCAGCCCCGCCGCGCTCGAAGCCGCCCGCCGGGAACTGGTCCGGCTGCAGGCCGGCGACGCGGAGAACCTCGCCATCTGGCGCCGGATGATCGCGCTCTCGCGCGCCCAGTTCGACATCATCTACCAGCGGCTCGGCGTGCGGTTCGACCACACCCTCGGCGAAAGTTTCTACCACCCGCGCCTGCAGCCGCTCGTCCAGGAATTATGCGACCGGGGCCTCGCGCGCGAAAGCGAGGGCGCCCGGGTGGTCTTCTTCGACGACCTGCCCGCCTTGCAAGCGCATCCGGCCCTGATCCAGAAGCGCGACGGCGCCTTCAACTACACCACCACCGACCTCGCCACCCTGGCCTACCGGCTCGAGACCTGGCAGCCCGACGAAATCATCTACGTCACCGACGCCCGGCAGCAGCTCCACTTCCAGCAGCTCTTCGCGGCCTTCCGGCGCTGGCGCCCGGAAGCCGCCGTGCGGCTGGCCCATGTCTGGTTCGGCTCCATCCTGGGCGAGGACAACAAGCCGTTCAAAACCCGCTCGGGCGAAACCGTCAAGCTGGCCGACCTGCTGGACGAAGCCGAGGAACGCGCCTACCGGGCGGTGTCCGAAAAGAACCCGGCCCTGGCCGAAGCCGACCGGCGCGAGGTGGCGCGGGTGGTGGGCCTGGGCGCGCTCAAATACGCCGACCTGCTGCCCAACCGCCAGAGCGATTACGTGTTCAGTTGGGACAAAATGCTGGCCCTGAACGGCAACACCGCCCCCTACCTCCAATACGCCTGCGCCCGCATCCGCAGCATCTTCCGCAAAGGCGACGTGGGCGGGGACCTCGCGCCCGCCGCCCTGGAGCTGGGCGCGCCCGAGGAGCTGGCGCTCGCGCGGCACCTGCTCAACTTTGGCCTGGTGCTGGCGGCCATGGCCGAGGAATACCGCCCCAACTTCCTCTGCAATTACCTTTACGAACTGGCGGGCCGGTTCACCGCCTTTTACGAGCATTGCCCCGTCCTCAAGTCCGCCCCCGGCCCGCGCGCCAGCCGGCTGGTGCTCTGCGACCTCACGGCGCGCGTCCTGCAGCAGGGCCTGGCGGTCCTCGGAATCGAGACCCTCGAACAAATGTAAGCCCGTCAACGCGGACGGGATTTCCCGCCGCCCGCCCGCCCCACGCCCGGGAGCGCCAGGTACTGCTGCGCGTTGGCGTAGCAGATGTCCCGCACCATCGGCCCGAGCCGCTTCAGGTCTTTGGGCAGCTCGCCGTTCTCCGCGTCCCGCCCCACCAGGTTGCAGAGCACCCGCCGGAAATACTCATGCCGCGGAAAGGACATGAACGACCGCGAGTCCGTCACCATGCCGACAAAGCGGGACAGCAGCCCCAGGTTGGACAGCGCGTTGAGCTGCCACTCCATCCCCTCCTTCTGATCCAGGAACCACCAGCCCGAGCCCATCTGCACCTTGGCCGCCCGCCCATCGCCCGGAAAATTGCCCGTCATCGCCGCGAAAAGGTAGTTATCCGCCGGATTGCTGTTGTAGAGAATCGTCCGCGGCAGCGCCTGCTCGCGATCCAGCGCGTCCAGAAACGCCGCCAGCGCCACGCCCTGCGGATAATCCCCAATGGAATCAAAGCCCGTGTCCGGACCCAACTGCCCCAGCCGCCGGGTATTGGTGTTGCGCAGCGGGCCCAGGTGAAGCTGCATCGTCCAGTCCTTCCCGGCATTGAGCCGCCCGAAAAACCGCATCAGCAACGCGCCGAACCGCGCCTGTTCCTCCGGCGACGCCGCCCGGCCCCGCCGCGCCCGGTTGAAGATCGCTCCCGCCGCCTTGAGCGTGGTGTCCTCCGTATAACACCGGGCCAGGCCGTGATCCGACAACCGGCAGCCGCACGCATGAAAATAATCATGCCGCTTCTCCAGCGCCTCCAGGAACGATCCCAGCCCCCGAATCTCCACATTCGCCGCCGCTTCCAGCCGCTGAACCCACTGGTTGAACGGAACCGGCTGATGCACCGCCAGCCCCCGGTCCGGCCGGAACGTCGGCAAGACCCGCGTCGCCAGGCCGGACGCGGCCAGCGCCCGGTGATGCGCCAGGTCGTCGGTCGGGTCATCGGTGGTGCCGACCACGGCCACTTTGAACCGCCGCAGAATCCCCCAGGCACTCAACCCCGGCGTGGCCAGCCGTTCGGCGGCCTGCTTCCAGATGCGCGCCGCGCTTCGCTCCTCGAGCGGCTCGTCAATCCCGAAGTAGCGCTTCAATTCGAGGTGCGTCCAGTGGTAAAGCGGATTGCGCAGCGTGCGCGGCACCGTGGCCGCCCAGGCCTTGAACTTCTCAAACGGCGAAGCGTCGCCCGTGCAGAAACGCTCCGGCACGCCGTTGGCGCGCATGGCCCGCCACTTGTAATGATCCCCCTCAAGCCAAATCTCAAAGAGATTGGCAAACTGCCGGTTCCGCGCGATGTCCCCCGGCGAAAGGTGGCAATGGTAATCAAAAATCGGCTCGTCCGCCGCATATTGATGATACAGCCGCGCCGCCGTCCGGGTCTGGAGAAGAAAGTCCGGGTGAATGAAGCTCATACGGCGGGAATTATAAACCCCGCCGCCCCGCCGGAGCAAGCGCTCTTGGCATTTCCCAAAAATCAGCCGCGGCTCCTCAGCCAGTGATAAGGACTGGAGCCAAATTCAATCCCCCAACGCTTTCGACATAGCCGGAAACCGCTCCCGATATACAAGCCGTTCTCCCCAGCCTTCACTGTCCAATTATTGGACACTCCCCCAATCCCTCACGTTAACGTCCATCCTGCCGATTTTTCCAACATCCCCCGTATTTTTACACAACCCCAATCATTTCAGCCTGATCCATACCTAACAACCCGCTGTGTACAAGGGGTGTACAAGGGATGCTCATCGGGTGTACCAGCTAAAATCCGATGGACTCCCGGTGAGCATCCCTTGTACACCCCTTGTACACGGCGCGAATAGATGGGGAAAGCAGGCAGTGTTCTCAGGAATGAGAATGCCGGATGGGAGGGAGTTGGGCGGGGGCGATAGAGATTGGGGTGGGGGAGGCAGGAACCTGTCTTCGCTTTTTCGGGGATACCGGGTGGATTTTTCTTGAAGGGACAGCCGGGCATTGTCGTAAAAGCGGGCTAAGCCCAGGCGGGCGCAGGCAGGTGACGGACCGGGGGCGAAGCCGGATCATCAGAGAAAAAAACTTGAAGAATTTGCTTGCGCTTGAGTTGCCGCCTTGGGTAACGTGGGCCAGACTCAAAAGCTAAGAAAGTATTTGGTCAACGGCATAACCTGATTAACCCATTATAAGTCAATGAAAAGAATTACCATTACCCGATTCATTCTGGCCCATGTTTCTGCGGTGGCCTTGGTGGCCGCGTCCAGCGCCTGGGCCGACACCCTTGCGCAGTGGACCTTTGAAAACAGTGGCCCCAGCATTGCTGGCACGAGTACTACCTTCGGCCCCATCGCGCCTGAAGTTGGCAGCGGAAACGCCTATGGTGTCCATGCCAGCGCGTCAACGGTGTGGTCTTCCCCGGTAGGCAACGGATCGCCTGAATCGTTCAGCGCGAACAACTGGAGTGTGAACGACTATTTCGAGTTTACGATTCCTTCAACGGTCGGGTACAAAGACGTCAGTATTAGCTATGATCAAATCGGCAGTGCCACTGGTCCCCGGGATTTTTCATTTACCTACAGCACCGATGGCTCGATTTTCATCACGGTGGGCAGTTATCAACTCACGTCTGGTGTTAGCTGGTCCGGCACCATTGGCGGCCGGCCAGACCAACTCAGCTTTCTTAACATCAGCGCGCTGGACAACTGGAACGGGACGATTTATTTCCGGGTTGTTGATGACAGCACCACTTCCATAAATGGAGGCACCGTTGCGGCGGGGGGCACCGGCCGAATTGATAATTTCACGGTCACGGCCACCATGATTCCCGAGCCGTCGGCGTTGGCGCTGGTGGGCTTGGGGGTGGCGGGCCTGGTTGCTTTCCGCCGTCGCAATGGTTAATTAGCTTTTGTTGAGTTTTGACCCTGGCGCGCCGGGATGAGCCCGGCGCGCTTTTTTGTTGCGGCGGTCCCGCCGGGGCGGCGATTGCCGGGTCTGGTGGCGGCGCGACCCGGCGGCGGTTCGGGATTCCTGACGAATTGCCAAATGGGCGGGCGTAGGTCAAATTATCCGGCGTGACGCAGAATCCGTTTGAGAGCAGCGATACCGTACGGCATGCCCAGCCGTTGCGGCATGTGCGGTTGGCCCGCCTGGCCCAGCCGCTGGCGCTGGAGATGGGCGGCCAGTTGGCGGAGGTCACGCTGGCTTACGAAACCTACGGGGAATTGAATGCCGCGCGCGACAACGCAGTTCTCATCTGCCATGCGCTGAGCGGAGATTCGCATGTGGCCCAGCACGATGAAGCCGATGACCCGGGGTGGTGGGACATCGTCGTGGGCCCGGGCAAAGCGATTGATACCCGGCGTTATTTTGTCATTTGCGCGAACCTGCTGGGGGGCTGCCGCGGCAGCACCGGGCCGGGCAGCGTCAATCCCGCCACCGGCAAGCCGTTTGGCCGGGATTTCCCCACCATTACCGTGGGCGACATGGTCGCCGCGCAGCGGGGTTTGCTGGATCAACTGGGCATCGAGCGGCTGCTGGCGGTGGTGGGCGGCTCGCTGGGCGGGCAGCAGGCGCTGGTCTGGGGGACGCGGTATTCGGACCGGGTGCGCGGGGTGGTGGCGCTGGCGACCTCGGCGCGGCTGAGCAGCCAGGGGCTGGCGTTTGACGTGGTGGGGCGCAATGCCATTCTGCGCGACCCGCATTTCCACGGGGGGCGCTACTACGACCGGCCGCAGGGGCCCAAGGTGGGGCTGGCGCTGGCGCGCATGATTGGGCATATCACCTACCTGTCGCGCGAGGCCATGCGTGAAAAGTTCGAGGCCGACCGGCTGAAGCCGCGCGATGTGGCCATCGAGTTTGAGAAGCGCTTTTCGGTGGGCTCCTACCTGGGCTACCAGGGGGCGAAGTTCGTCGAGCGGTTCGACGCCAACAGCTACCTGACGCTGTCCATTGCGATGGACTTGTTCGACCTGGGCGTCACGGCGGCGGAGCTGGCGGCGGCGTTTCGCCCCACGCGCGCCCGCTGGCTGGTGATCAGCTTCTCCAGCGACTGGCTGTTTCCGCCGGAGCAGTCCCGCGACATCGTCAACGCCCTCATCGCCAATAATGCGCCGGTGAGTTATTGCGAGGTGCAAAGCCCCTGCGGCCACGACGCGTTCCTGCTGCCCCACGATCTGGACCGCTACGGCGAAATGATCCGCGCGTTTCTGGACCAGCTCACGCCCGCGCCGCACGCCGCGCCGGCGGCCCGGGGGGAGGCGTATGGGCCAACCAGCATTTTCTACCAGCACCGGCTGGATTACGAGCGCATTGCCGAGCTGGTTCCGCCGGGCGCCAGCGTGCTCGATTTGGGCTGCGGCTCGGGTACGTTCCTGGCCGGCCTGCGCGCGACCAACCACCGGCGCCTGGTCGGCGTCGAGCTGGACGAGCAGAAGATTCTCACCGGCATTGGCCGCGGCCTGGACATCATCCAGGCGGATTTGAACCGGGGCCTTGGCGCCTTTGCCGACGGGCAGTTTGACTGCGTGATCCTGTCGCAGACCCTGCAGGCGGTGCAGGATGTAGAGCGGGTGCTGACGGAAATGGTGCGCATCGGGCGCACCTGCATTGTGAGCATTCCCAACTTCGGGTATCACCGCCTCCGCACCATGCTGGCCGAGACCGGGCGGGCCCCCAAGTCCGCCGGCGTGCTGCATTACGAATGGTATAACACGCCCAACATCCGCTTCTTCACCATTGCCGACTTCGAAGACTTCTGCCGCCAGAAAGGCATCCGGGTGCATCGGCGCATCACGCTGGATACCGAAGCCAAGGCCGAGGTGTTCGAGCACCCCAACCTGAACGCCGACCTGGCCATCTTCGTCATCAGCCGGACCTAAGCCCCCCCCACAACCTCTTTTTCCCGTGTTTTCCCATCGCCTGCTTCCCGCCGTTGAAACCTGCGTCGTCTTGTTGTTGCTGCTGGCCGGTTCGGCCCGCCCGGCGCCGCCGGAGGATTTTCCCCGCTTCCAGGTGCCCGGCCAGGAGCCGGCGATGGCAACGCTGCGCGAGTTGTTCTGGCTGCATTATCCCGCCGCGGGGCCCAAATCCACGCTGTGGGACGAGTGGCTCCCGGATGCCTCGCTGTGGCCGGCGGTCGCCACCGGCAAGCAGGGCGACACCCTGCGCGCGGCGTGGGCTTCGGCGTTAAGCGGCCGCATCCTGGACCCGGAGGGCTACGTGGCCTCGCATCAGCACGCGAGCATCGCCCATCAGCTCGGCTGGCCGTTTCCCTTTTGGAACCAGGGCCAGCACGGCTTCGGCTGGCATTTCTCGTTCAAGGACACCGTGGGCCCGGTCTGGCGGCCCGCCGAGCTGAGCCGGCTGGAGGGCTGGGCGCTGGCCGGGGCGCGCGACGGCGGCACGAATGACGAGGGCTGGCGGATTGAGGTCACCAACCGCGCCGCGGTGGTGACGGCGCCGCCCTGGAGGTTCCAAACCTTCGAGGCGCCCTTCCTCCAGCTTCGCTGGCGGGCGGCCGGCCTGGGCGCGGCGCAGCCGTTTATTGAGTGGACCACGCCGGCCCGGACGAACTTTACCGCCGCGCGCCGGATGTATTTCGATCCGGTGACGGACGACCGGATCAGCTATACGATGATTCCCATGTATCGGCATGCGCAGTGGACGGGGGAGGTGGCGCAACTGCGCATTGGGCTGGGCAACCCGGAGCCGGGCCACATGACCCTGCAGGCGTTTTTCTCGCAATACGACACCCGGCACAACATCAACTGCCAGAACTTCGTGCGCGGCGGCGCCAAGTATTTCTGGTGGACCCGCGACCGGGGGTTCCTGCGGGCCAACATCAACCGCCTGCGCACCGCCCTGCGCTATGTCATGACCGAGCACCAAGCGCTGGAGCGCAAGGTGGTTTATACCGGCTGGGTGGGCCATGACGGACGGAGCGGGCTGGGGCGGGACGCGAACGGCGCCCGGGTGATTCATGCCGGGCGGGGCATCGGCAATAACTACTGGGATTTGCTGCCGTTTGGCGGGCTGGATGCCTACGCCACGATTCAATACTACGACGCCGTCCGCGTCATGGCCGCCCTCGAACGCGAGATTCAGCAGCATCCCGAATGGCAAATCCCCGGCGGGGTGCTGAGCTTCGACCCGGCGATGCTGGAGCGCCATGCCGAGGAGGTGAAGACCGAGGGCAACCGCCGGTTCTGGAACCGCGAGACGCAGCGGTTCAATGCGTGCGAGGATGTGGACGGCCAGGCCTACGACTACGGGCTGACCTTTCTCAACCTCGAGGCGGTCTATTATGATTTTGCCACGCCGAAACACGCCCGCGCCATCCTGAGCTGGATCAACGGGGATCGCGTGGTGGCGGGCGATACGTCGCAGGGCCGGGATATTTACTATTGGCGCTTCGGGCCGCGGGCCACGACGCGGCGCAACGTGGACTGGTATGTCTGGGCCTGGAACACGCCGGAAAATATTCCCTGGGGCGGACAGGTGCAGGACGGCGGGGCGGTGCTGGGTTTTTCCTTCCATGATCTGATGGCCCGCCTGAAGGTGCTCGGGCCGGACAACGCCTGGCAGCGGTTGCGCGAGGTGATCGCCTGGTTCGACGAGGTGCAGGCGGCGGGCGGCTACCGCAAGTATTACCAGGAACCGCGCGAGGGGTCTTTGCAGGGCGGCGGCACCGCGGGCGGCCTGGGGCTTGACCAGGAGTTTTTCGAAAGCGCGCTGGTGCCCCAGATCATGCTCAAGGGCTTCCTCGGCTTTGCCCCGCACGCCGATGGCTTTCAGCTCAATCCCCGGCTGCCCCGGGACTGGCCGGAGTTGACCGTGGATCGGATCCAGTTCCAGGGCCGGGTCTGGCGCATTCGGGCCACGCCCGAGGCCATTGAAATCCATAAACAGGGGCCGGGGACCGAGCCGCTGTTCCTGCGCCTGCCCGGGGACGGCTGGCAGGCCGCGCTGCTGCGCGCGGACGGGTCGGTAATCCGGCGGATCCGGCTCCGCGCGCGGGAAAGCGACGGCGCGTTCGCGCTTCCCTGGGAGGGCGCCGCCGCGGCGCGCCTGACGAAGGCCGCGGACCGTCCGCTGAAAAGCGCCGCCGAGCGCGAGGCCTTTTTCCGCGCGCAACCTTCCCGCCCCGGCGAGTTTCGCGCCGCCTGGATTCACTCGGCCTACGGCATCCCGGGTTGGGGCTGGGAGCCCACCCTCGCCACGCTCCACACCAACGGGTTCAATGCGGTCTTCGCCAACCTGGCCTGGGCCGGGGTGGCTCATTACCCGAGCCGGATTTTGCCGGTGAGCCCCCGGGTGGCCGAGCAGGGCGACCAGGTGGCGGCGTGCCTCGCGGCGTGCCGCCAGCAGGGCCTCGAACTGCATGTCTGGAAGGTCAACCATAACCTGCTGCACGCGCCGCCCGAGTTCCTCGCGCAACTCAGGGCCGCCGGCCGCACGCAAAAAGATGTCCACGGCGGCGAGGTGGACTGGCTTTGCCCTTCCCATCCCGACAACTTCGCCCTGGAGCGGGATTCGATGCTCGAACTGGCGCGCGCGTATGACGTGGACGGCCTTCACTTCGATTATATTCGCTACCCGAACGGCCACGCCTGCTACTGCGACGGCTGCCGCCAGCGCTTCGAGCGGGACCGCGGCATCCGGCTGGCGCGGTGGCCGGAGGACGCGCGCACCGGGCCGCACGCCGCCGCTTTCGGCGACTGGCGGCGCGAGCAAATCACGCGGCTGGTGCGCGCCGTGAGCCAGGAGGCGCATCGGATCAAGCCCGCGATCAAGGTCTCGGCCGCGGTGTTCGGCAACTGGAAAAGCGCCCGCCAGGTGGTGGGCCAGGACGCGCTGGCCTGGGTTGACGCCGGGTATCTCGACTTTGTCTGCCCGATGAATTATGAGCCGGAGGACCTGGAGTTCGCCGAACTGCTGCGCCAGCAGGTGGAGGCGGTCAACCACCGGATTCCCTGCTACGCGGGAATCGGCGCGCACACGCTGTCCGGGCCGGAGCAGCTCGTCCGCCAAATCCAGTTGGCGCGCGAGTTGGGCGCGGAGGGCTTTGTGCTGTTCAGCCTGACGGAGAAGCTGGCCGTGCGGTTTCTGCCCCCGCTGCGGCTCGGGGTCACGGCCGCGCCGCCCCGGAGCCGGAGCGGCGCCTCCTGAGTCCGCGCGGATCGCCGGCCCGGAAGGCATGCGCCCGGGGCGCGCGCGGTTGCGGAGCGGCTTGGGTTTTTTGGGCCGCCGCGCTTGTTGGTTTGCCTATTGACCTCCGGGGCGCGGGTGATATGCTTAGCTGTTCTATTTTACATATTATCTGAAAACGAATTATGGCAGTCAAAGTTGCAATTAATGGGTTCGGCCGCATTGGTCGCCTGGTGTTCCGGGCGATGGTCGAGCAAGGTTTGGTCGGGAAAGACGTGGAAGTCGTTGCCGTTGGCGATATTGTGCCGGCGGATAACCTCGCGTATCTCCTGAAGTATGATTCCATCCAGGGCCGCTTCAACGGCACCATCGGGTCGGAGAAGTCCACCGCCGACCGGCCGGACGCGGATGTGCTCGTCGTCAACGGCAAAAAGATCAAGGTGGTCAGCGCCAAAGATCCTTCCCAGTTGCCCTGGAAAGAATTGGGCGTGGACGTGGTGATCGAGTCCACCGGCCTGTTTACCGACGTTGAGAAAGCCAAGGGGCATCTCACTGCCGGGGCCAGGAAGGTGGTCATTACCGCTCCCGCCAAGGGCGAGTGTCCGACCATTGTCATGGGCGTGAACGAAGCCAGCTACGACCCGAAAGCGCATCATGTTCTGTCCAACGCCTCCTGCACCACCAACTGCCTGGCGCCCATCGTGCATGTGCTGCTCAAGGAAGGGTTTGGTGTGGAAGAGGGGCTGATGACCACCGTCCATTCCTATACCGCCACGCAGAAGGTCGTGGACGGCCCGAGCAAGAAGGACTGGAAAGGCGGCCGCAGCGCGGCGTTGAACCTGATCCCCTCGACCACCGGCGCCGCCAAGGCCGTGGGCCTGGTGCTGCCGGCGGTCAAAGGCAAGCTGACCGGCATGGCCTTCCGCGTGCCGACGCCCACCGTTTCGGCCGTGGACTTGACGGTGCGGACGGTCAAACCGACCAGCTACGCGGAAATCTGCGCGGCGATGAAGAAGGCCAGCGAGACCTATCTCAAGGGCATCCTCGAATACACCGAGGACGAAGTGGTCAGTTCGGACTTCATCCACAGCCCGGCTTCCTCGATCTTCGATAAAGGGGCCGGCATCGAGCTGAACCAGCGCTTCTTCAAGCTGGTGAGCTGGTACGACAACGAGTGGGGCTATAGCTGCCGCGTTTCGGACCTGCTAAAGTATATGATCCAAAAGGGTCTTTGATTTTGGTTGGGAGTTGGGTGAATCAAGGCGGCTCGGCAACGGGCCGCCTTTGTTATTTCCGCCATAGTTTAACCCGCGCGCCCGGCTTCGCCGGGAGCGTGCGTCCCGAGGCGGGCCGTTTATCGTTATTTCCGGCTACGGGGAGATGGTTTTGAGCTGGCGCGTGAACTTTTCCACTTTGGGCTGGATGACCATCCGGCAGTAGGGCTGGTTCGGGTTGGCGCGGTAATAATTCTGGTGGCCGGCTTCGGCGGGGTAGAACCGTTCAAGCGGCACGATCTCCGTCACTATCGGCGCCCGGAAGCGCGGCTGCGCCCCGGCTTTGGCTTTCTCCGCGGCGCGTTTTTGCGCGTCGTTGTGGTAGAGGATGATGGAGCGGTATTGCGTGCCGGCGTCAGCCCCCTGGCGGTTCAGCGTCGTGGGGTCATGCGCCTCCCAAAAGGCCGCCAGCAGCTTTTCGTAGGAAATCTGCCGCGGGTCATATTCAACCTGGACCACTTCGGCATGGCCGGTGTCGCCGGTGCAGACCTCCCGATAAGTCGGGTTTGCCGTGTGGCCGCCCGCATAACCGCTGGTGACGGACTTGACTCCCGGGAGCAACTGAAACACTGCTTCGGTGCACCAGAAACAGCCGCCGCCGAACGTGGCGAGTTCGGTGTGGGGGGGTGGGTTGTTCATAATATTCGTGCGCGTCACCTCCGCGGTTGCCTCCGCGAGCAGCCAGCCCAGGGCCAGCAGAGCCATCGGCGCGAGGGTCGAAAGCCGGGGGCGGCTGGACCCGCGGCGCGGATGTCCGATTCGTTTCATCAGCAATCAGGAACGCCTCTCCTCCGGGGAGGAGCTGGAGCTTATCTCCGGGTTTCGGCGGCGATCGCCCGGGCCTGGTCGGCGAGTTTTACCGCTTCGGTGCGCGGCAGGCCGTTGGCTTGAAAGATGGCCTGGATGTCGTTGTAAATAGCCTGCATTTGGGCGGGGGGCAGGTTGGCCGGGTTAAGCACCGCGGCCAGGTCTGACACCAACCGTTGGCGGCTCGCCTCGGGCAGCGGCTTTTGCGCCAGGGCTGAGACGAGGCTGTCGGCCAGGGCGGCCACGGTCGCCGCCGATGGTTTGCTGGCGCCCTGCGCGCAGGCGAGCAGGTCTTTGGCAAGCTGCTGCTTTTGCGTGACGGTGACCGGGGAATTCGCCTGGATGGCCGCCAAATCCGCCCGCACCCGGGCCAGGCTCTGCTGCAAGGGCCCCGAAGGCGCCGGGGCGGCGGGTTGGCGCGCTGGCGTGGGCGGCGTCGGTGGCCGGACCGGCGCGACATCCTGTCGGACGTTATTCTGATCGCGCGTTTCCCGGGCGCGCTTGAGAACGCCTTCGGGGCCAGCCCAGGCGGTTCCCCCGAGAAACCCGGCCAAAATAATCAGGGCGAGGGTTGCTTTCATAAGTTGATCGGTGCTGCCATCAACCTGTGCCGCCCCAATGGCTTTGTCAACCCTCCCTCCCGGGTGACGGATGCGAGCGAGGGGCATATCCCGAGAAGAATCCCTGCGGGGCGGATGCCGTCCGGGGCGGCTCAGCTTTCCGGCTCCGGGAAAGCGGGGCGTTTCGGGATGAAGCGCTCCGGGTCGGTTTGCGTATTGCCAGAATGTTCAGGCCCAAAAGGATTGGCGCACCTGATGAATCCAGTTGCCGTCGCCGTAAATTGCGGCACAATATATCTCGGTTGGCCTGCCGCGGAAGGGTGGCTGAGTGGTTAAAGGCACCTGACTCGAAATTGTAAAACGCCGTTTTTGGCTGTTTTTGGCTATCGTTGGCAATCGTTGATTTGTTCAATGTTTACAGGGGTTTCAGCGGCTTTCAGGCTTTATTCTCATAGGCTGCTTTTGGCTCGAAAAACGGCATATAGTATAGAACAGCAGTATAGAACTTTTTCGAGTTTCGACACGCGGAACTGGGGATGTACATCGCTCGATTCATCGTCATTGGGACCTCAGAAGTTTCAGCAGTTCATCGCGTGGGACGAGCAGTTTGCCACGAAGCGCCCGGCACACTTTAAGTTGGCCGCGTTGGATCAGGCGGTAAATGCTGAAATAGTTCACACCCAAGAGTTCGGCAGCCTCTTGCACCGAGTAGGCAAGCCGTTCGGTCGTGCTGTTGGCGGCTGGTTCGGTTTTGGGAATTGTCTCCATAGATCGTTATTTCGTGCTCCCCCGGCGGCATTCTTCAGGTCACAGATGGACGACTGCCCGGGTGGTGGGACGGAGACGATGGCTCTTAGGTGAGTGATGCTCCGATGTCTTCTGCTCGACGGCGTCGGCAGATTCCGCTTCGACTTGGCTCGGGGCTTGGTTCTTGGTGAGGTCAAGCTGCTCTTCGATTTCGCTCTGGCGGCGGCACAACTGCTGGTAACGCTCTTCGTGCTCAAAGGCAGCGCCGACTTTGGTTTCAAGTTCCTTGCCCCGCTTGTGGGCATCGGCAATATCCGTTTCCAGCTTGCCAGCGCGCTCCTCGAAACCTTGAACGGTCGCTTCCAATGAGCGGATCGTGCCCAGCGCAGTGTCCGTGACCCGGGCGCCGTAGCTGTTGTGCCCGCGCAACACCACTTCGACCGCGTTGTTAAAGCCGGGCCGCAGGAACAAATCGAACCCAGCAAAACGACCGGTGCGCACATCGTCACCGAAACGGTTTTTTACTTTTTCCGCCCGGCGGACAATCAATTCACCCGCGATGCCCCGGTTGTCGAGGGTCTGGCCGTCGAGTTCGATGGTGAATTTGTCGCCAGAAGTATCCTGACGCACGGCGATGTCCTGGCGGAGATTGGCAAGCCGCGCAGTGAAGGTTTCGGCGTCCTCGTGAGCACGGCGCAGATTCGACCGGATGCGGTATTGCTCCTCGGCGTGGGCGGAGCGCAGCCGTGTGAGCCGCATCAATTCTGCATCTACCTGGGCTTTTTCAATTACGAGGGGATTGCCGGACGCGATGGCTTTCACCTCGGCGTACGTCAGCGCCGCCGATTCCAAGTCTTCCACGCGGCGAATCGTCATGTCGCCGCTCATTACTTGGGCGATGAACTTGGCCTTGGTCTCCAGCGTCTGCCACATGTAGGCGTCGAACGAGCCTTCGGTGACGTAGCGAAAAACCGAGACGACCGCGTTCTTGTTGCCCTGCCGCAGAATCCGCCCCTCACGCTGCTCCACGTCGGCAGGTCGCCAAGGCGCGTCGAGGTGATGCAAGGCAATCAACCGCTCTTGCACGTTCGTCCCTGACCCCATCTTCTGCGTGCTGCCGAACAGAATGCGGACCTTGCCTGAGCGCACTTCCCGAAAGAGAGCGAGTTTTGAGGCGTCGGAATCGTAGTCCTGAATAAACGCAATCTCCCGCTCTGGCACGCCAAGCCGCTCCAGCTTGTCGGCCATGTCGCGATAGACCGAGAAGCCCTTGTCTTTTGGCGTCGAGAGGTCGCAGAACACCAATTGCGCGCAACGTTCCGCCGCAGTGGCCTGCCAGATGCGATGGATGTTTTCGACGGCCAGATTGACCTTGCCCTGCGGGTCGTCAGGCGTTGCTGGCTTCATCAAGCGGAGATCCAGCGCCGCCTTTCGTCCCTCAGACGTGATCTTCAGCATGTTGTCTTCGCTGGGATCAACCCGGCCGGTTTTCAACCGGTCAGCCCGAGCAGCGAGTTCCTGGACAAATGCCTTCAACTCCGGCGTCGCAGGCGCGTTGCGAATGGCAGGCTTCTCACCCTCAAGCTGCGGGCGAGGCAGATTGAGCATCGCCGCCGTCTGCACGTCGGCACTCTGGCGAAACATCTGCATGAGTTCCGGCACGTTGATGAACCGGGCGAACCGGGTGTTGAGCCGGTAGCCTGCGCCATCGGGGGAAAGTTCCATAGCCGTCACCGGCTCGCCAAACGTGGCTGCCCACGAATCGAAGTGATGCAAATTGTGCTTCTTGAGTTGGTCGGCTTGGAGATACCGCTGCATGGTGAACATCTCCGCCATGCTGTTGGCGATGGGCGTGCCCGTGGCGAACACGACCCCACCTCCGCCATTGAGCGACTGGACATGGCGCACTTTCAGATACATGTCGAACGCCCGTTCGCTGGCGGTCTGCGGCAGGCCGGCGATCCGCGTCATCTTCGTGACGTAAAACAGGTTTTTGAAATAGTGCGCCTCGTCCACAAACAGCCGGTCCACGCCAAGTTCTTCGAAAGTCAACGTATTGTCCTTCTTGTGCTCGGCGGCAAGAGCCTGCAGCCGGGCTTCCAACCGTTTCTTCGCCCGTTCAATCTCCTTCACCAGACGGCGGTTGGATGAATCGGCGTGTTGGCGCTTGATCATCTCCAACTCGTGGAGCTGTTCCTGAAAGAACCGCTCCTGCGTTTCGCGGGCCAGCGGGATGCGCTCGAAACCGGAGTGCGTGACGATGACGGCGTCCCAGTTTCCCGTGGCAATGCGGCTAAACAGCTTCTTACGGTTCTGCGACTCGAAATCCTCTTTGCCGGCGACCAGGATGTTCGCGCCGGGATACAGCGTCAGCAGTTCCGTCGAGAACTGACCGAGCATGTGGTTGGGGACGGTGAACATTGGTTTGCGGGCAAGGCCGAGCCGTTTGAGTTCCATCGCGGCAGCGACCATGGTGTAGGTCTTTCCCGCGCCGACGACGTGTGCCAGGAGCGTGTTGGGCGTTTGGAGAATGCGCCACACGCCCGCTTTCTGGTGTCTGTGGAGTTGGATTACCCCGCTTGCGCCTGGGAGCGTCAGGTGGTCACCGTTGAATGTGCGGACGCGCGTGTGGTTGAACATGTCGTTGTAAAGCCGACAGAGCCGTTCCCGCCGCGAATCGTCCGCCCACACCCATTCTTTGAAGCGTTCCTTGATGCGCTCCTGCTTCTCGCGGGCAGCCTCGGTGGCCTCGGCGTTGACGACAGGTTTCTTGTCCTCATTGAGGTCGTAGACCGTAGGCGTTTTGAGGTTCAGGGCATCTTCAATGAGTTCAAGCGCCGTGTAACGGTTCGTGCCCCAATCGGTCGTGTTGGCGGTCGCTCCCCTGGCTTCCCAATTCCCCGTGAGATGCCAAGTGCCGAGTGCATGGATATGGCCGATCTCCACGCCGGAGGGGATGTTGAGCAACTCTTGGGTGAACTGCTTCACGTCCTCGGGTGGCAACCAGGAAGCGCCCAACCGCACGTCAATCTCCGTGGCATTCAAATCAGCCGGCTGCACCGACTTCAAAGCCTCGACGTTTT
>Ga0209719_1000753_pt1 | contig 44834 bp, 28 predicted proteins | sample AD_JPNAS2_MetaG_FD_184421 | JGI IMG/M metagenome (GOLD analysis project Ga0209719, IMG submission 184421) | Active sludge microbial communities of municipal wastewater-treating anaerobic digesters from Japan - AD_JPNAS2_MetaG (SPAdes) (version 2) | ecosystem: Engineered > Bioreactor > Anaerobic...
AGGCCGATGACGTCGCGCACGTGCTGGCGCTCGAAGAATTTCACGCCGCTGGTGATCTGGTAGGGCAGGCCGGCTTTGGAGAGCGCGAGCTGCATTTCGAGGGCGACGAAGTGCGAGCGGTAGAGGATGGCGATTTCGTTGGGCGACACGCCGTCGTCCTGGACGAGCGAGCGGATGCGTTTGATGACGAAGTCGGCCTGCTCGCGGTCGTCGAGGCACTGGACGACGAAGGGCTTTTCGGAGTGGCCGCGGGCGGCGCGCAGCTCCTTGTCGAAGTGGCGGCCCTTGGGCTGGGCGAGGAGGACGCCGTTGGCCAGATTGAGGATCTGCGGCGTGGAGCGATAATTGGTTTCGATGCGGCAGATGCGCGTGCCGGGGTGTCGCTCCGGAAACGACATGATGTTTTCGAAGTCGGCGCCGCGCCACGAGTAGATGCACTGGGCGTCGTCGCCGACGGCCATCACGCGGTGGTGCGTGGCGATCTTGTCGATGATCTGCGCCTGAATGGTGTTGGTGTCCTGGTACTCGTCGACCAGCAGGTGGCGGAATCGGTTGGAGAAGTACTCGGCGACGCTGGGGACCTCGGTGAGCATCTTGAGCCAGAGCTCGAGGAGGTCGTCGTAGTCGCACACGTTTTGCTCGCGCTTCTGCTTGGCGTAGGCGGCGGCGAAAGCCGGGAACTGCTGCTTGATGTCGCCGTACTGCGGAAAGTATTGGGTGACGGTTTCGTCGAGCGAGAGCTGGGTGTTGCGCGCCATGGAGAGCACGCTGAAGAGCGGGCCGGGGCGCGGGTTGATTTTGTCTTTGAAGAAGGCCCTGTTTTCGGACTCGACGGCATGTTTGAGCAGCGTCTCGGACTCGTCGGCGTCGAGGATGGTGAAGTTGCGCTGGAGGCCGATGGAGTCGCCGTGGATGCGCAGGGCGCGGTTGCCGATGGAGTGGAAGGTGCCGCCCCAGAAGCGGCCTGGCTCGACGCCGGTCAATTCGTGGACGCGGTGGAGCATCTCCTTGGCGGCTTTGTTGGTGAAGGTGAGCAGCAGGATGTCGCCTGGTTGGACGCCCTTGGACAGCAGGTAGGCGACGCGGTAGGTGAGCGTGCGCGTTTTGCCGGAGCCTGCGCCGGCCAGCACGAGCAGCGGCCCCGGCTCGGCCGTGACGGCGGCGTGTTGCTCGTCGTTGAGCTCGGCGCGGAAGTCGATCGGGGGGACGGTGGGTGACTGGTCGGTATCGTAGCTGAGAAAATCCATGAGAGGCGAAGGTGCCTTAATGCGGGCCGTAACCGGGCGGGGCTAGCAAAAACGGCGTCCCGCCAGTGGCGCGCCACTGGTTGGATGGCCGGGTGTGGAAAAACAAAAACCGCCCGCGTGAATGCGGGCGGTTTTGCAATGGAGACGATGGTCAGCGATGGCTCAGCTCAGCCACCATGTGAAGTAGAGGTAGCCACCGATGACCAGACCGAGCACGACGGCGGAGCCGGCGACATCGCGCCAATCCCAGCTGGCGCGGTTTTCGGCGAGCTGCTCGGGGGTGCGGGAGCCGTAGGTGAGACCGGCGACCTGCGCCTCGGACGGCGCGGGAGTCATCAGGGAGACGATGATGACGAGTGTCGCGATGGAGACGGTGAGTACGCCGGAGAAGTAGTATCCGTTGAACTCGCCGATGGCACCGAGCACGCCGGTCTTGGCGATCATGCCGCTCTTGGTGAGCGTCTGGATGGTGAGCTTGATCATGCCGGCGACGAAACCGACACAGAGGCCGGTGAAGGCGCCTTGGGCGTTGATGCGCTTCCAGAACAGACCGAGAAGGAAGACGGCGGTGATCGGCGGAGCGAGGAAGCCCTGGACGTTCTGGAGGTAGTCGTAGAGGCCGCTGTTGCCCTCGGAGATCTTCTTCATGATCGGAATCCAGATCAGACCGGCACCGACCACGACTGCCGTGGCGACACGACCGACATTGACGAGGTGCGTCTGGCTCTTGCCGGGGCAGAGCTTCTGGTAGATGTCGACGGTGAAGAGGGTGGCGCAGGAGTTGAAGAGCGAGGCCAGCGAGGACATGAGCGCCGAGAGCAGGCCGGCGACGACGAGGCCGCGCAAACCGACCGGGAGCAGCGACTGCACCATGGTGGCGAAGACGGCGTCGCCGAGGATCTCACCGGAACCGTCAGTCTTGAGCGGGATGTGGATGATGCCTTTGGCGTGGAGCGCGAAGCCGATCATGCCGGGGATGAGGAAGATCATCACGGGCCAGAGCTTCAGGAAGCCGCCCCAGATGGCGCCGCGGCGGGCGTGCTGGACGTTTTTGGCGGCCAAGCAGCGCTGCACGATGTACTGGTCGGTACACCAGTACCAGATGCCGATGACGGGCGAGGCGATCATCACGCCCAGCCAGGGGAAGGTGACGTCGGTGTTGGGACGCCAGAGGGCGAACTTCTCCGCGTGCGGTTTGCAGCTTTCGACCAGCTGGTCCCAGCCGCCGAGGTGGTTGAGGCCGAAGTAGGTGATGAGGCCGGAGCCGAGGAGGAGGACAAACGTCTGCGCCACCTCGGTGTACACGACAGCGCGCAGGCCGCCGAAGATCGTGTAGATACCGGTGAGGATGACGGTGACGATGGCGCCGACCCAGAATGCGTTGTCGGCCGAGCCGAAGGTATCAGGCAGGAGCGTCTGGAAGACGATTGCGCCGGCGTAGACGGTGACGGCGACCTTCGTGAAGACGTAGGCGATCAGCGAAACGATGGAGAGGACCCAGCGGGTCTTGGCGTTGAAGCGCCGCTCAAGGAACTCGGGCATCGTGTAGACGCCGGAGCGGTAGTAGAAGGGCACGAATACCCAGGCCAACACGATCATCAGCCATGCGTGGAACTCCCAGTGGGCCTGGGCCATGCCGTTATTGGCGCCGGAGCCGGCGAGGCCGACGATGTGCTCGGAGCCGATGTTCGAGGCAAACAGCGAGCAGCCGACTACGAACCAGCTCACATGGCGGCCGGCGAGGAAGTAGTCTTCCGTTGTTTTTTGAAATCTAGAGGACCACCACACGATGCCGACGAGCAGCACGAAGTAGAGTCCGATGACGATCCAGTCGAAGGGTTGCATAGGATACAGTTGAGTGTGATCGAGTCAGGAAACCGCGATGGTTACCGGGTCGAGAATTTATAGATGATGGTGTTGGTGTAAGTCTCGCCAGGCTTGAGAACAGTGCTGGGGAAATTCTCGTGATTGGGAGAGTCGGGATAGTGCTGCGGTTCGAGGCAGAAACCGGAGCGCTTTTGGTAAACCTGGCTGTATTTGCCAGTGATGGTGCCATCGAGGAAGTTGCCGGCGTAGAACTGCACGGCGGGTTCGGTGGAGGAGACTTCGAGGACGATGCCGGACTTCGGCGACTCGACGACGGCGTGCTGGCAGAGCTCGCCGGCTTTCTTCTGGTTGACGACCCAGTTGTGGTCGTAGCCGGGGCCGTATTGGAGGACGGTGTCGGGATCGTCGATGCGGGCGCCGATGGCGGTGGGCTTGCGGAAGTCGAACGGGGTGCCGTCGACGGAGACGATTTCGCCGGTAGGGATCAGCCCGCTGTCCACCGGAGTGGTCTTGTCGGAGTTGATCGTGAGCAGGTGGTCGAGGATGGTGCCGCCGCCGCTCAGGTTGAAGTACGAGTGGTGCGTCAGATTGACGACGGTGGGCTTGTCGGTCTTGGCCTTGAAGTCGAGGCGGAGCGCGTTGTCCTCGGTGAGGGTGTACGTGGCGACGACGTCGAGATTGCCGGGGTAGCCCTGTTCGCCGTCCGCGCTGTGGTAGGTGAGCTCGAGGACTGCGCAGCAGTCGCTTTTCACCGCCTTGGCCTGCCAGACGACTTTGTCGAAGCCCTTGGTGCCGCCGTGGAGGGTGTTGGCACCGTCGTTGAGGGGAAGCTGGTAGGTCTTGCCGTCGAGGGTGAACTGGCCCTTGGCGATGCGGTTGCCATAGCGGCCGATGAGCGCGCCGAAGTACGGGGTCTTGGCCACGTAGCCGTCGACGTTGTCGTAGCCCATCACCACGTCGACGAGTTTGCCGGAGCGGTCAGGAACGTGGAGGGTGACGACGATGCCGCCGTAATTGGTGATGGAGGCCTGCGCGCCCTTGTCGTTGCGAAGGGTGAACAGCTCGACGGGTTTTCCATCGACGGTGCCGAAAGGCTTGGACGAGACGGAGGGGCTGGCGGCGAGCGAGGCGCATCCGAGGCCAGTGGCCAGGGAAAGCGCCGAGATGAGTGCTTTGAGCGGGGTTTTCATGGATGGGGAATTAGGAGTGCTGGGTTGCCTGGCCGTAGTACGCGCCGGGGCCGTGCTTTCGTTTGAAGTGTTTTTGGAGGAGTGCGGACTCGATGTTGGGGAGCGTGGGTTCGAGCTGGAGAGACATGAGCGCCATGTGCGCGATGCACTCGGTGGCCACGGCGACCTCCACGGCTTTGGCGACCGTCGGGCCCCAGGTGAAGGGCGCGTGGCGGTTGACGAGCACCGCGGGAAAATCGAGGGGCGAGAGCCGGTCGGTGGCAAAGCGCTCGACGATCACGTTGCCCGTTTCCCACTCGTAGGCGCCGCCGCCGATCTCGCTCGGCGTCATCTTCCGGGTGACGGGGACGCTGCCGAAGAAGTAGTCGGCGTGCGTGGTGCCGAAGATCGGAATCTCGCGCCCGGCCTGGGCAAACGCGGTGGCGTGCGACGAGTGCGTGTGGACGACGCCTCCGATCTCGGGAAACGCGATGAAGAGCCGGCGGTGCGTGGGCGTATCGGACGACGGCCGCATCGTGCCCTCAACGACGTTCCCTTCGAGGTCCACGAGGACCATGTCGGCGGGCTTGAGGGCGGCGTAGTCGACGCCGCTGGGCTTGATCGCGAAGATGCCCTTGGCGCGGTCGATGGCCGAGGCGTTGCCGAAGGTCAGATTGATGAGCCCGTGGCGGGGCAGGGCGAGGTTGGCCTCGTAGGCCTCTTGTTTCAGATCTTCCAGCATGGGCGGGGCAAAGGGTGGTATAATGGTGAACCGCTGGGATGGTTTTTCCCAGCGGTTGATCTTTCGAACAGTAGAACCGTGACGCTTAGGCGCGGAAACCCTGCGAGAGGTGGTAGTAAACCTCGTTGTTGCGGAGGTTCTGTTTGAACTCGGAGAGCTTCGTGTCGGCGTCGATCGTGACAAGCTCGATCCCCGCGATGGTCGCGAAGTCTTCGAGCATCTCGGTGGTGACGTCGTAGCTGTAGCTCGTGTGGTGGGCACCACCGGCGAGAATCCAGCAGGCGCACGCGGTCTTGAAATCGGGGCGGCACTCCCAGACGGCGCGGGCGACGGGGAGGTTGGGAAGCTTCGGCGGCTTGATGGCGTCGACTTCGTTGACGATCAGGCGGAAGCGGTTGCCGAGGTCGATGAGCGAGGCCGCGCGGGCGTCGCCGGCTTTGGCGTCGAACACGAGGCGGACCGGGTCGTCCTTGCCGCCGATGCCGAGCGGATGGATTTCGAGCGTGGGCTTGGCGGCGGCGATGGTCGGGCAGACCTCGAGCATGTGCGAGCCGAGCACCTGGTGGCCCTTGGGCGAGAGGTGGTAGGTGTAGTCCTCCATGAACGAGGTGCCCTTCGGGAGGCCTTCGCCCATGACCTTCATCGCGCGCAGCAGGGCGGCGGTTTTCCAATCGCCCTCGGCGCCGAAGCCGTAGCCATCGGCCATGAGGTTTTGCACGGCGAGGCCGGGGAGCTGGCGCAGGCCGACGAGATCTTCAAACGTGGTGGTGAAGCCCTTGAAGCCGCCCTCGTCGAGGAAGGCGCGCATGCCGAGCTCGATGCGGGCGCCGTAGCGCAACGCGTCGTGCTGCTTGCCGCCCTTGCGCAGCTCGGCGTCGAGCGTGAAGCGTTTGGCGTAGTCGGCGACGAGCGCGTCGATCGCCTTGTCGGTGACGGCGTCGATCTTGGCCACGAGGTAGCCGACGCCGTAGCCGTTGGTCGAAAAGCCGAATTTCATCTCGGTGGCGACCTTGTCGCCCTCGGTGACGGCGACTTGGCGCATGTTGTCGCCGAAGCGGGCGAACTTGGCGCCCTGCCAGTCCTGCCAGGCGCGCGCGGCGCGCATCCAGGCGCCGATGCGGTCCTGCACCTCGGGATCGCTCCAGTGGCCGACGACGACCTTGCGGCCGAGGCGCATGCGCGTGTGGATAAATCCGGCCTCGCGGTCGCCGTGGGCGGCCTGGTTGAGGTTCATGAAGTCCATGTCGATCTCGCCCCAGGGCAGATCGCGGTTGAACTGGGTGTGCAGGTGGAGGAACGGCTTCTTGAGGATCGAGAGGCCGCGGATCCACATCTTGGACGGGGAGAACGTGTGCATCCACAACACGAGGCCGGCGCACGTCGCGGAGGAGTTGGCCTCTTCGCAGACCTTCAGAATTTCGTCGGGCGTGGTGGCGAGCGTCTTGAAGACGATCTTGTACGGGATACGCTTCGAGGCGGAGAGCGCCTCGGCGATCTTGGCCGAGTTGTCGGCCACCTGCTTGAGCGGGCCCGGACCGTAGAGGTGCTGCGAGCCGGTGACGAACCAGATTTCAGAGGAGGGGAGGAGTTTCATAAATAATGGGAAAACGGGCTTAGTTTTGGGCGTCCTTGATCGTGAGCAGTTGCTTCATCACGGGCCCGAGATCGGCGGACTTGTTGAGGCCGCCGAAGGAGTCGTGGAGCTGCCGGTAGAGCGCGTAGAGCTGGTCGTAGACCTTCTGGTTTTTCGCGATCGGGCGGTACTGCTTCTTTTCGAGGCGCGTCATCTTGCGCTGCGCGGTCGGGAAATCCTTGTGCGCGCCGGCGAGCACCGCGGCCGAGACGGCCGAGCCGAGTGCGCAGGCCTGCGAGGAGCCGGCGACGAGCATCGTGCAACCGGTGACGTCGGCGTAAATCTGCATGAGCATCGGATCTTTCCGGGCGATGCCGCCGGCGCAGACGATGCGGTCGATCGGCACGCCGTACTCGCGGATGCGCTCGATGATGGCGCGCGCGCCGAAGGCGGTCGCCTCGATGAGCGCGCGGTACACTTCGGCCTGCGTGGTGTGCAGCGTCTGGCCGAGGAGCAGGCCGGTGAGGCGCTGGTCGACGAGGATGGTGCGGTTGCCATTGTTCCAGTCGAGGGCGAGCAGGCCGCTCTGGCCGGGCTTCTGGCCGGCGACTTCGGCGCCGAGTTTGCCGTGCGTGGCGCCGTCGCCCTGGCAGACGACCTCGACCCACCATTTGAAGATGTCGCCGACGGCGGACTGGCCGGCCTCGATGCCGTAAAACTCGGGGAGGATGGCGCCCTTGACGATGCCGCAGATGCCGGGGATGTCGGGCACGGACTTCTTGGCGGAGACGACGCCGCAGTCGCAGGTCGAGGTGCCGATGACCTTGACGAGCGTGCCCTCGTTGACGCCGCAGCCGATGGCGCCGTAGTGCACATCGAATTCGCCGATGGCGATGGGGATGCCGGCGGGCAGGCCGAGTTTCTTGGCCCATTCCGGGCAAAGTTCACCGGCGGCGGTGCGGGCATCGTGGGCCTCGGTATAAAGGCGGTCGCGCAGGTCGGCGAGGACGGGATCGAGGAGTGCGAGAAATTCCTTATCGGGCAGACCGCCCCATTCGGCGCAGTACATGGCCTTGTGGCCGGCGGCGCACACGCCGCGTTTCACCTGAAGCGGATCGGTCACGCCGGCGAGCACGGCCGGCACCCAGTCGCAGAGCTCCACCCAGGAATAGGCGGCTTCGAAGACCTTGGGCGCGACGTTACGGCAGTGCCAGAGCTTCGACCACCACCACTCGGATGAGTAGGTGTTGCCACACTTGGCGATGAACTGCGGGCGGTGCGCGGCGGCGAGCTCGGTGATCTTGGCGGCCTCGCGCCAGCTCGTGTGGTCTTTCCAGAGCCAGCACTGGGCGGCGAGGTTCTTGGCCCACTTCTTATTCAGAGCGAGCGGGACATTGTGCTTATCGACCGGGATCGGGCTGGACCCGGTGGTGTCGACGCCGATGCCGACGACGGCGGATGCGGAAAAGCCTTTGACCTTCTTCGCCTGGGCGAGGGCGCCCTTCACGCTCTTTTCCAGACCGAAAAGGTAGTCGCCTGGATGCTGGCGGGCGAGGTGGTGGTCCTTCGAGTCGAGAAGGATACCCTGCTGGCCGGAGGGGTAGTTGACGACGCAGGAGCCGACCTCCGCGCCATCGGCGCAGCGCACGAGCAGCGCGCGAACCGAGTTTGTGCCGTAATCGATACCGAGGGTGTACATGAGTTTTCTTAGAATGGCCTGCGCGTGGGGCGCGGTCTGTTTAGAAAAGGATATGTGGGCGTATGGGGATGCCGGACTTTCGGCGCGGGGTTGGCTTCCGTAAATCGCTCGGTGGCTTGACAGTCAAGACGCGCGGGGCTCCCGGCGTGTATTCTGGCTGGTCAACTGCCACTCGGATTGTCAGTCAGGCCGCATGCCCCGCGTCACCATGAGCACCTTGGCACGCGAGCTCGGGGTGTCGAAAAACACCGTGTCGCTCGCCCTTCGCCACGACCCGCAGATCCCGGTCGCGACGCGGGAACGCGTGCTGGCGGCGGCGAAGCGGCTGGGCTATGCGCTGCACCCGGTGGTGTCGCATCTGATGGCGCAGTTGCGGCAGAGCCATGCCGGAGCGCCGCGGCACACGCTCGCGTTGCTCAACGCCAACCGCAGCCGCGACGCGTTTCGCACGCATCCGACGGTGCCGGCGTACGTGGAGGGCGTGAAGCGGCGCGCGGCGCTTTTGGGCTACGGCGTGGACAACTTCTGGCTCCACGACCCGGAGCTGGATGGCACGCGGCTCAACCGGATTTTGCGGGCGCGCGGCATCCGCGGCTTGGTCGTGGTGGGCATGATGGACGAAAACCACCTGCCGGAGCGCTTTGTCACGACTTGGAATCAGCATGCGTGCGTGGTCACGGGGCTGCGTACGCACGAGCCTACGCTGTCGTTTTGCTGCGTGGATCACCATGCGCTGGTGATGCAGGCGGTGGAGCATGCGCTCGTGCTGGGTTATAAACGGCCGGGGCTGGTGATCGACGGCCGAATCGACCGGCTCGTCGAAGGGCGTTTCAGCGCGGGCATGTGGGGCGGTCAGCAGGCGCTGCCGCAGGCGCAGCGTGTGGAGACGTTTTTTGATCTGGAGGCGGCGCGCGCCGAGCCAAAATTGTTTCACGAGTGGCTGGCGCGCGAGCGGCCCGACGTCGTGTTCACCCTCTACAATGTGGTCAGACGCTGGATCGAGGCCGCCGGCCTGCGTGTGCCCGACGACATTGGGCTGATCCAGCTCGAGCGTCGCCGCGGCAATCGCGACTGGGCCGGCATGGATCAGCACAATGATCTCACCGGCGAGGCCGCCGTCGACATGCTCGTGGGCATGCTCCACAGCAACGAGCTCGGCTTGCCCGCCCATCCACGTGCCACGCTCATCAGCGGCTCGTGGGTCGATGGTGCGACGGTGCGGCGCCAGGAGCCCGCGGCTAGGCGGACCGGGAAACGCTGAACCGGGCGCGCGGCGTTGACGCAGGGCGGCGGTTTCGCCACCTCGGAGCACACCTCCATGTCCACGCCCGCCTATCTCAACTCCGCCCTGTCCGTCGAAGCCCGCGTCGCCGATCTGCTCGGCCGCATGACGCTCGAGGAGAAAGTCGGCCAGATCATGATGTGGGACGCGCGCGTGGACGATCTGTCGTTCATCGCCACGCGGCAGCCCGGCTCGGTGCTGCACATTCTGGGCGAAAAACTCGGACGTGCGATGGACCTGGCGGCGAAGAACCGCCTCGGCATCCCGCTGCTCGTGGGCGAAGACTGCATCCACGGCCACTCGTTTTGGAAGGGCGCGACAATCTTCCCGACACAGCTAGGGATCGCGTCCAGTTGGGACGCCGCGCTGCTCGAACAGGTGGGGCGCGTGACTGCCGCGGAAGCGGTGCCGACCGGCGTCCACTGGACGTTTTCGCCGGTGCTGTGCCTGACGCGCGATTTGCGCTGGGGCCGCGTGGGTGAGACGTTTGGCGAAGACCCGCATCTGGTCGGCGAGTTTGCCGCGGCGCTCATCCGCGGCTACCAAGGCCGCGGGCTCGACGATCCGTCGGGGTTGCTCGCCACGGCCAAACACTTCGCTGGCTACTCCGAGACGCAGGGCGGGCGCGATGCCTCCGAGGCCGACCTCTCCCGCCGCAAACTCCGCAGCTACTTTCTGCCGCCCTTCGAGCGCGCGGCGCGTGCCGGCGCGATGGCGTTCATGACCGGCTATCAGTCGATCGAGGGCGTGCCCTCGACGGCCAACCGCTGGCTGCTCACCGACGTGCTCAAGCAGGAGTGGGGCTTCCGCGGCGTGCTCGTGACCGACTGGGACAACGTCGGCCGGCTCGTCTATGAGCAGCAGGTCTGCGCATCGTTCACCGATGCCGCCATCGTGGCACTGCGTGCGGGCAACGACATCATCATGACGACGCCCCAGTTTTTCGAGGGCGCCATCGAGGCGGTGCGCAGCGGGCGCCTCAAGGAGTCCGAGATCGACGCGCCGTGCGCGCGGTTCCTCGCGTTGAAATTCCGCATGGGTCTTTTCGAAAATCCCCGCCGGCCGGACCGCGCACGTGCCGTTGTCGAGATCGCCCGCCCGGAGCACCGTGCGCTCAACCAGGAGGCCGTGCGCCGCAGCCTGGTGTTGTTGAAAAACGACGGCTTGCTGCCGCTCGATCCGGCGAAGGTGAAGTCCATCGCGGTGATCGGGCCCAATGCCGACGACGATCTCGCGCAGCTCGGCGACTGGTCGCTCGGCTCTTCTCAGCACCCGAAGGAGGCCGGCAAACATCCACGCGAAAAGACGACCACGGTGCTCGATGGCATCCGTGCGCTGGCTCCGGCCGGCTGTGCGGTGCGCCATGCGCGCGGCTGCTCGATCAGCGATTCGGATATGTCGGGTATTGCGGAGGCGGTGGCGGCCGCCGAGGCGTCGGAAGTCGTGGTGGCGGTGGTCGGCGATCACCTGCACCTGCTTGGCGAATGGAACAGCACGGCGACGCTCGAATTGCAGGGCGGCCAGGTGGCGCTGCTGGATGTGTTGGAAAAGACCGGCAAGCCGCTGGTCGTGGTGTTGGTGAACAGCAAGCCGCTCGTGTTGCCCGCCTCGGCCCGGCGTGCGGCGGCGATTCTCGAAGGTTTCAACTCTGGCATGGAGGGCGGGCTCGCCGTCGCCGAGGCGCTCTTCGGCCTGCTCAACCCATCCGGGAAACTCACGGTTTCCATCCCGGTGCACGTGGGGCAGCTGCCGGTGTTTTACAGCCAGGTGCGCGGGCAGCACAGTCTCCGTGAGTCGGCAACTGGGCTGACGACGCCGTCGGCTCCGGCGCAGGATCTCGGCTACCGCTATGCCGATCTCACGCAGGACCCGCTTTTCCCGTTCGGCCACGGGCTGAGCTACACGACCTACCGCTATGACAACGTGCGACTCTCCACGCCGACGCTGGCGCGTGGGCAATCGGTGGAGGTTTCCGTCGATGTGAAGAACACCGGTGCGCGGGCGGGCGACGAGATCGTGCAGGTGTACGTGCATGACCGCGTCTGCTCGGTCACCTGGGTGGGCAAGGCGCTCAAGGGCTACGCTCGCGTGCATCTGGAACCAGGTGAGACAAAGACCGTGCGGGTGACGCTGCCCTACGAGGCGTTTCAACTCGTCGACGCGGACTCGCGGTCAGTGGTCGAGCCGGGCGAGTTCGAGATTCTGGTCGGCCCATCGTCGCGCGATAGCGATTTGCAAAAGGCGATGCTCGTGGCCGTGTGACGCGCCCTCGGCGCAAACCGGGAGTTGAATCCTACGCGTGCGGCCCGCACGCTGGGCTCTTCATCTCCCTACCATGAAAATCCCCTTTATTGCGCGTGTGTTGTTCGGTGTTTCCAGCCTGCCTTTGATCGGAGCCAGCGGCGGTCTCCTGGCGGCGACGGTATCGGCGACCGATCCGCTCGTGCAGGTGGAGGGGCGCACCGCAGTCGTCAGCGAGGGCGTGCGCCGCGTGGGGTTCCCCGGCGTGGCGTTTCGCCTGAAGGTGGAGACGGCTGCGCTTGCGATGCGCTGCCGTGCGAGCAACGCGAATCTCTACATCGATGTGGAGGTGGATGGCGGCGAGGCGCAGCGCCTGAAGCTGGCCGCGGGCGAGCAGGCGATTTCGCTTTTTTCCGGTGCGGCAGGGACGCACGAGGTCGTCGTCACCCGGCGCAACGAGAGCTGGCAGGGCACGATCGAGGTGCTCGGCTTCGAGGCGGCGGAGGGCCGTTTTCTCGCGCCAGCGCCATTGCCGGAGCGAAAGCTGCTGTTCATTGGCGATTCGGTGACGTGTGGTGAGGCCACGGACATCCGCGCGGGCGATCCCGCTGACGGGCCGCACACCGCTTGCGGTCGGCTCGCCTACGGCAAGGTGCTCGCGCGAAAGCTCGGCGCGCAGTGCCATCTGGTCAGCTACGGCGGCCGAGGGATCATCCGCGACTGGCAGGGCATCCGCGACACGGCCAACGCCCCGGTGTTCTACGAGCGTGCGCTGCCGGACGAGGCGACGCCGTTGTGGGACCACGCGAGCTACGTGCCGGACGGCATCGGAATCGCGCTCGGCACAAACGATTTTAATCAGGGCGTCCCCGATCAAAACGAGTTCGTCAACGCGTACGTCGAGCTGGTGCGCAAGGTGCGGCGCGATGCGCCCGATGCGTTCATCGTCCTGATCGATTCTCCGATCGTAAACGACTCGCCGGACAAGGGGCCGCGCCAGTCGGTGCTCCGCCATTATCTCGACGAGGTGGTGCGCCGCGTGGGCTCGCCGCGAGTGGTGCATGCGCGTGGCGGGCACTATCCTGGCCGGCCGGAAAATGCGCATCCCATCGCGCACGAGCACGTGGCGATCGCGGGCGAGCTGGAGCCTGTTTTCCGCGCCGGGCTTTCGTGGTAAAATTCGCTTGGTTTGCGAGCCGTTTGCACGTCGGCGGCGATGTTCTATTGTTGGCACGGAAGTCTGGTCGAGCCACGGCGGCTCGCTACTCAGGCTGTAAACTGTCCCCGAAAATCAAATGAACACCTCCGCTATTCTCCCTCGTGTGGTGCGCTGTCTCGGCGCGCTGAGTTTCGGCCTTTTGCTTTCCCTGTCTGCGGTGGCGCAGCCGTCGGGCGGGCCTTATGGTCCTGTTCGCCAGAGTTTCTCCGTGCCGGCGGATGCTGCGCGGGTGATCTATGTCTCGCCGCAAGGTGCGACGACGGCTTCGGGTGAAAAATTGGATGCGCCCACGACGATCGAGAGTGCCATCGAGCGTGCCAGTACCGGCGATGTGATTTTGCTGCGCGGCGGTGTCTACCGCACGGGTGGTTTGCAACTGAACCAGGGCATCACGCTCCAGGCCTATGCCGACGAACAGCCGCTGCTGAAGGGCACCGAGGTCGTGACGGGATGGACGCAGCAGCGCAACAAGCTGTGGCGTACCGAGTGGAAGAAACTCTTTCCCCAGAAGCCTGCCGACTGGTGGCATCGCGGGAGCGAGGGGGACAAGACGCCTGCGCACCGTTTTAACAACGACATGCTGTTCGTCGATGGCCGCCCTTTGCAGTCCGCAGGCTGGGAGGGGGAGCTCGACGAAAATTCCTACTACATCGATTATGAGACGGCGCAGGTGTACCTGTCGTTTGACCCGACCGAGCACGTGATCGAGATGACGGCTCACGATAGCGCGCTGGTGCGGGTGATGGGCGAGGTGCATGGAAAAAAATCCGATGCACGCGGCTACACACTGCGCGGTCTGACTTTCACCCAGTACGCCTATCGCGCACTGGAAATCGAGGGGCGCGAGCCCGAGGGCCTGATGGACCCCGCCACCTACGGCAAGGACGTCGTCGGCACCCTGATCGAGCACTGCACGATCACGCATTGCTCGCGCGTGGCCGGGTATTTCCGGGGCGATCGCCTTACGATCCGCAATTCCCTCGTGAGTGACACGAGCACCGAGGGCATTTACGTGATCGGTTCGTCGGACTGCCTGCTCGAAAAAAACATCATCGCGCGCAATAATGTCGAAGGCATCACAGGCTACTACCCGTCGGCGGTGAAGATTTTCAACCAATCCCATAATGTCGTGTGCCGCGACAACCTCGTGATCGACCATCCGGACTCCAGTGGCATCTGGTACGACGTGGGCAACCGCGATGCTGTGGTCGTCAACAACTGGTTCGAGCGTTGCGACAACGGCTTCTTCTTCGAAATTTCGAAGGGAGCGATCTGCGCCGGCAACGTGTTCGTCAACTGCAACAGCGGGACGTTGGCGCTGAATAGCAGTGGCGTGCGCATCTATCACAACACGTATCTGAACTCGGCGGCCGCCTTCAGACGTGATGGCCGTGGCATGGGTGCCGACCATTTCGGCTGGCATCCGTCCACCGGTCCGAGCGCGACGGAGCGCGTGGGCCATGTCTTCGCGGGCAATCTGATGGTCTCGGATGCGGGCAACAAAAAGTCGCTCCTGTTCGTTGGACAGCCGCAAGAGCACGCCGATGTCTACACGATGCCGCACCTCTCGTATCTGGATGGCAACGTATACGTGCGCGATGCGAGCTCCGTGGCAAAGGCCTTGATCGTCTGGAGCCCTGCCGCTGGCGAAACCACGCAGGTGGACCTGCCTTCGTTGGACGCCCTGCGGAAGCTCCAGCCGGCGGTCGAGGCCCACGGTGTGCAACTCGCGCTGCCGCCGAGTGCGGTTTTCCATAGCCCCGAGCTGAAGCACTTCACGCTGGTGGACGGTTTCACCACGGAAACGGTGGCCGAGACGCTGCCCGAAGAGGTGCGCGCGCTCGTTGGCTGGCCGAAGGGCGCCGGACTCACTCCGGGCGCTTATCAGCGGCCGGTCGCGCCGGAGCTTGAGCCTGTCGCGCGCAGGTCGTCGAAGAGCGCCAGGTAAGCTTCGACTTGTCTAGCCGGGTCGAATGTGGTGCGCGCGTAGGCGCGGGCCCGTTCGGCCAGGCTCTGACGACCGGCGTCGGGAGTCTCCGCCAGCGCGAGCAGACGCTCGCGAAACGCGGTCTGATTGTCCCGGGCGATCACCCATGCGGTGTCGTCCGGGATGCCGCATTCGGCGATGCCCTGTGCCTCGTAGGCGACAAAGGGTAGTCCGTGCGCCTGCGCCTCGATGAGGAAATTGGACAACGCTTCGCTCCACGAGGCATGCACGGCGATGTCGGCCGCGGCGTAGAGGGGCGCCGGGTCGCGCTGCCAGCCGAGGAATTTCACCCGATGGCCGAGCCCGAGCTCGGCGGCGTGCGTGCGGCAGTCGGCGAGCGCCGGGCCATCGCCGGCGAGCCAGAGTTGCCAGTCGCGGTCGGCGGGCAACCCGGCGACGATGTCGAGGAGCGCGCGTTGGTTTTTCTCCGGGCGAAACATGGCCGTGCAGAGCAGCACGGTCGTGCCGGTGCCGGCACCGTGGCTGGCGCGCAGCGTTTCGCGCACGCCGGCCGCGGGCGCGGCGGGAAATACGAGTGAATTGTGGATGGTGCTGACGCGGTCCTGTGCGAGTCCGTAGCGGGTGAGCAGCGTGTCGCGCGCCTCGTGGCTGTTGGCGACGACGTGTGCGGCGCGGCGCAGCGTGCGGCGGTAGAGCCACGGGAGCGGCTTGCCGGTGCGCAGCGTGGCCACGACGGTCGCCTGTGGGAGTCGCGAGACGAGGCGGGCGCCGTGGCAGTTGGCCATGCGGCCCATGCAGAGGATGACGTCGGGCGCGAGTGCGCCGACTGTGCGGATCAGGCCGGGGGCAAACCAGTCGAGGCGGGTGTCGCACGGTTGCAGGATTTCCCTGCGGAGGTCGCCCGTGGAGGGCTCCAGCGCGCCGCCGGGCCGGAAGTTGACGAGCGTCGTCGGGTGGCCGGCCGCGGTGAAGGCGCGCGCCAGGAGGATGGATTGGCGCTCGGTGCCGCCGCTGCGGAGGTGATCTTGGATGACGACGATATTCATTGCGCGCGTGGGCGGCGGATGCTCGGGTTTAGAACAATGAATCGTGGATTGTTCAACCTGCTCTTGCGATGGATCGTTTTGGCGGTCGGGGTGATGCTGGCCGCCCGGATTATCCCTGGTATCAAATATGACACCGCCGGCACGCTCATCGTGGTGGTGTTGGTGATGAGCTTTTTCAACGCGGTGCTCCGTCCGCTGCTCATCCTGTTCACGATGCCGCTGATCATTTTCTCGCTCGGGCTGGGCGTGCTCGCGGTGAATGCGCTTCTGTTCTACTTCGTTGGAGAGATCATCCAGGGCTTCGAGGTCGCCAGCTTCTGGTCGGCGCTGGGTGGCTCGGTGATCGTGAGTGTGACGAGCATGGTGATGAACCGGGTCGTGCGCGGCGTGAAATTGCAGGCTGCGGAGGAGCCAAAGAAGCGTCCGCCGTCCGGCAAAGGCGACGTGATCGACATTTAAACGCGTTTTCCAAGCCCGGCGTGCCCTCGCCGGGCTTTCCATTTGACCGCGCGCGCGGGCGTGGAGACGGTGGCGGCCTCTTATACCCATGGCTGACAACACAGACTACGACTTGATCGTGATTGGTGGCGGACCTGCCGGTTATGCGGGCGCGATTCGCGCCGGGCAGTTGGGCAAAAAGGTCGTCTGCGTGGAGATGGAGCGGCTGGGCGGCACGTGCCTCAACTGGGGCTGCATCCCGACCAAGGCCCTGCTGAAGAGCGCCGAGCTCTACCAAAAGCTGCAAAAGGCGGAGACGTTTGGCCTCACGGCCTCGGCAGTGGCGTTTGACTACGCGAAGATCATCGGCCGCTCGCGCACGGTCGCGGGGCAGATGTCCAAGGGCATCGAGTTTCTTTTCCGCAAGAACAAGGTCGAACACGTCGTGGGCCGCGCGCAGGTGAGTGCGCCCGGCGTCGTCTCGATCATCGAGGGCGACAAGGCCGGCACGGTGCTCCGCGGCAAGTCGATCCTCCTGGCCACCGGTTGCCGGATGCGCCGCATCCCAGGTCTCGAGTACGATGGCGCGCGGGTGATGACGTCGCGCGAGGCGCTGGCGTGCACGACCCAGCCGAAGTCGCTCGTGATCGTAGGCGCGGGCGCCATCGGTGTGGAGTTTGCCTATTTCTACAACGCACTCGGCACGAAAGTGACGCTCGTCGAGATGCTGCCGCAGATCCTGCCTCATGAGGACGAGGAGGTCGTGCGCGTGCTCAGCCGCTCGTTTGAGAAGCAGGGCATCGCGCTGCATGTGGGGACGCGTTGCGAAAACTTCCGCGTCGGCGCTGCGGGCGTGACGGTCGACCTGGTGGCGGGCGAACAGCGGACGACGGTCGAGGCCGAGGCGTTGCTCTCGGCGATCGGTGTGGAGCCCAACCTGGACGGCCTGCTCGGCGCTGGCGTGTCGCTGGCGCTCGACCGCGGGTACCTCAAGGTCGGCGCGGATTACCAGACGAGCCTGCCGGGTATCTATGCGGCGGGCGACATCATCGGGCCGCCGTGGCTGGCGCACGTGGCGACCTTCGAGGCGGTCAACGCTGTCGAGGGCCTGTGTGGCCACGCGGCGCCCAAGCGTGTGCGCGAGTTTCCCGGTTGCACGTACAGCCAGCCGCAGGTGGCGAGCATCGGGCTCACGGAGAAGGCGGCGCGCGAGGAAGGTTTCGAGATCAAGGTGGGCAAGTTCCCCTTCATGGCGTCGGGCAAGGCCGTGGCCGCCGCCGAGAGCGAAGGCTTCGTCAAGGTCATCACCGAAGCGGCGACGGGCGAAATCCTCGGGGCGCACATCATCGGGGCCGACGCCACGGAGTTGATCGCCGAGTACGGACTGGCGATGGCGACGGGCGTCTCGGCGCAGCAAATCCACCACACGATCCACGCGCATCCGACGTTGAGCGAGGCGATCATGGAGGCGGCGGCGGCGGCCGGCGGCGCCGCGATTCACATCTGAAGAATAGTCGGGCCGGATCGCGGAAAACTGCTTGAACTTCCCCGGCAAGGCCTAGAGCGTACCGGCCCGCGCCCGAAGAGGGCACGGGCCCAGATTGCGCCTGTAGCACAATGGATAGTGTATCGGTCTCCGAAGCCGGTGATGTGGGTTCGATTCCCGCCGGGCGCACCACTTCTCAAAATTCGAGAAAGTGCCGGGACTGCTAATCCGGGTGACCGTCGGCGTGTTGCTCCTGACGCTCGTGTTTCTCTGCCCGCTGATCGCGAAGGCGCGGCATGTCTGACTCGGTCGTTTACGGGGCGACGTACGGGCCGTCGGCTACGGGTTCGCCGAAGATCGGCCGACCGTCTGCCGACCAGCGGAGCGCCTGCGCGCGAGTGTGCCGGTCGGGGTTGTTCAATGCCTCGCCGGGGATGTCGCGGTAGGCGCGTGCATGATAGACGAGGATGTCGGTCTGGCCGTCTTGCGAAGTGGTGAAGGAGTTGTGGCCGGGGCCGAACTGGCTGTTGGCGGTGCTGCTCGCGAAGATCGGCTCGGGCGACTTGGTCCACGAGGCGGGGTTGAGCAGATTCGCATCGGCGGAGGCGGTGAGCAGGCCCATGCAGTAGTTCGCATCGGTGGCGCTGGCGGAGTAGGTGATGAAGACCTTGCCGTGGCGGATGAGCACGGCGGGCGCCTCGTTTACCCAGTACACTCGCTGCTCCCAGGGCCGGTCCGGGCGCGAGAGCAGGGTGGGCTCGCCGACGATCGATGTGGGCGTGTCCATCCGGGCCAGGTAGATGTTGGTCCCCTGGCGGTCGGGCTCCTGCTGGGTCCAGACGAGATAGCGGGTGCCGCGATGCTCGAAGACGGTCGGGTCGAGCGTGAAGGTGTCCCACTTGGTGGCGATGCGTCCGCGCTCTTTCCACTCACCGGCAAACGGATCGGCGGATGCATTTTCCAACGCGTACAGACGCACCGAGTGCCAGGGACCGCTCGCATCTCCGCCGGAAAAATAGATGAACCAGCGGCCGTCGATGAAGTGGATTTCGGGCGCCCAGACGACGCCGCTCATCGGCCCGGAGGCCGGGCGTCGCCACAGGGTTTTGGGCTCGGCGGACGCGAGACCGGCGATGGTGCCGGCCCGGCGCAGTTCGATCCGGTCGTACTCGGGGACCGTGGCGACGAGGTAGTAATTGCCGTCGGTGTGGCGCAACACATGCGGATCGGCGCGCTGGAGCACGAGCGGATTGGTCCATGACTCGGCGCGGGCTGCGGTTAACACCGCCAGCGTGGCGAGGAGGGCGAACAGGGGGCGCAGTCGAAATAGCATGGGATCGGTGTGTGCGGTGGAAAACGTATCACGGAGTTGGGGATCAGGGCCGTGGCGAAACCCGGTAGAGTGCGGCGCCGTGGAGTGGCAGTTCGACGGAGACTTCGTCGCGGACGGTCCCGAGGTCGGCGCGTTTACAGAGGTCGCGGACGGAGGCTCCGCCCTTGATTCCGAGTTCGGAGAGGGCGACGCGCACGGTGGCCGTTGCCGGGCGGGCGTCGGACGCCGTGTCGGTGAGCACGAGAAACTCGACGGAGCCGCCTTTGCCTTCGGGGCGCGTGGGCGAGAGACGGGCACGGGCACGGAAGGTGTCGTAGCCCCCCGGCACGTTGAACTCGATGATCGATGGTGCGTGCGCGCCGAAGCCGGGAGCCGGCTGGCCGTCGATCAGGAGCGGTTTGCCGGAGATGGCGAGGCCGGGGCGGACTTCGCCGTTTCCGCTCCGCGCGTAGTTCCACGTCTGTGCGGCGAGGTCGAGCGTGCCGGCCGGCCCGGTGAGCACCGGCTCCAGCCAGTCGGCGTGGTCCCAGAACATGTTGTCGCCGCCGTCGGCCACCACGAGGGCGAGCTTGCGGGTGTCGGTGAGCGGCACGGCGATTTCGACGGTTTCGGTGCCACGGATGACGGGGCTGCGATAGGCCGCCTTGGCGAAATCGTAGGGGAAGGAGTTGTCCTGCGCGTTGAAGAGCGCGACGTAGCGGTCGCGGCTGCCGGGCACGTCGGCTGTCCAGACGATGAGGTCGTCGCGATTCGAGAGCTGGCGGTTGTTTTCGCTGTGCTGGTTCACCGCGAGGACTTCCGGGTTGGTGAGAAGCTGGCGGGTAAAGGTATCGAGGCGCGTGAGGTCGCCGCCGAAAATGAGTGGCGAACGCGCGATGCACCAGAGCGTCATGCAAGTCGTCTGCTCGTCCTGGGTGAAGCGGGTGGGGCGGCCAAACTCGACGAGGCCAAAGGGCAGCATGTCGGCATCGGGCCAGGCGCCGGCGGCGCGGTGGCGGGTCCACTTGTCGAGGCGTCCGAACATGCCGTGGAGCGGTTCCCAGCGGTCCCAGAAGTCGTCGGAGATGCGCCAGAGGTTGGCGTGGCGCATGACGTGTTCGCCTCGCTCGATGGGCGTGTCGCCGGGGGAAAGGCTGAGCACGATCGGGCGGCCGGTCTTGTCGATCGCGCGGCGAATGGCCTCGATCTCGCGGCGTTGCACGTCGTCGTAGGGGCGCGCGATGTCGTCGACCTTCACGAAGTCGACGCCCCACGCGGCGTAGAGTGCGAAGAGCGAGTCGTAGTACTCCTGCGCGCCGGGCTTGGCCAGATCGACGCCGTACATGTCGGGATTCCAACTGCACGTGCTGCGCGTATCGGCGATGTCGGCGGCGCGCGCGGTGGTGCCGAAGATGGCGGTGTTGTTGCGCACGGCCTGGCGGGCGATGCCGCGCATGATGTGGATGCCGAAGCGCAGACCCTTGGAGTGGACGTAGTCGGCGAGCGGTTTGAAGCCGGCGCCCTGCGCCGCCGAGGGGAACTTTTTCACCGCGGGCTGGAGGCGGCTGTAGGCATCGAGTTCGAGCGGGGCGCCTTCCTTGTAGTCGTGGCCCTGAGCGTTGGGTTCGTACCACTGAATATCGACGGTGAACACGTCGTAGCCGGCGGGCTTGAGGGCTGCGGCCATGGCGTCGGCCTGCTCGCGCGCCTGTGCCTCGTTGAGCGTGGTGCCGAAGTAGTCCCAGCTGTTCCAGCCCATCGGTGGCGTGGGAGCGTTGCGCCAATGCGTGGGCTCCGTGGCAGGTTGTGCCAATAGCGAGGTGGCGGAGGCGAGGAGGCCGAGAAGGAGAAGGCGAGGAGGGCGCATGGCGTGTGTGGCGGGAAAATTGTGCCGCCGCAGGCCGCCCCGAAAAGGTGCGGGGCGGCGCGGGTGGCGGGATCGCGTTTACCGGAAGAGGCGCTGGGAGAAGTGATAGAGGTTGCTGCCCCAGGTGTCGCCGTCGTGGCCGTGGTCATCGACGTTCCAGAGATGCGGTACGCCGTGCTCCTTGGCGTAGCGGTGCACGCCTTGGGAGAAGTTGATCAGGCCGTCCTTGTTGCCGCAGGAGATGTAGAAGAGCTTGAGCTGTTTGGTGGCGGCGGCGGGATCGGGGAGGAGCTCGGCCGGTGGCTTGGTGTTGGGCGCGGCGGAGAAGGCGCCGACCCAGGCGAACGTGTCGAGGTGCCCGAGGCCGAAGTTAAACGTCTGCCCGCCGCCCATCGAAAGACCGGCGATGGCGCGGTGCTCGCGGTCGGTGAGGACGGAGTACTTTGCCTCGATGGCCGGGATGAGGCAGTTGAGGAGATCGCCTTCGAATTTGGCGAAGCCGGCGGCCTTGGCGGGCTCGAACGGGTTGCCCTCGGCGCGGTCGTCCGGGATGGCGCGGCCGTTGGGCATCACGACGATCATCGGCACGGTTTTCCCGTCGGCGATGAGGTTGTCGAGAATGACGTCGGCCTTCACATAGCCGGTCCACTCGTACGGGTCGCCGCCGATGCCGTGGAGGAGGTAAAGCACGGGATACTTTTTCTCCGCCGAGTAGCCGGCGGGGAGATAGACGTTGGCCTTGCGGCGCTTGCCGGTGACGGTCGAGTCGTACTCAAACATTTCGAGGCGGCCGTGCGCGATGTCGGCGCGCGCAGTGCGGTAGCCCTCGGGGGCTTCCGGGAAGAGCCGCACATCGTCGGCGGCGAGCTCGATGGGACGGGCGAAGTGGTTCTTTGCGCGGTCGGCCGAGACCTGTTCCGGATGCTCTTGGGCCGTGGCGGGCACGGCGGCGAGCATGCTGAGTACGAGGAGGGTGATGGTGTGTTTCATCGGGATGGAGATGGTTTGGTGAAGCTAGGGAGCGCGATGATAAGACGGAGCGCTACTTGGTATCAGAATGGGTTTCCCAGTGTGCCGTGACGGCGGCAAGCTCGTCGGCGGTAAGGTAAGTGACAGCGCCGTGTTTGGGGCGCTCGAAATTGGTGCCCTTCATCGTGCCTTCGTTGAAGTGGCCGATGTCCTGAAACGAGACGAAGTCTTTCGTCTCGCTGAAGCCCATGTTGTTTGGCCGGGCGCCGTAGACGTCGTACATAAGGACCCAGGTGTCGGTGCCGAGGCGGCGGAAAACGTTGGGCGCCTCGGTCGGTTTCGTCTCTGGATCGATCCGGCGGGTGTCGCCGGCGAAACCGTCGGAGAATCGGGGCGAGACGGCGTGGAGAATTTTGGCGCCGCCCACGTAGAAGAGATGCCACTGGTCGCCGACGAGGGTGAGGTCGCCGTCGATGCCGCCGATGCCGGGGATCATTTTGGGTGTGGTGGTGAGCTTGGTGAAGGCGTCGTCGGCGTAGGCCCAGTAGAGGTTGGCGTTCTTGTTGGCGTAGCGGATGGTGAAATAGACGACCATGCGCTTGGCGACGGGGTCGTAGGTCGTTTCGGGCGCCCAGGCGCAGTCGATGTCGCCGAGCTCGGGGAACGCGAGGTCAACGCGGAAGATCGCGTGGGTCCAGTGGATCAGGTCCCAGGATTTCATGAGGACGAGGGCGCGGTTGTTGCCCCAGCCGTGATCCTCCTCCGGGCGTTGCCACGCGGTGTCGCGGAAGCCGGCGCGCTGGCCGAAGATGTGCAGATCGGTCATCGCGAGATAAAAGGCACCGTCGGGGCCGCGGGCGAGGTGTGGGTCGCGCACGCCCTTCTGCTCGGCGAGGAGCTCGCCGTCGAAGACGGGCTCGCCGCCGTTGACGTCGGTGAAGGTGGTGCCGTCGCGGCTGACGGCAAGGTAGGCGGAGTGCGTCTGGTCCTTGAAATAGACCATCACATAGCCGGCGAGGTCCTGTTCGCGGAACGGGCGGGCCGGCCCCGGAAGGGTGCCGACGATCTCAATGCCGGTGGGTTTCTTGACCCGTGGCGTCGAGGGCGTGGGTTGCGCGAGGCACGCCGTCGCGCCAACCAGCAGGAGTGCGCCGATTGTAAGGATGCGGCGCGTGGGAACGAGACGAAGGAGACTGTGCATGGTGGGCGCGAGGGCGGCGGGTGAATTTACTTTTGCGCGGGGGCCGTGGCGGGCTTGTTCACGTCGTTCACCGATTGCTCGATGAGGGTGGCGACGCCGCGCGGGTCTTCCTGGTGAGCGACGTGGTGGCCGGGGAAGGTGCGAATGGTCCAGCCGCGGGCGACGGCGTTTTGCCAGCTCTTGTCCTTCTTGGCGCGCTCCTCGGCCGACTGGTCCTTCGGGACGAAGGCCACGTAGGTCACGGGCAGGGCGAGGGTGGCCGGGTTCTTGTAGGAGACGGGCTGGTTGAAACACTTGATCGACTGGGCGACGCTGTGCGGTGGTTTGTCGCCGGGCTTCACCCAGGAGACCTGCATCATGCCGTCGACGATGTTGGTGTTGGGGGGATTGCCGCCGCCAAAGAGGTCCCAGATGGACTGGCCGTCGTTGGGCACCGCGGCGTCGAGGTAGACGACGTGCTTGATGCGCTCGGGGATGCGATCAATCACGCCGGTGATGACCATGCCGCCGTAGCTGTGGCCGGTGAGGACGACGTCGTGGAGGTCCTCGAAGAGGATCGTGTTTACCACGTCGTTGATGTGGGTCTGGAGGTCGATGTGCGGACCGTTGAGGTGCATGCGCTCGCCGAGACCGGTGAGGGTGACGCGGTACACGGTGTGGCCGTCGTCGGTGAGGCATTGGCCAGCGCGTTTCCATTCCCATCCACCGGCGGTGGCGCCGTGGACGACGACAAAGGTTTGCTTCGCCGAGGTGTCGGCGGCGAAGGCCGCGACTCCGGTGGCGAAAACGGAGACAAAGAGCAGGGCTGCGAGTCGGATTAGGTATTTTTTCATGGGCTAAACAAAGGGGGGCGGATCAGCGGGTTTCGGGGAACATGATCTGGGCGGTCTGCCAGAGGTAACGGCGCCAGTTCAGCCACTCGTGTCCGTGGGAACTGAGGACGGAAAAATTGCGCACGCCGTGGTCGGCAAAGACGGCGAGGGTGCGCATGCTGTTGAGGTAGGCGATGTCGGTCTCGCCGACGCCGAAGTAGATCGGCTGGACGAAGCGCTCGTTGATCTTGGGATCGGCGAGGAGCGGTTCGATGTTGGCCTTAAACACCTCCAGCTCGCGCGGCCAGTAGCCCGAGCTGAAAACGTAGAGCTCGCCGAAGGTTTCGAGGTGCGTGAGTCCGGTGTTGAGGACGACGAAGCCGCCCATGGAGAGGCCGGCGATGGCGCGGCTCTCGCGATTCGGGCGGGTGCGGTAGTGTGAATCGACGAAGGGCAGGATGTCTTGGATAAACTCGCGCGAGCAGGCGTCGTCCTCGCCGAGTTTGGGCGGCGTGCCAGTGAACAGGTCGCTGGCGTTTGGCATCACGACGATCATCGGGCGGGCTTTGCCGTCGGCGATGAGGTTGTCGAGGATGCGGTGGGTGAAGCCGCTCTTGGTCCAGTGGGTGTCGTTCTCCCCGCCACCGTGGACGAGGTAGAGGACGGGATAGTGCCGGTCGGAGGCGCTCGCGTAGTCGGGCGGGAGGTAGATGTGCATCTGCTTCTCCGCGCCGGCGGTGGAGCGGTACTTCACGACCTCGACGGTGCCGTGCGGCACGTCACGCTCGGCGTAGAACTGCTCGTCCTCCGGTGCGGGCAATGCTGGGAGCAACGAGATGGGCCGTGCCGGAGTCGGTGCGATATACATGCCGCCATCCTGGGGGCTGGGCAGTTTGCGGGGGGCGGCGGCATCCTCGGCTTGAAGCGAGAGGGCGAGAGGGATGATCAGCAAAAAGGGCGCGAGTTTCATGGCGTGGAAAAGGGATGGTGGTCGGGTGGGGTGGAACGAGAGCTGTGCTCAGGGAAAGTGGACGATCTGGGCGCTGCCGTCGTAGGTGATCGTGCGGCTCGGTGTCGGTTTGCCGGTGCCGCAGAGCCGCACTTCAAAGCGGCGAGTTGGCGCCATGCCCGGGAAGGAGCCTTGCCGGGCGCCGAGCCGGAGGGTGCGCGCGGCGTCGTCCCAGGTGAGTTCGCAGGTGGCGCGCTCACCGTGTTCATAGGCGTAGGTCTCGCCGTCGTCCTCGTAGAGGGTAAACGTGGCGTCGGCGCCGGGATAGATGCGGAGCTCGACCGGCGCGGAGGGCTGTTCGCCGGTGTGTTGCACGACAGGGCCGAGCGGCAGGATGGAGCCGGCACGCACGAAGAGCGGCACGCGCTCCAACGGTGCGGCGACACGAAGCGTGCGGCCGCCGGTGGTATGTTCGCCGGTCCAGAAATCGTACCAGCCACCGCGCGTCTCAGGAAGGTAGACGGGCCAGTCCGCGACGTCGGGAGCGAGTACCGGTGCGACGAGCAGAGCGCGGCCGAACATGAACTCCGCGTTCTGGTCGAGCGCCTGCTGGTCGGCAGGGAAATCGAGCACGAACGGACGCATGAGCGTGGAGCCGGCGAAGCTCACCCGCGCGGCCTCGCTGTAGGTGTAGGGCAGCAGCCGGTAGCGCAGTTCGAGCCAGCGGCGGGTCTCCGCCTCGAACGTCTCCCCGTAACGCCAGGGCTCGGTGTCGGTCTGGTAGCCGTGCACGCGCATGAGCGGCGTGAAGGTTGAGAACTGGAGCCAGCGCAGGAAACGTTCGCGGTACTCGGCGCTCGTGTACTGACCGGCGCCGGGACGGAAGAAACCGCCGGTGTCGGTCGTCCACCACGGCAGGCCGGTGACGACGTAGTTGAGACCCGCGGCGACTTGGCGGCGCAGCGTTTCCCAACTGTGGCCGATGTCGCCGGACCAGGTGGCGGAGGCGTAGCGTTGCTGGCCTGGGAAGGCGCTGCGCGTGAGGATGAAGGCGCGGCGATCGGGTGCGTCGCGGCGGAGGCCTTCGTAGGCGGTGCGACTGACGAAGAACGGGTAGATGTTGCGCACGGTCTCGCCCGGCCCGAGGTGGGTGCGGCGGCCGGCGAGGTCGTCGTTCTCCGGCTCGGTGGCGTCGAGCCACCAGGCGTCGATGCCGAGCGGGACGAGCCGGGTGCGGAAGTTTTCCCAATAGAAGCTGGACGCGGCGGGGTTGAAGAAATCGACCCAGTCGGTGCCGGGGATGAAGAGACCGCGCTCCACGAACGCGCGGCCGACCTCGGACTTCGGGTCGACCTTGGACCAGACCGAAAGCATCAGGCGGGTGTGCGAGTCGTGGAGTTGGCGCATCATCGCGGCCGGATCCGGGTAGTCGGCCTCGTCGAAGCGCATGGCATTCCAGCCATGGCGGCCCCAGTACTGCCAGTCCTGGACGATCACGTCCATCGGCAGGCCGCGGGCGCGGAACTCGGCGGCGTTTTCCAGCAGCTCGGCCTGGCTCTTGTAGCGCTCGCGGCAATGGATGTAGCCGAGCGCCCAGCGTGGCATCAGCGGCGCCGCTCCGGTGAGCTGGCGATAGGCGGCCGTGATCTCGTCGCCGTGGCCGGCGATCACGACGTAGTCGAGCGCCTCGGCCACCGGGGAACGGAACTCCGTGAGCGCCGCCGCGGGGCGGAAACTCAGGGAGGGCTGATCTTCCTTCACTCCGGCCACGCGGACGGTGTGCTCGCCGGCGGCGAGTTCGGTGAACCAGCTCGTGGTCGGCGGCAGCCAGAGATTCTCGAAGTCGACGACGGTGCGGCCGTCGATCTCGACGTGCCAACGGCGCGCCATCTTCTGGCCGACATCGAGGAAGAAGGCCTGGCGCCCGCCCGCGGTGATGGTGAACCGGCCGGAGAAGATGCCTTCGTGGCGCACCTCGCGGCGCGTGCCCTCGGTGGTGGTGACATCGACGGCGGTGCTCGCACCCTGCTCGGTGGCGGCGGAAAGCGGGATGCGTTCGCCGGCCGGATTGAATTCGGTGAGGCCGTAGTTGTGCCAGAGCAGGCCGAAGCCGCGGCTGGAGACGATGAACGGGATCGCGATCTGCGTGTTCACCTGCGTGAGGCGGCGTGGCAGGGAACGCACATCGAGGAAACCGTCTTGGAACTGACCGAGTCCGAAGAGGCGCTCCTCGGCGGGCGAGTCGAAAGACTGGGCGACGGACCAGGTGGGTTCGCCCTGCACGGTAGCAGGCTCGACCCGCCGGAAACCGGCGAGCTCGCGCAGGAATATCCGACCCGTGGAATCGGCAAAAGTGAGGGTGCCGGTCGCGCGGTCGACGGTGGCGCGCAGGTGTGGCAATTCGAGTGCGAACTCCTGCCCGGATTCGTGGACGGTGGCGGTGGGCGCGGGGAGTTTTTCGGAAAGGATGAGGCTGGGGGCCGGGGCCTTGGTCTCGCGTGTGAAACGGACGCGGACGGCGTTGTCCAACAGCGGTTGGAGCGTGAGCTGTCCGCCGTCGATCTCCAGTGCCACGCGGGGATCCGCGACTGGTGCGGCGCACAAGCCGGCGAGCGCGAAGCCACAGGTCAGCACCAAGATTGAGAGCGAGAAGATCGGGCGGAGCATGAAATGGGTGGCGGTGCGACTGGGACCGGGTGAGCCGGTCCCAGTCGCGATATCCGCTTACGCGAGAGGCAGGCTTACTTCGCGTCCTTGGCCTTGAGGAAGCCGTTGTGGTCGAGCCAGTGGGTGAAGGGCTCGAACCAGTAGTAGGTCGGATGGCCGGGGTAACCCATGCCGAAGCCGTGGCCACCATCCTGGTAGAGGTGGAACTCGACCGGCTTGCCGGCTTCGAACCAGGACTTCACGACGCCGAACTCGCCCTTGAAGAGGAAGTCGTCGGCGGCGATGGCGGTGAACATCGGCGGAGCATTCTTTGGCACTTCGACCGCGCCCATGCCGCCGTAGATCGGGGCGATGAAGGCCAGCTTCATCTTCTCCGACTTGAGCGTGCAGTGCATGGTGAGACCCGCGCCGGCGGAGAAGCCCATCATTCCGATACGGTCGGTGTCGATGCCCCATTCCTTGGCGTTCTTCACGATCAAGGCATAGGCGGCCTCGGCGTCGGTCAGTTGCTTGCTGAGATCCCATGCTGGCGGGCGGGGCTTCTGGGCGGCGGGCTCGCCGGGTTTCGGCGTCATCGCGGAGAACATGCTGGTCATCGACTCCTTCAGGCCCTCGAGGGTCGGAGGCGTCGGGATGAGCCGGTACTTGAGCACGAAGGCGGCGACGCCGCGCTCATTGAGAGCCTTGGCGATCTTCCAGCCTTCGTTGTTGATCGACAACCAGCGGTACCCGCCGCCGGGCGCGACGATGACTGCGGTGCCGTTGGCTTTCGCGGGATCGGGGAGATATGGCGTAAGCGTAGCCGTGGAGACGTTGCGCACCATCGGCTCGCCCCACTGGCGGAACCAGCTTTCGGAGGCGGGTTGGTCTTTGACGCCGCCGGTGCCGAGCGGGATGGCGTTGGGCTCGGCGGGAACCTCGAACGGGAGGATCGTGCCGTCGTCCGCAAAGGCGGACGCGGCAAATGCGAAGACCGAGGCCAGGGCGGCGGCTTTGGTCAGTTTGAGAAGCGTGTGATGCATGGTTGGGGATGTTTTAGTTTTTGAGTGGGGGAGTGGTTTACGGTGCGGATGCCTGCGTGAGCGTGGCGGCATAGCCACCGGCCGGGGCGAGCGTCAGCGTGAGCGTGGTCCCGGCGCGGACGGTGGAGGACGTCTCCGCGAGCTCGGTCGGCGTGACCGCGGACGCCTGAGTGTCGGCAAAGGCACGGAGCTTCCAGTCGCCGGCTCCGAGGAAGGAGAGCGGCACGGTGAGTGTGAGCGGGGCGTCGCCGTTCATCGCGGCGAGGTACCAGCGGGTGCCGGCGCGCCGGGCGATGACGACGTGCTGCGCGACCTCGGCGGAGAGGACCACGGTCTCGTCCCACACGGTGGGCAGGCCGCGGAAGAACTCGACGCCGGGTTGACCGCGGTAGTTGTCCGGGTGATCGCAGAGGCAGAGCAGCGGGCTGAAATAGACGACGGTCTCCGCGAGCTGGCGGGCGCGGGTGCCGACGACCTGGGCCGGCTCGGTGACTTTGAACTCAGCTTTCGTGCGATTCAGGAAACCGCCGGGTGTGAAGTCCATCGGCCCGAGCAGGCCGCGGGTGAATGGCAGCGTGATGGTGTGCAGCGGCGTGCAGGAGTCGGTGAGCCACGGGATCTTGTTGTACTCGTTGCCGAGCACGCCCTCCTGCGTGATGTAGTTGGGCCAGGTGCGCGCGAGACCGGTCGGCTTGTAGGCGCCGTGGAGGTCGACCAGCAGCTTGTGCTTTGCGGCGGCGGCGAGCACGTCGGCGTACCAGCGCACGGTCTCCTGGCTGTCGCTGTTCATGAAATCGATCTTCACGCCGGCGAAGCCCCAGTCGGCGACCTGCGTGAACACCTTGTCGAAGCCCTGCCGGTCGAGATCGTGCGAGTCGATCCAGAGCAACAGGCGGACGTTGCGCTCGCGGGCGTAGGCGACGAGCCCGGGGATGTCGACGTGCGCGGCCGGCTTGGTGAGGTCGGCCTTCGGGTTGTTCATCGGCTCGTACCAGAACCAGTCGATGAGCTGGTACGAGAAGCCCATCTCGGCGGCGAAATCGATGTACTCCTTGTGGGAGCGGGTGTCGCCCCGGGAGTTGAGGCCCTTGAAGTCGGGCTGGGTCGGGTTCGTGCCGGTCCACCAGGAATCCCAGGCGGTGATGCCCGGTTTGATCCACGAGGTGTCGGCGAGCTGCGAGGGCGTGGCGAGCGTCGCGATGAACTCGCTGGCGACGAGCTCCTTTGCTTCGCGCGCGAGCTGGATCGTGCGCCACGGGCTCATGCGGCGGTCGCGACCGTGGACGAGGCCACGCCCGTCTTTGCGCGCGGCGAGGGCGACGCGCGCGCCGGGCCGCGGCGCACCTTGAGCATCGGGGCCGGCGGCGGTGACGAACATGCCGGCCCAGTCGAGCAGGTCGGACTCGGCGATGGCGGCGAAACCGTTGGGCAGCTTCACCAAGAGCGGCAACACGTGCGGGCGGCCGAGATTGGCGTCGAGCTGCGTGAGGCGTTTCTCCGGATACTGGTTCTCGGCGCACTCCGAGAAGTTGCCCGCCCAACAGGTGAGATCCGCCGGGAAGAGGAACTCGGTCTGCTCCTGGGTGACGGTGTACTCCTCGAGGCCCGGCTGGACCGGGATCTCATAACGCAGCGCCACGCCCTGATCGTAGGCGCGCACGATGAGGTTGAGGCGGGACGGCGCATCGGACTTCTCGCGCAACGCCACGGCGAGCTCGCGGTAGTGGTCGCGCACGGTGCGGCGCTGGCCGAACGGGTTCTCCCACGTCGAGTCGTGGTCGGCGCGGGTGGCGGACTCGATGGCCGCGGCGCGGCCGAGGGAGAAACCGCCGGCGAAGTCGAGGCCCAGGCGGGAGTCGACGATCGCCGGTTGGTGGTCGAAGTCGACGCGGTAGCGGAGACCGGCGGTGTCACTGACGGTGACGACAATGCGGCCGTCGGGCGAAGCCACCGATTCCTCGGCGGCAGACAGCGAGGGCGTGGCGAGGCAGGCAATGAGGAGCGCGCCGGTCGCGGAGGCGAGCCGGGCGCAACGAGCGTGCAGGAATGTCATCTGGCGCGGGGTCAGAGCTTGATCTTGGTGGTCTGGCGGAGATCGGCGGAGGAGGCACCGGCGGCGATGGCCCACTCGCCGGCCGGGATCTCATAGTCCTTCTTCGCAACGCTCCAGCGGCGCAGCGCGATGGCCGGCACGGTGATCGTGACGGTGCGCTTCTCTCCGGCCTTCAGGCTCACGCGGGTGAAACCGCAGAGGGCGCGGATCTCCTGCGGCTGCGAGGCGGCGGGCGGCGTGGCGTAGAGCTGCACGACGTCGTCGCCGTCGCGTGCGCCGGTGTTGGCCACCTCGACGGTGACGGTGAGCGCGCCCTCGGCGGCACGTGCGACGCGGAGGTCGGAGTACTCGAAGGTCGTGTAACTCAGGCCGTGGCCGAATGCGTAGAGCGGTTTGCCAGTGAAGTAACGGTAGGTCCGGTTCCGCATCGAGTAGTCGGTGAAGTCCGGGAGGTCGGCGGTCGAGCGATAGAAGGTGACGGGGAGATGGCCGGACGGGTTGACGAAGCCGAAGAGCACATCGGCGACGGCGCGGCCGCCGGCCTGGCCCGGATACCAGGCCTGGATGATGGCGGAGAGGTGTTCATCTTCCCACGGCAACGCCATGGCGGAGCCGCTGCAGTTGATCATGACGACGGGCTTGCCGGTGGCGTGGAGCGCCTTGATGAGGTCCGACTGTTCGGGCGGGAGCTCGATTTCGGTGCGGTCGAAGCTCTCGCCTTCCTGGGCGGCGGTGATGCCGCCGACGTAGATGATGAGGTCGGCCTGCGCCGCCACGGCCAGCGCCTCGGCCTTGAGTTCGGCGACGGGGCGCGTGGTGGTGTTGTCCTGACCACTCCAAGGTGCGATCTCGGTCTTGGTGGTGATCGGGCTGCCCATGGCGTGCAGGACCTTGAACTCCGCGGCGGCGACATGGCGGATGCCGTCGAGGATCGAGATCGGGTGCGAGGCGGAACCGTGATAGTTGCCCTCGAACATCGAGGTGGATGCGGCGTTGGGGCCGATCACGGCGACCTGTTTGTACTTCGAGCGGTCGAGCGGGAGGATGCCATCGTTCTTGAGCAGCACGAGCGACTGGCGGGCGAGGTCGAGCGCGACGCGGCCGTGCTCGGGCAGGTCGTTGTCGGCGAGGGTGTATTTGGAGAATGGAACCTGGTCGGCCGGATCGAAGAGACCGAGGCGGAAGCGGGTCCAGAGCGTGTGGTAGAGGGCCTGGTCGATCTCCTTCTCGGTGATCAGACCCTGTTGGACGGCGCGCACGAGGGCGTTGTAGTCGCCGCCGCAGCAGAGGTTGCAGCCGGCCTTCACCGCGAGGGATGCAGCCTCCTCGGCGGTCTTCACGTAGGCGTGCTGCTGCGGGTTGTAGATGTCGCGGATGGCGTCGCAGTCGGAGACGATGTAGCCCTCGAAGCCCCAACGTTTGCGGACGAGTTCGGTGAGGAAAAAGGGATTGGCGCTGACGGGGACGCCGTCGATGGCGTTGTAGGCGCTCATGACGCCGGCAACCTTGGCCTCGCGGACGAGGCGCTCGAACTGCGGAAGGTAGGTGTCGTAGAGGTCGCGCTCGGTGACGACGGCGTTGAAACGGTGGCGATCGAGCTCGGGCCCACTGTGGACGGCGTAGTGCTTGGCGCAGGCCATCGCGGTCATGTACTTTGGGTCGTCGCCTTGCATGCCGCGTACGAACTGGATGGCGATCTCGGAGGTGAGGAACGGATCCTCGCCGAAGGTCTCCTGGCCGCGGCCCCAGCGCGGGTCGCGGAAAATGTTCACGTTGGGCGCCCAGTAGGTGAGGCCGGCCCACCACTTGGAGTTGCCGTTGTTTCGGTTGGCGTAGTCGTTGAATTTCGCGCGGCCCTCGATGCCGATGATCTGGCCTTCCTGGTGGAAGAGGGCCGGATTCCACGAGGCGGCGGCGCCGACGCCGCCGGGGAACACCGTGGCGTAGTAATTGTTGGCGACGCCGTGCGCGGCCTCGTTCCAGTAGTCGTAGGCGGGCAGGCCGAGGCGCTCGATGGCGGGGGCGGCGTTCTTGAGCTGGGCAACTTTTTCGGCGAGCGACATGCGGCGGATGAGGTCGTCGGCGCGGGCGCGCAGCGGCTTGGACGGATCGCGCCAGATTGCGGGCTCCTTGATCTCGGGGATCTGCGACGCCTGGGCCGAGTAGGCATCGGCGAGCTCGTTGGCGGCGAAGGCGACGACGGCGGCACCGGACGCGTCGCGGACCGTGATGGTGTTGAACTTTGCATGGCCCTTGCTCGCGGTGAACGTGAGGCGCATGGGGCCGCGGAGGGCATCGTCCGGCTTTTCGACGGTGCCGCGGATCGTCGTGACGACGTGCGGTGCGCCGGCTGTGGCGATGAGATCAAAGTCCTTGGCGAGCACGACATCGCCCGCGTGCACGTCGAACACGGTCTCGCCCGGTGCCTTGAAGAATGTTTCGGCCGCGCCGATCTCGACGGTGTAGCGGCCGGCGGGCAGGTTGGCGATGGTGACGGTGAAGGCGGTGCCATGAACCTCCTCGCGGTAGGCCTCGGGCTTGAAGCCGGATTCGGAGAACGCGGGCGTGGTCTCGGACTTGTGGTGGGCGAAGTCGCCGGAGACGGAGACCGCGCCGCCGCAGGTGTGGCAGGACTCATCGGCCGCAAAGGCCGGGGATGCGGCGAAGAGCACCGCGGCGAAGAAAAGCTGGCGCAACCGGAGAATGGAGTGCGCGCGTGGGGATGGGTGCGAGTTGGAAGCCATTTTCGGAGGAAGTGATTACGGGTGCGTTTCGGTGGGGATGAGCCTGACGAGGACAACGCCGTGGGATGCGACCTTGGTCTCGAAGCTGTCCTTGAAGTCGCCGAGGTCCTGTTGTCGCCAGAGATCACGCACGCGGAAGGTCATGCCGACGCGCTCGGTGGGCAGGTTGCCCCACGGACCCCATTTCAAGGTGATGGTGGTTTCGGCGTCGCCGCGATTGAAGAGGCCGACGGCGTAGGAGCCGTCCTCGAGCGTCTTCGCGTAAACGATCTTGCCGTCGACGTTGCTGAACTGGGTCGCCTGTTTGCCGAGGGCGTCCTGATTGATGGCGAGGACCTCGTCGTTTGTGAGGAGGCCGAGGGTGAAATCGTCGATGTTTGCGAGGTCGCAGCCGAGCAGCAGAGGCGCGGAGAGCAGACACCAAAGGCTCATGTGCGAGTACTGCTCGTCGGGCGTGAGGCGGGTCGGGTGGAGATTGGGGCCCCAACCGACGCGGCCGAGCACGAGCATGTCGGGGTCGCTCCAGTGGCCGGGGCCGGTGTAGGCGGCCCAGCGATCCTGATTGAAGCCATTGCGGGTGACGCTGTCCCATGTGTCGACGATGTCGCCGGTGGTGCGCCAGAGGTTGCTCAGGCGGACGTAGTCGGACGCGTTGTCGTAGATGCCGGTGTTGGAAAGACTGTAAACGATGTCGCGGCCGGTCGCACGGAGGGCGTCGGTCATCTCCTGCACGTGCGCGACGTCGTTGGGGAACCAGTCGTATTTGAGATAATCGACACCCCAGGCGGCCCACTGGCGGGCATCGTTTGCGGCGAAGGAGTGTTTGCCGAAGTTCCAGTTGACCCAGGTGGGTTTCGCGTCGGGGGCCTTCGGATCTTTGTTGAGATGGTAGAACTCGTCCACGTCGCCTGCGACGACCCACGGATAGGTGCCGTCGGCGTTGTCGGAGGAGCCGCCGACGTAGCCGGCGTAGGTGCCGGTCCACGGGCTGGAGTAGATGCCGAACTTGAGGCCGAGCGCGTGAAGCTCGTCGCCGAGGGCCTTCATGTCGGGGAACTTTTTGTTGCCTTGGATGGCGTTGAACTCGCCGCCGCGGGGGGCCTGCCAGCCGTCGTCGATGTTGATGTAGGTCCAGCCGTGGTCGCGCAGGCCTTTTTCGGCCATGGCGCGCGCGGAGCTGAGGACGAGCTCCTGGCTCACGGCGTCGCCCCAGCAGTTCCAGCTGCTCCAGCCCATCGGGGGCGTGAGCGCGATGCGGTCGCCGACGACGATGCGGAACTTCTTCGTCGATTCACCGAGGGCGTTTTTCGCGCGCAGCGTCACGGTGTGCTCGCCGGCGGTGGCCAGGCTGCCGGTGATGCGGCCGGTGGCGGCGTCGAGCGTGAGTCCCGCAGGGAGTCCGTCGACTGCGAAGGTCATCGGACGCTGGCCGGTGGCCGGGATCGAGTAGAGGAATGGCGCGCCGGGGCGCACGCCGAAGATGCCGGGACCGTTGACGCGCGGCGTGGCGGGGGCGGCGGGCGTGAGGATCGGGGCTGACGGAATGGATTGCGGCGCGGGCTCGGCCGCGGTGAGAAGACCGGCGCAGGCGAGGATGGCGAGGGACGAGAGATGTCGGATATGGGAGTGCGGGCGCATGGGTTTGAAAGGGGAAACGTGGGTTATTCGACCTGCCACCAGTCGAGGCGGGGCGAGGCGGAGGCGATGCCGTCGAAGACGAGGAAAATGTCGTGAACGCCGGCGGTGCTGCGGAGCGGGCACGAGACGGTTTTCCAGTTGGAGGAACTGCCGGTATCGGGGATCGTGCAGATGCCGGCGAGCGGGCCGTCGGGCTGGTCCAAGTGAATTTCGATCTGCGCGCCCGCCGCGGCGGCGGCGACAGAGGCCTGGAAGCGCGTGGCCCCGCCTGCGAGATCGGCGCCCTGGACCTTGATGAAGGCGCGGTCCCGGGTGGGGTAGGCGCACAGACCGTTTTGCGCGGTGGGCGCCGTTTTGATGCCCTCGCTCCAGCAGATGGTCTCGCCTTCGACGCGGCGATACGGGTCGAGCGTGCCGAGTTGGGCCACCGCAGACGCCTCCTCCCACCAGGGCAGCTCGCGGATGGAACCGTCGGCGAGGTAGTCGAGTTTGGCGACGCAGACGGAGCGGCGCTCGTGGTGCTGCTTGGTGATCGCGAAGTTTAGTTTGAAATTGAAGCCGAAGACATAGGAGCCGCCCTTGTAGTCGATGATGCCCGGGTGATTGCCCGTGGCGCGTGCGTCGGGAGGCATGATATGGCCCTTGTACGTCCACGGGCCGGTCGGCTTGTCGCTCATGGCGTAGCCGATACCCTCGGGGCAACACGTCGACGCGTAGGCCATGTAGTAATGGCCGGCGCGTTTGTAGAACCACGGGCCCTCCTGGTAGTTCTCCGGCTTGGTGGGCTCCATGGCGATGTCGCCGGCGTAGGAGACCATGTCGTCGTTGAGTTTCACGTACCAGAGGTGCGGGTTGCCGAAGTAAAGATAGGCCTGGCCGTCGTCGTCGACGAAGACGGTCGGATCGATGTAGCCCTCGGCTTTGTCGATCAGGGGGCGCCCGAGCGCGTCCTTGAACGGCCCGAGCGGGTTGTCGGCCACGGCCACGGCGATGACGTTCTTGGGCCAACCCTGCACGCTGATGGGGGCGTAGAGGTAAAACTTGCCGTTGCGGGCGACGACCTGCGGGGCCCACGCATCGTTTTTCTGGTCGGCCCAGGGAAACGTCGCGAGCGAGGCGACGGTGCCGTGGTCGGTCCAGTTGACCATGTCGGTCGACGAGTAGCATTTCCAATCCCGCATGAGGAACTTGCCCATTCCGGGCGGGGAGTCGTCTTCGTCATGGCTCGTGTAGAGGTAGACGACGCCGTCGTGGACGAGCGGCGCGGGATCGGCGGTGAAGTTGGTTTGGATGATCGGCTCGGATGCGTGGAGGCAGGAGGCGGCGAGCAGGGCGGCGTAGCCGGCGAGTAGCGCCAAGGGGCGGGTGTGTTTCATGCGGGATGGCTCCGGTCGATTAAGGGAACTGCACGGTGAGTGGCTGGCCGGCGTAGCGGACCTCGCGCACGGCGTCCGAGCCCGGCACGCGCAACGAAATCACGAGTGTGCGCTCGGCCACCATGCCGGGGAACGAGCCCTGGCGGGCGCCGATGCGGAGCGTGCGTTTCGCGTCGTCCCACACGAGGTCGTAGGTGGCGCGTTCGCCGCGCTCGTAGGCGTAGGTTTCGTTGTCGTCTTCGTAGAGAGTGAACGTCGCGTCGGCGCCGGGGTAGATGCGGAGCTCGTAGGGCGCGTCGGGGCGCTCCGTGGCGTATTGGAGACCTGCCGGACTCATCGGCACGATGGAGCCGGCGCGCACGTACACCGGGAAGGTGTCGAGCGGGCAGTGCTTCGTGACGGTCTGGCCACCGGTGAAGCGTTCACCGGTTTGAAAATCGTACCAGTCGGCACCGGCCGGCAGGTAGGTGACCATGGAGTTGTCGAGTGTCTTCGGGCGTTCGATCAACGCGCGCGCTTCGCTGGGTGTGCGCCATGCGAACCGGACAAAGCGAGTCTGCCCGCCTTGGTGGAACTCGATCTTCAAGGCTGCGGCCTGACCCTTGGTGAGGGCGAGCTTGGCGCTGCGGTAGCGTTTCGCGCCGAAGCTCCAGTCGTCGATCAGCAGCTTGCCGTCGAGGAAGAGGCGGACGCCGTCGTCGTATTCGAGGCCGAGCTCGTACTCGCCGTCCTCGGGCGCGGTGAGCGTGCCCTCCCATCGGGCGGAGAAGTTGTCGAAGCCGTCGAGGCCCGGAGGCGGGTTGGCCAGCGGGGGGCCGGGCCAGTTGTGTTCGAGTTTGGAGTCAGTCGTCTGGCCGGCGGGCTTTTCGAAATCGAGGCCGGCGAAATACTGCACGGCGAGGCCGGGCTGGCCGTCGGGCGTGCGCAGCGCCTCGGTCGGCACGGTGGGCGGCGGCGGGTTGCCCGGATGGTACATCGCGCGGGTGATGGGGTGCACGAGAAACGCGGGGCCGAACATGAACACGTCGTCGGTCTTGCGCACCTTCGGATCGTCGGGGAAGTCCATCGGGAGGCCGCGCATCATCGTGTAGGCGTCGGCGGTGCTCTGCCACGCGAGCGAGTAGATGTAGGGCAGCAGGCGGTAGCGCAGCTGCGCGGCGCCGAGGAGCGAGTCGTAGATCTCGGGCGCGAGGGTTTTGAAGAGGTACGGCTCGCGCTCGATGTTGGTGCCGTGGATGCGGTAGATCGGGTTGAAGATGCCGAACTGGTTCCAGCGGGCGTAGAGCTCCTGGTACTCGGGGTTCTTCTCGCCCTCGGGATGGTTTACGAAGAAGCCGCCGGTGTCCTGCGTCCAGTACGGGAGGCCGGCCATGGCGATGTTGACGCCGCCGGAGATTTGGGCGCGGAGCGTCTGCCAGCTCGCGGAGGTGTCGCCCGACCACGGGAGCGCGGCGTAGCGTTGCTGGCCGGCCCACGCGGAGCGCGTGAGCGTGAGCACGCGTTTGTCGCTCGCGACGCGCTGTCCCTCGTAGGTGCCCTGCGTGGTCACGAGGCTGTACGGATTGAGGTAACGCGTGAAATCGCCGAGCGCGTTTTGCCCGAGATTCTTGATGTCGCGCTCAACCTCGGCCGGATCGTGGCAGGCGCCGCCGACCTCGACCTCGGTGCCGTCCATCCAGAGGGCGTCGACGCCGGCGTCGAGCAGTCCGCTCTTGATGTGTTTAAAATAGATCGCGCGTCCGGCGGGGCTGAACGCGTCGTAGATGCGCGCGTTTTTCGAGATCCAGTGCAGGGAGTCGAAACGCAGGCCATGGGCATCGAGCTCGCGGGCGAGCGCGGTGTCGTTGCCGACGGAGGGCCAGATGGAGTTCATGAGCTTCACGTGGAGCTCGTCGTGAAGCGTTTTCGTGAGCGCGGCGGGATCGGGGAAACGCGTTTTGTCCCAGATCATGCCGCTCCACGTACCGTCGGCGCCGCCCCAGTATTGCCAATCCTGCACGATGTAATCGAGGGGGAAGCCGGCCGCGCGGAAGTTGCGCACGACTTCGACGAGGCGGTCCTGCGTCTGGTAGCGCTCCTTGCTCATGAAGAGGCCGAAGGCCTGCTTGGGAAACATCGGCGACGCGCCGGTGAGCGCGCGATAGCCGGCGATCACGCCGTCCATCGTACCGCCTGCGACGAAGTAGTAGTCGACACCGCCGGGGGCGCTCTCGGCCCAGAGCGTGGCGCCGGTGACGTCGTCCTTAAAAGTCATCTTCGAGTAGATGTCCCAGAGGATGCCGTAGCGGTTCGTTGAGACGAGAAACGGCACGACGGTGCCGATGTTGGTCTGCACGAGCAGCACCTCCTGACCGCGGTAGTCCATGTACGGCTCGTTGTACTGGCCGAGGCCGTAGAGCGATTCGTCGGGCGCGAGCGTGAAGGTCTGGCTGACCTCGTAGGTGGGCGCGCCGGAGATTTCCACCGGCTTGATCTCATGCGGGCGGTCGGCGCGCTCGCGTGTGAGGACTTTGCCTTCAGGACTGAGGAACGTGAGCGCGCCGGTCTTCTTGTCGGCGACGATGCGCAACGCGTCGGAGACGATGGTGAGCGTGCCGACCGATTCTTCGACGGAAAACGCAACGTCCGCGGGCTGCGCGATGACGGCGAGGCTCGGATGTTTCCAATGGCTCGCACCGGGGGCCGCGTTTACGCGGACGATGGCGGGACCGTAGAAAAGGACGTTCTTGGTGACGCCGGCGACGCGCAACTGCAGGCCGTGGTCGAGGCGCACGAAGGCGAAGTCGTCCGCCGGGGCCGCTCCGACGGGCCGTAAGTGGCCTGACAAATCCAAACCGGATGCGGCGATCGCGCCCACGGGGGCAAGGAGGAGGCCGAGGCAGAGGGAGACGCGCGTGAGGGTAATCATGGGTAGGGGAGGCGGGGCGGTTTTAGTGGGGGGCCGCGCCCGGCTTTGCCGGGCGCGGAGAGCGTTTACTTGGCCCAGGCGGCGCCTTCGGGTGTGCGGCGCCAGGCGAAATACGAGTCGAGGATGTTGAGGGCGGCCTCACTCGGCACGGGGCCGACGGAGGCGGTGTTGTGGAAGTACATCACCTGCGGTTTCGCCTCGGTGAAGCGCGGCCAGACGGGCAGGCCCTCGCCGTTGGGGTCGCCGAATTTGGTGAAGTTGATCCAGTAGTTGGCGACCGTTTCCGAGATGGCGAAGTCGCCGGCGGCGAGGTTCGGGTCGTTGCGGTCGAGGGTCTGGAACACGTAGGGCACATCGACGCCGTGCGGCATGCCGTGGTCGGCCGCGGGCGAGTCGGCGGGGCGCTCGGGGTGCTGGTCGAAATAGTAGAGGAACACCTTGGACTTGCCGGTGCGCGATTGCAGACGCGCCCAGCTCCAGGTCTGCCAGCCAAAGGCGGCGTCGCGCATGAGGTCGCGCGCGGTTTTGGCGACGCGGTCGGTGCCGGCGGGATAGGCGGCGAGGAGCTTGTCGGCAAACGGGCCGTAGCGCAGGCGCGTGTTGGCGGCGTACTCGTCGGGCGTCTTGTCGCGGGCGAAGCTGAGCCCTTCGTCGGAGTTGTAACCGATGAGGACGGCGACGTCGTTGTGGCGTCCGGCTTCGTAGAGTTTGAACTGGTCGTCGGTGATCACCCAGCCGTCGACGATGGGCCAGGCGGCGCCGCTGTCCCAGCCTCCGGGGAGCTTGCCCGGGGGAACTTGGCGCAGTTCCGCGATGGTCTTGGCGTTGGCTTTCGCGGCGTAGATGACGCCGGAGTGCTCAGCAGAGGCGAGGGGGCGCATGTTTTCGCCGGGGTAGGTGGTCGGGCGCGTGGGCCCGAAGTTGCCGCCGCTTTGCGAGATGGCGCCGCGGAACAGGCCCTTGGCTTCGGGGGAGCCGCAGAGCATGCTCACGGAGATCGCGCCGGCGGACTCGCCGAAGATGGTGACTTTTTCCGGGTCGCCGCCGAACGCCGCGATGTTGCGCTGCACCCAGCGCAGGGCCGCGATCTGATCGAGCAGGCCATAGTTGCCGGAAACTTTTTTTGGCGATTCGGCGCTGAGCTCCGGATGCGCGAGGAAACCGAGCGGGCCGACGCGGTAGTTGAGCGTGACCAGGACGACGCCCTTGCGTGCGAGATGTTCGCCGTTGTGGACGGGCGCGGAGGTCGAGCCGAAGGAGAAGCCGCCGCCGTAGATCCAGACGAGTACGGGCAGGCGATCCGTGGCGGATTTGGCGGGCGTCCAGACGTTCAGGTAGAGGCAGTCTTCACTCACGTTGCCCTTGCCGTCGCCCTGGTAGGGATCGGCGGCAAACGCGGTGGCGGGGCGCACGCCGGCCCATTTCGCGTGTGGCTGCGGGGCGCGCCAGCGGAGATCGCCGACGGGCGGCGCGGCAAACGGGATGCCACGATAGACGGTGAGATCGTTTTCGGTGACGCCCTGCACGAGCCCGTACTCGGTCGGGGCGGGCGCGGGTTGTTGGGAGAAAAGCGGAAGGACGGCGAGAAGCGCCAGACCGAGGAGCGCAAGCGGATGAGGTATCATGGCGGTGGGATCAGCGGGTGATTCCGACGACGATTTGGGTGAAGGAGTGCGCCGGGAAGGAGTAGTTGAGCGACGAACCTTGTGTCGCGATTTGCTCGACCTTCGGCGGGTAGGTGTCGCGCGCCTCGTAGGTGTAGGGTGCGTCGGAGATGTCGTCGTTGGCCACGAGGCTCACCGATGCGGTCGGGGCGAAGGTGCCGGTGATGCTGCGGATGTCGGTGACGATGGCTTCGTCCTTGTGGCGGTTGACGACGTTGATCACGACCTGCCCGGCCTTCTCGTCGTACACGGCGGAGACGTCGAGGTACGGGATCTTCGAGTAGTGGTCGCTGGTGCGGAAGGTGTCGCAGACGACGGTCGGCGAGAGCGCGGTACCGCGGGCGCGGGTGGAGAAGAGCTTGAAGGTGTAAAAGAGCGGCGACTTGTAGGTGGCGTCGGTCTTTGGGTCGCGGCCGAGAATGGAGGTGAGCAGCGTGTAGTTGGCCATCTTCACGGTGTCGGCGTGGCGGATGAAGGCGTTGAAGTACTGCGCGAGTGCGAGCGTGGAGAGGTGGCCCTTCCGGAAGGGGGGAGCCCACTCGTCGACGGCGATGTACATCGGCTTCTTCTGGTGGATGGTGTGCACCGCCTTGATCTGGCCGGCGACGATCTCGATGCGCTCTTCGAGGTCGATGCCGCGCTGGCCCATGAGCACGTAGTAGTCGTCGGACGGGTCCCAATAGCGGTGGAGGGAGACGTAGTCGGCGATGCCGTAGAGGCCCTTGACGACGGTCCAGGTCCACTCGATCCAGTCGAGGTTGTCTTTGTAGTTGGCGGGGCCGTTGGCGATGAACTCGAGCTTGGTGCCGAGCGAGCTGTGGCTCATGACCTTCGCGGCCTCGCGGGCGAACTTCACGTAGTCCTCGGCGTTCTTGTAGCCCATGATCCAGGACTCGCCGTCGACCTCGTTGCCGAGGCCCCAGTATTTGATGGCGTAGGGCTCGGGGTGGCCGTTCTCCGCGCGCTTGTCGGCCCAGTAGGTGCCGACAGGGGCGTTGCAGTACTCGACCCAGTAGCGGGCGTCGTCGAGGGTGCCTGTGCCCATGTTGATGCAGACGACGTTCTCGGTGCCGATGAGCTTGTTGAGCTCGATCCACTCGTCGGTGCCGACCTGGTTGGGTTCGACGACGCCCCAGGCGAGATCGATGCGCTTCGGGCGCTTGTCCTTCGGGCCGATGCCGTCGCGCCAATCGTAGCCGGCGACGAAGTTGCCGCCCGGCCAGCGCATCTGGGTGAGCTGGAGCTCGCGGGCGGCCTCGAGCATGTCGGTGCGGAAACCGTTCTTGTCGGCGAGCGGGGACTGCGGGTCGTAGAGCGGGCCGTAGAGGGTGTTGAACTTGAGCTCGGGGCGGTTGAAGCCAATCGGCTCCATGAACATGCCGTAGATGCGCGGATCGACGGCGTCGATGGTGCGGTCGAGGTCGATCTTGATCGTGGCCGGAGCGGCCAGGGCGCTGATCGGCAGGGCGAGGAGAAGAAGCGCGGAGCGGAGTGTCGGGATATTCATGGCGGAGAAGAGGGCTGAAATGGCGGTATTGGATCAGGGCTGGGCTGGGGTGCTGACGCCGGCGGCGGTCTGCACGATGGGTTTCATGGTGCCGTCGGGATAATACTCGAGGGGCTCGACGGCGACGCTGCGCCGGCCGAGGCCGCCGGTCTCGCCGTTGAGCACCAGATCGGCGGTGTGGTAGAAGAGGTAGGAGCGGCCCTTGAACTCGGTGATGCCGGGATGGATCGTGTAGCTGTGCTTCGTCTGGTCGGCGAGGATGCCGCGGTAGGTCCACGGGCCGGTGATCTTGGGGGCGGTGGCGTAGCAGAGTTTCTCCCACTTTCCCTGGTGCGCGAAGGCGGCGTAGGTGAGGTAGTAGAGGTCGCCGCGTTTGTGCAGCCACGGGCCCTCGGTGTAGTAGGGCAGCTCAATGCGCTGAATCTCGCCGTCGATCTCGGTCATGCTCGGCTTGAGCTTGGCAAAATAGAGGTAGGGGTTGCCCCAGGCGAGGTAGGCGGTGCCATCGTCGTCGATGAAGACGGTGGGGTCGATGTCGTTCCAGGGTTTGTCGCTTGGGGTGGTGTCGTCGCGCACGAGGGCGGTGCCGCGTGCGTCGGTGAACGGCCCGAGCGGGCTGTCGCCGACGGCGACGCCGATGGATTTGCCCACGTACGGTTCGCCGTGCTGGACGGTGGTGTAGAAATAGAATTTGCCGTTCTTCTCGACGACCTGCGAAGCCCACGCCTCGCCGGTGGCCCACTTGAAGTCGGTGGGCTTGAGCACGGAGCCGTGCGCGGTCCAGTGCTTCATGTCCTTGGTCGAGTAGCAGAGCCATTCGGTGATGTTGAACATCTGTTTGCCGCTGGCCTCGTCGTGGCCGACGTAGAGGTAGAGCGTGTCGCCGACGACGAGCGGGGCGGGATCGGCGGTGAAGGCGTCGCGGAAAAGCGGGTTCGAGCCGGGCGCGGTCGGCGTGTCGCTGGAGATCTGGGTGGCGACTGGGAGGCTGAGGAAGGGAAGGATCGTCTCCGCGTAGCGTTTGCCCAGTTCGCGGTAGCCGGCGGGCGTGAAATGCAGACCGTCGGGCAGTCCGGGGCACCCGGCGGAGGGGACGACATGGGCGGTGGGAATGATCGCGGGCAGCGTGCCGATGATCGGGTTCATGCCGGCGCATTTGCCGTTTTGGTCAGCGGGCACGACCTCGCCGGCGATCAGCGGGACTTCGTCGGCCTTGAGGTTCAGTTCGCGGAGGAGGTCTTCGTAAACGCCCTTTACTTTGGCGGGCCAGTCAGCCTCGCCGCTGTTGGACTCGCCCTGGTGCAGGAGGATGCCTTTGATGACGCCGTCCTTCTGGGCGAGCTTGGCCATCTCGATAAGCCGATGGTACGGGTTGCCGTCATAGGCGGCGAGGGCGGGTTTCATCCACTCGGGGGCCTCGGCCATGTACTGCTGGCATTGGTCTTTTTCGAAGAGCGCAATCTTGCAGCCGCCGACGGCGACATTGACGACGCCGACCTTGATGTGGGCAGGAAGCTTGGCGACGAGCTCGCGACCGAAGAAGTCGGCGGGGCTGAGGCCCGCCACGGGGCGGCTCAGCGGAGGATTGGCCGGATACCAGTGGCCTTTCTCGCGTTTCATCTCGGGGAAATCGACGGCGGCGAGGACTTGGAAGCGTGGATCGACGGGGCCCTTGTCTTCGTCGGGGATGCCGGGGAAACCCTCCATGTTCGACTGCCCGAGGCAGAGGAAAATGTAGAAATTCGGGTCCTGGGCAAAGGCGCGGGCGGCGACGAGAAGCAGCCCGATCAGGGCGAAGAGGCGGAGGATTTTCTTCATGGCAGGCGAAAAATTAGAGGACGCGGAAGATGCGGATGATGACGGTGCCGGGGCGCGGACCGCCGGCGACGGAGCCGAGGAATTGTGCGCGGTTGAGCCAGTCGTGTGGGCCGGCGGGTGCTTCGAAACGCGGGGCGGTGCGCATGTAGGCACCGCCGTCGGCGATGACGCCGCTGTTGCGCACGATGATGACGGTGCCGTCGTCGGTGCGGATGGTGTAGAGCGCGTCCACTTCGGTGACGCCGTCGGAGCGCGATGTCTGCCAGTCGGCGCCGCCCGGCAGGATGGTGCCGCGGATGCGCGGCCCCTCGAAGGTGCCTCCGGTGATCGGAATGTAGCGGCGGGTGCCGCCGGGGGTGGCGCCCACCTCGACGCTGGCGTCGATCGTGACGATCGCTTCGTAAACGAAC
>Ga0209719_1000758_pt1 | contig 44709 bp, 37 predicted proteins | sample AD_JPNAS2_MetaG_FD_184421 | JGI IMG/M metagenome (GOLD analysis project Ga0209719, IMG submission 184421) | Active sludge microbial communities of municipal wastewater-treating anaerobic digesters from Japan - AD_JPNAS2_MetaG (SPAdes) (version 2) | ecosystem: Engineered > Bioreactor > Anaerobic...
ACCGCAAACTGACACAGGTAGGCAGGGAGAGTATCCTAAGGCGCATGAGTGATCCCTCGTTAAGGAACTCGGCAAAATAGCACCGTAACTTCGGAAGAAGGTGTGCCCCATTAGCGTGAGACGATTCGCACGTGGAGCGCGAGGGGGCCGCAGTGAAATGGCCCAAGCGACTGTTTAGCAAAAACACAGGACTCTGCGAAGTCGTAAGACGATGTATAGGGTCTGACGCCTGCCCGGTGCCGGAAGGTTAAGGGGATTTGTTAGCCGCAAGGCGAAGCATTGAACCGAAGCCCCGGTAAACGGCGGCCGTAACTATAACGGTCCTAAGGTAGCGAAATTCCTTGTCGGGTAAGTTCCGACCTGCACGAATGGCGTAACGATTTGGGCGCTGTCTTGACGAGGAGCTCAGCGAATTTGATAAACCAGTGAAGAAGCTGGTTACCCGCAACTAGACGGAAAGACCCCGTGAACCTTTACTATAGCTTGGCAATGAACTTTGGACTGGTTTGTGTAGGATAGGTGGGAGGCGATGAAGTGGGGACGCTAGTTCTCACAGAGCCAACCTTGAAATACCACCCTGATCATTCTGAAGTTCTAACCTGGGCCCGTGATCCGGGTCGGGGACATTGCCTGGTGGGTAGTTTGACTGGGGCGGTCGCCTCCCAAAGCGTAACGGAGGCGCGCGAAGGTTCCCTCAGGCTGATTGGAAACCAGCCGTAGAGTGTAAAGGCATAAGGGAGCTTGACTGCGAGACCAACAAGTCGAGCAGGTGCGAAAGCAGGTCTTAGTGATCCGGCGGTTCCGAATGGAAGGGCCGTCGCTCAACGGATAAAAGGTACTCCGGGGATAACAGGCTGATCACGCCCAAGAGTTCACATCGACGGCGTGGTTTGGCACCTCGATGTCGGCTCATCGCATCCTGGGGCTGGATAAGGTCCCAAGGGTTTGGCTGTTCGCCAATTAAAGCGGTACGTGAGCTGGGTTCAGAACGTCGTGAGACAGTTCGGTCCCTATCTGTTGTGGGCGCAGGATATTTGAGAGGAGCTGTTCCTAGTACGAGAGGACCGGGATGGACGAACCCCTGGTGTTCCAGTTGTCGTGCCAACGGCATAGCTGGGTAGCCAAGTTCGGAAGGGATAACCACTGAAAGCATCTAAGTGGGAAGCCCCCCTCAAGATCAGATATCCCTTTCGGTGGAGACACCGAGACTGAAGACCCCTCGTAGACGACGAGGTTGATAGGTCAGATGTGTAAGTGCAGAGATGTACTGAGCTTACTGATACTAATCGGTCGTGCGGCTTGACCATAATATTTTCTATTTCACCGAAAACAGCAGCGAAAAACGTCATTCACGATATGTAGTTGATAATTCTTTTGCCTATTATTCCGGTGGCTATGGCGGAGAGGTACCACCCGTTCCCATTCCGAACACGGAAGTTAAGCTCTCTAGTGCCGATGGTACTGCATGGGTGACTGTGTGGGAGAGTAGGGAGCTGCCGGGATTTTTAAAAAAACCCCTTCACTAAGAAGGGGTTTTTTTATTTTACATTGAAGCCGGCAATGTGATATCAGAATTCGGCGATTCGTCGGAATCGCGGGGAGCAGGGTACTCCTGTACATTCCAGTGCATCATCATCGCAAGCTAGAGCGGGAGAAATGAGACCATGTCAGGCCACTCGAAATGGAGTACGATCAAGAGAAAGAAGGGGGCAATTGATGCCAAGCGGGGAAAGATCTTTACGAAGCTGATCAAGGAAATCACCCTGGCGGCGCGGTTGGGCGGGGGCGATCCGGAAGCCAATGCACGTCTGCGGCAGGCCATCCTCGCGGCGAAAGAAGAGAACATGCCCAAGGACAACATCGAGCGGGCAATCAAGAAGGGAACGGGCGCGGTTGCCGGGGGCGAGGCCTATGAAGAGGTCGTCTATGAAGGATACGGGCCCGGCGGCGTTGCGGTGCTCGTTGAAGTGATGACGGACAACAAGAACAGGACGGTTGCGGAAATCCGCCACATCTTTTCCAAGCACGGTGGAAACCTGGGTGAGAACGGGTGTGTTTCCTGGATTTTCGCCAAGAAGGGCAGCATCACGTTCGAGAAGAAGGACATCAATGTCGATCAGCTCATGGAGATGGCCATCGAAGCCGGCGCGGAGGATGTCGTCGAAGAGGACAACGAGATTCAGGTTCTGACCGACCCGGCTTCTTTCGAAAAAGTGAAGAAGGCATTTGACGCCCGCGGGCTGAAGTATGTCGAAGCGAGGGTCGGAATGATCCCGCAGAACACGGTGCCCCTTGGAATGCCGAAAGCGGAACAGATGCTCAAGCTGATGGAAAAGCTGGAAGACAACGATGATGTGCAGAACGTGTACGCCAATTTCGACATTCCGGATGAAGTGATGGAAAAACTCGGCTGACGCGTGTCCGGCAGGGCCCCTGCCCTCGGTAAAGGAGAAAACGGTCTCCGGGAGTGACGACGGGAATCGGAACGGCACATTGAGAATCTTGGGAATTGATCCGGGAAGCCGCGTTACGGGATACGGTGTGATCCAAGCGAACAGGCGAACCCTGACGAGCCTCGCCTATGGACAGATCGCCCCGAAGAGAGACGCGGCGCTCTCCGAGTGCCTTCGGACGCTCTACAGCGGCCTTGCCGAAATCGCCGAGCGGATGAGGCCGGATGCCATCGCCATCGAAGACATTTTTTTCGGCAAGAATGTCCGCAGCCTGATCAAGCAGGGCCAGGTCCGCGGCGCGGCCATTCTTGCCGGCTCGCAAAAAGGGATTCCGATTTTTGAGTATTCCCCCCTGGAGATCAAGAAGGCGGTCGTGGGATACGGCCTCGCGCAGAAAGACCAGGTGCAAATGATGGTGAAGGCGATTCTGCATCTTTCGGACCGCCCTCAGGCGGACGCCGCCGATGCGCTCGCCGCTGCAATCTGTCACGCGCATTTCAGGAAGGTCACCCCCGTATAAAATGATCGCGCGCATTTCCGGAACATTGGTGCACAAGTCGGCGTCGCAGATTGTTGTCGACGTCCAGGGGGTCGGTTACGGCATCTCCATCCCGCTCACGACATTCTACGAACTGCCGGAAAAGGGGCAGTCCGTCGCGGTTCACGTCCACACGCACGTCAAACAGGATTCCATCGCGTTGTTCGGCTTCTTCACGGAACGGGAAAAGAATCTCTTCGAACTCATGATCGGCGTGACCGGCATCGGACCCAAAGTCGCGCTCAGCATCCTTTCGGGCATCTCGGCCGATGATTTCATCGCTTCCGTCTCTCAGGAGAACCTCGCCAGGCTCGTTGCGATTCCCGGGGTGGGAAAGAAGACGGCGGAGCGGATCGTTCTCGAACTCAAGGACAAGATGCGCAAGCTCGCACAGGATCTCCCTGAAGACCGCGGTGCCGTCGTGCCCGCGAAGCAGGACGAACTCCTGCGGGAGGACGCGCTGTCGGCCCTCGTCAATCTGGGATACCGCGCCAACGCCGTCAAGGACGTGCTGGACAGGCTGATGAAAGAGTTGCCGCCGGACGCGACGATCGATGTCCTGCTGAAGAAGGCCTTGCGGACCCTCGTCGTTTAGGCGGCAGGCGGATCTCCCGCCGAAGGCTGCCAAAGGAATTTCAATGACCGGTAAAGAAAGAGAGTCTCTTGTCAGTCCGCAGGGGTTTGCCGAGGACACCGGATTCGAACTGTCCGTCCGTCCGAAGCGGCTCGAGGACTTCATCGGTCAGGAGAAAATCGTCAAGAACCTGCTCGTCTTCATCGAGGCGGCCAAGAAGAGGAACGAGGCGCTCGATCACGTCCTGCTGTGCGGCCCGCCGGGACTGGGAAAGACGACATTGGCCTACATCATGTCCAGGGAAATGGATGTCGACATCAAAGTCACCTCCGGTCCGGTCGTCGAGCGGCCGGGTGATCTGGCCGCCATCCTGACGAATCTGCATGAAGGGGACGTCCTGTTCATCGACGAGATCCACCGCCTGTCGCATGTCGTCGAAGAAATCCTCTACCCGGCCATGGAGGACTACCACATCGATATCCTCATCGGACAGGGACCTTCCGCACGGTCCATGAAACTGGAGATTCCGAGGTTCACGCTCATCGGCGCCACGACGCGGGCGGGACTCCTGACGTCGCCCCTGCGGGATCGGTTCGGGATGACCTTCCGTTTCGAATTCTACGCGCCCGCCGAATTGGCGGTGATCATCAAGCGGGCCGCCCGGATCCTGGCCATCCCGATCGACGACGCGGGCGCCGAAGAAATGGCGGGACGGTCCCGGGGCACCCCCCGGATCGCGAATCGCCTGCTGCGGAGGGTGCGGGACTTTGCGCAGGTCAGGGCAAACGGGTTCATCGACGGAAAGGTGGCGGTGGACGCCCTCGCGATGCTCGAAGTGGATCAGTGCGGATTCGACCACATGGACCGCACCATCCTGCTGACCATTATCGACAAATTCGACGGAGGCCCCGTCGGGATCGAGAATCTCGCCGCCGCGATCGGGGAAGAAAAGACAACACTGGAGGACGTCTACGAGCCCTACCTGATTCAGGAGGGCTATCTGCTGAGGACGGCGCGGGGACGGATTGCCTCCAAGGCGGCTTACCTCCACTTCGGAAGGCCGTGGTCGTCATCGGATCAAAAAGAACTCTTTTGAACTGGATTTCCCCGTGAAAATGCTCCTCCATATCTGCTGCGGGCCCTGCACGATCTTTCCGCTGAAGGCCCTGCGCGGCGACGGTTTTGCCGTTCAAGGCCTGTTCTTCAACCCGAACATCCATCCCTATCAGGAATACCGCCGCCGGCTGGATACCCTCCGCGCTTATGCGGAGACGGAGTCCTTGGAAGTCCGGTATGATGAAGAATATCCGCTCGAGGAGTTCCTGGCCCATGTGGCCCTCCGCCCGGACCAACGATGCCGGCACTGCTACGAAAGCAGGCTGCGAAAGGCTGCGAACGCCGCCAGGGAAGAAGGCTGCAGCCTCTTTACGACGACGCTCCTGTACGGCATCTACCAGAAGCACGACCTGGTGGCGGAGATCGGAAGGGAAATTGCGAAGGAAACCGGCGTCGAATTTCACTACCGTGATTTTCGGACCGGCTGGAAGGAAGGCGTCGACCTGTCGAAGGAACGCGGGATGTACCGACAGCCGTACTGTGGCTGCATCTACAGCGAGAAGGAGCGATATTTCGGGAAGAAGCGGCGGTGACGGGCCTGCGGGATCCCTGCGTTCCCGGAGGGACGGCTGAAGAGGGAAGATACCGGCCGTAACGTCGGGCCATGACGCATTATCGTCCGCCGATTGTGTCGAAACCAACACAGGAAACGGCCTTCAAGGACGAAGGCCCGGGCGGGGGCGACGGGAGCTTCCCCAGGAATTCCATTTCGTATCAAGAAGATATCGGAATCGAAATGGGCGGCAGGAATTCATGCCCTGTGGTATGTATGTTGCTAACCAGGATTTCACGGGCCAAATCGGTCCGGAATCCAAGACTTGTCGGAATCAAATTATGAATGTGCAGAGAACGGTCAGGCGCGAAATCAGTTGCAGAAGCATCGCCCTGCATTCGGGAAGAAAAGTCGGCATGACCATTCGGCCGGCCGAGATGAATCAAGGGATTGTCTTTCGCCGGTGCGACGTGAACGGCAAGAACGTCATCAAGGCGAGCTGGGATAATGTCAGCGATACGACATTGGCCACCACCATCGGAAACAACGGGACGGCCGTCTCCACCATCGAGCACCTGATGTCGGCCCTTTGCGGGATGGGTGTCGACAACGCCGTCGTCGAAGTGGATGCCCCCGAAATTCCCATCATGGACGGGAGCGCCCTGCCCTTTGTAAGCCTCCTGAAAGAGGCCGGAACCGTTGTTCAGGGGAAGGGGAAGAAGGCGCTGGTCGTGAACAGGGAAGTCTCCGTCTCCGATCAGTCCGGAACAGCCAGCCTGCTGCCCGCGGAAGAGTTCAAGATCACCTACAAGATCGATTTCCCCCATCCGCTGATCGGCCAGCAGTCCTACGAAATGATCTTTTCCGACGCCCTGTACGAAAGGGAGATCGCCCCGGCGCGAACCTTCGGGTTCCTGAAGGATGTCGAATACCTCCAGGCCAAGGGCCTGGCCCTCGGGGGATCGCTGAAGAACGCCGTGGTCCTCGACGAAAAGAACATTATCAACAAGGAAGGGCTTCGGTTTCACGACGAATTCGTAAAGCACAAGATCCTGGATGCGATCGGCGATCTGTCCCTCCTGGGAATGCCGATCATCGGGCACTTCGTCGCCTGCAAGTCCGGCCACAGGCTCAACAACAGGCTGCTCCGCGAGCTCCTCGCTAGGAGCGAGAACTGGACGATTGTCGACAGTGCGGACCAGACCGGCGGGCGGCGCAAGTCGTCCCTGAAGGCTTCGGGCTTCCGCATTCTGGATGCCATCCGGGCAATCTGAATCCGCCTGCGCCGCGCCGCCCGACGGCGGCAGGCGGATGTCTTTATCCCCCCGCAGAATTAACGCTTGCTTTTTACCCGCTACTTTCTTACCATCTCCTGCGATCTGGAAAACAGACGGAAAATTGAAGACTTGAGATTGACCGGGCAGGAAAGGGCTCGAATGCGTCATCACAGACTGATCTTTGCCATCCTCGCGTCGATCCTTCTTTTCCTGTCGTTTGACGCAGCGGGTCACGCAAAGGACGCCAGGATTTCGGATGTACTGATCACGAACAACCGGGATCACGTGCTGGTGTACGCGAAAGTGGTGAACTACCTGACCCGGGAAATCGAGGAGGCCGTCCTGGCCGGGGTCCCCACAACCTTCACCTATTTCATCGACCTGTATCAGGAGAGATCCTACTGGCTGGACAAGACGATTTCCCGCGCCGTCATTCACCACACGGTCAAATACGACAACGTGAAGAAGCTTTTCTTCGTTTCTTCCACGGGGCGCAAGGAAGCGGCCGAGTTCCCGGACCTTGACGGCGCGATGCGGGTCATGGTCGACCTGAACGGCGTCGCCATCGCGCCGATGAAGGCGCTGGTGAAGAACAAGACCTACTACATCATGATCAAGGCGAAACTGGAAAGGGTCACGCTGCCTTTCTCGATGGAGTATCTGTTCTTTTTCGTGTCCCTGTGGGATTTTGAAACCGACTGGTACAGGCAGGGTTTTATCTATTGAGCGGTGACGCGGCGTCCGGGGCCGGCGGATCGTTTCCTGCCGGCCCCCGGACGGCCGCTGAAAGACGGCGCGGCCATGCCGCCCGCTTGCGGATGTAAACGGGAATGAAAGTTTTCAGGAAGAAGGAACGCCGGCAGCCCGAAATCGGCCCCCAGGAAGCCAGGAGAAGGAAGCGGGAGAGGATCATCATCTTCCTGGCGATGCTGGTCATCGTCGTCCTGTCCCTGCTGGAAAGCCACCTCTTCCAGAGGGACGGGGCCTTGTCCCTGTCCAGCAACGTCCTGATCTTCGGGATGATCAACATCAACATCATTCTGATCATCCTCCTCGTTTTTCTCATCGTCCGCAACGTGGTCAAGCTCATCTTCGAGCGCCGGCGCGGCGTCATCGGCTCCAAACTCCGCACGAAGCTCGTCGTCGCATTTGTCGGCCTGTCGCTGATTCCCACGGTGCTGCTGTTCCTCGTATCGATCAATTTCCTGTCCTACAGCATCGACAACTGGTTCAGCATCCGCATCGGGCAGGCCCTGAACAAGACCCTGGAGCTTGCCCAGAAGCACTATCAGCAGACGGGGGCGAGCGCCAAGGATTTTGCCAGGCAGATCAGCTCCGAGATCACGCGCAACCGCCTCTATGAGAGGGAAAAAAGGGATTATCTCAAGGCGCTCATCGAACAGCGACAGAAGAGCCATCATCTGGGAGCGCTCGAGGTCTACATCGACAACCGCAGGGAGAAGATGTTCGCCAGCAATCCCGACATTCCGGAGGACCTTCACATCAACCTGTCGCCGAAGATGCTCGAAGATCTTTTCATCGGCAAGGAGGTTTCGGCGGTGCAGCAGGTGAAGTCCGGCGATCTGATCAGCGGCATGGCCCCGATCTATTCGGTCGTGACGCCCCAGACCGTCGTCGGCGCCGTCCTCGTCAGCTATTACGTCCCGCAGTCGTACGTGGACGATGTCCAGGTGATTTCCCGCACGTCGGAGCAGTATCGGCAGCTCAACCTGTTCAAGAATCCGGTGAAGATGAGCTTCATCATCACCCTCTTCATCGTGACCTTGCTCATCATCTTTTCGGCGACCTGGTTCGGCCTTTTCCTCGCCAAGGGGATCACCGGCCCCATCCAGGATCTCGCCGAAGCCACGAAGAAGATCGCGCAGGGCGACCTGAATCAGCGTATCGAAGTCGTGGCCGATGACGAGATCGGCGTGCTCGTCGATTCCTTCAACTCGATGATGAAGGATCTCAAACGGAGCAAATCGGAACTGGAGCAGGCCAACGTCGATCTGGAGCAGCGCCGGAAGTACATGGAGACGGTTCTTCGCAACGTCTCCGCCGGGGTCGTCTCCGTCGACCGGGACGGCGTCATCGTCACCATCAACCAGGCCGCCGAGCGGCTGCTCTCCATCAGCACCGAGAAGGTTCTCAACCGGCGGTATGAAGAGGTCCTGATCCCGGAGCACAATCAGCTCGTCCGCGAGATCCTCCAACAGATGAAGGAGAGCGGCGAAAGCTACGCGGAAAGGCAATTGGAGCTGATGCTCAAAGACCGGGCGCTCACCCTGCTCACGGCGATTTCGGTCCTGAAGGACGAAGAAGGGAACGACATGGGCATGGTGATCGTCTTCGAGGACCTGACGCAGCTGCAGATGGCCGAGCGCGCGGCCGTGTGGCGCGAAGTGGCGCGCCGGATGGCGCACGACATCAAGAATCCCCTGACGCCGATCCAGCTGTCGGCGCAGAGGCTGCAGAAGAAATACGGCCAGACGCTGGGCGAGGAAGGCGCGGTCTTTCAGGAGTGCACGCAGACGATCATCAACCAGGTGGACGTGCTGAAGAGGCTGGTGAACGAATTCTCGCGCTATTCCCGTATGCCCATCACGAAGCTCGCGCTTCATGACCTGAACGAAACGATCGGCGATTCCGTCTCGCTTTTCCAGGACGCGCACAAGGAAATCCGCTTCGTCTTCGAACAGGGCACGGGCATACCGCGTCTGAATCTCGACCCGGAACAGATCCGGCGCGTCATGGTCAACCTGCTGGACAACGCCGTGGCCGCGATCGACAAGAACGAGGGCTGCATCGAGATCAGGACCTCGCTGGAAGACGAGCGGCGGCGGGTGAGAGTCGAGATCGCCGACAACGGGTGCGGCGTGCTGCCCGCCAACAGGACCAAGGTCTTCGAACCCTATTTTTCCACGAAGGGGACGGGAGGCACGGGCCTCGGGCTCGCCATCGTCCGGTCGATCATTTCCGATCATCGCGGGGTCATCAGCGTGAGGGACAATACGCCTTCGGGAACCGTGGTTTCCTTCGAGCTCCCGGTCCCGGAGGCGACGGCATAAGGAAAGTGAGAGCGCATGCGAAAGTCGATACTGATTGTGGACGATGAGGAAAGCATTTGTCATGCCCTGGGCGGCATTCTGGCCGACGAGGGCTACGAGGTGCTGACGGCCGGCAGCGGCGAGGATGCCCTGAAGATCGTCGAGGAAGAGCTTCCCAATCTGGTGCTCCTGGACATCTGGCTCCCCGGCATGGACGGCATCGAGGTGCTCAAGGCCATCCGCTCCAACTATCCCCAGATCCGCGTCGTCATGATCTCCGGGCACGGGACCATCGAGACCGCCGTCAAGGCGACGAAACTGGGCGCCTTCGATTTCATCGAGAAGCCCCTGTCGCTCGAGAACGTCATCCTGGTCGTCAACCACGCCCTGGACATGATCCGCCTGGAGGAGGAGAACGTCCTCCTGCGGGAGAAGATCCGCAACGAGTACGAACTGACCGGCAGCAGCCCGGCCATCGTCGAACTCAAGGAGATCATCGCGCTGGTTGCCCAGACCAACGCCTGGATCCTGATCATGGGCGAGAACGGGACCGGGAAGGAGCTGGCGGCCCGCTCCATCCACCGGGGAAGCAAGCGCGCCGAGAAACCTTTCGTGGAGGTCAACTGCGCGGCGATCCCGGAGGAACTGATCGAGAGCGAGCTTTTCGGCCATGAAAAGGGCGCCTTTACCGGCGCGACCGCAAAAAAAAGAGGAAAGTTCGATCTCGCCCACGAGGGGACGATTTTCCTCGACGAGGTCGCCGACATGAGCCTCAAGGCGCAGGCGAAGATCCTCCGGATTCTCCAGGAGAAGAAATTCGAGCGGGTCGGCGGCAACACGTTCATCATGACGGACGTCCGGGTGCTGGCCGCCACGAACAAGGACCTGGAAAGAGAGATGGAGGCCGGACGGTTTCGGCAGGATCTGTACTATCGCCTCAACGTCATTCCCCTGACCATTCCGCCGCTGCGCGACCGGAAGGAGGACATCCCGGCCCTCGTCGACTGTTTCCTGCGCGATCTCGCGGCCAAGGAAGGGGAGGCGCCCAAGCGGCTGTCGGACGACGCCGTCGCCGCGCTGCTGCGGCACAGCTGGCCGGGAAACGTGCGGGAACTGAAGAACATCATCGAGCGGCTGGTCATCATGACGCCGTCCGAGGTCATCACGGCAAAGGACATCCCCGTTCTGGGCACGGGAATGGAAAAGATCCCGGAGCCCTGCGTCCCGGTGGCCTCCGATTCCTATCGCGAAGCCAAGATGGACTTCGAACGGCAGTTCCTGCTGAAGAAACTGAAGGAGTTCAACTGGAACATCTCGAGGACGGCCGAGGCGATCGGCCTCGAAAGGAGCAATCTGCACCGGAAGATCAAGAGTTACGGGATTGAAGTGAAGGAGGATTCCCTGCCCTAGCGCGTCAGCGCGTCTGCGTCATCTGCCGCCGCAGATCGGCGAGCGTGAACCGGTGAAAGGGGAGGCAGGCCAGGCCGAGGACGAGGAGAACGGCCAGGGAGAGAAAGTGGTAGACGATGGCGAAGCCCAGGGCGTCGGGTTTGGAGATGCCGTAGAGGGTGAGGCCCAGAACGCAGAAATAATGCCAGTTGCCCACGAAGCCGGGTGCCGCGGGGATGGCGATGCCGACGATGAGGATGATCATCACGACGAAGGCCGCGCTCACGGGCAGCTGGTAGCGGAAAGACAGGAACATCAGGTAGATGATCAGCGCGTCGACGATCCAGATGACCAGGGAGAGAACGGAGGCGCGCAGGACGATCCCCCTGTCCGCGATCGCCTTGAAGCCGTCGAGGAAGTGATGCAGGAGACGAAGCGCGCCTGAGGCGTATCGTTCCGGCAGGCGTCCCAGCAGGATTTCCGCCTTTCTCTCCAGCGCTCCCCGGAAGAGGATCGTCAGGACCAGAAGAACCGTCAGGCTGACCGTCCCGAACAGCAGGAGCCCGCTCGCCCTGCTCATCCAGGAAGGCGCGGGGGTGAACATCAGGATGAAGACGGCCATCAGGAGCACCGTCAGGGTATCCAGGACGCGTTCCACGACGATCGTTCCCAGGGCGGAACTCATGGCGATGCGGCTGTGCTGGGTGATCAGATAGGGACGGGCAAGCTCGCCGAGTCTTGCGGGAATCGCCACGATGGCGAGGAAGCCGACGTTGGAAACGGAAAAGAGCGAAAGCTGGCTGACCTTCTCCAGGGGGCTCAGCAGGATGCCCCAGCGCACGGAACGGAGCCATTGCATGGCGACCATGAGGACCAGGACCGGTACGAGGTAACCGCCATGGATGCCCTGCAGATGTTTCGCGACATCCCGGAAATCGATCCCTCGGATGGAGAAGTACACCAGGAGGCCGCCAAGGAGGAGGCCAGCGATCAGTTTCGTCTTCATGATTTCACGAGATCGTCACGACGGGCTGAACCGGAATGCATCTGCCGGAAGACGGGTCCGGGCGCTAGTTCTTTGCGATACGGTCGCCGATCTTGTCGTGGATGAGCTGGGACGACAGCTTGTCGCCGATCAGTCCGACGCGGATGGCCACCGTCGTCACGTTCTTGGCCTTGTAGGTGACGCTGATGTGCACCTTCTTCTCGTCCACGAGGGTGTCGATGGTGCCGCGGCCGATCTCCTTGTAGGGCTCGACGTCGATGCCTTTCATGTCGGCGACCGTCTTTTCGCAGGCCGCCCAGACCTTGTCGAAGGAGTGGTAATAATCGGTCTTCAGCTCGCCGTTCATGTACACGTAGGTCCCCGAGCCGGTGCCGATGGCCGCGCCGCCGACGATGGCCGCGGGACAGCCGGACAGGAGAAGGACTCCGCAAGCCGCGGCGATCACGGCCGCGGCGATTCTTCCGGCAGTTTTCCTTCTTGTACGGGTCATAGTTTCATCTCCTTGGGAAGACTCGATAAACGGACGAGGGAACACTACCTTATCCGGCCCTGATTGTCCACGGTTTTGTTCGCCTCGATCGGCTGGATGAAGGGTCGGATGGCGGGGAGGGTCGGGTGTCCGGGAAAGTCGGCCCGCCCGTCAAGCGGCGGCCGGGGACTGCTGATGCATGCGGCCGGCGTCAGTCGTCGAGGGCGACCAGGCCTTCGCGGATCGCGTACTTCGTCAGTTCGGCGACGCTCCGCATATTCAGCTTCTGCATGATATTCCGCCGGTGGGTTTCGACGGTCTTGATGCTCAGGTATACATGGGCGGCGATCTCCTTCGCCGTCAAGCCCTCGGCGAGGAGCTGGAGAATCTCGCGCTCCCTGGACGTCATCAGGTCCACTGCGGCGGGAGAGGACTCCATCATCTTGTGGAGATACCCCTTCACGACGACGTCGGCGATCCTGGGGCTCAGATAGGTATTGCCCGTCACGACCTGACGAATGGCCCCGGCGAGTTCGGCGAAGGCGCAGTCCTTCAGCAGATAACCCGATGCCCCGGCCTCCAGCATGCCGAGCACGAACCGGCGGTCCGAATGCATGGACAGGGCGATGACCTTGACGTCGGGAATCGCGCTGACGATCTTCCGCGTCGCCTCGATCCCGTTCATGTCCGGCATGGAAACGTCCATGATGATCACATTGGGGAGCAGTTTCTCCGCCAGCGCAATGGCTTTCCGGCCGTTTTCCGCCTCGCCGACAACTTCCATGCCCGCTTCCTTCTCGATCAGGGTGCGGAGACCGTCACGAAAGATATTGTGGTCATCGGCAAGGAGAACTCGAATTTCCATCGCTCATCATCCCCACAGACAGGCTCGCCGCGCCGCCCCGGCCCCTTTTCAGCCGCTCCGCCGGGACGGAACGCCGCGGCCGCCCGAAAGGTCCGGCCGCGCATTGTGTTATCAATATAACAGCATCAACCACACGCCGAAATCAGGTTATCCCTCATCCTGAACCGATCTTTCCCTCAAAGTTCCTCATCCATTGTCTGAGGACCGGTCAGGGATTCAATCTTTCGTCAAAACGGCCCCTGTCACCGGGTCCATGTCGATCCGCATCGCTTTCTTTCGCGCGGACAGAAGGATCGTCGCACCCGTCACGTTTCCGCCGGGCTGGAGAACGATGGCGTACGTCCCCTGCCGGATCTCGCCGGAGATGGGATCGACAATCCGGATCGCGGTCCCGGGCGGAATGCTCCTTGCCGGCTGTCCTTCCGTGGCGAAACTCCTCCCGTCCAGATCGATGAGAACGGTCCGGGTATCCATATTCATGCGGGACATGTGACGCGCATGCCGGATGGTTGCCGCGATTTCCCTTCCCGTGGCGTGAAGGCGGGCCGAAGGGAGAAACCCGGCGACGAAGACGGTGGACAGGCCCAAGACCAGGGTGACGAGCGAAAGAACGATGATCGTCTCCAGAAGCGTAAATCCTTTTTTCCCCATCTTCATGGCCTGTCCCCGCCGGCGGAGAATCGAATGCCCCGCGGCCTCACAGCGGAATGTCGGAGATGCTGAAGATCGCGAGCAGCATGGAAATCACGATGAAACCGATGATCAGTCCCATCACCAGGATCAGGGCCGGTTCGAGGAGTGACATGAACCTCTTGACGGCCTGCCTCATGCTCTTTTCATAGATGACGGCGACCTTCATCAGCATCGCATCGAGCTGGCCCGTCTCTTCACCCACGGCAATCATGGAGAGGGCCATCGGGGGAAACACGCCCGCCCGCGAAAGGGGATCGGAGATGCCGCGCCCCTCTTTGGCCCCCTTCGAAACGGCCTCCACACGGCGGGCGATGACCCGGTTGCCGATGACGTCCTTGGCATTGTTCAGGGCCTGAAGGAGAGACACTCCGCTGGCCAGGAGCGTTCCCAGGGTCCTGCAGAACCGCGCCGTTTCCAGCTTCCTGATCACATCCTCCATCAGCAGCAGTTTCAGGGCGTCCCACCGGTAACGTCCCCGTTCGGAAGCCACGGCATGCCTGAACAGGAGTCCCGCCGCAGCCAGCGCGATCAGGAGGATCCACCCGTAGGACGCGAGGAATTCGCTGGTGCTGAGGAGAATCTGCGTCGGTGCAGGCAGGGAAGACCCCAGTTCGGAGAAGATGACGGAGAATCTCGGCAGGACGAAGGTCAGGAGCAGGATGATGGATATCCCGCCCGTGAGCGCGAGAATCGTCGGGTAGATCATCGCCGAAACGACGTGATCCCTCAGTTCCTTCGATGATTCGAGGAACTCGTTGAGCCTTTCCAGGACCGCATCCAGCACGCCGCCCGCCTCGCCTGCCCGGACCATGTTGACATACAGCCTGGAGAAGATGTCCGGGTGCTTCTGGAGGGCATCGGAAAAGGAAATGCCTTCCCGGACGGACTTCAGCAGGGCCTGGACCATCTCCTTCATTCCCCTGCGGTCCGAGATTTCGGAAATGACGTGGAGGCTCCTGTCCAGGGGCAGCCCCGCCGCGAGCAGGGTGGAGAGCTCCGACGTAAAGGTCATCAGATCCCTTTTCGTGGCGCGGAACCGCATCCTCGACCCGAAGCCGCGCTCCGCGGGAGGGGTGACGGAGAGCGGGATCAGCCCCATGTTCTTGAGCCGCTCGACGGCGTTCCTCTGATCGGCCGCCTCGATGACTCCTTCCGAGACCTCCCCTGCCAGGCTTGTCGAACGGTATGCGAAGACGGGCATCTCAGGCCTCCTGGGTCACCCGGAACACCTCGTGCAGGGTCGTCATCCCCCAACGGACCTTTTCCGCACCGTCTTCCAGGAGGGTCTTCATCCCGAGTTTCCTCGCCGTCTGGCGCAGTTCATTCGCATCCGGGTTCCGGAGAATCAGTTTGCGGATGTCATCGTCGACCACGAGCAGCTCGAAGATGCCTTTTCTGCCGTAGTAGCCCGTGAAGGTGCACGCCTCGCATCCCCGCCCCCTGTAGAGCTCCACATCGCCGTCGAGACCGAAGATGGCCAGTTCTTCCCGGTTGACGGCGGAGACGTCGCGCTCCCTGCAGTTCGGGCAGATGACCCTCACGAGCCGCTGCGCCATGATGCCGCGGATCGTCGAAGACAGGAGGAAGCGCTCCACGCCGAGATCGAGCAGGCGGGTGACGGCGCTGGGCGCGTCGTTCGTATGCAGCGTGGAAAAGACCAGGTGGCCGGTCAGGGCGGATTGGACGGCGATCTCCGCCGTCTCCAGGTCCCGGATCTCGCCGATCATGATGACATCCGGGTCCTGGCGGACGATATGGCGCAGGGTATTGGCGAAGTTGAGGCCGATGCCGGGCTTCACCTGGATCTGGTTGACGCCCTTGAGCTGATATTCCACGGGGTCCTCGACCGTAATGATCTTGCGGTCCGGCGAATTGATCTCGTCCAGGGTGCCGTATAGGGTCGTCGTCTTGCCGCTGCCGGTGGGGCCGGTGACGAGGATGATGCCGTTGGGCTTCGAGATCAGCTTGTGAAACTGCGAGAGCGTATCTTCCGAGAACCCGAGGTGGCCGAGATGGATGTCGATGCCCTCCTTGTCGAGGATTCTCATCACGACGGATTCTCCGTAGAGCACGGGGATGGTTGAAACGCGGAGGTCGATCTCCTTGCGGCCGACCTTGATCCGGATGCGGCCGTCCTGGGGAAGCCGCCTCTCGGCGATGTTGAGTTTCGCCATGATCTTGACCCTGGAGATGATGGCGGGGAGGAGCTTCTTCGGCGCCGTCTCCACGGGGTGGAGCACGCCGTCGATGCGGTAGCGGATCTTGAGGCTGTCCTCGAAGGGTTCGATGTGGATGTCGCTCGCCCTGCTCTCGAGGGCCCTGGTGATCAGGAGATTGACGAGCTTGATGATGGGCGCCTCCGACGCCAGGTTCTTGAGGTGCCCGACGTCCTCCCCCTCGTCGGCGACGAATTCGAATTCGTTGCTGTCGATGTTTTCGATGATCTTGTTGATGTCCTGCGCTTCCTGCCCGTAGTACCGGGCGATGTAATCGTCGATCATCTTCCCGTCGCCGGAATACACCTGCACATCGGCGCGCAGGGCGACCGCCAGCGAATCGATCACCTCCCGATCCCCGGGATCGGCCATAAGGACCTTGAGCAGATTGTTCTTGATCTCCAGGGGGACGAAGCGCTTTTCGCGGATGAACCGGGACGACAGGCCGTCGATCACGATGGGGACTTTCGGGAGCTGCTCCGCCTGGATTACCGGTACGGCCTGACGGCTCATTTTCCGACCCTCGCCCTTCCTTCTTCTGCTGCGCAGATTTCCCCGCGCCTTTCCGGCCTGTTTCCGCCTTTCAGGAATCTCTTGCACTTTTCGGTCCCCTTCTCCATCGGGCGGCGACGCGATTCCAGGGGACAATTCTCTTAATTCGTCATCGGGAAAAGGCTGAGGGTTCCCCGGGCGTTTTCAGGAGGGATCCGCGGGCATGCGCTCCCGCGTTTTTTCCGGATTCGCGCTGGGGGCCCCATCCGTTTTCAGCCCCGGTGTTTATCCGGTTCGGCGGCATCAATTCAGACATCGAAAGGAAGAATTTGAGATTGCCCCCGATGGCGGGAGGCATCGCGGCAGGACTATTTTACAGCCGAGGCCGGGCGTCCAATCGGGCGAACCGGGCAGCGGGACGGTCAGGAAGGCGGCGAGCCTTCGCGTCCCGCGAAAACGGGCATCGGGAGGAATGCATGATCAAGATCAAGATTCTGGCGGGGTTTTTCGGGATTCTGGGGATTGTGCTGATGGCGGGTACGTGTCCGGCGGCCGAGGAGACAAAACCGGCCACCGACGCACAGAAGATCAGCTACAGCATCGGCTATCAGATCGGCGGCGATTTCCTGCGTCAGGGCTGGGAACTCGACGCCGGGATGCTGACGCAGGGCGTCCTGGATGCCGCAGGCAAGAGCGCCCCCAAGATTCCCCCTGCGCAGATGAACGCGATCCTGACGAACCTGAAGAAAAAGCTCGTGGCCGATCAGCGGGTGACGGTGAAGCAGGCCGAGGAGTCCTTCCTTGCCGCCAACGCGAAAAAGGAGGGCGTCGTCGTCCTGCCGGACGGGGTTCAGTACAAGGTGGTCAAGAGCGGCGACGGCAGGCAACCCACCATGAACGACGACGTCACCATCCGGTATCGTGTCAGCCGCATCGACCAGCAGGAGATCCCCACAGGATATCCCGATGCCGGGCCGAGGACCTACCCCCTGAAGAAGGCCCTCCCCGGCCTGAAGGAAGTGCTGCTCCTGATGAAAGAAGGAGCGGTTTGGCAGGTCGTCCTTCCCCCAGGGCCCGCGCTGGGTTCGCGGGGGGAGGCGTTGGAAAACGCCGGTGTCCTTGTCTATGAGCTGGAGCTGGTTTCCGTTCAACCCGGCAAGTGACCAGGGCGCCCAGATCAGGCGAAAAGGCCCTTGCGGCCTTCGCGCCTTCGCAAAGAGGAGGAAAGGAAAATGAAAACCAGAGAATCAGGTCCGTGGCGCCTGAGGTGGGTCAGGGTTGTGAGTCTGGCCTGTATCGGAGCCTTTCTGTGTTTCACCGGCGGTCCGGCGTTTGCCCAGACCTATGTCCCGGGCGGAACGTTGGACCCGACAACCATTCCCAAGTACGTCATACCGCTGGTGATACCGCCGGAAATGCCGAAGAGCACGGCCTCTCCGGCGCCGGCCGCGGATTACGACATCGCCGTCCGCCAGTTCCAGCAGCAGATCCTTCCGGGCGGCATCTGGGGATCGTCATTCCCGAATCCCGCCGGCGGTGCCCCCGTAGGTCCCTTCCCGCCAACGACGGTCTGGAGTTACGGACGGGCTGAAGATCCGCCGCCCGATTCCTCAGGCATCGGCGGGGCCGTGGGCGTCGCGCCGGCGCAGAATTCGAGCTTCAACTACCCGGCCCTCACCGTCGAGAATACGTCGAACGTCGTCACGACGGTCCGCTGGATCAACGGCCTGGTCGATGCCGCGGGGAATTATCTTCCGCACCTGCTCCCCGTCGATCAGACCCTGCACTGGGCCAATCCGCCCAATGCCAACTGCATCATGGGCGATCCCAATCGGACGGACTGCGAGACGGCCGTTCCCACGCCCTATACCGGACCGGTCCCCATCGTGACCCACGTGCACGGCGCACACGTCCAGCCGCACAGCGACGGCTACCCCGAGGCGTGGTGGCTTCCCGCCGCCAACAACATCCCCGCCGGTTACGCCCTGCGCGGATCGAACTACGGCCAGGCCGACAACACCAACACGGTCCCCGGGTCGGCATACTTCAGCTACGAGAACACACAGCCCGCGGCGACGATCTGGTTCCACGACCATGCCCTCGGCATGACGCGGCTCAACGTCTATGCCGGTCCGGCCGGCTTCTGGCTCATCCGCGGCGGTGCTCATGATACGGCCGCCGGCGTTCTTCCCGGCCCGGCGCCGACCCTTGCCGGCGGCGATCCGAACTTCAATGCAACGGTCCGCGCGGCCATCCGCGAGGTTCCGATCGTGATCGAGGATCGTTCTTTCAACACCGACGGCTCCCTCTTCTATCCGCAGGACCGCACCTTCTTCGACGGCTTCACCGGCCCCTACATCGGCGGAACCGGGACGCCCGCCGGCCCTTCGGACATGTCCGGCATCTGGAACCCCGAGGCCTTCTTCAACACCATGGTGGTCAACGGGAACACCTGGCCGAAATTCGAAGTGGCCCCGGCGCGCTACCGCCTGAGGCTTCTGAACGGCTGCAATTCGCGGACGCTCAACCTCTCGCTGTTCGTCGTGAGCAGCGATCCCGATGGCATCCCCGGGAACGCCGATGATGTCCTGGGCGCCGAGGTTCCGATCTACCAGATCGGGGGCGATCAGGGGTTCCTGCCCAATGTGGTGAAGATCGTGACGGGCTCCGTCACGACCCTTCCCGGCGACGGCACGGTCCCTGCGGCCGTGGCCGCTCCTGACGCCCGCCAGGCGCTGCTCATGATGTCCGCGGAGCGGGCCGACGTGATCGTCGATTTCAGCGGCATGGCCAACGGCACGCGGATCCGCATGATCAACACCGCGCCCGATGCGCCCTTCGGCGGTTTCCCGGCGCCGCCGTTCCTCCCCGGCGACGTTGCGGACGCTCTCACCAGCGGCCAGGTCATGGATTTCATCGTCGACAACGCCTTGACGCAGCCGGGCGACGCGACCTGCATGCTGCCGAAAAACATCGTCCTCCCGGCGGAAGGGCCGCTCGGAGCGCCGAACAACACGCGCAAACTGTCGCTCAACGAAATGTCTTCGGACCAGGTCTGCGTGGAAATCGACGCGATGACCGGCGCGATCGTCGGAACGCTCTTCAGCACATTCGCCGGCGATCCGAATTTCCTCGGCAACTGCGCCGCGGCCGCCACCACCGTTCCGGGCAACCTCCCGCAACCGATGGGGCCGCGCCAGGCGCTCGTGGGTGTCGTGACAACGGACGGCGTCGGAAATGTGGTCGCCCTGCCGAAGCGATGGGGGGATGCAATCACAGAAACGCCGCTTCTCAACAGCACCGAAGTCTGGGAAATCCACAATACCACGGCGGACGCGCATCCGATCCATCTGCACCAGGTGGCCTTCCAGGTAATCGAGCGCGAGGACCTGGATCCGGCAGCCCTCGCCTTGGGAAACCTGGTCCCGACGGGGGTGACCTATCCGGCGTTGCCCAACGAATCGGGCTACAAGGACACAGTCGCCTCCTATCCCGGCCAGATCACGCGCATCAAGGCCAAGTTCGACATCGCCGGCCTCTATGTCTGGCACTGCCACATCATCGAGCATGAAGACAACGAGATGATGAGACCCCTGTTCGTCAACGGGGACAGTCTCATTTATGTGTCGAACACCGGCTCCGGCGTCTCGCAATGGAATCTGGGCGTGTGGAGCCAGATCACGGCCAACGATCCTCTGCTCATGGCGGCCTCGGGCTCGACGATGTACGGGGCTTTTGGAACCGGGATCTGGGCATGGAACGGCACTGCCTGGAGCCAGATCACGGCCAGCAATCCGGAAGCGATGTCAGCGGCCGGAACGGTGCTGTACGGCGATTTCGACGCCGGCGGCATCTGGAAGTGGGACGGCACTGCCTGGGGCCAGATCACGGCCAGCAATCCGGAAGCGATGTCGGCGGCCGGAACGGTGCTGTACGGCGATTTCGGGGCCGGCGGCATCTGGAAGTGGGACGGCGCGGCCTGGAGCCAGATCACGGCCAGCAATCCGGAAGCGATGTCGGCGGCCGGAACGGTGCTGTACGGCGATTTCGGGGCCGGCGGCATCTGGAAGTGGGACGGCACTGCCTGGAGCCAGATCACGGCCAGCAATCCGGAAGCGATGTCGGCGGCCGGAACGGTGCTGTACGGCGATTTCGGGGCCGGCGGCATCTGGAAGTGGGACGGCACGGCCTGGAACCGGATCTCTGCGGACAATCCGCAGGCAATGATCGCCTCGGGTTCGATGCTGTACGTGAACCTCGGTGGAACCGGCATCTGGAAGTGGGACGGCGCATCCTGGAGCCAGATCACGGCTACCGATCCGGCCATCATGGTGTCCGCCTACTGAGACCTGAAGCCCTTGTCTCCATGGGGATCGGGTTGAAGGCGCGGACAGAAGAAATGAGGAACTCTGCTTCGGGGAGGGAGAAACCCCTCCCCGAATTTTTTTCTCCTGCCAGGGTGTTCCGGGGCTGGCGGCGGCCGCGGAGATCTGCCCTCGCCGGAACACAGGCGCCGACGGTCTCCCCGGTTCAGAGCCAATCCCTTCTGTGCGGCGCCCGAATCCGGAAGCACGAATCAGCCATTCCACCCCGCAATTTGAGCTTTCTCCCGATGGAAGCGGTGCGCGCAGTCCTTATACTATCCTCAGCCGATTTCAGGCGATACAAACCCGCTGCAGGGCGGGCAAGGTCTTTTCCCCGAAGGAGGATGGATCATGAACTTCCGGAAACGAGTCCATATCGTGAAATCCTGACACCCTGCGAAAATGATCGGACCGGCGCGGTCCGGATGCGCATCGCCGATGCCTGGGCATGCGCTTGAAGGAGGCGGACGATGGAATACCTTCCTGTGGGTTTGTTTGCGGTGGCCGCCGTCGGCGGGCTGACGCTGGCGACCATGAAGTTCACGGGGAAAGGAATGCCCCTTGCCCTGGTCCTGGGGCACGGGATCTTCGCAGCGGCCGGTCTCGTCGCCCTGATCGCCAGGGTCCTTGATGACGGCAATATCCTGATGAACGTATCGCTCCTGCTTTTCCTCGGCGTTGCGGCGGGCGGCTTCCTCCTCCTGGCGCTCGACCTGAAGAAGAAGCGGCAACCCGGCATTCTGATCGCGGCTCACGGGCTGGGCGGGGCGGTTTCGTTCGTGGTGCTCCTGATTTCCCTGTTCCGGTAGATTCGCCCGCGGACGCAGCAGGACCGGCCGCGGCGGGCGCGTCGACGTCGGCGTCGAAGAGCCCGCTCAGGCTTTTCGTAACCCCAAATCAGGTTATGCCTGATTGAGAACCATCGTCCGATTACATATCCTGCAAGTGAGAAACGATGCGTCAATAGACCGATGGCGCATGGATGAAGGGTGTAAATAGAGCGTGGGTTCCGGCGGCGTGACGCGGCCGGCAAGATAAAAAAACGAGTGGGTCCAAGAAATCAACTTAGGAGGTCAAGACAAATGAAGAAAACGGTAGTGAAAACTTTGGTGATCGCGGCCAGCCTGGTGGCCGGCCTGATGTTCGGTCAGGCATTTGCCGCCTCCGGTCCCGGCGGACAGATGATCGGCGAGGGTGGAAATCCCGGCGCTTGGACTCTGGATATGCCGGCAGCGGAACTGGAGTCAATGAAGGGGAGTGAACCCATTGAAGAGTTCTCGGGCACCGTGACCGCGGTGGAGAAGATGAAAGGCGTAAAGGACGGCGTGCAGTTGAAAATGAAGTCCGGCAGCAGCACCTACACGGTTCTTCTGGGGCCCGGGTGGTTCGTCAAGAATCAGTCGCTCAAATTCAACGTGAAGGACAAGATCGACGTGAGGGGGAAGCGAGTGGGATTCAACATCGTTGCCTCCGAGGCTTCGAAGGGCGACTGGACCATGCGGCTTCGTAACGAGGCGGACGGACAGCCCGAATGGCAGTGCTGCTTTCTCCGGGAGAAAAAGTAACGACAAGAGGAAGGCGACCCACTCGTTCTTTTATCTTGCCGGAAACATGGACGCAATCTACACGCGATGCCGGGGGAGGCGACGATGCTGACAATACGATGGTCATGGAGGATTTTCCTCCTTCCCATGCTCTTCCTGTTCCTGGCTCAGACGAACGCGGCGGCTTTCCGTCCGGCGCCCGACGTCCCCAGGATTTCAATCGAACAGCTGAAGGCCAAGATGGATGCCGGGGAGAATATCGTCATTATCGACATGAGGTCGGACAGGGACTATCAGGAAAGCAACGAGAAGATCAAAGGCGCCGTCCGCATCTCCGTCGTCGAGCTGGAGGACAGTTCCCGGGCGCTCCTCAAGGGCAAGGAAATCATCACCTACTGCAGCTGAGTCAATGAGGCGACGAGTGCCCGTGCGGCACAGCTGCTGATGGAGGAAGGATTCCAGAAGGTCAGCGCCCTCAAAGGCGGGTTCGATGCCTGGAAAAAGGCCGGGTATCCGCTGGAGCGGAAGTAAAGACACCGATGGATGAAGGACGGTATCGGAGCCGGTGCGATTCCGTCGCGCAACGCGAAGGGACTCGGCCGGCATTTCTTTTGACAACCTGTTTTCTTGGAGGTTCGAGGAGGGAAGCATGCATCGCAAGGCATTGGTTCCGCTGGACGGTTCGCAGATGGCGGAATGTGCGCTGTCCCATGTCAAAGACTTCGTGAAAGACGGCACCGTGGGAGAGGTCACCCTCCTGCATGTCGTCAGAGTGGATATTCCCTGGGAGAGTGTATACGAGCAGCGGCTGGACATCGACGGCCTCAGAAAAAAGCTCTTTGCGATATCCGGGAAGTACCTCTCGGATGTCCAATCCCGGCTGGCCGCGGAGGGCATCGAGGCAAAGACGGAGACGATCGAGTCGAATTACCTTGCCGATGCCGTCAACCAATATGCCCTGAAGCAGGGCATGGACATGATCTTCGTCGCTACGCACGGTTATACGGGATTGAAGAAAATGCTCCTGGGAAGCACGGCGCTGCAGATTCTGCAGCAGTCGCATGTGCCCGTCTATTTGATCCGGCCGGAAGCCTGCCGCCTTTAGAACCGGTTGAACCTGCACCGACGGCGATCCGGCGATGGCCTTCGGCGGGGGGCTGTCTGCCCTCCGCGGATAAGGGGGTTGAATCGTGAAGATCAAGATCTGGGGCAGCCGCGGCTCCATCACGACGCCGGGAACGAAGACCCTGCGCTACGGGGGCAATTCCACCTGCCTGGAAATCCGATCGGCGGAGGGGCAGACGTTCATCGTGGATGCCGGTTCCGGCATACGCAATTTCGGCAGGGCCCTGCGGAGCGAGCCGGACGTTTCCGCAATCCGTTTTTTCCTGACGCACGCCCATTGGGACCATCTGGTCGGCTTCCCCTTCTTCGAGCCCGTCTACTCGGACCGATACACCTTCACGTTCTGCAACGGCGCCCATGCCCAGGACGCGATCAGCAGGTACCTGTGCCGGCAGATGGAGGCGCCCTATTTTCCCGTGGAATTCAAACACCTGAAGGCCCGTTTCTGCTTCCGCTGCGAATGTCCGAACGCGGAAGACCGCAACTGCCAGATCAGCAGCCTGGAGGTGCGTGCCTTTCCCCTGAGTCACCCGAACGGAGGGTACGGGTTCCGGTTCAGCGAAAACGGGAAGACCTTCGTTTTTCTGACCGACAACGAGTTGGCCGTTCAGCACCCCGGCGGATGGACCGCAAGGCAGTATGCGGAGTTCTGCCGCGGAGCCGATCTTCTCTTTCACGACGCCCAGTACACGCCGGAAGAATACCGCTACACCCGGGGGTGGGGCCATTCCACGTACGGGGACGCCGTCGATCTGGCGCTGCAGGCCGGCGTGAAGAGGCTCGGGCTCTTCCATCACGATCCGGACCGCTCGGACGACGACCTGGACCGGCAGTCGGATCTCTGCCGCGAAGGCATCAGCCGCGCAGGCGGCAAGGTTGAATGCTTCGCCTGCGCCGAAGGAACGGCGGTCGAACTGTGACCGGGACCCCGCTACACCATTCCCGGCCTCTGCTATAGCCCTCCCCATCCTCAGCCCCGGGGAGGGTTGTCATCTGTCTCTCTCCTGCAACTCAATTCCGAAGGGCCGGCGCCTCCGGCTGCAGCGGCCGGAAACCGCGACGGTCGCGGCTTTACTCCATCCGCCGGCAGGCGGACTCGCCTCTTTCCATCAGAGTCAGCGATGCCCCTTTTAGGGATTTTCGCATCAGGATTTAAGGATATGCCCGATAGGAAATCGGGCGTCTATTTTCTATATCTAGGCAAAACGGAACCGATTCACAGAACCATCGAACCACCGTCGGAGATTTGCCGCAACAGGCCCCTTCATGTAACTCAGAGGGCGGAGCTGTACCAAGAGTTCCTCCCGCAATCCCTTCCGATCCGAACCGAGACGATCCATGAGCTCCACCGAAAAGACGAATCCTTCGACGACAAGCGATGGCCGCTTCATGAATCCATCGGAGAACAGGGGCAACGCCGATGCCGCATATGCACAGGGGAAACTCTATGACCTTTCACTGAACGATCTGCTCGTCGATCCCGATCAGCCCCGCAAGGTGATGGAGGCGGGGGCGCTGGAGGAACTGGCCGCCTCGATCGGGAAGCACGGGGTCCTGGAGCCGATCCTCTTCCGGTGCCACCAGGGGAACCTGATCGTCGTTGCCGGCGAACGCCGCATTGCCGCCGCGCGGAAGGCGGGACTGCGCACCGTCCCCGCCCTGTGCGTGGACGGCAATCCTTCGGAGATCGCGCTCGTGGAAAACCTCCTGCGTCAGGACCTGACGGCGGTGGAGGAAGCGGAGGCCCTGCAGCGGCTTCTGGAGCAGCAGAAATACACCCACGAACAGCTCAGCTGCGTCATCGGCAAAGCCCGCACGACCATCTCCGATATCCTCCTCATCAACCGTCTGCCCCGGGAGATCCGTGAAGAGTGCCGGGGGGACCGGGCCATCTCGAAAAAAACCCTCATCGATATCGCGCGCAGGAAGCAGGAGCGGTCGATGCTCTCCTCCTACAGAACCTACCGGGAAAGACTGCAGAAGCGGCAAAACGCCCGGCGGGGGAGGAAGGCCGCCAATGCCGATCCGTTCGCAGCGGCAGCGGAGATGGCCGGCAGGATCCTTGCCAAGCTCCATGAACTCGATGCGTCCGACCGAAGGGATGACGGCTGGAGGAGCCTGCAGGCAACCCTCGTCAATCTGAAGGCATGGATCGATGCCTTTCTCGTGCAGGCATCGCCGGAAACACCCTCGACCGTGAAGGAGACGTCCGAACTGCACGGAGAAAGACCGCAATGAAATTTCAGGGCCGTCATGTTTTTCATCAATGCAATCGGTCAGTTCGCTATTGCCGCCGCTCCGGCGATGCCGGACCGGCGGCAGACGGAACGGCGCTTCAGCCGCACCGGCCGCTGGTGCTGCCCGGAAACGTCAAGGGATCCGGCCGGTCCACCGGGACACTGCGGCGGGGAAGCGCTCCGGACCGGACGGTCCACGTCAAAAGCGTTGATTTCGTCTCGTCTGCGTCAGTTATCAACTATGCAGCGGGGAATCTCCGTTTTTCAGGAACGGAAATGGCGGTCGGGTCACGAAATGGGCACTGAACGGCCGAAGTCCATATCGCTTCGCCGGAATACCGTGGCGAACTACGCGGGTACTCTGTGCCAGGCGCTGCTCGGATTTCTCTTCGTGCCCCTCTATATCCGGTATCTCGGGGTGGAGAATTACGGCCTCATCGGCTTTTCCGTTTCGTTCAGCGCGCTTCTGCGGCTCGCCGACTTCGGCTTGAGCGCCACCTTGAGCCGCGAGTTCGCTCGCTACACTGGCCTGAAGGAATCGGGCGCCGAGATGCGCAGCCTGCTCAAGACCCTGCAGACCCTGTACTGGGGAGTCTGTGTGCTTATGGGACTCGTGCTTGTTGCCGCCGCTCCTCTTGTTGCGCGGCATTGGATCCATGCCGGGTCGCTGGATGCAGCCGTGTTGGAGGACGCTGTGGTTCTCATGGGGCTGACGGCCTGCCTGCAGGGTCCGTTGAGCCTCTACAGCGGCGGAATCTTCGGCCTCCAGCGCCACGTGCTTGGCAACGTCATCAACGTCGCCCTGGCGGTTGCACGGTTCGGCGGCGTGGTTCCGGCGCTGGCCTTCATCTCTCCGACGATCACGGTCTTCTTCGCTTATCAACTCGCCGTCGCATGGATCGGAGCCCTGGGCACGGGCGCCGTTCTGTGGGGGCTCCTGCCGGCGACCGGCGCTCCTGCCCGCTTCCAGATGTCCTCCTTGACGTCGATCTGGCGGTTCGCCGCGGGGATGAGCGTCAATTCCGTTCTTGCGGTGGTCCTGTTTCAGTTGGACAAGATCCTCCTCATCAACATTCTCCCGCCGAAGGCGTTCGGGTACTATGCGGTCGCCAGCACTGCGGCGGTCGCCGTAACCTACCTGGGCGGTCCTCTTCTGACCACCTTCCTGCCGCGATATACGCAGTTGTTCGCCGCCGGAGACGAGCAGGGCCTGAGGGCCACGTACCGGAAGAGTTGCCGCCTGAACGCCGTGGTCATCATTCCGGCAGCCGTCCTCCTGGCCTTCTTCTCCGAGGAGGCGCTGCTGCTCTGGACGCAGGACCCGGATGTCGCCAGGCAAACGTCCCTCCTGCTGAGCCTCCTGGTGGGTGGATACGGATTCAATCAGCTGGCCGCGATGCCCTTCTGCCTCCACGTGGCATCGGGCCGGCTGAGGCTGGGAGTTTACACCAATGCGGCCGCAGTGCTCACGTTCGTGCCGGCACTGGTGATCGCAAGCCGGGTCTATGGTGGTGCGGGGGCAGCCGCGGTCTGGCTCGTCCTGCACGGCGCGTACGTTCTGGTCTTCATCAACCTGCTGCATGGAAGCATTCTGGAGGGAGAGGCGCCCCACTGGTATGCCGGGACTATCCTACCGCTGGTGTTGGCCGCCGGGGCCGGCCTGTCGGGGCCGCACTTCCTGAAAGGCGTCACAGGCCCCTGGCTTGCCGCATCGTTGGGCTTTCTGTGGGCCGTCGCCGCCGGCTCAGCGGCGCTGGCGACGTCCGAGCTGAGGGCGGAATTCGCGGATTGCCTCGGGCGCGGCAATCCCCATTCACCGACGGTTCCACAAACGAAGCAGGGGAAATCATGACGAATACCTACGATGCGAAATTCTACGACGACCTTCGCGCCGGCTCGAAGAAGTCGGCGGAAATCGTCCTGCCACTCCTGTTCAGTGAAATCAGGCCGCGGTCGATCGTCGACATCGGTTGCGGCACCGGCGCCTGGCTCTCCGTCGCGAAGGAAAAGGGCGTCTCCGACGTGCTGGGGCTGGACGGAGACTACGCGAAAGGCAGTCTCCAGATCGGCCCCGATCAGTTTCGGGCGGCGGACGTCAGCAAGGGGTTCGTGCTGGACAGGAAATACGACATAGCCATGTGCCTGGAGGTGGGCGAACACGTCCGGACCGAAGACTCGCCCCTGCTGGTGGAGTCCCTCACCAAGGCCGCCGACGTGGTCCTTTTTTCCGCCGGCATCCCCGGCCAGGGAGGAACACATCATATCAACGAACAGTGGCCGGAGTTCTGGGAGTGCCTGTTCCGGACGAGGAACTTCGTCCGCATCGACTGCATACGGCCCCTGATCTACGGGAATTCCGCGATCGAATGGTGGTACCGCCAGAATATCCTCCTTTACGTCAAACTGGAGGCCCTGCACAGGTTCCCGCGCCTTGAGGCTCTGCAGGACCGGGCCAGCGACATCGTCTTTGTCCACCGCTCCCTTCTGGAGAGGCGATACGGCTTCGTGCGATCCCTCCTCAGCCTTCTGAAAGATCCGCTCTCGACGGCATTGTCCCGGCTGGGGCTCGGCAGATGACGACGGACGCTTCCCTCCTCCTCTCCTTCCGCAGTCCAGACCAGGACGGCCGCAGCCGTTCCGGCGACGGGAGCGGAAAGATCGCCGCGCCCAAGGTTTCGATCATCGTCCCCGTGTACAACATGGAAAGGTATCTGCGGAAGTGCCTGGACTCGCTCATCCGCCAAACGCTGAAGGATATTGAAATCGTCGTTGTGAACGACGAATCGGCCGATGCGTCGCCGGAGATCATCGCGGAATATGCAGAAAGGGACGACAGGATCAAGGTCGTCAACAGGAAGAACGGCGGCCTCTCCATGGCGAGAAATTCGGGGATGAGCGTTGCGACGGGGGAGTACGTCGGTTTTGTCGATGCGGACGACTGGGTCGAGATCGAGATGTTCGAAAAGATGTATGAGATGGGAAACAGGCATTCCGCAGATATCGTCATCTGCGACTACAACAGGGTATTTGTAGAGTATGTGGAAGAATCAAGGCTGAGAATTGAAACGGAAGTCATCGATATGAATGCTCTGGGAATGAACCGATACTTCGATCAATATCTGTTCCCATACAGACACGGCGATGAAGCCTGGAACAAGATATACAAGAGGGAATTTCTTCAGGACTTCGGCATTGTGTTCGAGAAAAACAGCGAGGTATTCTCAGAAGACAAATTGTTCAATCTCTATTGCCTGCTCAATGTGAAGAAGATCTGCACGATCGACGCGGGGTTTTACAATTATCTGCAGAGGGAAGGGTCCATCATGTACAAGGTAAAGCCCGACTATACGAAGAGGCTCATGACGCTGCTGGAAAGATTCCGGAAGGCCGCACAATTCCACGGCAGGCAGAAGGACATCGAGCCGGTGCTCGGGGGGCTGATCCTGCAGGTGATCGGGAACGCGGTGTTCGACAAGCTCAGGGTGGAGGGGCTGGGCCTGTTCAAGGTCCGCGAGGATTTGAAGAACGTGAACGATTTTCATTTTTTCAAATCCAGCATGCGGAAGGTGCTCACCGCTTCCGGTTCCCTGAAGGAGCGGCTGTATTCGTTCCTGCTCTATACCGATTCCTTTATCCTGTTCCTGTTTCTGAAGAAGATCGCCATCGGCATCAAGGAGATGAAGAGGGGACTTCGGATGTCCCGCCCCACCGAGTAAGGACCCGCAGTCATGAACGCATGGATCGACAGGATCGAGAATCTCGACGTCAGCTTGTTTGCGGCGATTCCCTCGCAGACGAGCCCCGGAGACAGACGTTCGCTGCTTGCCGTGCAGAGGGCGACCGCCGACAGGTACAAAGCGTACGTCTATCTCGAAATCGGCTCTCATCTGGGGGGGTCGATCCAGCCCCACCTGGCCGACCGGCGCTGCCGGCGGATCTATTCCATCGACGCGAGGCCCCTGCAGCAGCCGGACGACCGGTCCCCGGGCTATGTCGCGCGCTACGACGACAACTCGACGGCAAGAATGCTGACCCTGCTCGGCGGCACAGGCGCCGGCGATCTTGCGAAGATCGAGTGTTTCGATTTTGACGCCGCCGAGATCGATCCGCGCCGGATTGTCTGCAAACCCCATATTGCGTTCATCGACGGCGAACACACGCAGGCGGCGGTCATGTCCGATTTCCGGTTTTGCCGGGAAGTCATCCGCGAAGGGGGGACCATCCTGTTCCACGATTTCAGCATCGTCTATCCCGAGATCCTGCGGATCTGTAGGGAATTGAACAGGCAGCACGTCGCGCACGTGCCCCTGAAGCTCGAAGACGAGGTGTTCGGCATTTTCTTCGATCCTGCGGTGGTCGACCGGGACCCCTATCTGCTGTCGCTGTACAGGAAGAACAGGAAGGTCATGCTCGGCGTCCGCGTGAAGAACTGGCTGAGAGAACGGCTTCCGGCCCCGCTGCTGAAAGCGCTCAGGGGTACGCGCAACGGTCTCCCGAAAAGGACTGCCGTGCACAATGAAACATCGGACGGCGGGCCGTCTGTCCCGCTTCGGCGCGGATGATGTCGGTCACGGAACGGTGCCAATGGACAATTTACGAAACTTGGAGGCGTGATGAGCCGCTTGAAACGCGCAGTATCATTGCTGTTCACGGACCCACATGATTTCTGGCAGCGTCTCAAACCGTATATGATGAACGCCAGATCAGGGATCATACAAATCAACGGGATCAACTTCCCTATCGACGTTGATTTGGACCCATGCATGCGTCCCATGTATGCTGGAACATATGAATACAGAATCACGAATATTTTAAAGAAGTTTCTCAAGAGCGGAGATACGTTTGTTGACGTCGGCGCCAATGTTGGCTACGTATCCTCATTTGCGCTTGGGCTGGTAGGTCAAAGTGGCGAGGTACACTCATTTGAGCCGGTACCAAGGTATCTGCAACGACTCGAATCCATCCGTGACATCAATCCGAATGTACCGCTTTACATCAACGGCGTGGCGTTGGGTGAGGAAGTCGGCACTTCGTCAATCTCGGTGAGTTTCAGCAATATTGGATGGAACACGGTCGTAGCTGATTTCATGAACCCTGAAGATACCGCGGCAAAGATAGAAGTCCGAATGGAGACGCTCGACAACTATTTCGCTGCGAAAAACATACGTTGGCCGCGGATCGTGAAAATCGATACCGAAGGATATGAATATCCCATCATAAAAGGTTTTCAGCGGTACCTCCGCTCATGCAACGAACTGCCGATGCTTGTCGTGGAGATCATGCCGACAGCCTACCCGAAGCTCGGCTTGTCTCTTCATGATTTTTCCTCGTTCATGAAAACGATGGGTTATGTGTCCTACGATACCGATCTTGCACGCCAAGTCGACATAGCGAATGCAAAAAAGATCGTCGATGTTGTGTTCATCCCCCAAGCGTGAGAGCTGGCACAATCACGCAGGAAGCGACCGTCTGTTTGACGGGGCAGAGTGAAGTACCGTCGTCGAGGTCGAGGTGAAAGAATAAGAAGCGCGTGATGGCGGGAAATGCGGTTGAAAAGAGGATGTCGGACAAGCTGGTCAGCGTCGTCATCAACAATTACAACTACGGCAGATACGTGTGCAGCGCCATCGACAGCGCCCTTCAGCAATCCTACGAGCCTGTGGAAATCGTCGTGGTCGACGACGGATCGAAAGACAATTCCCGGGCCCTGATCGAGCGGTACGGCAGGCGGATCAAGGCCGTGTTCAAGGACAACGGCGGCCAGGCCTCCGCCTACAACGCCGGATTCGCCGCATGCCGAGGCGATATCGTCCTTTTCCTGGACGCCGACGACATCCTTCACAGGGACGCTGTCCGTCACGCCGTCGCGGCGTTCGCGGACGATCGCGTCGCCAAGGTGCAGTTCCGGCTGGAAATCGTGGATGACGAAGGGAAGGGCAGTGGCATCCACATTCCGGCAGGCAGGATGCCGAACGGCGACGTCCTCGGCATGCTGCTGAAATACGGCTCCTACGGATCGCCGCCGGCGTCGGGCAACGTCTACCGGAGAAGGGTATTGACTCCGGTCCTGCCCATGCCTGAATCAACCTGGCGCATCGCCGCCGATTCGGTTCCGGCCCTGGCGGCGCCGTTCTTCGGGGACGTCGTGTCTATCGATCGCGTGCTGGGTTGTTACAGGGTCCACAACAGCGGCGCGGCGAAAAGGGCTTCCGCCGCGGCGAGGCCGGGGAACTCCGAATCCCTCTGCGACAAGGTGGAGGCATTCCTCAAGTCGGAGCGGTATCTGGACGAGTTGTGCGCAAGGCACGGCAAGAGGATGGGTCCGAACATAATCGAGAGAAACCCGTCGATGCTGAAGACCATGCTGTGCTTCAAGATATCGGAGCCGGATCACGCCCTCAACAGGGGATACGGGGTCGCCGGGCTCGCGGTGGCAGGGGCCGATGCATCCCTGAAATACCCTCTCTACTCCGCCTTCCCCAAATTGGCCATGGCGTTATGGTTCCTCCTGGTGGCCGCATGCCCGCCTGTCAGGAAGATGCTGATCCCATGGGGGCTGCAGCCCTGGTTGCGCGGGGTGAAATTGTCCTGATGGCTCGTCGATTCCCCCGTAGTTTCGCGGCCGACCTAAGATGAGAATCGCACGGTTCAACAACCTGTTCTCCTATTTCTGCTGTTCGCAGCTCGTCTTTCTGCCCATTTATTTCTATCGCACGCCGCTGATCTCCGAAACCGTTCCAACGGACAAGGCGATGGTGATGCATCTGCTCGGCATCCTCTGGTCCGCCGTCGGCTACCTGACGGCCAGGCTGTCCTGCCTCCCGGGGGCGGGGGGGCCGCCGGACGAGCGGGAAGGCGGGTCCTATTCCTTCCGTATGGCCTTCTATTTGTCTTCCTATGCGCTCGTCCTGCTGGGAACGACGGTCGCCGTATTGCAAGTCGTTCTTTTCGTTCCGCTGACGGAATACCTGCCGCGACTCTTCGGCGGCGATTTCGAGGCGGGGATCCGTGAAGCCTTTCTCACGCCCTCCGAGGAGGAAGGCCTGCCGGGCATCGTCAAGATGTTCTCCTACGCGCCCCTCTCCGTCTACCTCATGTCGCTGGGGTTGTCGAATTTCCTGAGACTGGGCGACGCGGATGCCCGGAAGCTCCGGAACCTGGGCATGGCGGCGCTGGTGGCGACTGTGGTCAAGGTCTTCTTTTCCCTCGACCGGCTGACGATCATGGCGGTCCTGCTGGCCAACATCTTCGTGATCGTCAAGAAGGGCTCCATGAAGAGGATCCGGTATTGGCTCCTGCTCGCCCTCTTTGTCCTGCTCGCAGACTACCTGTCCACGAAACGGCTGGAGGATGTCGGCATCGTCGAATTCACCCTCCTGTATTTCAAACTGGGGTTGGTGAACTTTCAGTTGATGATCGATACCTGCTCCGAATTCACCTACGGTTTCTCCACCATCCTGGGGCCCCTCTATTATGTTATGAAGGTTGCGGGTCTTCCCGCGCCCGATTTCGTTCTCGACAGCTCCTACGAATGGGAATGGAGTCCCTTGCAGTACTTTTCGTCCTATGCCTTCCAGGACTATGGATATTTCTATTTCATCCTGTTCTATTTCACCGGCCTGGTGTTGTTCGTTGTCGACTTCTCGACGTTGAAGCGGAAGAGTATTTACGGCACGGCGATCTATTTTGCCGTCCTGTACGGCGTCGTCTCGTTCCTGTTTGTCCCCGCGATCAAGGGCGTGGATTTCTGGTTTTCCCTGCTTCTCCCCCTTCTCCTTGTCCGTCTGTTCTCGAGGGAACTGCGCAGGAGAGAGGCGGAACTGAGAGCATGAGCCTGATGCGGCGCCTCGGCCTCTGCCGGGCGTATCTTTCCCGACGCCGGGATTTCGACTGTTCGCTGGCGGACCTGGCGGGCAACCTGCTTCGCCCGACGTGCGCGGTCCTGGCGAAGGCCCATATATCGGAAATCGCCGCCGCCGGGGGGCACAGGCGGGTCTCTTTCCGCGGCCTGGCCGAACCGCTCTACTGGCCGAATCACATTCCCCTGCACAGCCTGTACATGGTGACCGTCGAATCGTCGGATGAAAGGGACTGGCACTACTACGAAGCGCCGGAAACGAAGGTCGAGCGCGGCGACGTGGTCCTGGATTGCGGCGCCGCCGAGGGCTTGTTCTCCCTGCGGGCCATGGGGCGCGCCCGGTGCGTCGTCATCGAGCCGTCGCCGGTGTTTGTCGGGAGCCTGAAGGAAACGTTCCGCGGCAAGGGAAACGTGCAGATCGTACCCCACGCGCTGGGCAGCCGCGAGGGGTTTGCGTACCTGAGCCGGGGAACGCTCGATTCCGCGCTGGCCGGAACGGCGGGGCAGGAGAGCCCCGCCGGTGCCGTCAAGGTGCGGACGACGACGATCGACCGGCTGGTTGCGGAACTGGGACTGGCCAGGGTGGACTACATCAAGGGCGACCTGGAATCCTTCGAGCTGGAGGTGCTGAAGGGTGCGGAGCGGACGATCCGGGATTGGATGCCCAAGATCGCCATGACGACGTATCACCGGGGCAACGACTGGAAAGAGATGCGGGATTACGTCCTCGGCCTGGCGCCGGGCTATGCCTGGCGCGTGAAGGGCCTGAGCTGGGAGGACAGTTCCCCCAAACCGGTCATGATCCATTTCTGGAAGCCGGGAGCGCGCGGGCCGGAGGAAGTGCGATGATCGATTGCTCCGCCCTGATCCACCTGCAGACGAAAGCGGCATGCGCCCTTGGGCGGATCCTGTGCCCCCGCGCGGCCGCCTCCCTGACCCCGGAAAGGAAAGGCGGCGCAACAAGGATCCTCGTGGTGAAGGCCGACGAGATCGGGGATTTCGTCCTGGCGACGGTGTTTCTCAGGGAACTGCGGCTCCTGCATCCGCGGGCCGAAATCGCGCTGGTCGTCAATCCCGCGACCTACAACCTGGCCGAGCTGTGCCCATACGTGGACGAGGTCCTCGTCTATCGCCAGGGCGTGAGGCGGCTGCTCAGGCCGTTCCTGTTGCCGTGGCGCGCCTTCCGGATGGGCCACGCCCTTCTGCGGCAGAGGGATTTCGATCTGGCCGTCATGCCCCGCTGGGACATGGACGGCTACTACGCATCCTATATCGCCCTTTTCAGCCGCGCAAAGCGGAGGATCGGATATTCGGAACAGGCGAACGAGCGGAAGAAGATGGTGAACCGGGGGTTCGACCGGCTGCTTACCGAAGCGATATTTCACGAGGCGCCGAAGCATGAAGTGGAGAGGCATCTGGATCTCATCCGTCATCTTGGCGGAAGACCGTCTTCACAGGTCTTGGAATTGTGGCTCGACGCCGCCGATGAAAAATATGCTCGGGAGGCGCTCGCCGGACAGCCGGGCACGATGCCTATCGCGCTGTGCCCCGGCGCGGGTACCCCGTGGCGGCGCTGGCCGATCGAACGCTTTATCGAGCTGGCGAAGCGTCTGAAGCGGTCATACGGCGCGTCCTTCGTCATCGTCGGCGGGAGGGAAGACGCCTCTCTCGGGCGGGCGATCGGGGAGGCGCTGGGCGGGGAAGTCCTCGACGTCACGGGCAGGACGACGCTCCGGCAGACGGCCGCCATCCTGAAGCGGTGCCGCCTCTACGTGGGCAAAGACACGGGATCGATGCACCTGGCCGCCGCGTCGGGGGTTCCCGTCGTCGAGCTCTCCTGCTTTCCCGCAGGCGGGCCGGACTGGCACTGGAATTCGCCGTTGCGGTTCGGTCCCTGGGGGGTGGCGCACAGGATCCTGCAGCCGGACGGGCGTAGCGCCGCGGAGGGTTTCGCGCCGGCGATCGAAGAGATCACGGTGGACCGTGCGGCCTGCGCCGTCGATGATCTGTTTCGGCGCGTGGATGCGGCCGCCGCTTCCGCACCCGTCCGGGAATTCGTCCGCCCGCCTTCCGGGTTGTCGCTTTCGCGTCCCGCCGGGGTCGGCGGCCTTTCGGGCAGGGGGATCTGAAGGAATGAAGGTTTCCATCGTCACGGCGGTGCTGAACGGGGAGCGGACGCTCCGCGACTGCATGCAGAGTGTGGCAGACCAGGACTATCCCGATATCGAGCATGTGTTCATCGACGGGGGATCGACGGACGGAACCGTCGACGTCATCCGGAAGTCCGCCAACGGGAAATCGCGGTGGATCAGCGAACCCGACAACGGACTCTATGACGCGATGAACAAGGGGATCAGGCTCTCGACCGGGGCGATCGTCGGCATCCTGAATGCGGACGATTTCTATGCCGCTCCCGATATCATCGATCGCGTGGTTGCCCGCATGTCCGTGAGCCGGGCGGACACGTGTTACGGCGATCTGGTCTACATCAAACGGAACGACCCGCGAAAGCATGTAAGGCACTGGAGATCGGGCCTCTACAACAGAGGCCGATTCCGGCGGGGATGGATGCCTCCCCATCCGACGTTCTTTGTCCGGCGATCGGTCTATGAAAAATATGGATTGTTCGATCTCGCATTTCCGCTCTGCGCCGACTATGAGCTGATGCTTCGCCTGCTCTACCGGCACGAGGTATCCACCGTCTACATTCCGTCCGTGATGGTGAAGATGAGGACGGGTGGGTCCTGCCGCCCGGGAGTCGGAAATACGCTTCACAACATGGCGGAGAACTATCGCGCCTGGACGGCGAACGGCCTCAAACCGAATCCCCTGACGTTTCTGCTGAAACCGCTGCGCAAGACCCTTCAATACATCGGCTGAGGATCCCGCCCCGAGAGGCGGAATCTCTTCGCAACGCGCAGAGGTTTCTCACCACACCTTCCATGACCAAGACCATACCCCACAAACAGATGTTCCTGATGACGGGCGACGTCCTTCTGATCGCCGTCTCCCTTTACCTGGCGCCGATCCTGCGCTTCGGGATTCTGATCGATCCCGGCACGGTCTTCAGCCGGTACGACGTCCTTGCCGTCGCGACGTATCTTCTGGTCCTGTACATCTTCGACTTCTACAACACCGAGGAGCGGTCCAGCAGGACGGGGTTCCTGCTGCGCTTCGCCCTGGCCGTCGCCGTCGCCAACGTCGCGAACATCTCCGTCTTCTACTTGTTCCAGCTGCCGCCCTACGGCGCCGGCATCGTCGCGATCAGCGGATCCCTCGCGTTCGTTCTCCTAGTCGCCTGGCGCTTCGTCTTCCTGCGGGTCATCGCGGCGGCGAGGCCCCTGAGACTCCTGATCCTCGGCGCCGGCAGAACGGGGAAGTCCCTGCAGGATTACCTGCGGACGCGGAGCGACTACGAGGTCGTCGGCTTCGTCGACGACGACCGGGGCAAGCGCGAGGCGGTGGAGGACTCCTCCCCGCCCATATGGAGCGGCATGGAGAATCTGTGCGCGCTGATCCGGCAGCACGGGATCGACAAGGTCATCGTCGCGATCACCGGGCAGATCCGGCCGGAGGTGTTCCGCAATCTGGTGAAGGCGAAATTCGACTGCGGCGTGGTGGTCAACCAGGTCCCCACCTTCTACGAGCAGGTGGCGGGCAAGATCCCCGTTCTGCACACGACGGACATGTGGCTGGGATTCACGGACATCACGGGCGTGGAGCGGAACGTCTACAACACGAAACTCAAGAAGGTGTTCGACAAGGCGATCTCCGTCACCGGCCTGATCCTGGCCGCGCCCGTCATGATTCTCACGGCCGTCCTGATCAAGCTGGAGTCCAGGGGGCCCGTCCTCTACCGGCAGGAGCGCGTCGGCTGGGACGAGCACATCTTCGAGCTGGTGAAGTTCCGCTCCATGCGCACCGACGCGGAGGTCCACGGCGCCGTGTGGGCGGCAGAAGACGACCCGCGGGTGACCCGCGTCGGCAGAATCATCCGCCGCCTGCGGATCGACGAATTGCCGCAGATGTGGAACGTGCTCAAAGGCGAAATGAGCTTCGTGGGGCCGAGGCCGGAGCGGATGGCGTTCGTCAAGGACCTCAAGAAGGAGATTCCCTACTATTCGCTGCGGCATTCGGTCCGGCCCGGCATCACCGGGTGGGCGCAGGTCAACTATCCCTACGGGGCATCGAAGGAAGACGCCCTCGAGAAACTGCAGTACGACCTCTACTACATCAAGAATACGTCCATTCTGCTGGACATCCAGATCATCATACGCACGATTCGCGTCGCTCTTTTCAGAAAGGGGGCCAGATGAAAAAGAACGCCTTTGCAATCCTGTTGGCGGCGGCCGTGCTGAGCGCCGGGATTCTTCTTTCCGAGGCGGCGGCGGAGGATTCCGAGGCGAGCCGGCGGACCCTCGCGAACCTCCCCGAGGTCGGCATCCTGGTCGAGCCCATTCAGCCGAACATTCAGAGGTATGCCCAGAAGGCGGGGCTGACGACGGTCCAGCTCCAGCAGGATATCCGGAACCGCCTCCAGGCCGCGGGGATCAGGACGTTTCCCGGCGACGAGTGGCTGAAGGTCCCGGGACGGCCGGTGCTGTACGTCAACATCAACACCCACGAGACGGAGAAGTACTGGTATGCCTATGACATCCGGCTGGAGTTGAGGCAGATCGTCTCCTTGGAAGTCAATCCGCGGATCAAGACGCTCGCCGACACCTGGTCGATCAACATCACGGGCGTCGCCAATATCGGCAACATGAACATCATCCGGAACGACGCCCTAGTCCTGGTCGAGAGATATGTGCAGGCCCACCTGTCCGCCCTCCACCGCAAGTGACGAGATTGTCCCCCATCGCAGGCACGCACCGCCGGAAGGCCGCGAAACCGCACCGCAGCGCTCCCGCCGTTCCCGGTCCGGCCGGAAGAGCGGCCCTCTGGCGCCTGTTGGCGGTGCTGGTCCTGTTCTTCCATCTGCAGGGGGGACGGGCGGCGTCCGCCGGGGACGACCCGTTTACGGGGCCGGCGAACTGGGGCGGCACGGGTCTGATCGAAACGCCGTCGGCGCGCATCATGCGGGAAGGGCGGTTCCGCGTCGGCGCAGCGCAGGCCCATCCGTACCGGTACTACTACGGCGCGATCACGATCCTGCCGGGTCTGGAGATCGACGGGCGGATATCGGAGATCATCGGCGTCCCCGCGCCGGGTCTGCCGGACTACGGAAACTACAAGGACAAGGCCGTCGATCTGAAATGGCAGTTTCTCCCCGAGGGCAAATGGCGGCCGGCCGTCGCCCTGGGGCTCATGGATCCGCACGGAACGCGCCTCTACGCCTCGCAGTACATCGTGGCGAGCAAGCAGATCTATCCCTTCGACTTCACGATCGGCTTCGGGAACGGACGCTACGGGAGCGCGCCCCTTCCGGTCGCGGGTGAACAATTCAAGATGGAGATGATCACGGACAGCTCCTCCTGGGCGAGGGACGGGCATTTCTTCGGCGGCGTCCAGTTCGAGGTCTCGGACGGGCTCATGCTGATCGCCGAATACAGCCCGATCGAGTACGAAAAGATGACGGCCGACCCCGCCCAGTCGAGATATTTTCAGGGGCCGGCCGCTTCCCGATTGAACTGGGGGATCCGCCTGCGGCCCTGGGACTGGCTGGAGTTCGACCTGACCTGGCAGCGGGGCGATCAGGTGGGTTTCAACGTCTCCGTGGCCTTCGACCTGGGGAATCCCATGGTCCCCATCTACGAACCTCCCTACCGGGAGAAGCCGGACCTGCGGGCGTCGTCGATGGAAAAGCGGATCGCCAGGGCGCTGTACGAGTCCGGCTTCAGCCACATCGGGATCCAGCGGGACGGCGACCACCTCCGGATCGAGGCGGCGAACAACCGGTATTTCTACAACATGAAGGCGCTCGGGGTGGCGTTGCGGGTCGTCCATGGGATCGTCGCGCAAAACGGGCGGGGGGAGTTCCGTAGGATTTCGCTGACGGTGACGCAAAACGGAGTGCCCGTCCTGGAGGCCCGGACGGCCGCCGAGGACCTGGACGCCTTCTTCGGCGAGCGGTTCAACGTCAGCGAGTTCCTGTACCTCTCCGAGATCAGGACGGACGTCTGGAAGACGCCGGACGTCCGGAAGGAGTACTGGCGCTACTTCGACTACGTGCTGAAGCCGGATTTCAAGGTGTTCCTGAACGATCCTTCCGGCTTCGTCAATTACAAGCTCGGCGTCGCGGCCAACGTCCTCTTCACGCCCTGGCAGGGCTCCACCTTCGCGGCAGGACTCCTGGGATACCCGGTCAACACCGTGTCGTCCTCCAATGTCCCTTCGTCGACGCCGGTCCGGACGGACATCGTTCCCTATCAGCAGCAGAAGCTGGCCATGGGACTCCTGCTGTTCAACCAGATCCGGAAGTTCGAAGGCGGCCTCTACGGGAGGGTCGCCGCCGGCTATCTCGAGGAGCAGTACGCAGGGCTCGACTGGGAGGCGGCGAAACCGGTGCGGGACGGGCGTTTTCTCGTCGGCCTGTCGGGGAGCGTCCTGAAGAAGAGGGAACCGGGGTCCGTTTTCGGCCTGAAGGAGAACGACTGGAAGGACCGCTATCTCACGGGGTTCTTCAACGTGCGTCTCAACGTCCCCGAGGCGGAGCTGACGGTCGATCTGAAGAGCGGCCAGTTCCTCGCCGGAGACCGGGGGACGATGGTGACCGTCTCGCGGAATTTCAACGGCGTCGTCCTGTCGGCCTGGTACGGCATCTCCGGCACGGCGATGTTCCCTGACAGCTACAATGCCGGTTACCACAACAAGGGCATCGCCATCAGCATCCCGCTGCGGATGTTCACGGGGCGGGAATCGCGAACGTCCTACGGAACGGCGATCGCCCCCTGGACGCGGGACGTGGCGCAGGACATCTCGCATTTCGACAACCTCTTCGATTTCATCGGCAGAAATGTCGACGTCTACACGGAGAAAGACAAGCGGATGATTCAATGAACGATTGGGAGGGTCAACGATGAACGAGCAGACGCTGGAGAAGGCGGAGCCGTCCTGGCGATGCGAACCGGATGAGGGGATCGGCATCCTGAATTTCTGGAGGGTCCTCCGGAAGCGATGGGCGCTGATCGGGACGGTCACTGCCGCCGCGGTTGCGGCGACGGTCGCCGTCTCGCTTTTCATGACGAACATCTACCAGGCCAAGGCCGTCATCATTCCCGTGATCCCCAAGGAGGCGGGGCTGGGCCAGGGCGCCGGCCTGTCGATCCTGGCGTCTCAGTTCGGGGGGCTGGCCGGCATCGCGACGCCCTCCTCGGCGACGGCCTCCGAGATCACGAGCCTTCTGAAATCCAACATCCTCAGGGAAAAGGTGATCCGGCAGTACGGGCTCCTGCCCGCCCTCTTTCCGGACCGGTGGGATGCGGCGACGAAGACATGGAGAAAGGCCGGTTCCCGCTTCACTCTGACTTCTCTGAACGAGTTTTCCTTCCGGGCGAAGCACGGGCCGATGGATTCGCCGGGAAGCGGCCCAATCCAGGACCCCGAAGCTCCGGACATCCGGGCCGCCCTCCGCCGCCTCGATCGCATGGTCACGATCCGGAAGGACGCGAAGGAGAACACCATCACGATCTCCGCCGATTCCCCGGATCCCGCCGTGGCTGCGAAGGTCGTGGAGCATCTTCTGGTGACGCTCACGAACTACATGAGCAGCGAAGCCAAGCGCGTGGCCTCCACGAACCGCAAGTACCTGGAGGAGCAGCTGGGCAGCACCGCGGACCCGATCATCAAGCAGAAGACCTACAACATGATCGCCCAGCAGATCGAGACGGCCATGATGGCGGAGGTCAAGGAAAATTTCGCCTTCAAGGTCATCGATCCGCCCCTGACTCCGGACCGGGCGGTCGGACCGAAGCGCGTCCTGATCGCGGCGGTGGCCCTGGTCGCCGCCCTGCTGATCGGGATCTTTATCGCCCTTTTCCAGGAAACCCTCGAGAGAATCCAAGCCCATAGACGGGAGGTCGGCATATGAAAAGGAAAATCCGAAACCTGACGCTTTCTCTGGCAGCCTTTCTGGCGGCCTGCCTTGTCGTGGCGGCGCCGCCGCTGCAGGCCCAGGGCGCATCGCCGGGCGTCACGGTGCAGTCCGTGCTCGGCCCCGAGGCCGTCCGGCAGACGGCGCCCCTCCCGCTGGACGTCTGCCGGAAGCTGCCGCCGGACCAGCGCGCCGCCTGCGAGGCGGAACTGCAAAAGACCGGCGGATGGATCACCCCGGAGGCCCTGGAGGCAATCAAGGCCCGGCCGGAATACAAGGGGCTGAGCCCGGAGGAAATGGCGCGGGGGAGGCAACTGCTGGAACAGAGGGAGAAGACCTTCGGGAAAGGGGAGCCGGAAAAGCCGACGCAGGCGGCCTCCGAAAAGAGGACCCTGATCGAGGAGCCGCGGGAGCGGTCCCTCTTCGACCGGGCGCGGAAGATCGGGAACTACCAGGACATTTCCGTCGACCTCAAGCCCTTCGGCTACGATTTCTTCGGCGATGCCTCCATCCGCGTCCTGACGGACCGCAGGGACATCCCCGTGCCGCTGAAATACGTCATCGGACCGGGGGACGAGGTCAAGCTGCTTCTCTGGGGGCGCATCAACGCCCAATACAACCTCACGGTGGACCGCGACGGCAAGATCACCATCCCTCAGATCGGCCCCCTCTTCGTTGCGGGGATGACCTTTGAAGAGATGTCGAAACAGGTCGTCAAGCAGTCCGAGCAGGTTGTCGGGACGAATGTCGACATCTCCATGGGTTCGCTCAAGACGATCCCGATTTTCGTCCTCGGCGACGTGCGGCGGCCGGGTTCCTACACCATCGGCTCCTTCGCCACCATCACGGATGCCCTCCTGCTGGCCGGGGGACCGACGGAGATCGGTTCGATGCGCAGCGTCCAGCTCAAGCGCAAGGGCCAGCTCGTCACGGCCTTCGACCTCTACGACCTCCTGCTGAAGGGGGACAAATCGAGGGACGTGACGCTGATGGCCGGCGACGTGGTGTTCGTTCCCGTGACGGGTCCGCTCGTGGGCATCGCCGGAAACGTCAGGCGCCCCGCCATCTACGAGCTGAAGGACCGCTACGACCTGGAGTACATCTTCGAACTCGCCGGCGGCATCATCCCCACGGCGGACACGCAGCAGATCCAGGTGGAGCGGATCGTGAAGAACGAGCGCCAGGTCGTCCTGGACATCAACGACAGGAGGCTGGAAACGGCCGCGCGGATCGGCCTTCAGGACGCCGATCTCGTCAAGATCTTCTCCATCGTCGATACGAACGTCAACGCCGTCTATCTCAACGGCAACGTCAAACGGCCGGGGAAATACGAGATGAAACCGGGGATGCGCCTGTCCGATCTCGTGAAGAGCCCGGAAGATCTTCTGAAGGAGACCTATCTGGACTACGCCCTGATCAAGCGCCTCAAGCTTCCCGAGCGGCAAACGGTGCTGATCCCGGTCAACCTGGGAAGCGTCCTCTTCGGGAAGGACCCCGCGAACGACGTCGAACTGACGCGCGAGGACCAGGTGTTCGTCTTCAGCCGCTGGTTTTTCAACGACAAGCCGGTCGTCTCGATCGAAGGGGAAATCCGCGGGGACTGCAACGCCGAGCAGGGGGCGAGGCCGGAACGGACGCAGGTCGATGCCGCGGCCGTGGCGGCCGAGATCAAGGCCATGGAGGAGGAACTCCGGAAAGAGGGGGCCTATTCCATGGCCAACGCCCTGCGGGAAATCGGCGTCGGCATCCGGACCGAAGGCAGGGCCCCCGCCGACGCGCTGCGGATTCTGCGGGAGGACCTCATCCGCAGCGGACGTCCCGGGCCGGCGGAGCGCCTGCGGGACATCGAGAACAAGACCAAGGCCGCCTGCACGATCAGCCTCGCCGGAAACATGCGCGTGAAGGACGCGATCCTTTCGGCCGGCGGCCTGACGAACGATTCCTACCTCGAAAAGGGCGAAATCGTCAGGACGAGCCGGCAGCGGGAATACAGGACCTTCTACTTCGACGTGGCCCGCGCCATGGCGGACGACCCCGCGCACAACCTGGCGCTGGAGGACCAGGACCGGATCGTGATCCACTCGGTCTGGGAGCAGACCTACAAGAAGCAGGTGTCGATCGACGGCGACGTGGCCAAGCCCGGAAGCTACCAGTACACCGACGGGATGACGGTGCGCGACCTGGTCTTCAAGGGCGGCAACATCCTGGAGTCGGCCTACGTGGAGGAGGCGGAAATTTCCTCCATCGTGATCGAGAAAGGGCGGAAGACGTCGAAGACGGAGCGGCGCGTCATCAATCTGAGAAAGGCCCTGGAGGGCGATCCGGCGGAGAACGTCGTCCTGTCTCCCTATGACCGCCTGTTCGTGAAGCGGATCCCCGAATGGGGCGCCATGAAGTTCGTGACGGTTTCGGGGGAACTCAGGTTCCCGGGCCGCTACGCGGTCCACAAGGGGGAAAAGCTTTCCTCGCTGATCGAGCGCGCTGGCGGCTACATGCCCGCCGCCTACCTCCGCGGCGCGGTATTCACGCGGCAGAGCGTGAGGGAACTGCAGCAGCAGGGGCTGGAGGAGATGACCCGGCGGCTCGAAAGGGAGCTCCTCGTCCAGGGGTCGTCGTCCGTCTCGACCGCGCTCTCCGCCGAGGAAATCAAGGCCAAGGAAGTCGAGATGGTCCAGAAGCAGAAGTTCGTCGAGACCCTCAAGGGGCTGAAGGCGCAGGGCAGGATGGCCATCCGCCTGGCGAACCTCCGCCTGCTGAAAGCAAGCGAGTACGATATCGAACTCGAGGACGGCGACCGGCTGCACATCCCGCAGAGGCAGAACGTCGTCAACGTCATGGGCGCCGTCATGGCCCAGGCCAGCTACGTCTATCTCGACCGCTTCACCTACAAGGACTACATCGGCATGGCCGGCGGGTAC